>Ga0210394_10000445_pt1 | contig 88203 bp, 72 predicted proteins | sample IncBWC12MmetaG_FD_160121 | JGI IMG/M metagenome (GOLD analysis project Ga0210394, IMG submission 160121) | Forest soil microbial communities from Barre Woods Harvard Forest LTER site, Petersham, Massachusetts, United States - Inc-BW-C-12-M | ecosystem: Environmental > Terrestrial > Soil >...
TCCCACTTGATTATTCACACACCTGCTCCTCTGGGCGGAATTTGTGATCGGACCGCGCCTGAGCTTGCTCGACCCGGTTGAGATCCAGGCGGGGCTATTTCTGTCCGACCGGTCGGAGGCCGTTCTTCAAATTTCGGCCCATTCCGGATTCCTGGGCGGTCAGCCCGCGAGTGTAATAGGGAGGCATCTTTGGGTCGTTCCAGCCGCCGTAAAAATACTCAACGTCGTGAGTTACAAGAAGACCGACTACTCCTGCCCACAATTCAGTGTGCCGGTTCTTGTGCGGAAATAGTCGCTGTCAACGGCCGCTAGCGACCGGTATATGACAGTATTTTCAATAAGTTGTGCGCCGGGAGACCGGCAAGGAGTAGGCGGTGAGAGTCCGCCGCAATGAAGGAGTAGCGATCCGCATTGGCCTCGAGCCGTGCGCAGTCATCCGCGAGGATGTCGGCGAAGCGTCGGCAGGGGAGCGTATAGGCCAGCCATTGAGCCGCGAAAGTGAAAAAGCCTGGGGTGCCGACGGCGTAACTTTGTCGGAAGGCAACACGGCCGGGCACGTCATGGCGAGTGTCCGTCCGACCCCGCGTGGTCTGAGACCCTGGCATGTACGGACGCTCCTTGTACGGGAACCGGGAGGTCTCCAGCTCGATCACTCGCAACAACGGGGTGGTCCGCATCGGGAAGGCGAGGAGCCGTAGCCGATGGTGCACGAGCCGGAGAAGTCAGACCCCTTCACAGTAGCTGCAAAGTCGGCGAACAACTCCGGACTCGAATGTGGTTTGTGCTGGAGCGTCTCGAGCCGATGCCGATACCGGCTTTGCTCGAGGCAGGCCGTTTGCTCACAGCGACCCTGCGGAAAATGAGCCCCGCCGCCGCGATCGCGAGCACCACCATCAATCGTCCCGACGTGATGCCATGCGCAGAAGCGGCCCACTCCGACCGATGTGTGGGTGCTTCCGGTGAGCAGTCAACATGAGCGTCTCAACGACCTACCGTCCCGAGACCCTGGTCGCGCATGCCGATCGCGGAATCGACCCTATCGGAGCGTCAGGCCGTGGCGACAGTCCGATGCGGACTGAGTTACTGGTATATCTATAGTCTGCGCGTTTGGGTCGGCTGCAGTATCATTTGGCCCCCGTTTCACCTGCTGGAGAAGAAATCATGTCCCTCCGGATCAATGATATCGCGCCGAACTTCAAAGCCAAAACCACTCAAGGCTCGATCGATTTCCACGAATGGATTGGCAACAGTTGGGCGATCCTGTTTTCACATCCAAAGGACTTCACCCCGGTGTGCACCACGGAATTAGGCTACATGGCGAAGATCGAACCTGAGTTCACCAAGCGCAATGCCAAACTGATCGGGCTGTCGGTCGATCCGGTGGAAAGCCACGGCAAGTGGGTGAGCGACATCGAGGAAACCCAGGGCGCCACGGTGAAGTATCCGATGATTGGCGACACCGATCTGAACGTGGCAAAACTGTACAACATGCTTCCAGCCGAGGAAGCCGGCACCTCCGAGGGTCGCACCGCTGCCACCAATGCAACCGTACGTTCGGTCTTCATAATTGGACCTGATAAAAAAATCAAACTGATGCTGACTTATCCGATGACCACGGGTCGCAATTTCGATGAAATCGTGCGAGTGCTTGACTCAATGCAACTGACCGCGCGCGAGAATGTCGCCACGCCGGTGAACTGGAAGCCAGGCGAAGACGTCATCATCCCGACTTCGGTATCCGACGAAGCGGCTAAGCAGAAGTATCCGCAAGGTTTCAAAACGCACAGGCCTTACCTTCGCACCGTCTCGCAGGTGAAGTAAAACTGAAGACTCGCAAAGACCCGAGGGGACTGGGATTGGGCGCGACGCCCGACGCTTCGTTCAACAACGAAACTGATAACGGCTTGCATCATGCTGACTGTTGATGATGTGCGCGCGATCCCGTTATTTTCGACGCTCTCAGAGGTCGAACTCGAGCGTCTTGCACTAACCGCCGCCGATATGCACCTCGGAGCCGGCGAATTCGCCGTGCATGAGGGTGGAGAACGTGCGCTGTACGCCGTCATCGCCGGAAAAATCGAGGTCATCAAACTGGTCGACGGCATCGCACGGACCCTGGGCTGGCGCATTCCGGGCACCATATTTGGCGAAGTGCCGCTCACGCTGGGAACGCCGTTCCCCGGGGGCTATCGGGCGTCCATAGCTTCGCGAGTCATGCGCATTGACGCGCAGCAGTACTACGCGGTCGCGGCCACTGCGCCGGACGTCTCTCTGAAAGTGAGCGCGCTCGCGCGCGAGCGCATCGGCGGCCTCCAGGGTATCGCCGCCGAAGCGCCAAAACCGCGTGTGACGCTGTTCGGTCTGCGCTGGGACAGCGTTTGCACGGACCTGCGCCGGTTCCTCGCGCGCAACCAGATCACTCATGAGTGGGCGACGCCCGATTCGCCGGAAGTCGGAAAGCAGTGGCCCGGCGGCCGCCCGGCCGACGCAGATTGCCCGGTGCTGCGGCTATCGGACGGCACGTTAATTACTCGACCGAACGCGCGCGATCTTGCCGAGCGCCTCGGGCTGCAGATTCGGCCGAATCGTACCGAATACGATACCGTGATCATCGGTGGGGGGCCTGCCGGACTGGCGGCAGCCGTGTACGGAGCGTCTGAAGGCTTGCGCACGGTGGTTGTGGAGCGCGAAGCACCCGGCGGCCAGGCCGGAACGTCTTCCCGCATCGAGAACTACCTCGGTTTCCCCAGCGGAGTGTCCGGCGACGAACTCGCAAGTCGCGCGCTGCAGCAGGCGAGGCGGCTTGGCGCGGAAATTCTCGTCACCCGTTCCGTCACCCGTATCGATCCCGTGACCCGACAGATCTTTCTCGATGGTGACGAGATGGTCAGTGCGCGAACGATCGTTCTGGCAAGTGGTGTCACCTGGCGGCGCCTGGCGATCGACGGGTTCGACCGTTTGATTGGCAAAGGCATTTACTATGGTGCGGCGCGCAGCGAGGCGGGCGCCGCTCATGGGCTCGACCTTCACCTGATCGGGGCAGGCAATTCGGCCGGGCAGGCCGCGCTTTTTTTCGCGAATCACGCGCGAAAGGTGACGCTCGTGGCTCGGGGCAATTTACTGGAAAAGAGTATGTCGCGCTACCTGATCGAGCAGTTGCGCGGGAAGCCCAACATCGAGTGTCGGCTCAATTCGGAGATCATTGCCATCCAGGGCGACACCCACCTTTCGGCAGTGGACATCATCGACCGCAGCAGCAAGGCAATTCGCCGTGAGGACTGTGGCGCGCTGTTCGTCTTCATCGGCGCCGACGCGGAAACGCAGTGGCTCCCGGCGGCGATCGCGCGCGACAGTCGCGGATACATCCCGACCGGCGATGACGTCGTGAAAAGCGGCCGCTGGTCGCACAACCGCGACCCCTACCTCCTTGAGTCGAGCGTACCGGGGATATTCGCGTGCGGCGATGTGCGGCTGAGCCCCGTCAAGCGCGTGGCGTCCGCTGTCGGAGAGGGCAGCATGGCTATTGCATTCGTCCAGCAATATCTGCAGAACGAAGGTCGCTCGCAACGCAGCGGTACTTGAGCGAGGATCTGGAACCCTGGCAGTCATGGTGCAGTAGCGTGAGGAGACGCCAGATTCCTGGCCGGAACCGACACGATGTGTTGCACTGGCGATCCCGATGTGCACGATCAAGCTGACGTTGCTGTCAACGATGTCGTTTACGGCAGCGTGTGTCGATATGGGAGTTCTTCTATGCGCCGCTGCTTCTGGTGAGCACGTCGTAGCCCACGCCGACGGTGCGCGTGAGGATGTTCAGCATGAAGGCGTCGTCATCCGGCGCAAATGACTCGGGGTCGGCGCTCGGTTGCAGCGGTCATGGCGTCATCACGCCGACAGCAGGCGGGTAACGCCGGTCCTTTCGCCCCAGATACGCATCCAGTCAATGACGTCTGCCGCAGGCATGGGTCGCGCAATGAAATAGCCCTGGCCGACGTCGCATCCCAGCTGCGATAGGAAATTCCAGTCGTCCTGGTCCTCGATCCCTTCCCCGACCACCTGCATTCGGAGCTGGTGCGCCATTCGTAAACTCGCACTGCAGAGGGCCGCGCGCGTCCCATCAGTTGCCGCCCCATGCACAAAGCCGCGGTCCACCTTGAGCTCGTCGAATGGCAGGTCGCGCAGTTGCGCCAGGGAGGAGTGTCCGGTACCAAAATCGTCTATCGACAGGCGGAATCGCTTGAGTGACAGGCGGCTCAACACGTCGAGTACGGTGCTCAGTTGACGCATCACCTGCCCCTCGGTCAGTTCCAGAGTCAACATTTGAGGGTCGATGCCGACCGAGGCAGCGAGGGCTTCAGCCATATCCGGAAAATCCAGGGCGATCAAATCATCCATCGATATGTTGACGGCGACCGGTAAGTGATACCCCGCCCGATCCCAGGCCTTTGCCTGCTTCATAGCTTCGACGAGCACTATCCCGGTAACCTGCGTGAGGAGCCCATGTTCTTCGGCCAAGCCGAGAAACTGGTCCGGGAATATCAGTCCGTCCACGGAGTGCTGCCAGCGCACCAGGCACTCCATACCCACGACCTTGCCGGTCGCGAGCGCCACTTTCGGCTGATAGTGGTTGACCAACTCTCCTTGCGAGATGGCGGCACGAAACTGTTCGACACCGTACGAATGCAGGCTGGCGCGTGTCACGCTGCGTTTGCCAATGTTGGGCTTCAGCGTGCTCATCAAGCTGGCCAATTCGTCCGGCTTAACTGGCTTTTGCAGGCAGCCGAGTGCGATCAGCCGATGTGCCTCGATCAGTTTCTCGACGCTATCCAGAATGCGGCTGTTTTCGCCGCTGACCAGAATCACGCTGCCGCCGTACTGGCACTCAACGAGCCGGCGAATGAATTCAACGCCGTCCATGCCGGGCATGTTGATGTCAAGAAAGATCAGGTCAACTATCTCGTCGGTCCCGCGGACTTGCTTCAGCGCCTCCGGGCCGCTGCCGCAAGCAACCACGCGCGTATAGCCAAGCTGTGCCAGCATATGGGTCAGCAGTTTGAGCATGAAGGGATCATCATCCAGCAGGACGATCCTCGCGGTTGGTGGGTCCGGTGCTTTCATGGATGCCTCATGCACACCTTGCCGCTGAGTCTTCGCGCGCTTGCAGTGAACCTAGATAGTCTTGCACCGCGCTCACCTCTTGTTGAAAGCCGGCCAATAGCTCAGTCAACATGCCGAGATCACCCGCGATCCCCGCGACCTCGATTGCGGCGCAGAGTTCACCGAGCCTTAAGGCGCCGACGGAGCGGGAGGACGATTTGAGCTTGTGTGCAATCGCAGCCGCGTCTTTCGATCGCTGCTTGTCACACGCTTCGGCAAGTTCCGCGGCCGACTGGCCTGCACTCAAGGCAAAAGCCTGCAGGAAGTCCCGTATGAGCTGCGGATCTGTTCCGACCAGTGCCTCAAGAACGCTGATTTGCACCGGCACGGACGGCAGAACCTGCAATGCCCTGGTTGTGTCTATGGCCGGCAGCCACTTCTCCAGCACGGCGGCCAGGGCGGCAAGTGGCGCGGGCTTGGTCAGGTAGTCGTCCATGCCCAGGGCAAGACACCGTTCCGATTCGCCCCGCAATGCGTTCGCGGTCAGCGCAATGATGGGCATCCGCCTGCGTTCGCCTTCGGCCGAGCGGATTTGCAACGTGAGATCGTAGCCGTCCATTTCAGGCATGTGCAGGTCCGTCAACAGCAGCGCATAGATGCCGGTTTGGAAGCGCCTGAAGGCTTCGCGACCGGTCGTCGCAACATCCGCCGCGTATCCGAGCAGATCCAATTGTTGGAGGATGACTTGTTGATTGATCTCGTTATCTTCCGCCACCAGGATCAACCGGTGTTGCTTCAGGGCCTCAGCACGGGATGGAGATAAAGCACGGGTCGTTCTGTGATGGTCAGGAGGCGCTTCCGGTTCTGCAGACGCGCGCCCGGCTGCGATCGCGACCGCTTTAGCCAACGTGTGACGGTTGAGCGAATTGCCGTCGACCAAGATGACGCCATCCGCTTCGGCCCGGGGGTTGCGTCGCTGGCCGCGCCCGATGGCCACCAACACCACTCGCAGGTCCAGATCCGCGCGCGCCCGGAGCGCGGATTGCAGCTCGCCCAGGGCGGACAGATCCTCTCCGGCATCGACGACCCACACGGCCGACCGGTGTGGATACGAGCGATTCCATTCATGAGCGGCCGCGAGATCCGGCACCCGCGCCACCAATGCCGCATCCGCCGCGAGGTAGGTCGCCAGGTCATCGGCGAGACCTGCATGTCCCCCGATGACGAGGCAGGTCAGTCCCTCGATCTCAGAAGGGCTGTGCGCGGTACCGGCCAGCTGTGGTGCGAGGTCGAAGGGCACGCGCACCGTGAAGGTGGAACCCGCATTCACCTTCGTCACGACCGCGATCTCCCCGCCCATCAGGCTTGCCAATTGCTTGCAAATCACCAGTCCCAGCCCGGTACCGCCATACTTGCGCGTAGTGGAGGCGTCGGCCTGCGTAAACGAGGTAAACACCCTCGCCAAAGTTGCCTCATCCATGCCAATGCCGTTGTCGGTCACCCGAAACTCCACCACCGCGTTGTCCGGTTTGCGATCTACCAGCACGGCGCGCACCGATACCCGTCCTGGATGTTCACGACCGCTGGAGAATTTGATGGCGTTGTTGATGAGGTTGATGAGTATCTGCCGCAGCCGCGACGCGTCCCCCAGTAGCGTCGACGGTATGGTCGGATCCGCGAACACCGTGAGCGTCCCTCCCTTGCGCTCCGCAAGTCGATTGACCAGATTGCAGCTCTTCTCCACGACTTGGGCCACTGACATGGGGCGGCGCTCGATTTCCAACCGACCTGCCTCGATCTTCGAAAAATCCAGGATATCGTCGATGATCGTAAGCAGAGAGTCGGCCGACTCGCGAATCAAATTGACCAATTCCAGCTGCGGAGCGATCAGGCTACTCTGGTGCAGGACATCGAGCGTGCCAATGATGCCGTTCATGGGCGTGCGTATTTCGTGGCTCATGCTGGCCAGAAACAGATCCTTTGCACGATTGGCTAGCTTGGTCTCGCTTTCACGAATCCGGCTCTGAGCGAGCTGCCAGCTTAGGCGGCCCAAGAGAACCGTGAGTACTACTACCAGGATGCTTCCGAAGCTTGCCCGCCACAGGTATGTGGGCGTTGCGCGATGCGCGGCCGCAAGTTGATCTTCGACTGAAAGCCCAACGAGTGCAACGAGGGGAAAGCCATAGAGCTTGCGGGCGCTGGTCCAGCGCCGTACCCCGTCCCAACTGCTCGTCGAGATCGTGGCGTCCGTGTCGACTGCATCAGGTCCTGCTATCGCGGGCGCATAGTCGATCACGTTACCGGAAAACTCAGATTCTCCAGTACGACCGACTCGCAGGATGCCGTCGATGCCGATGATGGCAAGGACACCATGCTCGCCCAATTTTGAAGTCTCATAACCACTGACGAAATAGGCTGCGTCGACCGCGACGACGACCACACCATCAAACGTTCCGTCTGCCGCATTCAACCTGCGGCTGAAGTACAGATTGCTATCGACTGACGGATCCCGCGCCGGCTCACCGACAAAGAAAGTATCGCTTTGACGTTGCTCGCGAAAATAATTTGCACCGATCACGTTTTCTCTATGAGATGGGTCTGTGCTGTCGGTAATGATGCCTTGACGATTGGCTATACTCACTTTGAATAGCAAATCCGTTGGCAACAATCCCTTGTCCCTGAGGTCAGCGAGCGCGCGGTGCCCTTGATCGCCTTCGTGCCAATACTTGACGATTTTTAATGCTTGATCGATTTCGTGAAGAGCGCGAGCGACCTGGGCCTGGTAGGTTCCCAGCAGCTCACGGCTTGATACTGATGCAATATGCTCCGCATCGGAATGCTTCAGCTTGATGAAGCCAAGGGTCGCTGTCCAAATTACGGTCAGCAACAGGATGGCGATTGCGGGGAAAAGTACTGCGGGTTCGGCGACCCGATTCAAAGCGCGATGAAATGTGTCTGAGATTGGCACCGCCCTTCCTTGCTCGCCATCTGAGCGGTGTCGGCAGTGCAGGAAATCTTTGATCCTACCAACTGCTGTAAGCTAACAGGATCTGGCCGCTTTGCCGTGCGCTATGCCGCACTTCTCGCGCCTGGTTTGAAAACGCTACACACCTGCGCCGCTGGGCAAGTCAGGCGCCAGGTTGAGCATCCTTCGAAACTGTGCGTCAGCTGCGCTCCGTTTGAGCGGATAAGCACATACTGCCGGGCACTTCAGCATACCTGGCGGCGGCACTCTGGCGATTTTGCGCACGCAACGCTGATCGCAAAAAGAGGATCCCATGGGTTTCAAAGCTACACCAGCGGTCGCCATCTCGATGCTTGCGCTCGCCACAATGAGGGCACATGCAGACGCGACGATTGACACGATTGACCGGTATGTGACGTTCAGCGGATTTGGCACGCTGGGCGTAGTACATTCCGACTACGGTGAAGCCGATTTCATCGCGAACGTGATTCAACCCCGCGGCGTAGGCTTTAGCAGATGGAGTGCAGCTCCGGACAGCGATTTAGGCGGCCAAGCCAAATTCACCTTCACCGACGCATTGAGCGGTGTGATCCAAGTCCTCTCACGCGACGATTCGAACGGCGAGTTCAAGCCCAGTGTCGAATGGGCGAACCTCCAGTACCAGATCACTTCAGACCTGAAGGTGCGGGTGGGTCGTATGATCCTGCCAACCTACCAGTACTCCGACACTCAGAACGTGGGCTACTCCTTGCCCTGGGTACGGATACCCATCGAAATCGCCTACACAGATGCTGGTCTGCACAGCGACGGCCTCGATGTGCTCTATCGCGTGAAGACCGGCAGCGTCACGCAAAATCTGCAGCTCCAGTGGGGGCGAACGCAGGTGGATTTGCCGGGAGTGGAATATACCTCTACCCCTGCGGCAGTCGTGGTGTTCAGCGACACTCTGCAATACAGTGACGCCAGCCTGCGGCTGGTGTATCAGAATTACAGCAGCTCGGGACTCCCGCGGGTTCGACTCCAGGTGAGCGGTGCGGGGCTGACCTATGATCCGGGCGCTTGGTTCGTGATGGCGGATAGCAACTACAGCCAAGACAAATACTTTGGCGATTTATTCGCCTGGTATGTCAGTGGCGGCGTGCGCCTCGGCCGCTTCGCGCCCTATGCGATCTACTCCACCACCCACGCACAAAGTGTAGGTACCTCCGGCCTGAAGTCACTGGGAAACGATCACACCGTGACCGCCGGCGTACGATGGGACTTTGCCAAGAACTTCGACACCAAACTTCAGTTGCAGCAGGTGATCGTCGACAGCCTGGATGACCCGGCGACATTTGCCGACGTCAGGCCCGGTGCCCGGGTCGGCGACAAAGCACATATACTCAGCTTGACGTTGGACTTTGTATTCTAAGACCATGCCGCCTGTGAAACGTCACTTCAGATCATCGGTACTCAGCGCTCTGATTCTCGCTGCGTTAGCCGCTGCAGACACACGGGCGGGGGAGATCGCGGTCATTGTCAATCTGGCGGCAGCATCGATCAGCAAAGAGCAGATTGCCGACCTCTATCTGGGTAGAAGTGATGCCTGGACACCCATCGATCAAGTCGTAGGATCCGCAATTTACGTTGAGTTCTATAAGAAAGTGACCGGCCGCGACAGTGCCCAGGTGAAGGCGATCTGGTCACGTATCCTCTTCACCGATCTGGGCGTCGCCCCGAAGCAACTCCCCAATTCGGCGGCGGTGAAGAAAGCCGTCGCCGCCAACCCGAAAGCGGTGGGCTACATCGAGAAGTCCGAAGTGGATGATTCGATCAAGGTCGCGCTATCGGTCAATTGACCAACCGATAACGAACTGGGGGCGAAAGCTCGGCATCTTCTAGAAACACAGCGGCCGTCTTTAATGTTGATCACGTGTATAGCGATTGATCCAGTTAACCTCCCAGGTCTCGCCGCCGTCATCCGAAAACGCCTGCTCGGATTGAGCCGTGTTGGCGGTGATCCCCCAAATTGAAAATCGCACGAGCACGGATCTACCGTTGATTGGCTCCTGGTCATAGAAGTCGCCGCGCCCATTCTTGAACTGCCCGACGCTGCGCACACCTAGCATGCCCACATTGGGAGTGGCGAAGGCGAGACTCCACTGGTGAGTGGTCGGATTATAGGTGCGCAGGGACAACAGTTCGAGCTTACCCGCCGGGCCATCGGCGTTGAATTGCGCCAGATTGGCACGGCCGTCCCAGATCTTCCTGACCTCGGTCGTGCCGTCCATCTCGATCCAGGCGCTCGAACCGGTCAATGGATGCAGAAGGCGCGATGAGTGCGTCTTTCATCTCCCGAAATCGAAGTCGAAATCATGTTGACCATCTCGGGACGCGCTATCGGGTTGCGGGCCGACGTCATTCGATCCTGCTGCGGTATCTGCTGCTGCAATCAACGCACTAGTGAAAAGTCCGAGAAATACGACGCCGACAAACGACTTCATTGCGCCGAGCCTGTTCGCTGATTGTCTCTGGTGAGGTTTGCGATAAAAGCCGGTGCCCAGGTCTTGCCGCCGTCATCCGAGTAAGACTGCTCGAAATGGTGCGAATCGGGTGTGATGTCCGACCACACCGCTCGAACCAGAATCGCCCGCGCCTTAACGGTATCCTGGGAGAACAGTTCCCCACGCCCGTCCTTAAACGCACCGATCAACGGCGCTGTGAGAACGCCGCTCTTGCTGTTCGCGAACGACTGGCTCCATTGATGCGCGCCGGGATTGTAAAGAAACAGCGTCAGTCCTTCCCAGTGGCCGTTCGGACCGTCGGCCTCGATCTCCTCCAACTCGGCGCGGCCGTCCCAGATTGTTCGTACCGTCACCGTTCCATTGAGTTCCATCGAGCGAGTCGAGCCTGACAGGGGGTCCAGGATGCGTTTGATGTGGGTTCTCCACACACCGATATTGAAATCGAAATCATGCCGGCCATCGCGAGCGGTGATATCAGGCGGCCGGGCAGGTGCGTCCGCCGCGTTGACTGGAGGCGCGAGACCGACCGAGCTGACTACAGCGAGCAGGAGATTGGCGCCTGGCTTGAAATTCATCATTTAGAGTGCCTCCGCAAAGCCACTATCGGAAATCATGATCGCTCCCCCAGTGAGGCTGTGCCGCAACACCGAGGGTCGCTAAACTGTCGAGCCATGAAAGTTTGCGATCATGGCGGCCGTTACCTGAAGGGTCACTTGGAGGAAAAATAGTTGGGCCACTCTCGATCACCGCGAACGGGAGCGCCGAATCCGCTATTCGAAGTGGAACTGAAGCTGGCAGCCAGGGGCTCGCGCGAGTCCGCACGCACCCTGTATCGCGAACTGAAAGCAGCAATTCTCGATGGACGATTGCTGGTGGGCGCCCAATTGCCGCCGGCGCGCAAGTCGGAAGCGTACTTCGGCTTGTCGCGAAACACGGCGGTCGAGGTCTATGACAGGCTGGTGAACGAGGGCTATGTCCTCACTCGGCGGGGCGCCGGCACCTTTGTCGCCGAGCGGATCCCGGCACCGGCGTTACGCCCGGAGCCGCAGGCTAAATCGCTCCCGGCTCACCGTCTGAACCCGTTTTGGCTCGACCCGGACGTGACCGCGGCGATCGGGTTTTGGCGGGATCGGCCGGAAGGCAGTCCGTCGGCGCGTCATAGCCGCGACGTGGATTTTCGTCCGGCGTTAGTCGACCCGCGGCTGTTTCCATTCGATGTCTTCCGTCGCGTCAGCGCCAGGCAACTTCGAGGATTGGAGCGAAAGCCCGCGAGCTACAAGAGTGCGCAAGGGAACCAGGGCAATTTCTACCTTCGCGAAGCGATCACCAAGCACATCGCGTTGACGCGCGCGGTGGTCTGCCAGGCGGACGACGTCCTGGTCACGTCCGGGGCGCAACAGGCGTTCGATCTGCTCGCCAGGGCGTTGGTCACGCGCGACGAGACCGTCGTCGCTATCGAGGACCCCGGCTATCCCCCTATGCGTGTGGCGTTCGCCGCTGCAGGGGCAATAGTCGTGCCCGTTGGGGTCGACCAGGAAGGACTGATCGTCGAGCAACTCCCGCGCGGTGTCGGTGTGATCTGCGTCTGTCCATCCCACCAGTTTCCGCTCGGCATGACGATGTCGGCGCGCCGCCGCAAGGCACTGGTCGAGTTCGCGCGAAACTGTGGAGCTGTCGTTATCGAAGACGACTACGATGGGGAATTTCGCTATGAGGCCAGCCCTTTGCAAGCGCTGAGGACGACCCGCGATGCGGATATCGTATTTTATGTAGGCACATTCTCGAAGTGCATGCTGTCGGCGTTGCGAATCGGGTTCCTGGTGCTTCCCAGGTGGGCACTGCAAACCTTCGTGGCGGCGAAGAATTGTCTGGACTGGCATTGCTCAACGCCGGTTCAAGGTGGGGTGGCCGAATTCATCGCGCGCGGCCACTTAGCGCGCCACGTTCGCAGGATGCGCCACATCTACAAGCAACGTCGTCAGCTGCTGCTTAACTTTCTGTGCGCGGAACTTGCAGAATGGTTGGACCCCATTCCGTCCTGCTACGGCATGCACGTTGCGGCCGTGGCGCGTGCGTCCTTGGACCTTGAGCACGTGACCGAAGTGTTACTGCGGCACAACGTGAAAATGCACACATTCAGTAGATATTTCGTTGGACCGCAAACAAGAGTCGGTCTGATTTTTGGTTATGGGGCGGCAGACCTGTCTGAGATGAAGCAAGGTCTATCGGCTGTGCGAAAAGTGCTGCAAAGCTGACAGGGTGTAGCCGGGTGTTTGACGCGGTGGGCGACCCGCGAGCGAATCCCATGTTAAATCAAGAGGGTACGGGGCCAGGAGGGAGCCAGGAGACGATTGAGTGGAGTGCGGCAGCGCGAATGATTGACGCCAGATATGTCGGTAGAAGGCGTCCTGCGCCTCATTAACTGTGAGCTAAGTGTGCTAGCCAACGGACAGGTGAGCTGTTCGACGCGTAACGTCGCTCTTTGCGGTGTGACGGTTAGCTGCATCGACCGACCTCGGACAACGGCAGCCACCGAAACGCCGCCAGACACACCCTGGGGTGAGGCGCAACCCACCCACTCGCTAAACCAACCGAGCATCCCAATATGAATTCGAAGTCAACTGGCAAGATCGTCATCGGTGGCGGCATGGCGGTAATCGTCGTCATAGGCGCCGTCTCGTTTGCGCTGCTGTCCCACCGACGTGCCTCGGTCGCTCAGATTATGCAGCCCCCGGCTGCCGTCGCTCCGGTGCCGGACGCTCCCGTCGCGGCGGCTCCGATTCCCGACGTGCCGGCTGCGGCCGCGACGATTCCCGACGCCCCTGCCTCGGTCGCACAAACAGGCAGTGTCGGCGCCAAAGCCGGCGACACGGCTGGTCCGGCCGCCACCGAGCCCAGGATCGCTGCTGACCGACATCGATCGAAGGCACACAGCAGCGTTGTCGCCACCAACGGCAGCGTCACGAGTACTGGATCTACCGTCAACGCAAGCGAGAAACCCGCGGCCGAGATCGCAAAAAGCGCCGACGGCGTGAACAGCGTCGATGCGCCGACGATGCCGCCGGCCGCCAGCAGCACCGGCGCCGATGCCCCGCAAGTGGCAATGAGCACCGATCCCGCCGCCAGCGACAGCCGGATCACTACCGAGGTGAAATCCCAGATCGCTGCCGACAGCATGAGCAAGGACGTTGATGTCGGAGTGATCACGACCAACGGCGTCGTCGTGCTGAGCGGCACCCTGGCCACCCAGGACGTCATCGATCACGTCAAGGGCGTGGCGGAGAAGGTCAAGGACGTCAAGAGCGTGGACGCTTCCGCGCTGAAGGTCACCAGCACCTGACGACATGTGAAACCGAGGCGTTCCGCTGGGCGGTGCGCCTGGCGATGGGAGCGTGGTTCGGGGCCGGATCGGTGTTGGTATGCGTTGCTGTCTTACTCCAGACTGACGATCACCTTTCCTCGCGCGTGCCCCTGCTCCAGGTATCGCATCGCCGCCGGCGTCTCATTCAGCGTGTATTGTCTATCGATGACCGGCGTCAGTTTGCCGGCCTGCATGAGATCGCGCAGGGTGTCGAGATCCTGGGTTTTGTTCGCGTCCGCCATCAGCATGCTGAACTTCTGGCTCACGAACGGTGAAATCAGGTACGCCTTGATCGGACTGGCTAATGGCCCGAGCCACGGGTCGTCGCTCTGCGCTCCAATGATCACAAAGATGCCATGCGGATTCAACACGCGCCGGTCGTCCAGAAGGGCGTGATTTCCAACCGTGTCAAAAATCAAATCGTAATGCTGGGAGCCCTTGGTGAAATCCTCTTTGGTGTAATCAATGACGTGATCCGCACCGATGGATCGCACCAGGTCCACGTTGCGCGTGCTGCATACACCGGTCACGTCTGCGCCGAGTGACTTGGCGATCTGCACGGCAAAGGTTCCCACGCCCCCCGAGGCACCGTTGATCAGCACCCTTTGCCCCGCTTTAAGCTGTCCCTTGTCGCGCAAACCCTGCAATGCGGTGATCGCCGCAACCGGCACAGACGCCGCTTGCGCAAACGACATGTTGGATGGTTTCAGCGCCAGTCCTACCTCCGTTGACGTCACGTACTCTGCCAACGCTCCATCGGCAGTGCCGAAAATCTCGTCTCCAGCCTTGAACTGCTTGACGTCGGCACCGACGGCTTCGACCGTGCCTGAGAAATCGACGCCGATTCGTGTGGACTTCGGTGTGCCCATACCGACCTGCATGCGCATGACGTATGGCTTGCCGCGCATGAAATGCCAGTCAAGAGGATTCAATGAGGCGTCGTGAACCTTTATCAGCAGCTCATTGGCTGCCGCAGTTGGCTTCTCCACTTCTTCGAGTTTGAGGACATCAGGTGAGCCATACTGGCGATAGACGATGGCCTTCATGCGAGCTGCGTTGCTGCGAAGCGCAGGCGCGGGGGCCGGCGCCGAGTCGTGGGAGATCGCTATTGCCAGCGCCGCTAGCGCGACGCCCGCGAGCACCAGGAGGGTGCTTACAATCTTGGAAGAACGAGTCATGGACCTGATGCTCCCGGAAGAATCACGCGCGGATTTCTTTGCGATCGCATCGCATTCTATGTTCGACACCATTGCAGCAGCGACCAAAGTTTCAGCCGGCTGCACTGCCCGCAGGTTCGCCGGCTAAGCTATTGAATTTGCTTGAGTGAGAGGGGTGGCGCCGGCGTCGCCGATCCTGAATAGTGAAACTGCACCTACGCAACGAAATATCCAGGGGCCGCGAATGTTGGTTCGTCATCTGTTCTATTTTGTGACGCTAGCTCGTGAACGGCACTTCGCTCGAGCGGCCGAGGCCTGCAACGTCGCCCAGCCCACGCTGTCGGCTGCGATCCGCAAACTCGAGGAGGACCTGGAAGCGCGTCTGGTGCTGCGCGATCATCATTTTGTCGGCCTGACGCCCGAGGGCGAAAAGGTGCTGACCTGGGGCCGGCAGATCCTGGCCGACTACACCAGTCTGCGCGAGGACCTGTCGCGCCTGCGTCGCGGCCTGGTCGGCACGCTGCGGCTAGGCGTCATTCCGGCCGCCATGCCCTCGGTCTCGTTCCTCACGTCCCGCTTTTGCAGTGAGCACCCGGCGGCGGACGTCGAGATCCAGTCCCTGAACTCGCGCTCCATCCAGCGTGGCCTGGATGCGTTCGAGCTGGAAGGCGGCGTGACCTACCTGGAGAACGAGCCGCTGGAAAACGTTCAGCGGGTGCCGCTCTATCAGGAGCGCTATGTGCTGGTGACGCCACGCGAACATCCGCTGGCTTCGCGCGCCAGCGTGACCTGGAGCGAAGCCGCGGCGCAGCGCCTGTGCCTGCTCAGCGAGGATATGCAGAACCGACGCATACTGAACAATGTCATGGGATCGATCGGCCTGGTGGTAACGCCGTCCGTCGTCAGCAACTCGTTTCTCGGAATCTATTCACATCTGCAGCACGGTGATTGGTGCAGCATCGTGCCGCATAGTTTTTCCTATATGTTCGGCGACACGCCAGGCCTGGTCGCGATCGACCTGGTTGAGCCGGTGCATACCCAGACGGTTGGCCTGGTGCTCTCCAATCGCGAGCCGCGCTCGCCGATGGCCGGCGCCCTGCTGGCCAGCGTGCTCGAAAGCGATCTGCCTATGGACTTTGCGCGCCATCGGGCTGCTTGATCGAAGGCTCCTATCAGCTGTTCCAAGACTTTCATTGGATCGCGGCTACCCAACGGGTCAGGATCGGCGCGAATATCCAGCAACGGGGGATCGCGCCATGGCTAAGATTGTCTGTGTTCTGTACGCCGACCCGGTCGATGGGTACCCCAAATCCTATGCGCGGGACGATCTGCCGAAGATCGATCGCTATCCGGGCGGCCAGACGCTGCCGACCCCGAAGGCCATCGACTTCAAACCCGGCACGCTGCTAGGCAGCGTGTCGGGCGAACTTGGCCTGCGCAAATATCTCGAATCGCTCGGCCATAAATTCGTGGTCACGGCGGACAAGGACGGCCCGAACTCGGTGTTCGAGCGCGAGTTGATCGACGCGGACATCGTCATCTCGCAGCCATTCTGGCCGGCTTACCTGACTGCCGAGCGGATCGCTAAGGCCAAGAATCTCAAGCTGGCGATCACCGCCGGCATCGGCTCCGACCACGTCGATCTCGCCGCGGCCAGCAAGCGCAATATCAGTGTGGTGGAAGTCACCTACTGCAACTCAATCAGCGTGTCGGAGCACGTGGTGATGATGATCCTCGGCCTGGTGCGCAACTACATTCCGTCCTATCAGTGGGTGGTGAAGGGCGGCTGGAACATCGCCGATTGCGTTGCACGCTCCTACGACGTCGAGGGCATGCATGTCGGCACCGTCGCGGCGGGACGCATCGGCCTGGCGGTACTGCGGCGCCTCAAGCCGTTCGACATGCACCTGCACTACTACGATCGGCATCGGCTGGCGGATAGCGTAGAGAAGGAGCTGAACCTGATCTGGCATGCCAGTGTCGAGGACATGGTCAAGGTGTGCGATGTCGTGACCATCAACGCGCCATTGCATCCGGAGACCGAGCACCTGTTCAATGACGCGCTGATTGGAAAGATGAAGCGCGGCGCCTACCTGGTGAACACCGCGCGCGGCAAGATCTGCGACCGGGACGCGGTGGTACGTGCGCTGCAGAGCGGCCGGCTGGCCGGTTACGCGGGCGACGTCTGGTTTCCGCAGCCCGCGCCCGCGGATCATCCGTGGCGCACCATGCCACATCACGGCATGACGCCGCACATCTCAGGAACATCGCTGTCGGCACAGGCCCGCTACGCCGCCGGTGTACGCGAGATCCTGGAATGCTGGTTCGAGGGCCGGCCGATCCGCGACGAGTACCTGATCGTGCAGGGCGGTGCGCTCGCCGGCGCGGGTGCGCATTCCTACAGCCAGGGCAATGCCACCGCCGGATCTGAGGAGGCCGCTCGCTTCCGGCAGCAGGCGTAGACGCGCCAGATCGCGAGCCGGCCGGAGCCCAGATATCGGCGCATGCTCATGAAACCTCTGGGAATTGCTGCGCCCGGCGTTATCGGCATTGCGGTCGCAAACTTTAGCGGCGGCGTCGTCCGCGAGCCGGGCCGGCAGCAACCGGCGGCTATTGCTCGCGTTCCGCGATGCAGCTAACAGCCTGGCGGGCGCCATCCGGGGTATATATCGCCCTGGATACTACGCCAGGATGGCGACAGCCATACTCAGGGGTCGCAAAGCATGTTGATCGCCGGCGAAAAGCCGCCGCTGTTGATCCTGGATCCGAATGGGGCCGCAGACGGACGCGCCGCTAAGAAGTCGCTGGCGCGGCTGACATATCCGCTGTTGCAACTGCAGGATGCCGGGGCCGCGGCAACTTCCATCGCCAATGGCTACCCGGCGGTGGTGCTGATCATTGCCGACGGATCGATCCAGGAAGCCGCCGTGCTGTGCGCGCAACTTTGCGAGGCAGCCACCAGCAATCCGCCGGCGATGGTGCTGCTCAGCGGCAAGCCCCTGGCCGCCATGCCGGCGCAGCTTGCGGCCCAATTCGTCGCTCCATTCGATTGGGACGTCATCGTCGATCGACTCGGTCAGCTGTTGATGCTGGCGATGCTGCGGCGTGACCAGTCCGCGCTCGGAACGCTGCTGCAACTCAGCCGCGTTGAGCTGCTTACCATCGACACCGAAAGCCAGAGCTGTCGCGTGAACGACACGCTCGCGGTGCTGCTGGCGCTGCCCGGCGCTGACAGTGCGGCCAGCCGCCGCAGCCGATTGCAGCCGATACACTGGCAGAAATTATTCGATCACGGCGATGAGCCGGACCGCCAGCGGGTGCTCGACACCGTCAGCGGCGCATTTGAATCGGGCATGGGCTTTGAGGCCGAATACGACGTGCGGATCGATCGCCTGCACAAGCGCCGCGTGCGACTGACCGGGCATCCGACCCTCGGCAGTCCCGGAACGCCGCCACGGCGGCTTGACCTGGTGATTCAGGACGTCACCCCGGTGGAATCCAGGTCCACTTCCGATGCCGCCAACCGCCTGCTGGATACCACGCTCGGCTTGCGCCATGGCGATCGGGTGCTGCAGTCGCTGATGCGCATCGGTCAGGACTACAAGAAGGGAGCCATCCTGCTGCTGCGGCTACACGGGCTGGCAGACTTTTATCGACATCACGGCTATGAGACTGGCGGCGTATTGCTGCGCACGTTTGCCGAAGGCATCGAGTCCAGTCTGCGCAATGTGCCCGGCGTCATGCGCATCAATCCGAACAAGGAGCAGGTGCTGGCGCGGCTGGCGGGCGGCGAGTTCGTGGTGCTGATACCTGGTATGACCGACGACCAGAGCATGGTCGGACCGGTGAGCCGATTGCTGGAGGCCACCAGCAGCGCTGTGAGTACCGATGAGCGCCTCAAGCTGATCAACACCCGTATCGGCATGGCGACCTGGCCGCAGGACGGCTCGGGTCCGGACGTGATCCTCAAGGCGGCCAGCCTGGCCTGCGATTATTTCTCGATGAGCGAATGCGACGGCCCCAGCACGATCATGGCGGCGGTGGTGCGCGCGCGCGAGCAGGCGCGCCTGGAATATGAGCTGCACCACGCCATCGAGCGCGGGCAGCTGCAGCTGCACTATCAACCGAAACTGTCGATACCCGATGGACGCATCGTCGGCTTCGAGGCGCTGCTGCGCTGGCAGCATCAAAAGGGCCTGTTTGTGCCCCCGACGATATTCATCCCGATCGCCGAGCGCACCGGCCTGATCGCGCAGCTCGGCGACTGGGTGATCGAGCGGGCGGCCGAACAGATCGCCCAGTGGCGCACCGACGGCCTCGGCCAGATACAGGTGGCGGTCAATGTGTCGCCGCAGCAGATGGTCACCGGCGACGTGGTATCCAGCATCCGGGGCGCCTGCACGCGCCAGAGCATCGAGCCACTGTTCCTGCAGGTTGAGCTGACTGAAAGCTGCCTGATCGACGATGCCGAATCGGCCATGAACCTGCTGGCCGAGATTCGCCGTCTCGGCTGCCAGATAGCGCTCGACGACTTCGGCACCGGCTACTCGTCGCTGTCGTATCTGCGCCGGCTGCCGCTGGATATCCTCAAGATCGACCGCAGCTTCATCGCGGGGATCGGCGAGGAGCAGGGCGAGAGCAGCCTGGCGTTCAACATCCTCGGTATCGGCCGCTCGCTCGGCCTGAAGGTGATCGCCGAGGGCGTGGCTTCCGGCGCGCAGTGGGATGCGCTGTGCCGCTGGCGATGCACCGAAGCACAGGGCTACCTGATCAGCCAGCCGGTACCCGCCTCCGCCGCCGCGGCGATGTGGCAGCATGGACGCTGGGACGCGGCCGCGCACAAGCTGCGCCTGTCCGCGGCAGGCGCGGCACACACTGCCGCCTGAACGCGCAGCGTGCCGCCGCCGCCAACTGACGCTGATTACATGCGACGCGCGCTCGAGCTGGCGCGCGGGGCGCTGGCGGCCGGGGAAGTTCCTATCGGGGCGGTGCTGGTGCGAGATGCGGTGGTTATTGCCGGCGGTGCAAACCGGCCGATCGGCGGCTGCGATCCGACCGCGCATGCCGAAATCGAGGCGCTGCGCGCTGGCGCGCGCGCACTGGGAAGCTACCGGCTCGGCGACACCACGCTGTACGTCACGCTTGAGCCTTGCCTGATGTGTGCGGCCGCGATCGTGCATGCGCGCGTACGGCGCGTGGTGTTCGGCGCCTTCGACCGCCAGGCGGGTGGGGCGGGCGGCGTGCTGGATGTGTTCGGGCTCGCCGGCCTGAATCATCGCGTCGATGTATTCGGCGGCGTGCTGGCCGCCGAATGCGGCGCGCTGCTGCGCGGGTTTTTCGAGCAACGACGCTCGTGATCGACAGCGCGCGCAACCGCTATGGCTGCGCCGACGCGGATCAATACCCGAGCGTCTCGAATGCCAACTGCACGGGCGAGAGCGCCGCAGGATCACGCAGGCGCACGAGCGTCGCGCTGCCGGTCCACTCGAGCACCGCCAGGTACTGGCGCACCTGCTCGACAAACCCGGCCGGCTCCCAGCCGCGTGCATAACCGCGCTTCACGCGCGAGTACCAGTGTTCATCGGTCAGCAGCGGCAACTGCGCGCGCACATCATTCCACGAGTCAGGGTCCTTACCGCGCATCTGCGCCAGCACGCGCGCGTCCTCCAGATGCCCGTAGCCGACGTTATAGGCCGCGAGCGCCAGCCAGGTTCGGTCCGGCTCGCCGATGCGATTGGGAATGGTGGCGATCACCTGCGCCAGGTATCTGGCGCCGCCGAGTATGTTCTGCCACTGGTCGGAGCGATCCTTGACCCCGACCGTGCTGGCAGCGTCGGTGGTCAGCATCATGATGCCCAGCGCGCCGTCGGCCGAGGCCGCGCGCGTCTGCCATTTCGATTCCTGGTAGCCGACCGCGGCCAGCAGCCGCCAGTCGAGTCCGGTGGCCTGCGCGGCTTGCTCGAACATGGCCTGCAGCTGTGGCAGGCGTGTGGCAATGTCGGCCTGAAAGCGGTGCGCATCCGCGTAATCGAATCCGCGCGACTCGGCACCCGCGTCGCGCACGATACGGGAGAACTCACCCGAGGCCTTGGTGCTGATAAAAAATCCATTCGCCGCCTGCGCCAGGTCCACGGCGTCGGTGGGCACGATCCAGTTCAGCGCTCGCGCGTTGGGCAGCGTGAACGCGACGGTGGCATCGGGATACAGATGACGCGCGAATTCGAATTCATTCGCGTCGACAATTGCGTAGTCGGCATCGCCGTCAGTGACCACCTCGAGCGGATCGGGCTGATCGGCGGTCAGCACGACCAGGGAAAGATCCGGTGCCTCGCTGTTCTTGATCGAGCGCAGCAGGTCGAGCTGCGGACTTTCATCGCGCACCACGATGCTGGCAAGATGCAGGGCGCCGAGCTCGTGCGCATGCAGTTTGCCGCGACCCTGCACCACCAGCTGCGGAATCCGATCGTAGTTGTCAGTCGCCAGGCCGGCCTGCAGCCAGCGCGCATCCGGACTGATCTGCGCCGCCGCCAGGTCCGCGCTTCCGGCCCTGAGCGCTGCGCGCATGGCCGCCTCATCCGGCAGCGGCTCGATCACCAGCCTGACCTGCAACTGGCGCGCAAATGCGCTCGCCAGGCGGTATTCAAAGCCCTGCGGCCCCTGGGCGCCGAGGTAGTAGCTGGTGGGCGCATTGAGCGTGACCACCCTCAATTCACCACGGGCGCGGATGCGCTGCAGCGCGCTTTGCGGATGCGCGCAGGCCGACAACAACAGCACGGCCGCTACCGCGGCACTGAGCTGCGAAACGGTGCTTCCGCGGCGCAGCCGGCGGTGGCGTTGCAGCTTTGGCGGCCTGGGTCTCATCGCGTGCATCACTGCGCTAGAATACCAGCCTCGCCAGGGAGAGGTACCGAAGCGGTCATAACGGCGCCGACTCGAAATCGGATGGTCGGGTTAAACCGGCACGTGGGTTCGAATCCCACCCTCTCCGCCAGACAATTTGACTTGTGTCAGGCGATGCTGACGTTGATGCGGGCTTGTAAGTGACTGGTGCATCGAGCCACTGCGCGGCTTACACGTTAATGTATTTTAATGTGGACATATCGCCAGCGTGCGCGGCGCCAGCGACGGTGCTGCTGCGAAGCGTCACTGCTGCGGGCATAATGCAGTGATCCAGTCGCGGGGAGAGCTTGCTCCGGCCGGTGATAGCTGCCGGACCGGATCGCGCTATTGGCTGTCAGATCGGGACGCGTAATCGATGTGGATCGTAAGACTTGCGCTGCGACGGCCGTACACGTTCATCGTGCTGGCGGTATTGATCGTGCTGCTGGGCGTATTCACGATCCTGCGTACTCCGACCGACATCTTTCCGGCCATCAACATTCCGGTGGTCAGCACGATCTGGAGCTACGTCGGCCTGCCGCCCGAGGACATGGCCAATCGCATCGTCGCCAACGCCGAGCGTTACGCGCAGACCACGGTCAATGACGTCGAGCACACCGAATCCCAGTCGCTGCCGGGCATTGCGGTGGTCAAGTATTTCTTCCAGCCAAACGTCAACGAGGACCTGTCGTACGCGCAGATCACCGGCGTGTCGCAGACGCTGCTGCGAACGGCGCCGCCGGGTGCTACGCCACCATTCATCCTGGCCTACAACGCCTCGACCGTGCCGATCCTGCAGCTCGCCCTCACCAGTCCGACGCTGCTGGAGGTCACGCTGTTCGATCTCGCCAACACGATCATCCGCCCCGGACTGACCACCGTGCAGGGTGCGTCGCTGCCGTTCCCATACGGCGGCAAGCAGCGCCAGGTGCAGGTGGACATCAACCCGGAGGCGCTGCGTTCCAAGGGTCTATCGGCGGTTGACGTCAGCAATGCCATCGGCGCGCAGAACCTGATCATTCCGGCCGGCACCGAGAAGATCGGCGACATCGAATACAACGTCAAGCTCAATTCCAGTCCGCTTAAGGCCGAGGAACTCAACGACGTTCCGATCCGCACCGTCAACGGCACGGTGGTATTCGTTCGCGATGTCGCCTACGTGCACGACGGCTCCAGCCCGCAGACCAACCTGGTGCGGGTCGCCGGCCGGCACGCGGTGCTGATGTCGGTGCTCAAGACCGGCAGCGCCTCGACACTGCAAGTCATCGAGGGCGTCAAGCGGCTGCTGCCCGGCATCCAGACGCAGTTGCCGGAGAATTTCAGGATCGCAGTCACCGGCGATCAGTCGCTGTTCGTGCGCGCCGCGATCAACGGCGTGGTACGCGAGGGCATTATTGCGGCCGCGCTCACCGGGCTGATGATCCTGCTGTTCCTGAGCTCGTGGCGCAGCACGCTGATCATCACGATTTCCATTCCGCTATCGGTGCTGGCCTCGATCATCTGCCTGTCGGCGATCGGCGAGACCATCAACATCATGACCCTCGGCGGGCTGGCGCTGGCGGTCGGAATCCTGGTGGACGACGCCACGGTGGCGATGGAGAACATCAACTGGCATCTGGAGCAGGGCAAGGAGGTCGAGCCGGCGATTCTCGACGGCGCTCACCAGATCGCGTTGCCGGCGCTGGTATCCACGCTGTGCATCTGCGTGGTGTTCGTGCCGATGTTCCTGCTGTCGGGCGTATCGCGCTTCCTGTTCGTGCCGCTGGCAGAGGCGGTGGTGTTTGCGATGCTTGCGTCCTATGTGCTGTCGCGGACGCTGGTGCCGACGCTGGCGATGTACTGGTTGCAGAAGCACGTGCGGCAGCACCTGGCCGCGGCCCCGAGCAACCTGTTCCAGCGTTTCCAGCGTGGCTTCGAGCGCCGCTTCGCTGCGTTTCGCGACGGTTACCACGATCTGCTCGGTACTGCGCTGCAGCACAGTTTTGCGTTCACCGCGGCGTTCATGGTGATCGGCGCCACCGCGTTCCTGCTACTGCCATGGCTCGGCCGCGACTTTTTCCCAAGCGTGGATGCCGGCCAGGTGCGACTGCACCTGCGCGCGCGCAGCGGCACGCGCCTGGAGGAGACCGCCAGACTGTGCGATGCGGTGGAGGCCAGGATCAGCCAGATCATCCCGGCGCGCGATCTCGACAGCCTGATCGACAATATCGGCGTGCCGTACAGCGGTATCAATCTGTCGTACAGCACCTCGGCGCCGGTCGGACCGGGCGATGCCGACATCATGATTTCGCTGCGTGAGGGGCACCGGCGACCCACGGCCGAATACGTACGCATGCTGCGCGCACACCTGCGTGATGAGTTTCCTGGCACCAGCTTCGCCTTTCTGCCGTCCGACATCGTCAATCAGATCCTGAATTTCGGTCTGCCGGCACCGCTCGATGTGCAGGTGGTGGGCTTCAATATCGAGGGTAACCGCGCCTTTGCCAACACCCTGCTGGCCAGGCTCAGAACCATTCCCGGCGCGGCGGACCTGCGCATCCAGCAGGCTTTCGACTATCCGCAGTTCAATGTGAAAGTGGACCGTACCAACGCCTCGCAGGTCGGACTGACGCAGCAGCAGGTCGCCAGCGACGTGCTGATATCGCTCTCGGGCAGCCAGCAGACCGCGCCGACCTACTGGGTCGATACCAGGAGCGGCATCCAGTACAACGTCACCACGCAGGCGCCACAGTATCGACTGGCCTCGCTGCAGGACCTGTCGTCGACGCCGATCACCACCGGCAACGGCGGCCCGCAGCAATTACTGGCCAATCTCGCCAGCATCAGCCGCGGCGTGGGTCCGGCGGTCGTCAGCCATTACAATGCGCGGCCGGTGATCGACATCTACGGCTCGGTCGACGGCACCGACCTGGGTACCGTGGCCAGCGCGGTGCGCAGCATCGTCGATACGTCCCGGCAAGGGCTGCCGCGCGGCAGCGATCTGATGATTCGCGGGCAAATGGAAACCATGCGCACGTCTTTCAATGGCCTTGCCTACGGTATGATCGGCGCGGTGGTACTGATCTACCTGCTGATCGTGGTCAACTTCCAGAGCTGGCTCGATCCATTGATCATCATCAGCGCGCTGCCGGCGGCACTGGCAGGCATGGTGTGGATGCTGTTTGTCACCCACACCACTATCAGCGTGCCGGCGCTGATCGGGGCGATCATGTGCCTCGGTGTCGCCACCGCCAACAGCATCCTAATCGTGAGCTTTGCGCGCGAACGCATGGATGCCGGATTGAGCGCTGCGGCGGCGGCGCTGGAGGCCGGCTTCGTACGCTTCCGACCGGTGCTGATGACGGCGCTGGCGATGATGATCGGCATGTTGCCGATGTCCCTCGGACTCGGAGAAGGAGGCGAGCAGAATGCGCCGCTGGGACGGGCGGTCGTCGGCGGCCTGCTGTTTGCCACGTTTGCCACGCTGCTGTTCGTGCCGGTGGTGTTTGCCGTCATACACGGCAGATTCACCCAGCCACGGGGCAAGGCTGCCGCCGCGCACGCCTAGAAGTCGACCGCACCGACGACGTCCAACCCATGACCGATACACCCAATGCCCGTGCCGCCGTGCGACGACTCAAGCGGGTCGCGATTTACGTGCTGGCGGCCGCGATCATCATAGCCGGCTGGGGCATATTCACGCGCGTGCAGACGCGCGCGGCACTCAAGCAGGACGCGGAGCAATCGTCGGTGCCGGTGGTCATCGTGACCACGGCAAAGCACAGCGACGTCGGCGATGAACTGGTGCTGCCGGGCGACGTGCAGGCCTTTGTCGATGCGCCCATTTATGCGCGCACCAGCGGTTATCTCAAACGCTGGTACGCGGATATCGGCAAGCACGTCAAAGCCGGCGAGCTGCTGGCGGAAATCGAGACGCCGGAGGTGGATGCGCAGTATCGCCAGGCCAGGGCCGACCTGGCGACCGCCGATGCCAACAACCGGCTGTCGCAGACAACCAGCCAGCGCTTCCAGGAGCTGCGCAAGACCGGCCTGGTCGCACAGCAGGACGTCGACAATGCGGTCGGCGATGCCGAAGCCAAGAAGGCGCAGAGCGAATCAGCGCGGCAGAATATGCAGCGCCTGGAGCAGATGCAGGGCTTCAATCGCATCAGCGCGCCGTTCGATGGCGTCGTGACGGCACGCAAGATCGATGTCGGAGCGCTGGTAACCGAGGGCAGCGCCACTGGCCAGGAACTGTTCCACCTCAGCGCGACCAGCCGGCTGCGCGTCTACGTGCAGGTGCCGCAGGCGTATGCGAGCTGGATTACCCCGGGAATGGCGGCCAGTCTGACCACGGTCGAGCGCCCGGAGCAGCGCCATCCGGCCAAGGTGGTCAGCACATCCCAGTCGATCGACGCGACCACGCGCACCCTGTTGACCGAACTGGACGCGGATAACCCGAACGGCGAGTTGCTGCCGGGAGCCTACTCGATGGTGCACCTGCCATTGCCGAGCGGGCTGAAGACCTGGCGCGTGCCGTCCAACGCGCTGCTGTTCCGTGGCGACGGCCTGCACGTCGCCACGGTCGACGCGGACAATAATGTGCAGCTGAACACCGTCACCATCGGCCGCGATTATGGCGCCATCGTGGAGATCCTGAGCGGCGTCGATGCGCAGGACCGGATCATCCTGAATCCGCCGGATTCCATACTGCCCGGCACCCCGGTCAGGGTGCGCGCCGACCAGCCCTAGCGCGGCGCTGCCGCTCGCGCCGTCGCCGCGCCTCGGGTTGCTGGCGTTTAAGGCTTGGAGTGATCGCCGTTGTTTTGCTTGAACGCCGCCACGAAGGCGCGCGCGAACGCTTCGGCAAACAGGTGCGGGAATTTGCCCGAGTGCATGTCGGTGATGCTGCGAAAACGCGCCGCCAGACCCGAGGAGTCGGGGCTGCCGGCGTCCGCGCCGCTGGCACGGCCATCGATCTGGGCCAGCGCCCTGGGGTCGAGGCGGGCAAGGAATTCGCCGAGCGCGATGTGCAGCGCGCGCATGGTGGCCAGATCGTGGCGGCGCGTGCTGGCGAGCATGTCGCGCACCCACTGCACCGCGTCGAGGTCGCGGCGGTCGTGACCGATCATCAGCCGCAGCAACAGATCGTCCACCGGCAGGCCGGTGAGGCCGATGTGTTGCGGATCCTCCTTGCCGACCTGGATATGGGTCTGCTCGCGGATCTCGCGCTGTGCCAGCGCCAGGCCCTTCAGGCCCAGCAGCGCCTCACGCAGCAGCACGCCCGCCAGTTGCAGCATGCGTGCCGCCGCGTCCGCCGGCAGCTGCTTGACATCGATGCCCGCGCCGCGACAGAACGCCTCGATGCCTGCGGCATTCTCGGCCGAGCGATCGGCCAGGCGCGGCTCGCGCCGTGCCGCTGCCGGCGCCCGCAGCTCGGCCGGTGCCGAGCGCTGGCCGCTGTCGAAAGCCAGCAGACCGGCATCCTGGGTCAGCATCGACTGGCCGAAGGCGTCCACGGCGCCCATGCGATTGCCGGGCGATGCGTCCGGCAGCAGCAGGTCGCGCACGTTCAGTTCGACGCCGATATCGCCGCGCGACACAATCGAGTTGGCGGTCAGCGGATCGGGCGCGATGGGAAAGATCGAACTCGCCTCCGGCGCCTCGCCGCGCTCGGTATCGATGCTGACGGACATCTCATAGTCGCCCATGCGCAGGCGATCGCCGTCGCGCAGCGGGTAGGGTGCGCGCCGGCCGATCGGTACCGTGCCGTCGTTCACGTACACGCCGTTGGTGCTGGTATCGAGCAGGTAGTAGGCGCCGTCGCGGAACTGTACGCGCGCGTGGTGGGCCGACAGATAGCGTTGCGGATCGGGCAACACCCAGTCGTTGTCGTGGGCGCGGCCGATGCCGCCGCCGCCGACACCCAAGACGATGCTGCCGCCCCGGCCGGGCTGGCTGCGCTGGTCGTCTACGATGGTCAGCTTCAGGGCCATATGAACAGCTCTAGGTTCGGTTCCCGGACGCCATATAATAGGCCTGCGGCGGCTCCTGAGCATTGCGCCGGGTAAAAATAGCCTGACTCACCGAAAATTCAACGATGCCATCGAACCATATCTTTAAGGTCATGTTTGTAAACCAGGGCAAGGTTTACGAGGTCTATGCGCGCAAGGTCAGTCACGGCTCGCTGTTCGGTTTCGTGGAAATCGAGGAGCTGGTGTTTGGCGAGCGCTCCTCGGTGGTGGTGGATCCGGGCGAGGAGCGCATCAAGAGCGAATTTGCCGGCGTCAAGCGCAGCTTCCTGCCGCTGCATTCTGTGCTTCGCATCGATGAGGTGCGCAAGCAGGGAGTCAGCAAGATCGTCGCGCTCGAGGGCGGCAACGTGGCGCATTTTCCCACGCCGCTGCTGCCGCCGTCGGCCATGGACCCGGGGCCAAAAAAAACTTGATGCTCAAGCTGCCGGGCTCGTCAGCACTAACCGCGTTTCGCATCGCCCGCCTGCTCGCACGCCTTCAGACGCTCGAGCCCGCCGTCAGCGCCGTAGCTGCGCAGTTCCTGCATTTCGTCGATCTCAGCGGCGCGCTGAATGAACACGCTCGCTCGCTGCTGGAGCGCTTGCTGGATGATGGCGGCGAGCGCTCAGCGGCAGGTGCGGCGGCCGCGACAGCGGCGCTGAAGGCGCAGCCTGCGGCCGCAGCTGTGCAGTTTCTGGTCGTTCCGCGCCCCGGCACGATTTCACCGTGGTCGAGCAAGGCGACCGATATCGCACAAGTCTGCGGGTTGTCGGCGGTGCGACGCATCGAGCGCGGAACCCTCTACTCGCTCGAGCTGGCGCGGGCCGTGCCCGCCGGCCGCCACCCGGCACTGGCGGCGCTGCTGCATGACCGGATGATCGAGGCGGTGTTCGAGGACGTCGGCTGCGCGGCACGGCTGTTTGCCGCCGAGCCGGCGCGCCCGCTGCAATTCATCAGCCTGGCTGAGGGCCGTGCCGGCCTCATCGAGGCCAACCGGCGCCTGGGCCTGGCGCTGGCCGACGATGAGATCGACTACCTGCTGCAGACCTTCCAGCTCCTCGGCCGCGATCCCAGCGATGTCGAGCTGATGATGTTCGCGCAGGCGAACTCCGAGCATTGCCGCCACAAGATCTTCAACGCGCAATTCGTGATCGACGGTGAGGAGCGCGAGCGTTCGCTGTTCGCGATGATACGCAACACCTATCAGCGGGCGCCGCGCGGCGTGCTGTCCGCCTATCGCGACAACGCGGCGGTCATCGAAGGTAGCGCAGGCCGGCGCTGGTTCCCCGATCCGGCCAGCGGTATCTATCGGGGTCATGACGAGCCGATCGACATCCTGATCAAAGTCGAGACCCACAACCACCCGACCGCGATCTCCCCATTCCCTGGGGCGGCCACCGGCTCGGGCGGCGAGATTCGCGATGAGGGGGCGACCGGCCGCGGCGCCAGGCCGAAGGCGGGCCTGGTGGGCTTCTCGGTGTCGCATCTGCGCATCCCGGAGTTCATCCAGCCCTGGGAACACAGTGCCGGCAAGCCATCGCGCATCGCCTCGGCACTCGACATCATGCTCGACGGGCCGATCGGGGCGGCCGCCTTCAACAATGAGTTTGGCCGGCCGACGATCTGTGGCTATTTCCGCACGCTCGAGACCGTGCAGCCGGGCGATTGTGCCGGCCGCGTTCGCGGCTATCACAAGCCGATCATGCTTGCCGGCGGCCTGGGCAACGTGCGCCGCTGCCAGGTGGAGAAGGCAGAGGTGTCGGTCGGCGCGACGCTGGTGGTGCTGGGCGGTCCGGCGATGCTCATTGGCCTGGGTGGCGGCGCGGCGTCATCCATGGGCAGCGGGGCGTCCGCGGAGGAACTGGATTTCGCGTCGGTGCAGCGCGGCAATGCGGAACTGGAGCGGCGTGCGCAGGAAGTGATCGATCGCTGCTGGGCCCTCGGCGAGCACAATCCGATCGAGCTGATTCACGACGTAGGCGCCGGCGGACTGTCCAATGCGATCCCCGAGGCCGTGGCGCACAGCCAGCGTGGTGCCCGCATCGAGTTGCGGGCAATTCCCAATGCCGAACCCGGCATGTCGCCGCTCGAGATCTGGTGCAATGAGGCGCAGGAGCGCTATGTGCTGGCGCTGCGACCGGCAAGCCTTGCGCGCTTCAGTGCCATCGCGCAGCGCGAACGCTGCCCGTTCGCGGCGATCGGCGACATCACCGACGACGGCGTGCTGCTGGTGCACGATCGCCAGTCCGGCACCGACCCGGTGCATATGTCGATCGACTCACTGCTCGGCAAGCCGCCGCGCACGCGCCGGGTGGTGCACAGCCTGCCGGCCCCACGGCACGAGCGCGATTGTGAATCGGTGGATCTGCGCGAAGCCGTGTACCGCGTGCTGCGCCTGCCGGCGGTGGCCGACAAGAGCTTCCTGATCACGATCGGCGATCGCACGGTCGGCGGCCAGATCAGTCGCGATCAGCTGGTCGGGCCGTGGCAGGTGCCGGTCGCCGACGCTGCGGTGACACTCGCCGACTTCCACCACCACGGCGGTGAGGCGATGGCGCTCGGCGAGCGCACGCCGGTAGCGCTGCTGGATGCTGCAGCCTCCGCGCGGCTCGCGGTCGCCGAGGCGATCACCAATATCCTGGCGGCCGACATCGGCGCGCTGGCCGACGTGCGGCTGTCGGCCAACTGGATGGCCGCCTGCGGGGAGCCGGGCGAGGATGCGGCGCTGTACGCGGCGGTGCGCGCGGTCGGCGAGGAACTCTGTCCCGCCCTCGGCATCGCCATTCCGGTCGGCAAGGACTCGCTGTCGATGAAGACGGCCTGGCAGGATGGCGCCGAATTGCGATCGGTGGTGGCGCCGATATCGCTGATCGTCTCGGCGTTCGCGCCGATAGGCGATGTGCGGCGCACCTGGACGCCGGTGCTGCAGCTGGACCGCGGCCCGACGCTGCTGCTGCTGATCGACCTGGCGCGCGGGCGCAACCGTCTCGGGATGAGCGCGCTGGCACAGGTGTTCAATGCCACTGGCGGCGCCGGTCCCGATCTTGACGATGCGAAGCTGCTGGCGGGCTTCGCCGCCGCGCTGATCGACCTGCGCGCGCGTGCCCTGGTGCTCGCCTACCACGATCGTTCCGACGGCGGGCTGCTGGTCACGCTGGTTGAGATGGCGTTCGCCGGACACTGCGGTGTCGACGTCACGCTCGCCGGCAGCGGCTCGGCGCCGGCGCAGCTGTTCGCCGAGGAGCCCGGAGCGGTGCTGCAGATACTGCAGTCGCAGCAGCGAGCGGTGCTGGAGTGCTTCGCGACCCACGGTCTGGCCGGCTGCGTGCAGCCCATAGGGGCTCCGCAGCCGCAATTGCGGCTGCGCATCCGCTGCGGCGACGCGCTGCTGGATGAGGCCTGGAGCGACCTGCGTCGTGCCTGGTCACAGACCTCCTATTGCATGCGCCGGCTGCGCGATGATCCGCAGTGTGCGGACGAGGAGATGGCGGCGCTGCTGGATGAGGCTGACCCGGGCCTGTCGCAGCAGCTGAGCTTCGATCCACAGGACGATGTGGCCGCGCCGCTGATCGCGCACGGGGCGCGGCCGCGTGTCGCCGTGTTACGCGAGCAGGGTGTCAACGGCCAGCTCGAGATGGCTGCGGTGCTCGATCGCGCCGGCTTCGAGGCACACGATGTGCACATGTCGGACCTGCTCGGCGGGGCGCGCACGCTTGCGGGTTTCTCCGGTCTGGTGGCCTGCGGTGGATTCTCTTATGGCGACGTGCTCGGGGCGGGCGGCGGTTGGGCGCGCTCGATCCTGTTTCACGAGCGCGCGCGCTGCGAATTCGAGCGCTTCTTCGGCCGCAACGATACCTTTTCGCTCGGCGTGTGCAACGGCTGCCAGATGTTTGCGCTGCTGCGCGAACTGATTCCAGGCGCCCAGCACTGGCCGCGTTTCCTGCGCAATCGCAGCGAGCAGTTCGAGGCGCGCTTCAGCATGGTGCAGATTGCCGATTCCCCGTCGCTGCTGCTGGCGGGCATGGCAGGCTCGCGCCTGCCGGTCGCCATGGCGCACGGCGAGGGCCGGCCGCAGTTCCCGTCCGAACGCGATCTGCAGAGCTGCCTCGATCAACGCCTGATCGCTTTTCGATACGTCACCAACCGCGGCGATGTGGCGCGTGCCTATCCCGCCAATCCCAATGGTGCGATCGAGGGCATCGCGGCGCTGACCAGCAGCGACGGCCGGGCAACTATTACCATGCCGCACCCCGAGCGCGTGTATCGCACGGTGCAGAACTCCTGGCATCCGCACGATGCGGGTGAAGACAGCGGCTGGATGCGCATGTTCCGCAACGCCCGACTATGGCTCGGCTGAGCCACACGCAGCAGGCCCGGCCGCCGAGCGTGCTCGCCAATCAGCCTTCGATGCGGCTGCTTTCGAGCGAATTGCTGTGGGTATCGGGGCTGCGGGCGTTGCGCCCGGCTTCGTCGGAGAAGAAGCGACGGACCACCATCGCCTGCTGCAGGCGTCCCTTGCGCACATAGGTCTGGTACAGCAGGTCCTTCATCACCTCGAGCAGCAGACCGGCCTGATCGTCGTCGAGCATCGGTACGCCCGGCGCCGGATCCGCATCGGTGCCGAAGATCACGCGCTTGATCAACGCGAAGCTGGCGGCATCGACCTGCGCCATGTCGCGCACCTCATTGAGTTCGTCGAAGATACGCAGCCTGCCGGCTTCGCCGCCGTCGGCGAACACGGCCTGCATGGTGCGCCGGCACAGCGTCGCGAAGCCGTTGAAGGCGCCGTGCGAGTAGCACAGCAACGCCTCGCGGAACATCGTCTCCACCTCCTCGGTCAGATAGGTGAAGCTGAATTTCTCCTTCGGGCGTTCGATCTCGGTGAACTGCGGCGACAGCTCGATGCGCGCCGGGCCGAAGTTGCGCACATTGGAGCGCAGGAAGATCGGCGAATTGCAGGCGTCGCATCGAAACACGAGGCCGACCTGTTTCGGGCGCGTGGCACTCAGATCGGAAAAGCGCGGCACCGCCTGGGGGGTCAGGTGCGAGTGCACCAGGCAATGCGGACAGGTCAGCGCAAGGCTTGTAGCCTGCTCCTGGTGCAGTCTATCGCTGGTATCTATATAGACCGACATCGTGGCGCTTCTGATGAAACCGCACCACCAGTGTAGCCGAATGGCGACACAGTGGCACGGCGCTGGCGCGCTGCTAGCAGCGCCCAGCACGTCCGGACATAACGACCGGACATAATCAGCGCTGCCGCTCAGCCGGTCAGGCGCCGGTACTTCAGCCGATGCGGCTGCGCGGCGTCCTCGCCGCGCCGGTGCTTGAGGTCGGCGACGTACTCCTGGTAGTTGCCCTCGAACCAGACCACCTCGGAATCGCCTTCGAACGCAATGATGTGGGTCGCGATGCGATCGAGGAACCAGCGGTCGTGCGAGATCACGGCGGCGCACCCCGGGAAATTCAGCAGCGCATCCTCCAGCGCGCGCAGGGTCTCGATATCCAGATCGTTCGTGGGTTCGTCCAGCAGCAGCACATTGCCGCCGGCGCGCAGTACCTTGGCGAGGTGCACGCGATTGCGTTCGCCGCCCGACAGCTCGCCGATCAGCTGCTGCTGCTGCGTGCCCTTGAAATTGAAGCGGCCGACGTAGCTGCGCGACGGCGTCTCGTAGCTGTCTATCTTGATGATGTCCTGGCCGCCGGAGATCTCCGCCCAGACGCTCTTGCTGTCGTCGAGCGTCTGCCGGGACTGATCGACATAGGCGAGCTTCACCGTCGGGCTGATGCGTATTTCACCGGCATCGGCCGTCTCGACACCGGTGAGCATGCGAAACAGCGTGGTCTTGCCGGCGCCGTTTGGCCCGATGATGCCGACGATGCCGCCGCGCGGTAAAGTGAAATCGAGGTTGTCGATCAGCAGCCGATCGCCGAACGCCTTGCGCAGGCCCTTGACCTCGATCACCAGATCGCCCAGCCGCGGGCCGGGCGGGATATAGATCTCATTGGTCTCGTTGCGTTCCTGGTACTCCCGGGAGGCCAGCTCATCGTAACGCGCCAGGCGCGCCTTGCTCTTGGCCTGGCGTGCCTTCGGATTGGCGCGCACCCATTCGAGCTCGCGCGCCAGCGTCTTGCGCAGCGCGTCGCGCTCGCGCTCCTCGAGCGCGAGGCGCTTCTCCTTCTGATCGAGCCACGAGGAGTAGTTGCCCTGCCATGGAATTCCATGGCCGCGGTCCAGCTCGAGGATCCACTTGGCGACATTGTCGAGAAAGTAGCGGTCGTGGGTCACGGCGACCACGGTGCTCGGATATTCCTCCAGGTAGCGCTCGAGCCAGGCGACCGACTCGGCATCCAGGTGATTGGTCGGTTCATCGAGCAGCAGCATGTCCGGTTGCGACAGCAGCAGCCGGCACAGCGACACGCGACGCTTCTCGCCGCCCGAGAGCTGGCCGATCTTCGCCTCCCATGGCGGCAGCCGCAGCGCGTCGGCGGCAATTTCCAGCTTGCGTCCGAGTTCCCAACCGCCGGCAGCTTCGATCGCGTCCTGCAGTCTTGCCTGTTCCTCGAGCAGCTTGTTCATCTGCTCGTCCTCCATCGGCTCGGCGAACTGCTCGCTGATCTGGTTGAAGCGCTCGAGCAATGCGAAGCTGCCGCCAACGCCCTCCATCACCACGCTGCGCACGTCCTTGTCCGGATCTAGCTCCGGTTCCTGCGGCAGGAACCCGACCTTGATCCCCGGTTGCGGCCGCGCCTCCCCGTCGATGCCGGTATCAAGGCCGGCCATGATCCGCAACAGCGTGGATTTGCCCGAACCGTTCAGGCCGAGCACTCCGATCTTGGCCCCGGGGAAAAACGACAGGCTGATGTCGCGCAGGATGACGCGCTTGGGGGGCACGATCTTCGAGACCCGATTCATGGTGTAGATGTATTGCGCCATAGGGAGCCAGTTCAGCCGCTGCAAGGGGGGGCGCATTATCGATGAACGCCCCGGTGCGGTGCTACTGCGGTGTGATATCTTGAGGCGGTCTGCAGTGTCGCAGGCTCAAAACCCGAAACGTAGCGCTTGAACGCCACAAGCCCTGAGGTTGCAGTCGTGCTCGGCGAGCAGCTGGCTCGCTACGGCTTCGGCGATGGCCACCCGTTCGGTCCGGACCGCCACGGCGTGTTCGTGCGCGAGTTCGAGCAGCGCGGTCTGCCCGAGCACGTCGCGCTGCTGGAACCGCGCGACGCCAGCGAGGCGGAACTGCTGCTGTTCCATACGCCCGAGTACGTGCAGTTCGTCATGGAGCGCTCGCAGGCCGGCAGCGGCTGGCTGGACGCGGGCGATACACCCGCGTTTCGCGGCGTATTCGAGGCGGCAGCGTGCGTGGTCGGATCGAGCCTTACCGCGGCCGACTGGATCATGCACGGCTTGCGCCGGCGCGCCTTTGTCCCGATCGCCGGCCTGCATCACGCGGCCCGCGACCGGGCCGCCGGATTCTGCGTCTTCAACGACTGCGGCGTGGTGGTCGAGCATCTGCGGCGCGCCTACGGCCTGTCGCGTATCGCCTATGTCGACGTCGATGCGCATCACGGCGACGGCGTCTATTACGCCTTCGACGATGACCCCGAGCTGATCTTTGCGGATCTGCACGAGAGCGGCCATACGCTGTATCCGGGCACCGGCTCGGACGCCGAGATCGGCCGCGGCGCGGCCGCGGGCACCAAGCTCAATGTGCCGCTTGAGGCTGGCGCCGGCGACGCGGAGTTCGACCTGGTATGGCCGGCCATGCTGGCCCACGTGGAGCGCTACGCGCCGGCATTCGTGATTCTGCAGTGCGGGGCCGACAGCGTCGGCGGCGATCCGATCACGCATCTGAAGCTCACCAGCGCCTGCCACGCGCGCGCGGCGCGCGAGCTGTGCCTGCTGGCCGATCGGCTCGGCCATGGCCGGGTACTGGCATTGGGCGGCGGCGGCTATGATCGCGGTAATATCGCCCGTACCTGGTGCGGCGTGGTGCAGGCGCTGCTCGCCGCCTGAGCCGCCCGGCGCCCGAAGTCGACCTGTTCGGGTACAATCCCGCGCCTTTCCGCTCGTTTTGAGCATAACCACGAAAGGTAGTTGAGTCATGTTTTCGAAGCGCTTGCTCATCAGGGATGTTGATCCGGAACTTCAGCGCGCACTCGACGGCGAGCGTCAGCGGCAGGAAGATCACATCGAACTCATCGCGTCGGAGAACTACGCCAGTCCGCGGGTGCTGGAGGCGCAGGGCTCGGTGCTGACCAACAAGTACGCCGAAGGCTATCCGGGCAAGCGCTACTACGGTGGCTGCGAGTTCGTCGATATCGCCGAGCAGCTCGCGATCGACCGCGCCAAGAAACTGTTCGGTGCCGACTATGCGAACGTGCAGCCGCACTCCGGATCGCAGGCAAACGCGGCCGTTTACCTGGCACTGCTGTCGCCGGGCGACGTGATACTCGGCATGAGCCTGGATCATGGCGGCCACCTGACCCACGGCGCCAAGGTGAATTTCTCGGGCAAGCTGTTTCATGCGTTCCAGTACGGCGTGCACGCCGACACCGGACTGATCAACTACGAGCAGATCGAGGCGCTGGCGCTCGAGCACAAGCCAAAGATGATCGTCGCGGGGTTTTCGGCCTATTCGCGCGTGCTCGATTGGGCGCGCTTTCGCGCCATCGCCGATCAGGTCGGGGCGCTGCTGTTCGTCGACATGGCCCACGTGGCGGGCCTGGTGGCCGCCGGGGAGTATCCGAATCCGCTGCCCTATGCGCACGTGGTCACCACCACGACCCACAAGACCCTGCGAGGGCCGCGCGGCGGCATGATCCTGGCACGGGCCGACGATAGCATCACCAAGAAGCTCAATTCGATGGTGTTTCCGGGTACCCAGGGCGGCCCGCTGATGCACGTGATCGCGGCCAAGGCGGTGGCTTTGCTCGAAGCGCTGCAGCCCGATTTCAAGCAATATCAGCGCCAGGTGGTGGCGAACGCACGCGCCATGTGCGCGGTGCTGACCGCGCGTGGCTACGGCATCGTCTCGGGCGGCACCGACAATCACCTGCTGCTGCTGAGCCTGGTGGGTCGTGACATCACCGGCAAGGACGCCGATGCGGCGCTCGGACGCGCCTATATCACCGTCAACAAGAATGCGGTGCCGAACGATCCGCGCCCGCCGATGATTGCGAGCGGCCTGCGGCTGGGCACGCCGGCGGCGACCACGCGCGGCTTTCTCGAACCCGAGATCCGCAAGGTCAGCGGCTGGATCGCGGATATCCTCGATGCCGGCGGCAGCGACGCGGCGATCGAACGCGTGCGGCCGCAGGTGATCGAGCTGTGTCGCCGGTTTCCGGTGTACGCGGATTGAATCCTGACCCGGGAAGTCGATGCATTGCCCCTTCTGCGGCCACGTCGAGACCAAGGTTACCGATTCACGGCTGGCCGCCGATGGCGGACAGATCCGGCGCCGGCGCGAGTGCCTGAGCTGCGGCGAGCGCTTCACGACGTTTGAGACCGCCGAGCTGCTGATGCCGCGTGTGATCAAGAGCGACGGCAGCCGCGAACCCTTCGACGAGCGCAAGCTCGCGCACGGCATGATCAAGGCGCTGGAGAAGCGTCCGGTGAGCGCCGAGGCGATCGAGCAGGCCGTGAGCCGCATCTGCCACAAGCTGCGCGTGTTCGGCGAACGCGAAGTGCCCGCCCGCACCATCGGCGAGTTCGTGATGGAGGAACTGCGCCACCTGGATGAAGTCGGCTACGTGCGCTTCGCGTCGGTATATCGCAGCTTCCAGGACGCGGAAGCGTTTCGCGACGAGGTCGAGCGCCTGCGCCACCACCGGCGCCGGCGCGAAGAGAAGCGCGACTCGGACCAGCTGCCGCTGCTGCCTGGCGACCCTGCAACCTTGAAATCCAAATGATGGATGCGCGTGCCGACAGCGTCACCGCCCAGGACGAGTGCGATGCGCGTTACATGCGCCGTGCGCTCGAACTGGCGGCACGCGGCCTGTATACGACCGACCCGAATCCGCGTGTCGGCTGCGTGCTGGTGCGTGACGGACGCGTGCTCGGGGAAGGCTGGCACGAGCGCGCCGGCGAAGCGCACGCCGAAGTCAACGCGCTGCGCGCGGCCGGCGATGCAGCCCAGGGCGCCACCGCCTATGTGACGCTCGAGCCCTGCTCCCACACCGGCCGCACGCCGCCGTGCACGCAGGCGCTGATCGGCGCGCGTATCGGTCGCGTGGTGTACGCGAGCGCCGATCCGAACCCGCTGGTCAACGGTGCCGGCATCGCGGCATTGCGAGCCGCCGGCATCGACACCGTCGGTGAGGTGCTGGCGGCCGAGTCGCGCGCGCTCAATCCGGGGTACTTCAAGCGCATGCGCACCGGCCTGCCGTGGCTGCGGGTCAAGCTCGGAGCGAGTCTCGACGGCCGCACCGCGCTCGCCAATGGAGCCAGTCGCTGGGTGACCGGGCCGGCGGCGCGTCAGGACGCGCAGCGCTTCCGCGCCCGCAGTTCCGTGGTGCTCAGTAGCAGCGGCACCGTGCTGGCCGACGACCCGGCACTGAATGTGCGCATCGACGGCGCGACCCGCCAGCCGCTGCGCGCCGTGCTCGACACCGACCTGCGGGTACCGCCGCAGGCACGCATGTTCGACCGTGAAGGTCCGGCGCTGGTGTTCACCGCCAGCACCGATGCCGCGCGGCGCGCCGAACTGGAGCGCCGCGGCGTACGCATCGAGACCGTGGCGCGCGCCGCGCACGGTGGACTGGAACTCGAACCGGTGCTGCGCCGGCTGGCGCAGCTCTCGGCAAATGAAATCTGGGTCGAGGCCGGCGCGCGACTCGCCGGTGCGCTGCTGCGCGCGCGTCTGGTCGATGAGTTCATCGTCTATCTGGCGCCGAGCCTGCTCGGGCCCACGGCCAGGGCGCTGGTGGAGTTGCCCGAAATCACGCAGCTCGAGCAGCGCATGCGCCTGGAGTTCACCGAATGCAAGCCGATCGGGCCGGACCTGCGCCTGACGGCGCTGCCACTCGCACCGGCCTAGAAGCGCATGTTCACCGGCATCGTGCAGGACGTCGGCCGAATCCTGGCGCTCGAGCGGCTCGGCGGGGATACGCGCGTGACCGTCGGGGTCGATCGGCTCGACCTGTCGCGCGCCGCGATCGGCGATAGCATTGCGGTGGCGGGCGTGTGCCTGACCGCGGTCGCCCTGGAAGCGCGCGCCTTCAGCGCCGACGTGTCGCGCGAGACCCTGACGATCACCACCATCGGTGACTGGCGCGTCGGCCAGCCCGTGAATCTCGAGCCGGCGCTGCGCGCGGGCGATGCGCTTGGCGGCCACCTGATGTCAGGCCACATCGATGGCGTCGCCGAAGTGCGAGCGCGCCTCGGCGAGGCGCGCTCGCAGCGCTTTCTTATGCGCGTGCCCGAGGCGCTGGCGCGCTATCTGGCGCGCAAGGGCTCGGTCGCGCTCGATGGCGTGAGCCTGACGGTGAACGCGGTCGAGCGGCAGGAATTCGAGGTCAATCTGGTGCCGCACACGCTGGCCGTGAGCACGCTCGGCGAGCTTGCGGTCGGTGATCGCGCTAATCTCGAGGTCGATCTGATCGCGCGATACGTTGAACGCCTCGCGGAGTTCAGCAATCCAGTGCAGTGAGCGCGACGCAAGAATCAGCAGGCTGGCCTAACGTAAGCACTGCAAGCTGTAACATGCCAGCGCTACTATCACGTGGCTAGATGCTCTGGGAGACGTCGGCCGTGCTCAACGATCTGCATACCTTCGAATCGAAGGATTCAAGCTATGTTGCTCTGCAGGGATATCAGGGTCGTGTCACCGTGAATGTGCGGGTCGATAGCATGGCAATTGATGAGCTGCCCGAATCGGGCGGAGCCCCGACGCCAGAGCAGCGCAAGACCTTTGTTCGGCACAACATCGATGCAATCCGCGCGATCGTGGAGAAAAAGCTCGAGCAGGGAGATGCGGAACCGGAAGATTGGCATGGCCGGCCGGTTCTGGGCGTGCAAATCCTGGATACGGACCTTGCAGAGTACATGAGCCATCCGGGCAACCGGCTGAGCTACGCCGCGTTCGATCTGCGTGCGCAATCGAGGTGGGTTGGACGAGACGGCCGGTTCGCATAGGGACCTCCCCGCCCCTGGTCGCTGGCCGCGGCAAGCCTGGAAAGCAGCTTCCCATCCAGCTTGCTGCACTGCGGACTAATGGATGGAACGGGACGCCGGCCGGCTGCTACAGTCGGCCAAGGCCCGTCGCAATGTCTTCTGATCGTTCGATTTGCACCAAATCGCGGCCCTAATGCAGATGAGGTCGTCTTCGAGGCAGTGCTGGACGAGCGGGCCCCCGTCGTCCTGCCTGTTCCATTTATCGATGCGGAACCATTGTTCGAACCCATCGGCTAATGCGATGAGCTTTTTGTCGATGTAGTCACCGCATTGCGTTGCCTGCAGTGCGGCAATAGCCCAGCGCGCGCGGCTCAAGGCATTGGGGTTGACCCCCCCCTCCAGCTCGATAAGGGCCCTCAGCTCCTCGCAGAGCCTGGTGACTTCAGATTCATCCACAGTCCGTGACCTCCGGCGAAGTCCCCAAGCTTGCTCCGGCGGCGCGCCAACAACGTTGTCAGAGTTCCGTATTTGCACTTACAAGCCTGCAGCAACAATGACCGCGGCGAAATCGGGAACCAGTTCCGTCCAGCGCTATATGACGAGACGCGGTTGCTGCCGTGTGGGCCAGCGTACCGACAGCGCTTCCTTGGCCGAGTAATATGCATGCCTGAGTCCAGACAACGACCATCACTCGACCCCCGAGCGATGCTCTTATGAGCTCAGGTTTGACCCGCTGGTACGGTAATGCGTGCCGGCGGGGTTTTTCTTGTCGATCGCACACCGGTCTGTGCGCTGCATGGCATCGCGCGGCTACAGCGGACCGCCCTCGGCGGGCGAGCATTGGATCATCCGGCAGTTTCATAGGGCGGGGCGGGCCGATTTCGCATCACGAATAGAATCGCCTCAAGCTCCTGCGGCGTGAATTTACCGTCCAGCACCGCCTCGTGAGAATAGATTGTGCCGATGAATGAACGCGTTTTCTGTATGACCTTCGTCGCTTCTTCCAGGGTCATAAATTTCTCCTACTCGTTCTTGCTGTGCTCAATCCCTGAGTTTTCCGTTGCGGATACTGCTCGAGTTCCCCGCTGCAGGCGTAGGAATTGTACAAAGGAAGAACTCGGACCGCGCCGACAACCGACGGCGGCATGGAGAATTCATGATCACGACGTTTCGCGCCGCTGCGTGCATCGCAGCGACACAGCGACGCTTGGAACGTGTCACTGGCTACAATGGCCGTAGTGACACGGCCAGTGAGTTGAGTCGAGATCCGTGCTAGCGGCCCGGCGCTGGCGCTATCGATGACGGTATCCCTGTCTTTCCCGGTATTTCTTTTCTCGTAAAAACAACTTGTTACAATGAGAATCAAGCTGTTCGCGCTACACGGGGCGGCTGCTGACCGCGCCCCAGGGACATCAGCCATGCTGAAATGCCGACGATGAAGACCCGGTTATGAAGGCGGTGCGCGCCATACTCGATCGCATCGTGCTGCTCTGCGCCGTGGTCGCGGCGGGCTGCATCCCGAGTTTCATCGTTCAATACCGGCAGCGCACCGGGGGCCGGCTCGATCAGGTGATGGCCGATCTGTCGCCATTTCAGGAGATCGCCAACCGCTATCACGGCGGCAGTCTCACCGAGCTGATTCGCTACCATCTGGCGAGCACCGATGCCACCTTTCACCAGGAGGGCGCGGCGCTGCAGTCGATGGTCCAGGCGGCCGAGCGACTGCGCTCAATGCTTGCGGCGCTCGATACTGATCTGGTGCATCAATGCGTCTTCCTGCTACTGCACCACGATAGTGACCTGCTGCGCGCGACCTGGGGCGGTTACCAGCCAGGCTTCACGCTCGACCTGCAGGGCGCGGTGTTTGCGCTCGCGGTAGGGGTGGCGCTGTGGGCAATATTCCTGGGCATCTGGCACGGGCTGGCGCAGCTGATTGGCGCGCTGCGGCGCGGCTCGTCACACTCGCCGTCAGACCCGCCGCCGCGCGCACCGCCGCGCGGGCCGCCGCGCCGGACTGAGCCACGGCTGCGTTAACATGCCGGCTCGCCAGCCACTGCCGGCATCCGTGCGGGCATACCAGCAATGATCAATAAACTCCCGACACTGATCGCACCGAAGCAGTTCACCGCCAGGCTGGCCGAGCCCGCTCACTGGGACGAGGCGCTGCAGTATATTGGCATCACAGCGCGGGCGATCGACAGTTACAGTGATCGGCTGGACGCTGCGACGGCGCTGCTGCGCAATTGAGCAGCCGGTGCGCTCGGCGCGAGTTCATCACCGCGATCATCGGCTCCGACCACGCTCCACCTGGCCGCTGGAGCCGTATGAGTTACAGATCTGAATGAGCCCTGGACAATGACGCGACATCAATTCGAACGCCATTACATCAATCGCATCGGCTGGCTGCGCGCCGCGGTGCTAGGCGCCAATGACGGCATCGTGTCGCTGTCGAGCCTGCTGGTCGGGATCGCCGCCACGCACGTCTCGCGCAGCCAGGCGGTCATCGTCGGCGTCGCCGGCCTGGTCGGCGGAGCGATGTCGATGGCGGCCGGGGAGTTCGTATCGGTGAGCTCGCAGGCCGACAGCGAACGCTCGGATCTGGAGCGCGAGCGGCGCGAGCTGGAGAGCAACGAGCCGGCCGAGCGCGCTGAGCTTGCCGGCATCTATGTCCAGCGGGGCCTCACGCCGGCACTGGCCTCGCAGGTGGCGGTGGCGCTGATGCAGCACGATGCGCTCGCCGCCCACGCCCGCGACGAGCTCGGGATGTCGGTGATGCATCGGGCGCGGCCGCTGCAGGCGGCGCTGGCGTCGGCCTCGAGCTTCGCCACCGGTGCGCTGCTGCCGCTGCTGGTGGTGCTGACCAGTCCGGCGCGCACGCTGATACCGCTCATCGCCGGCAGCTCGCTGCTGTTCCTGGCGCTGCTGGGCGCCCTGGCGGCACGCGCCGGCGGGGCACCGATGGGCGCCGCGGCGCTGCGTGTGACCGTCTGGGGGGCGTTGGCGATGGCGGTGACGGCGCTGGTGGGCAGCGCCTTTGGCAGCTTCGCCTGAAGCCGGCTTCGCGTGATAGCGTGCGCCTATGGCGAAATTGAGCGCAATCAACCCGAACAGTGCCGCAGCGGCCGCCACCTGCGCCAGCCCCAGCGGCTTGCATTCCATCGACGAGATCCTGGCCGAGCTGCGCGCCGGACACATGGTCGTGATCATGGACGACGAAGATCGCGAGAACGAAGGCGATCTGGTGATGGCGGCCGACTGCGTGCGGCCGGAGGATATCAATTTCATGGCCCGTTTCGGACGCGGCCTGATCTGCCTGACGCTGACGCGCGAGCGCTGCGCGCAGCTGCGCCTGCCACTGATGGTCAGCGATACCGATCGCACCCAACGCACCAATTTCACGCTCTCGATCGAGGCCGCCGAGGGCGTCACCACCGGCATCTCGGCCCACGACCGCGCCCATACCGTGCGCACCGCGGTGCGCCCCGATGCCCGGCCGGAACATCTGCGCCAACCCGGCCACGTGTTCCCGGTCATGGCACAACCGGGCGGCGTGCTGACGCGCGCCGGACACACCGAGGCCGGCTGCGACCTGGCGCGACTGGCCGGTTTCGAGCCCGCTGCGGCCATCGTGGAGATCATGAACGACGATGGGACGATGGCGCGCCGACCGGAACTGGAAGCATTCGCGCGCCGCCACCAGCTCAAGATCGGCACCATCGCCGACCTGATCCGCTACCGCCTGCAGACCGAGCGCTCGGTCGAGCGCATCGCCGAGCAAAGCGTGAGCAGCGCCTATGGCGATTTTCGCCTTTACTGCTACGAGGATCACGTCAATCGCGACGTGCACCTGGCGCTGGTGCACGGCGACCTGACGTCCGAGACACCGATCGTGCGCGTGCATGTGACCGACACGCTGCGCGACCTGCTAGGGGTACGCGACGGCTCGCAGGCCTGGACGCTGCCGGCGGCGCTGCAACGCATCGCCCACTCGCCGTGCGGCGTGGTGGTGATCCTGCGCCAGCGCGAACCGCCGCGCGAGCTGGCCGATGCGGTGGGCGCGCTGTCGCGTCGCGCGTCGGGTGCAGCGCCCGCCACGCTCAGCGGAGGGGTGCTGCGCACCTACGGGGTCGGCGCGCAGATCCTGCGCGACCTCGGCGTGCAGCGCATGCGCGTGCTGTCGGCGCCCAGGCAGCTGCACGGCATCGCCGCTTTCGGGCTCGAGATCGTCGATTACGTCGGCGAGAGCGCCTGAGGCTTCGCTATACTGCGCAGCCGCATGGGTACCGCGGCCATTCATTCCGAGACGTTTGCAGCGAGCGAATTCAGATTCGCGATCGTGGCTGCGCGCTATAACGATGACATCGTTGAGGCGCTGCTCGACGCTGCCCGGGCCGCATGGCGCAAGCACGGCGGCACCGACGCGGCACTGCAGGTCGAGTACGTACCGGGCGCGTTCGAGCTGCCGCTGGCGGCCCGGGTGCTGGCGCTGCAGGGCCGGGTCGATGCGGTGGTGGCGCTGGGCTGCGTCATTCGCGGCGACACCGCCCATTTCGAATTCGTCGCCGGGCAGTGCGCGTACGGCCTGCAGCGCGTGATGCTCGATACCGGCGTACCGGTGAGCTTTGGGGTACTGACGGTGGACACGCGGGCGCAGGCGCGCGAGCGCGCGGCGCCGGATTCGCGCAACAAGGGCGGTGAAGCGCTCGAGACGGCGCTGGCGATGGCAAGCCTGCTGCGGCGGCTGGCGTGAGCGGGCCGGTCGAGCGCAAATCCGGCGCCCGCAAGCTGGCGCGCAAACTGGCGCTGCAGGCGCTGTATCGCTGGCAGCTCAACGCCTGCGAATGGCAGGACCTGGTATCCGAGTTTGCGACCGACGCCGACATGGCGCGTGCCGATGCGGAGTACTTCCAGGCGCTGATCGCAGCCATCACGCGCTCGCACGCCGAACTCGACGCTGCGCTCGCGCCGCTGCTCGATCGCAGCCCGGCGCAGCTCGATCCGGTGGAACACGCGCTGCTGCTGATCGGCAGCTACGAGCTGCAGCACCGGCCGGAGGTTCCATTTCGCGTCGTGATCAACGAGGCGGTCACGCTCGCGCGCCGCTTCGGTGCCACCGACGGCCATAAGTTCGTCAATGGCGTGCTCGATCGCGCGGCGCGCCTGTGGCGCGTCGAGGAGCATTGAGCGCTGCGGCGCCGATGCCTGCCATCAGCACGTGGCCGCCTCTGAATCGCAACTGATCGAGCGCTTCTTTCGCGACCTTGGCGCCAGCCGCAACGATACCGTGCTCGGCATCGGCGACGACGCGGCGCTGCTGCGGGTGCCGGGGGGCTGCGAGCTGGCGCTGACCACCGACGCGCTGATCGAGGGCGTGCATTTTTTACCGGGTGCGCCGCCACGGACGCTCGGGCATCGGGCTCTGGCGGTCAACCTGAGCGATATCGCGGCCATGGGCGCCAGTCCGAGCTGGGCGCTGTTGTCGCTCAACCTGCCGGTGGCGGATGAAACCTGGCTGCACGAGTTCGCCGCCGGCTTCGGAGAGCTGGCACGCAGCCATGCGGTGGCCCTGGTGGGGGGAAACCTGAGCCGCGGCGCGCTGTCGATCACGGTCGAACTGGCCGGACTGGTGCCGTCGGGAGAGGCGTTGCGGCGCGCTGGCGCGCGCGCTGGCGATGAGCTGTATCTGAGCGGTAGCGTCGGCGATGCCGCCTGCGGTTTGAAATTCTTGCGCGGCGCGGCGGCAGGCACGGCCGCCGATGCGGCGTGGTTGCAGCGACGGTTCGAATATCCGACGCCGCGCGTGGCGCTGGGAGCGGCGCTGCGCGGGATTGCCAGCGCCTGCATCGACGTCTCCGACGGCGTGTATATCGATGCCACGCGCCTGCTGGCGGCATCCGGCTGCGCGGCCACGCTCCAGATCGAGCGCCTGCCGCTATCGGCTCCTCTGCGCCGCGCGCTTGGCACTCAGGCCTGGCGCCTGGCGCTGAGTGGCGGCGAGGATTACGAGCTATGCTTCACCGCGGCCGCGGCTCAGGCGGGCGCGATCGGCGCGATAGCCGAGCGCACCGGGCAAGCCCTGACGCGTGTTGGCGCCCTGCATCCCGGAAGCGGCCTGGTGCTCACAATGGCCGGGTCGGTGATGCAGTTCTCGCCTTCGGGTTTTGATCACTTCGGCGATTGAACATTGCGCCCCGGCGGCCGCCCGGCGTAGCAACTCTTGGCGCGCGCGCCCACAGCCGCCGCCGATCCGCGATCCGCATCACAGCCGTGCGGTGTTGCCGACGCTTATTCTGGCCACTGTCGTCCAGGGGTCGTCGGGTCGATGAAAGCTTCCGCACCGAAAAACGTAAACACCATCAAGATTCCCGACCGTATCGGCAAGTACCCCATCATCAATGAGGTCGGGCACGGCAGCACCGGTACCGTGTTTATGTCACATGACCCCTACTACGGGCGTGACGTGGCGATCAAGGTCTACAACATCGAGGCCGGCGGCGATGACGAGCGCGCCCGGGTGGCGCGCAAGATGTTCCTGTCCGAAGCGCACATGGTGGGGATGCTGCACCATCCGAACATCCTGCCGATCTACGATGCCGGCGAGGAAAACGGTCACTGCTACATCGTCACCGAACACGTGCACGGGGCGCGCACGCTGTCGGCCTACTGCCGTCCCGACAACCTGCTGCGCCTGGACGATGTGGTCGAACTGATGTTCAAGTGCGCCAAGGCGCTGCACTACGCGCATTCGCGCGGCGTTATCCACCGCGACATCAAGCCTTCAAATATCATGCTCACGACCGACAGCGATGTCCGCATCATCGATTTCGGCATTGCGCTGGTCGCCGACTCGGAGATATCGCGTATCGAGGGCATCGCGGGTTCGCCCAGCTACATGTCGCCCGAACAGGTGCAGAGCCTGGATCTGAGCAACCGCTCGGACCTGTATTCGCTCGGTGCCGTGATGTATGAGCTGCTGACCGGAGTGCGGCCATTTCGCGCCGGCAATCTGGCCAAGCTGCTGCATCAGATTGTCTATGCCACGCCGGTACCGATCCATACCCTGCGGGCCGACGTACCGGAGGAGATCGAGAACGTGGTGGCGGTGGCGATGCAGAAGGATCCGGCGCGCCGCTATCAGTCGGGCCTGGATTTTGCCGCCGAACTCACGCGCGTGCACCAGACGCTGCGGCAACAGAATGCGCGCATTGACCGGCAGGAACAGTTCACGCTGCTGCGGCGGCTGAAGTTCTTTCATGAATTCTCGCACGCCGAGATTCACGAGGTGCTGCGTGCCAGCCACTGGCAGGAATACGCCGCCGGCGAGCAGATCGTGAAGGAAGGGGAGATGGACGATCGCTTCTATATCATCGTGGCCGGAAACTGCGCCATGGAGCGTCATGGCGAGCGCATCGGCCTGCTATCGAGCGGTGAGTGTTTCGGCGAGACCAGCTACGTGCAAGGCGCGAAGCGCACCGCGACCATTCTGGCGGCCGATGTGGTCACGGTGCTGAAGGTCAGCTCGACGCTGCTGGAGCAGGTGTCCGCGTCATGCCAGCTGCGCTTCAACCGCGTGTTCCTGCGCTCGCTGATCAGCCGCCTGCAGAGCACCGAGCTGCGAGGCTGATTCGATCCTCGTGGTGCCGCCGCCCTCAGGCGGGCGGCTACACGATGCTACCTCTGGACCACCGCTGTCAGTGCCCTTCCGGCCGCTCGTGCTCGGGCGGGGCGTGCTCGGGCGGCGCGTGCTGCGGCGGCGCATGGGATGGCGGGGGGCGGGGCGGCGGTGGCGGTGGTGCGCCCCCGCCCGGATGACCCGTGCCTGGCGGTGTGCCGGCGTGCTGGATGGTGGCAGCCGGTGGGCCGTTATGCGGTGGCGTGCCGGCAGGCGTGCCGGCAGGAACGCTCGCGCTGTGCGGGGGCACCATGCCCGAGGGACCCCCATGGGGAGGCGGCACGGCCGCCGGTAACGGGCCGGTTGCCGGCGCGCCATGCGGAGTCACCGCCGGTGTGACCGGTGCGTGCGCCGGCATGCCGCCGGCGGGCGTCGAGGTGTGCAAGGCTGCAGCCCCACGGGCCGGCATGACCCCCTGGCCGGCGAACACACCGGCATGCGCCGTCGCGGCGATCGGCGGCTGGCCATGATTTTGCGAGGCGCGTAGTTGCGGATTGCCGCGTGCACCTTGCTCGTGCTGGATCTGCGCCGGCACCGGCGTCAGATGTGAGTCATGTTCCGCGGCCAGCTCATTCGCGGCGGGTCGAGCCTGAATGCCGCCGTGGCCGCCGTTGAAGCTGACGTGGCTGTCCGGGTTGTCGATGACCACGGTCTTGTTGTAGACGTTGGTGATATGCACATCATCGTGGATATTGTTATAGGCGCGGTTGTAGCGGAAGTCGCCATGGTCCCAATAGCCGCCCTCGTAGCCGTGGCCGATGTAACCGAAGCCGTAGTTGACGCCGCCATAGAATCCGATGTGCGGGCCCCAATAGCCCCCGTTCCAGACGTACAGGCCATCGTTCCAGCCCCAGTACCCCGGGGTCCACAGATAGCCCGGCTGCGGCGCCTCGACCCAGGTGCCTGGCACCCAGTAATAATCGCCGTCAGCCCAGGCCCAGTAGCCCGGGGTCCATATATATCCGGGCCCTGGAACCGGCGGCTGCTCGTAGACCGGCAGCTCGGGCGGGGCGATATTGATCGATACGCCGATGCCGACCGCGGCCTGTGAGGCCTGCGAAGTCAGTTGCAGCGCGACCGCCAGGGCCACCGTGTAAAAAATTCCGCTTAACACTCTTCTGCTGCGGCTGTGCATGAAAACCACCCCTTGAGGAAAACACTACTGAGACTAAAGGCTGGAGGCTGAACGGCCGCTGACTAGCGGCCAGCCGGCATTGCGCACGCAAATGCAGCTAAACGCAATCGGACCAGGGCGCGTTAGCGTGTAGCCGTGCGCACGCTCGCACGCAGCAGATCAGTGCGGCCGATCAGCGCTGCCTGATCTGGCCCAGCAGACGCAGAATCTCCAGGTACAGCCACACCAGCGTGACCATCAGGCCGAAGGCCGCGTACCACTCCATGTAGCGCGGCGCGCCCTGCGCCACGCCGGTGTAGATCAGGTCGAAGTTCAGCACCAGGTTGAGTGCGGCAATGCAGACGATCACCAGCGACACCCCGATGCTGAGCGCACTTCCGCCCTGCAGGAACGGCACCGCCACATGGAAAAAGCCGAGGACAAAGGACGCCAGGTACAGCAGCAGGATGGCGCCGGTGGCACCGACCACGATGGCCCGAAAACGCTGCGTGACGCGAATCAGGCCGGTCGTGTAGGCCAGCAGCAGCGCCGCCATGACGCCGAAAGTCAGGCCGACCGCCTGAATGGCGATGCCGGGATAGCGTTTCTCGAGCACCGCCGAAATGCCGCCGATCGCCAGGCCTTCGCAGGCCGCGTACGGTATCGACAGCATCGGTGCCAGCGTCGCCTTGAAGCTGATGATCAGCCCGAGTACCAGTCCGCCGATGAGGCCAATCAGTATCGCCGGCGCAATAGCGGCCGGGTTGCCGCTGCCAAAGAACTGCGACCACGGCCACAGCGCCGCGATCAGCAGCACCAGCAGCAGCAGGAACGATCTGTTGACCGTGCCCTGCAGCGTCATCGCCTCGCCGGCGACGGTGGCGCGCGGCAGGCCGGCGAAGGTCTTCTCGTTAAGGCTCGGGTTGCTGGTGCGGGTGAGCCAGTTTCTGTTGTCCATCGATGCTCCCTCAGCGCTGGATCGGCGTTTTGCGTTTATCGTGTTCGATCATGGCGTAGGCGGAATGATTGTGTATCGATTCGAAGTTCTCGCTCTCCACCACGTAGGCGGTGATGCGCTCATCGCTATTCAGTCGCACCGCGACGTCGCGCACCATGTCCTCGACGAATTTCGGGTTGTCGTAGGCGCGCTCGGTGACGAATTTTTCGTCCGGGCGCTTCAGAATGCCGTACAGCTCGCACGACGCCTCGCTCTCGGCCAGCTCGATCAGCTCCTCGATCCAGATGTGCTCCTGCAGCCGCGCCTTGATGGTGACATGCGAACGCTGGTTGTGGGCGCCGCGCTCGGAGATCTTCTTGGAACACGGGCACAGGCTGGTGACCGGCACCACGACCTTGACCCAGGTGCAGGCCTCGCCGCCGCAGATCTCGCCGATCAGCGACGCCTGGTAATCCATCAGGCTCTCGACGCCCGAGACCGGCGCACGCTTCATGACGAAGAATGGAAATGTCATCTCGATATGACCGGCGTCGGCGTCGAGCCGCTCGGTCATCTCGCCTAGCATCGATCGGAACGAGTCGACCGAGATCTCGCGCTCGTGGTGCAGGATCTCGACAAAACGCGACATGTGCGTGCCCTTGAAACTATGCGGCAGGTTCACGTACATGTTGAACGTGGCGACCGTGTGCTGTTCGCCGGTGGCACGATCCTTCACCTTGACCGGATGGCGGATGTCCTTGATGCCGACCCGGTTGATCGGGATCTGGCGGGTATCCGCCCGCGCCTGCACGTCCTCGACGGGGAACAGGTTCTTCGGGCGCGGTTGCACGGCAGTGGTCATGGCTACACCTAGGGAATTCGATTCGGGCCGGCGCCGCCCGCTGCCGTTAATCTGGTGGCGGTCCGGGTCTGCTTCAAGGCCGGCACTGCGGCACGCCAGCGCTCGATCGATGCGGCAATGCCCGCCAGGTCGAGTCCTGCGGCAGCCAGGCAGTCATCGCGGCTGCCATGCTCGATGAAGCGATCGGGTATACCGATGTGCAACCGCGGCGTCATCAGGCCCTCGGCATCGAGCGCCTCGGAGCAGGCGCTGCCGGCGCCGCCGGCGACGGCATTGTCCTCGATGGTCACGATGCCGGCGTGCGTGGTCGCGATCTGGCGCAGCAGCGCGATATCCAGTGGTTTGATGAAGCGCATGTTCACCAGAGTGGCATCCAGACGCTCGGCCAGCACCGAGGCCGGCATCACCATCGCGCCGAAGGCGAGCAGCGCCAGGCCGCTGCCGCCGCTGCGCCTGAGCTCGGCACGCCCGATCGGCAGCGCGGTCATCTCATCGGTGATGGCCACCCCTGGGCCGCTGCCGCGCGGGTAGCGTACCGCCGCCGGACCATCCAGCGTGGTGGCGGTGTAGAGCATCTGGCGGCATTCATTCTCATCGCCCGGTGCCATGATGACCATGTTCGGCACGCAGCGCATGAACGACAGATCGTAATTGCCATGGTGAGTGGCCCCGTCGCTGCCGACCAGTCCGGCACGGTCGAGCGCGAACACCACCGGCAGTTTCTGCAGCGCCACGTCGTGAATCAGCTGATCGTAGGCGCGCTGCAGGAAAGTCGAATAGATCGCCAGCACCGGCTTCATGCCCTCGCACGCCAGGCCGGCGGCGAAGGTGGCGGCATGCTGCTCGGCGATGGCGACATCAAAGTAGCGCTCGGGGAAGCGACGCGAGAACTGCACCAGGCCCGAGCCCTCACGCATCGCGGGCGTGATACCGACGATGCGCGGGTCGCGATCGGCCATGTCGCACAGCCACTGGCCGAACACCTGCGAGTAGGTCGGCGTGCCGGCCTTCTCCTTGTGGATCGTGCCGCTGATCGGATCGAACGGGCCGGGACCGTGCCAGGCGATCGGGTCGGCCTCGGCCGGAGCGTAGCCCTTGCCCTTGCGGGTCACCACGTGCAGCAGCTGCGGACCCGACAGCCCGCGGATATTGCGCAACGCGCGCAACAGCGACTTGAGATCGTGGCCATCGATGGGTCCGACGTAATTAAACCCCATCTCCTCGAACAACGTGCCGGGCAGCACCATGCCCTTGACGTGTTCCTCGGAGCGGCGCGCGAGCGCACGCATCGTCGGCATCTGCTGCAGCGCCTTCTTGCCGCCCTCGCGTAGCTGCGCGTACAGACGCCCCGAGATCACGCGCGCCAGGTAATTCGATAGCGCGCCGACATTTTCCGAGATCGACATGTCATTGTCGTTAAGCACCACCAGCAGCGGGATCGGCAGGCTGCCGGCGTGGTTGAGTGCCTCGAAGGCCATGCCGGCGCTCATCGCGCCGTCGCCGATCACCGCGATCGCACGTCGTTGCTCGCCGTTGCGCGCCGCGGCAATCGCCATCCCCAAGGCGGCACTGACCGAGGTGCCGGAATGGCCGACGCCAAAGGCGTCGTACGGGCTCTCGCTGCGCGTGGGAAACGGCGCCAGGCCGTCGCGCTGCTTGATCGTATGCAGCCGGTCGCGCCGCCCGGTCAGTACCTTGTGCGGGTAGGCCTGGTGGCCGACGTCCCAGACCAGGCGGTCGTCCGGGGTGTTAAAGATATAGTGCAGTGCAATAGTGAGCTCGACCGTGCCCAGCCCTGCGGCGAAGTGCCCGCCGCGGGTACTGACGGTATGAATCAGGAATTCGCGCAATTCCGCCGCGAGCGCGGGCAGGTCTCGCTCGGCTAAAGCGCGCAGGTCCGCCGGGGATTCAATGGCACCCAGCAAAGGGTAGGACGGGGTGCTGTCTGGCATGGTATGGGTCAAGTTTACACGCTCAGGGGCGTTCGGGCCGTGCTGCCACGTACGGCACCGCTGCGGCGCCTACCGGGGGTCAGAGCGCCCGATCGACCACATAGTGGGCCAGCTCGCTCAGGCGCAGGGCGGGTGCTCCCAGGCCCTCAAGCGCCGCCAGGGCCAGATCTCTATGCTGCACCGCAAGATCGCGCGCCGCCTGGAGGCCGAAGACGCTGGGGTAGGTAGGTTTGCCCAGCGCCGCATCAGCACCTTTCCTCTTGCCGATCACGCTGGTTTCGCCGGTGACGTCGAGAATGTCGTCCTGGATCTGAAAGGCCAGCCCGATTTCGGCGCCGAAGGCCTGCAGCGCGGGGTAGGCCGGTCCTGGGGCCAGCCCGGCAGCGATGGCGCCGAGCTCAACGCTCGCCTGGATCAGGGCACCGGTCTTGCGGCGGTGCATATGCTCGATCGCGGCAGCATTCAGCGTCATGCCGATGGCCTCCAGATCGATTGCCTGGCCGCCGGCCATGCCTTGGATGCCGATCGCGCGCGCCAGGATCGCCAGCATCAGTACGCGCTGCTCCGCGCTGCTGTCGCCCCCCGGCAGCTGCCGCGACTGCGCCAGCACCTCGAACGCCAGACCCTGCAGCGCATCGCCGGCGAGGATCGCGGTGCCTTCGTCGAAGGCGCGATGGCAGGAGGGGCGGCCGCGGCGCAGGTCGTCATCGTCCATGGCCGGCAGATCGTCATGGATCAGGCTGTAGGCGTGGATCAGCTCGACGGCGGCTGCCGGCGCATCCAGGCGCAGCAGGGGCGCAGCAAAGGCCGTGCCGGTCAGATAGACCAGTACCGGGCGCAGGCGCTTGCCGCCGCCGAGCACGCTGTAGCGCATCGCCTGGCACAGGCGCGTGGTAGCCGGGTCGTTGCTGGAGAGTTCATGATCGAGCACCCGCTCGATGCGCTGCCGGTAGCCCTCGATGCTCGCCGCCAGAGCGCTGTCGCTCGCCGCGCAGCTCATTCCGACGGCGCGGTCTCAAGGGTTGCGGTGGCGTCGATATCCTCGATCGCGACGTGGTCGCCACGCTGCAGCAACAGCTGCACCTTCTGCTGCGCGGTCGCGAGTGCGGCCTGGCATTCGCGCGTCAGGCGCACACCCTGTTCGAAGGTGCGCAGCGCCTCGTCGAGCGGCAGATCGCCGCCTTCCAGCCGCGTGACCAGGGACTCGAGCTGCGCCAGCGCCGCTTCGAAAGCCGGAGGCGCGGCCGAGGATGCAGACTTCGATGCCATCGAATTACCCTAGCACAATCGTTGACGAGCGGAGAGCTTGCGCATAGATTGCGCTTGATTAGAATTAGTCTAAAACTGGGCTGGCGCTTTATTCACGGAGGTTACTGCTCATGAAACTTGCTGGATCCAAAACCGAAAAGAACCTGAAAGACGCCTTTGCCGGGGAATCGCAGGCGAACCGACGCTATCTGTACTTCGCGGCCAAGGCGGACGTCGAGGGCTATAACGATGTGTCGGCGGTGTTTCGTTCGACCGCCGAAGGCGAGACCGGCCATGCGCACGGCCACCTCGAATATCTCGAGCAGGTCGGCGATCCGGCCACCGGCCTGCCGATCGGCGAGACGCGACTGAACCTCAAGGCCGCGGTGGCGGGCGAGACGCACGAATATACGGACATGTACCCGGGCATGGCGAAGGCGGCGCGCGAGGAAGGCTTCGGCGAGATCGCCGACTGGTTCGAGACCCTGGCCAAGGCGGAGCGCTCGCACGCCAACCGCTTCCAGAAGGCGCTCGACAGCCTGTAAGGGCCGCGAGGCGGACCGGACCGAAGCGGCGTGAGTTCGACTACGGGTGGCGGCGGTCGCGAGGGCAGCCTCGAGGCGCCGACCCGCCATCCGATCAACTGGCGCGATCGCGCGTTCTACGACCAGGCGGCGATCGAGCGGGAACTGCACCGGGTGTTCGACATCTGCCACGGCTGCCGGCGCTGCTTCAGCCTGTGCCAGTCGTTTCCGATCCTGTTCGATGCCATCGACGCCTCGCCGACGCTCGAGCTCGACGGCGTGGACAAAGGCGTCTACTGGCGGGTGGTCGAGAACTGTTATCTGTGCGACATGTGCTACATGACCAAGTGTCCGTACGTGCCGCCACACCCGTGGAACGTGGATTTTCCGCACCTGATGCTGCGCGCCAAGGCGGTGCGCGCGCGGCGCGGGCAGCTCAAGCTCGCCGAACGCATGCTCAGTTCGACCGAGGCGGTCGGGCGCATCGCCGGCATTCCGGTGGTGGCCGGGCTGGTCAATGCGGCCAACCGCAACGGCGTTGCGCGCAAGCTGCTCGATAAGGCGCTGGGAGTCGATGCGCGCGCGCCGCTGCCGAAGTACTACTCGAGCACTGCGCGCCGGCGCCTGAAGCGCAGCTTGCGGCGCGACCTGCCGCCACGGCCCGGCGCGGGCAGCCGCGGCCAGGTGGTGTTGTTCACCACCTGCTATGGCAATCGCAATGAACCGCAGCTGGCGCAGGACCTGGCGGCGGTGTTCGAGCACAACGGCATCGCAGTGGTGCTGGCCGCCAGAGAGCGCTGCTGCGGCATGCCCAAGCTCGAACTGGGCGATCTTGAGTCGGTGGCGCGCTTCAAGGAAGACAACATCCCGCAGCTGCTCAAGCTGGTCGATGCCGGCTATGACATCGTGGCGCCGATTCCCTCGTGCGTACTGATGTTCAAGAAGGAACTGCCGCTGATGTTTGCGGGCGATGCGCCGGTGCAGCGTGTTGCCGAGCACATGTTCGATCCATTCGAGTACCTGATGCTGCGCCACAAGGCGGGCCTGCTGCGCACCGATTTCAAGGCGCCTCTGGGCAAGGTCAGCTACCACGTGCCGTGTCATCTGCGGGTACAGAACATCGGGCTCAAGACGCGCGATGTGCTGCGGCTGGTGCCGGACACGACGGTCGAGGTGATCGAGCGCTGCTCCGGTCACAACGGCACCTATGGCATCAAGAGCCGGTTTCGCGACGCGTCGATGAAGATCGGCGGCCCGGTGTTCCAGCGCGTCGACAACTCCGGCGCCGACTATTATTCCAGTGATTGCCCGATGGCCGGCCACCAGATCGAGAGCGGCCTTGCCTCAAAAGCCGCGCCGACGCATCCGCTGGCGCTGCTGCGCATCGCCTACGGGATCTAGAGGGCGATGCAGAAGCTCGCCGCCGCGCAGCTGATGTCGCTCGAGCAGTACGCGCGCGAGCGCCCGGAGCTGCGCGCCGGCATGATCGGGCATCGGCGTGCGCGCCAGCTGCACATCGGCGCTCACTGCAGCTGGAGCTTCGAGGATCGGCGCACGGTGCAGTACCAGGTACAGGAGATGCTGCGCATCGAGCGCATCTTCGAACCCGATGCAATCGCCGCGGAGCTGGAAACCTACAATCCGCTGATCCCGGACGGCAGCAATCTCAAGGCGACGCTGATGATCGAGTACTCCGAGCCGCCAGAGCGCGCACGGCGCCTGGGGGAACTGCGCGGTTTCGAGCGCCGCTGCTGGATGCGTGTGGCCGGCTTCGATCCGGTGTATGCAGTCGCCGATGAGGATCTGGCGCGCGAGAACGACACCAAGACCTCGGCGGTGCATTTCCTGCGCTTCGAATTCTCGGCGTCGATGATCAGCGCTGCCCGCGCCGGCGCCGCGCTGGCGGCCGGCACCGACCACCCCGAGTATCATCACTGCGTCGATCCGCTGCCTGAGGGCTTGCGGGGTGAATTGCTGGCAGACTTCGCCTGAGCCGGGCGGCTCATGGGACTTCGTAATCGCTAAATCAGAGGGATTGAGCCTACACGCACGAATTTCATTACGAAATTCGTGCGTATAGGCTCAATCCCTCCGTGTCGCATTTTCGGAGCCCGCGAACCCGCCGGGTCGGGCGTGCGGTGTCTGCTAGAATCCGCGCCGCTCTCATGGTCGGCGCCGCGCCGTCAGCGTACTGCCCCGGAAAACAATGGCCGAGTCGTACACCGCATCCGATATCGAAGTGCTGAGTGGCCTGGACCCCGTGCGCCGCCGCCCGGGCATGTACACCGACACCACGCGGCCCAATCACCTGGCGCACGAGGTCATCGACAACAGCGTCGATGAGGCGATCGCCGGTTATTGCAAGAACATCAGCCTGACGCTGCACAAGGACAATTCGCTCGAGGTGGTCGACGACGGCCGCGGCATGCCGATCGACATCCATCCGAAGGAGAAAGTCAGCGGCGTCGAACTGATCCTCACCCGCCTGCACGCCGGCGGCAAATTCACCGAAGGGTCGTACAAGTTTTCCGGCGGCCTGCATGGCGTGGGTGTCTCGGTGGTCAACGCACTGTCGAAACATCTGGAATGCTGGGTACGCCGCGGCGGCAAGGAATACAACATCAGCTTCCGCGACGGCCGCCTGCACTCGAAGCTCGAAGTGGTCGGCAGCGTCGGCCAGCGCAACACCGGCACCACGGTGCGCTTCTGGCCCGATCCGAAGATCTTCGATTCCGACCGCTTCTCGGTACCGGACCTCAAGCGCGTGCTCAAGGCCAAGGCGGTGCTGTGCCCGGGGCTGCGCGTGAGCTTTCACAACGAACAGAGCGGCGAGAAGGAGGAATGGTTCTATACCGGCGACCTGGGCGCCTACCTGGTGGAGCAGCTCGGCAAGGCCGAGTGCCTGCCGCCCGAGCCGATCACCGGCAAGCACGTGTCGGACGAGGACGCGGTCGAGTGGGCGCTGGCCTGGTCGAGCGATGCCGCCGAGCTGGTCGCCGAGAGCTATGTCAACCTGATCCCGACCACCGGCGGCGGCACGCACGTCAACGGGCTGCGTGCCGGCGTGGTCGAGGCGGTGCGCGAGTTCTGCGAGTTCCGCAACCTCTTGCCGCGCGGCATCAAGCTCACCGCCGAGGATATCTGGAATCGTGCCTGCTACGTGCTGTCGATCAAGATCCGCGATCCGCAGTTCGCCGGCCAGACCAAGGAGAAGCTCGGTTCGCGCGAGGCCGCCGCGCTGGTCGAGTCGCACGCGCGCGATGCGGCGGCACTGTGGCTCAATCAGCACCCGGATGCCGGCGAGGGCATCGCGCAATTCGCGATCGAGAATGCGCAGGAGCGCATACGTGCAGCGGCACGCGTGGTGCGCAAGCGCGCCGTCAACGGCCCGGCGCTGCCGGGCAAGCTGGCCGACTGCAGCTCGCAGGATCCGGCGCGCTCGGAACTGTTCCTGGTCGAGGGCGACTCGGCTGGCGGTTCGGCCAAGCAGGCGCGCGACCGGGAATTCCAGGCCATCATGCCGCTGCGCGGCAAGATCCTGAACACCTGGGAGCTGCAGCCCGGCGAGATCGGCAGCTCGCAGGAAGTGCATGACATCGCGATCGCGCTCGGGGTCGATCCGGGTTCATCGGATCTGTCCGAGCTGCGCTATCACAAGATCTGCATCCTGGCCGACGCCGACTCGGACGGCCAGCACATCGCCACGCTGCTGTGCGCGCTGTTCCTGCGACATTTCCGGCCGCTGGTGAGCGGCGGCCACATCTATGTGGCGATGCCGCCGCTGTATCGCATCGATGCCGGAAAGCAGGTGCTGTACGCGCTCGATGACGCGGAGCGCGACGCCACGCTCAAGCGACTGACCGAGGAGCGCTCCCGTGTCAAGCCGGTGGTCACGCGTTTCAAGGGCCTGGGCGAGATGAATCCGCCGCAGCTGCGCGAGACCACGATCGATCCGCGCACGCGCCGCCTGGTGCAGCTGACCATCGAGGCAAAGGACCAGACCGACAAGCTGATGGACATGCTGCTGGCGAAGAAGCGCGCCGGCGACCGGCGCGACTGGCTGGAGAGCAAGGGCGACAAGGCCGAGGTACTGATCTGATGGCGCAACCGCCGGTGAATTTCGAGGGCGTGGAGCGACGCGCGCTCGGTGTGTTTACCGAAAAGGCGTATCTCGACTACTCGATGTACGTGATCCTCGATCGCGCGCTGCCGGCGCTGGGCGATGGACTCAAGCCGGTACAGCGTCGCATCACCTACGCCATGAGCGAGCTTGGGCTCTCGGCCGCCTCCAAGCACAAGAAATCCGCGCGCACCGTCGGCGATGTGATCGGCAAGTTTCACCCGCACGGGGATTCCGCCTGCTACGAGGCCATGGTGCACATGGCGCAGGATTTCTCCTATCGCTATCCGATCGTCGACGGCCAGGGCAACTGGGGTTCGCCCGATGACCCGAAGTCGTTCGCCGCCATGCGCTACACCGAAGCAAGACTGACGCGCTACGCGGACCTGCTGCTGGCCGAACTCGAGCACGGCACCGTCGACTGGGCGCCAAATTTCGACGGCACGATGGATGAACCGCTGATGCTGCCGGCGCGGCTGCCGAATCTGCTGCTCAACGGCGCCTCCGGCATCGCGGTCGGCATGGCGACCGATATTCCGCCACACAACCTGCGCGAGATCGCCGCTGCCTGTGTTCACCTGCTGGATGATCCGGAGGCCACCACGCGCGCGCTGATGAAGCACGTCAAGGGGCCGGACCTGCCCACCGGCGGCGAGATCATCTCCCCGCGGGCCGATCTGGTGAGCTTCTACGACAGCGGCAGCGGCAGCTACAAGGCGCGTGCGGTCTGGGAAGTGGAGGAGGACAGCGGCCACGTGATCATCACGCAGCTGCCGTTCCAGGTCTCCGGCAGCCGCGTGCTGGAGCAGATCGCGCAGCAGATCCGCGAGAAAAAGCTGCCGATGGTCGAAGACGTGCGCGACGAGTCCGATCACGAGAATCCGACGCGGCTGGTGATCGAGCCGCGCTCCAACCGGGTCGATGTCGAGCAGCTGATCGCGCACCTGTTTGCAACCACCGATCTGGAGCGCAGCTACCGCGTCAATATCAACGTGATCGGCACCGACGGCCGGCCGCGCGTCATGGGACTCAAGGGACTGCTGAGCGAGTGGCTCGAGTTCCGGCAGCACACGGTACGCCGGCGGCTGCAGCACCGGCTCGACAAGGTGGCCCGGCGCCTGCACATCCTGGATGGCCTGGCGATCGCTTACCTGAACCTGGATGAGGTGATTCGCATCATCCGGCGCGAGGAGGAACCCAAGCCGGTGCTGATCAAGCGCTTCAAGCTGTCGGACGAGCAAGCCGAGGCGATCCTCGAGACCAAGCTGCGCCACCTGGCGAAGCTTGAGGAGATGAAGATCCGCGAGGAGCAGCGCGAGCTGAATGAGGAGCGCGCCAAGCTCGAGGAGCTGCTCGGCAGCAAGGCCAAGCTGCGCAAGCTGGTGCGCGCGGAGATCACGGCCGATGCGGAGGAATACGGCGATGAGCGGCGCACGCGTATCGTCGAGCGCGCGGCGGCGCAGGCGATCGAGGAGAGCGAGCTGCTGGCGAACGAGCCGGTCACCGTGGTGCTGTCCACCGGCGGCTGGATCCGCTCGGCCAAGGGCCATGACATCGACCCGCGCAGTCTGTCATACAAGACCGGCGATGCCTTCCAGGCGGCGGCGCGCGGCCGCAGCACGCAGCTTGCGGTGTTCATCGACAGTACCGGCCGCGCCTACAGCCTGCCGGCGCACACCCTGCCTTCGGCGCGCGGCCAGGGCGAACCGCTGTCGGGTCGGCTCGATCCGCCGGACGGCGCGCGCTTCGCGGGCGTGCTGCTCGGCGAACCCGAGGACCTGTGGCTGATCGTGACCGATGCGGGTTACGGCTTCAGCGTGCGGCTCAAGGAGCTGCACTCGCGCAATCGCGCCGGCAAGGCGGTGCTCAAGCTGTCCGCCGGCGCGCTGGTGTTGCCGCCGGTCGCGATCCCGCTCGCCGCAGCGAGCGGCGCGGCCGCCACCGAGGGCGCGCCGGGGTTGCCGCCCGATGCGGCCGCGCGCGTCGCGCTGCTGAATTCGGAAGGCCGGCTGCTGCTGCTGGCGGCCGGCGAGGTGCCGGAGTTGCCGCGCGGCAAGGGCAACAAGCTGTTCGGCATCCCGACCAGGAAGGCGGAGTCACGCGAGGAGACGCTGGCCGCGATGACCGTGCTGTCGGGAACGCAGTCGCTGGTAGTGACCTCGGGCGAGCGCCAGATGACCCTCAAGCCCGCGGATCTGAAGGATTACGTCGGCGAGCGCGCGCAACGTGGCGCGCTGCTGCCGCGCGGCTGGCGAACGGTCGAGGCCATAGCGCCCGCGGATTAGCCCGCGGATCGCGGCGGCGAGTCCCGACTTCTGTATGCTCACGGCCATGCCAGACGGGAAATCGAGCCCGGCGGTGCACCACGCGGCGCAGCAGGGTTTTTCCAGCGCCGCTGCGACCTATAGCCGCGGCCGGCCGGATTATCCGCCGCAACTGGTCACCTGGCTGCGCCAGACACTGGGGTTGGCACCGGGGAAGAAGGCGCTGGATCTTGGGGCCGGCACCGGAAAATTTACCCGGCTGCTGCTGCAGACCGGCGCCGACATCGTGGCGGTCGAACCCATCGATGCGATGCGCGCGCAATTGCTGCAAGACATTCCCGGCATCGCAGCCCTCGCGGCGAGCGCGCAGTCGATGCCACTGGCCGACGCGTCGCTCGACGTCGTGGTCTGCGCCCAGGCCTTTCACTGGTTCGCCAGCCCGCAGGCGCTGCGCGAGATTGGCCGGGTGCTGAAGGCCGGCGGCAGCCTCGGCCTGGTGTGGAACGTGCGCGACGAATCGGTGGACTGGGTGGCCGCCATCAGCCGCATCGTCACGCCGTACGAGGGCGACACGCCGCGCTTTCACAGCGGCGAATGGCGCCGGCTGTTCCCGAACGAGCTGTTCTCCGACCTGACGGAGAGCGCCGTCAGTTACCGGCAGCTGGGCAGCGCCCAGCAGGTGATTGTCGATCGCGTGATGTCGGTGAGCTTTATCGCCGCGCTGCCGGCCGCCGAGCGCACGCAGGTGACCGCGCGCCTCAACGCACTGATCGCGACCCAGCCTGAGCTCAAGGATCGGCCATCGGTCGGATTTCCGTACCTCACGCGCGCGTACTGCAGTACTCGCCGCGGCTAGCGGCCGCGGCTAGTGGATGGCGAGGTTCTGGCCGCCCGGGCCGGTGGCGTAGCTACCGATGGCGGTCAGCGCGCCGCTGGTTTGATTGATGCTGAAGGCCGAGATCGTCGCCGTATCGCCGTTGACGACGTAGACGAACTGTCCGGACGGATCGACGCTCACGGCGGTCGAGGAGGTAACGGAGGCTGCGCCGCTGGCTGGGACGGTGCCGATCAGGCCGAGCGTTCCCATCGTGGAGCTGATGTTGAACGCCGTCACCGTGCCGTCACCGGTGTTGGCGACGTAGAGGAATCGGCCGCTCGGATCGACCGCGACACTCTCGGGCTGCGCTCCCACCGCGAGCGGTGCCGCCAGTTCGGTGAGGATGCCGTTGGAATTGTAGGCATAGGCAGTCACGGTGCCGGCGAGATAATCGCTGAGGTAGAGATAGCCGCCGCCCGGATAGATGGCAATCCCGTATGCGGCATTGGTCGGGATGCCGGCCTGGAACTCGAAGGGTGCGCCGCCGATACCGGCCAGCACGCCGTTGGCTTCGATGCCATAGCCGCCGACATAGCCATCGTACGGATACGGGGCGTAGAGAAACTGATCTTCCGAGTCGACCGCCGTTCGCAGCGGCGTATTTCCGGTGGCATACGCGGCGCCGACGGCAGTCAGGGTTCCGGCGTTGATCGAGTACACCTGGATCGCGCCATTGGCGGTCGACACGTCGCTGCCGACATACAGGTACGTGCCGGATGGGTCCATGGTCGCCGAATATGGGCGATTGACGCCCGGCGCGCCGGTGCTGGTGGTGCCAAAGGCCGACAACAGCCCGGACGGGGCGACGGTGTAGCTGACGAGGTCGGCCGAGGAGTTGTTGGCGACGTAGGCAAAGTTGCCGCTGGGATCGACCGCGATGCCGTACGGCTGCAGATCGGTGGTCGCGAATGGCATGCCAAAGATCGGCGTCAGGACCCCGCTGGCCGGATTGATGGTAAAGCCGGAGATGCTGCCGTTGGGGCCATCCCAGGTGTTGGTCACGTAGACGAACTTGCCGGTGGTGCGGCAGATGACGGCGACGTTGCCGATGTCCGCCATCGTCAGCGTACCCGAGCCGTTGCTCACCGTGCACCATTGTGCCGGCGTGCCAGGCTGGGTCAGGACTGTAACGATGTAGGCCGTGCCGCTCGGCAGCGTTGCCAGCACGTAGCTGCCGCTGGCGCTCACGGGCAGGTTGTTGCCGCCGTTGGTCTGCAGCACCAGGCCCGAGCCGGACAGGCCGCTGACGTTGGCAGTGAGCGTGTACTGGTTGGTGGTACAGGAGACGACCACGTTGGTGATGTTGGCGGTGGTCACGGTGCCGGTGTCGTTCGCGACCATACAGGTTTGGGCCGGATTGCTCGGCTGGGTCATGACCGTGACGGTGTAGGGTGTACCGCTGGCCAGCGTGGCAAAGGTGTAGTTGCCATTGCTGGAGACCGGCACGTTGTTGCCGCCATTGGTCTGCAGTACCAGGCCGGTACCGACAAGGCCGCTGACACTGCCGGCCACGGTGTAGTAGTTCATGGTGCACGAGACCACGATGCTGGCCACGTTCACGGTGCCGACCTTGCCGATGCCGTTCATCACGCTGCAGGTCTGCGAAGGATGGGTCGGCTGCACCAGGATCGTGACGGCGTAGGCGGCACCGCCGGCCATGCTGTTGGTAAAGGTGAAGCCGCCGTTGCCCAGGATGGTCAGCGTGTTGCCAGCATTGTTCTGCAGCATCAGGCCCGAGCCGCTCAGTCCCATCACATTGCCGCCGATCGTGTACGAGGTCTGCGGGCCACCGCTGCTGCTGCTGGCGGTGCCGTTGCCACCGATGCTGCCATTGCCGCTGCCGCCACTGCTGCTGATGGTGGAGCCGGCGCTGTCGAGCGCGTCACCGCAGGCAACCAGCAGGCCGCCGGCGCACAGCGCGAGCAGCAGCGCACGCAGGGTGGTGAAGCTCAGCTGCCGCGGAACGATCGGGTACATGCGTAATAGCTCCAGTCGTGCTGTCATGGGCCGTATGAGCGCCAACAGCACCAATGTGTGTGTGTGCGCGCGCGCCGCCGGCTTTCACCGCGATGGGCACAGGGACTCATCGGCAACCCCCGGCGCACGCGTGATTATTGTGAGTTGCAGGGTGCCGCAGCGGTGATCGCGGTCTCAGTGCGACTAGATCTGTCACTGGAGCGTGACGAAGTTCTCAGGGCGAGCAGGATTATGCCCGGCACGGGCTGCGCGGATGTTCAGCGTGTGGTCCGACGGTCCTGCGAGAGCGCGCCAGTCACGAATGACTGGCGCGCTGCAGGAGAGGCCCGATCAGCGGGTGCTATTCGATCGCGATGGCCGATGGGCCGCCGATAGTATTGACCGATGTCACAGGCGCACCAACTATGGTGATAACTCCGCCCGCCGCGATCGTGAACAGCGTGACTGTGCCGGCGTCGCCGTTCGCGACGTAGAGGTACTGGCTGGAAGGGTCAACCACGAGGGCGGTCTGCGTGGTAGAAGCCCCACCGCCGGTTGCCGTCGCGGCCCCCAGGCTGGTCAGGGCCCCGGTACCGCTGGTGATCGTGAACGCGGACACCGTGCCGTCACCGCTGTTGGCGACGTACAGGTAACTGCCGGTCGGATCGATGGCGATGCCTTCGGGCGCGGTTCCTACGGTAATCGCGCTGCCAATCAGCGTCAAAGCAGTACAGTCGGTGTACGAGTAGGCGGTCACGTTGTTGTTGACGCTGTCAGTCACATACAGGAAGCCGCCAGCCGGGGCAACCGCAATGGCATAGGGATTACCCGTCCCGCCCAGAATACTCAAGGAAGAGACCGCGCCCAACGCGCCGCCAGCGCCAATCGCAAAGCAGCCCACGGTGCTGTCGAATTCGTTGGCGGCAAATACTAAGCCGGTGCCGGTAACTGGATCGACCGCGAGCCCGACCGGATTATTCCCATCCGTGTACGGGGAAGCCAGCGCGGGCGTCAGCGCACCGAGAAGGCTGGTGTACGCCCCGACAGTTCCGGTAGTCGCTGTCGAGCTGCCGACGAACACGTAGCCGGCTGTCGGATCAACCGCGACCGTATACGGATTGCTGCCAGCGGCCCCGGTGGATGCGGTATTGGCGGTAGCCGACAAAGCGCCCGTGACCGGGGCGATGTCGTAGGTGTCCACGTTGATGGCGTTGAAATCCGTCACATAGGCATAAGCACCGGTCGGATCCAATGCAATATCACTCGGACCTGAGTCGGTGGACCCGACCGGCGCGCCGCCTACCAGAGTGATGACCCCGGTCAGTGGCGCGATCGTAAAGGCGGCGATACTGCCTTGGGGAGCATCGGCGCCGTTCACCACAAAGAGGAATTTGCCGACGTTCTTGCAAGTGACGGAGACGGTGGTGTTGGCGCTCGCAGTTCCCGAACCCGCGGCCACCGTGCACAATTGTGCCGGGGCGGTCGGTTGCGTGAACACGGTGACGGCGTACGGCGAGCCACTCGCAATCTTGGTGGTGAAGGGGAAGGTGCCATTGGTAGTGACGGTGAGATTATTACCGGCGTTATTCTGCAGCACCACGGTCCCATTGAGTCCGCTGACGGCGGCACTGATGACGTACTGATTGGTGCAGGTGACCGTTACGGTGACATTGGCGCTGGCTACACCGCTTCCGGCGGTGACCGCGCACAGCTGCGCGGCCGGCTGGGTCAGCACGGTGACCGCGTAGGCACCGCCCGCTGCAATCCTGGTGGTGAACGGGAAGGTACCGCTGGTCGTGACGGTAAGGTTGTTGCCGCCGTTATCCTGCAGCACCACGGTTCCAACCAGTCCGCCGACGGCGGCACTGATGGTGTATTGAGTTACGCAGGTCACCGTTACAGTGACATTGGCGTGAGCCGTGCCGGATCCGGCGGTGACCGCGCAGATCTGTGTAGCCGGTTGAGTCAGGACCGTGACGGCATAGGCGCCGCCTGAATTAATCTTGGTGGTGAAGGGAACGGTACCGCTGGCCGCGACGGTCAGGTTGTTACCGCCGTTATCCTGCAGTACCACGGTCCCGACGAGTCCGCCTACGGCGGCACTGATCGTGTACTGATTGGTGGTGCAGGTCACTGTGACGGTGACATTGGCGCTGGCCATGCCCGTGCCGGCGGCGACCGCGCAGGTCTGCGTGGCCGGCTGGGTCAGCACGGTGACGGCGTAGGCTGCGCCCGAAGCAATCTTGGTGGTGAAGGGGAACGTCCCGCTGGTCGTGACGGTCAGGTTGTTACCGCCGTTATCCTGCAGTACCACCGTTCCAGTCAGCCCGCCGACGGCGGCACTGATCGTATAGGTTACGGCGCCACCGCTGCTGCTGCTGCTTCCGCCGCTGCTGCTCGAACTACTGCTGCTGGAGCTACTGCTGCTCGAGCTGCTGGCGTTGTTGTTGTCACTGCCGCCGCCGCAGGCGGCGACGATGAGACTGGTGCAAACGGCCAACGCGAGTGCGCGCACGGAGGCAAGGCTCAGGTGCCGCGAAAGTATTGACATCATGTTTCTATAGCTCCAGTTGGCGGCTCTCAGTCGTAGAGAGCAGCGAAGAATCAGATTTGAGGGCCCCGACCCGTAATTCGCGCTTTTAATAGGAGTACGTCTTTACCCATATTACGTTCGCAATTATCGAGACGCCGCACGCAGCAAAGCTGTGATCTTTGTCGCAAGTTCAAATATCTCTGTTGCCATTTGGCTACAGAGTTCCCCCATTTACTTGTATTTCCTGCAATCCGGCGCAGCAACTAGCAAAGGTGGCGAGAGGCTACACCCTTTTGTACCGTTCAGTCATCGACTTCTTCGGCGCGATGGCAGGCTACCAGGCTGGCGCCGACCTGCCGCAGCAGCGGGATTTCGCGCGCGCAGCGCTCGACCGCCATCGGGCAGCGGGTACGGAATACGCAGCCCGATGGGGCGAACAACGGCGACGGCACTTCGCCTTCCAAGGGCGCACTGCGCCGCTTACGCGCGGCGATCGGGTCCGGGATCGGCGCCGCACGCATCAGGGCACGCGTATAGGGGTGACGAGCTGCACTGAACAGGGTATCGCAGCCGGCGGTCTCCATCACGCGCCCGAGATACAGCACCAGCACGCGATCGCAGCTGAAGCGCACCGCCGCCAGATCGTGCGAGATGAACAGCAGCGACAGCTGCAGCTCGCGCTGCAGATCCTTCAGCAGATTGCTGATCTGGGATTTGATCGAGACATCGAGTGCCGACAGCGGCTCGTCGCACACGATCAGCTCGGGCTCGATGATCAGCGCGCGTGCGATGCCGATGCGCTGTGCCTGGCCGCCGGAGAACTCGTGCGGATAGCGATGCAGGTGTGCCGCAGCAAGTCCCACCGCCCGCGCGATTGCCAGCACCCGCTGCTGGCGTTGCCGCCCCGTCAGTTGCGGCTCGAACACACGCAGCGGCTCGGCCAGGATATCGGCGATGCGCATGCGCGGATCGAGCGAGGCCAGCGGATCCTGGAAGATCAGCTGCAGATGCCGCCGCATCGCCTGCAGCGATGCACCCGAAAGTGCCAGCAGGTCGGTCCCATGAAACAGCGCGACGCCCGACTCGGCAGGCACCAGTCGCAGCAGGGCGCGCGCGATGGTCGACTTGCCGCTGCCTGATTCACCTACCAGTCCGAGAGTCTCGCCACGCGCCAGTTCGAAACTGACGTCATTGACCGCGCGCAGTAGCGCGTGGCCGCCGCGGATGCTGACCCGGTAGGTGACCGTGAGCTCGCGCACCACGAGCAGCGCTGAAGGGTCAGGTGCGGCGGCGGCGTTCACGCCGCCTGGCCGCGCAGTTTGCCGAGCGCGCCGTCGTGATGGCAGGCCTTCCAGTGGCCGGGGCTGTCCTCGAGCAGCGGCGGTGCCACCGCATCGCACACCGGCATGCGGTAAATGCAGCGCGGCGCGAAGGCGCAGCCGGGTGGCAACGACGCCGGATCCGGGGGCGTCCCGGCGATGCTCGGCAGGCGCGCGGGGCGGGCCGCATCGATGCGCGGAATCGATTGCTGCAGTGCCTCGGTGTACGGATGGCGCGGCCGCGCGAACAGCTCGTGCACCGGCGCCTGTTCCATGATGCGGCCGGCATACATCACCGCCACCCGGTCGGCCACTTCCGCGATCACGCCGAGGTCATGCGTCACCAGCACGATCGCGGTGCCGGTGCGTGCGCGCAGTTCCTGAAACAGGCTCAGGATCTGCGCCTGCACGGTGACATCAAGCGCGGTGCTGGGTTCGTCCGCCAGCAGGATCTCCGGTTCCGCGATCAGCGCCATGGCGATCATCACGCGCTGGCGCATGCCGCCGGAGAGCTCGTGCGGATACTGGCGCATGCGCCGCTGCGCGTCGGGGATGTGCACCGACTGCAGCATGTCGATGGCACGCTGCTCGGCCGCGCGCGCGCTGGCGCCGCGATGCACGCGCAGCACCTCGGTGATCTGAATGCCGACCCGCAGATACGGGTTCAGTGCCGTCATCGGATCCTGAAACACCATGCTGATGCGATTGCCGCGCACCTGGTTCAATGCGGCGCTGTCGAGGCGCAGCAGCTCCTGCTGCCGGTAGCGGATGCTGCCGCCAAGTTCGGCGCGCGGCGCCGACAATCCCAGTACCGACAGCAGCAGTTGCGTCTTGCCGGAACCCGACTCGCCGACGATGCCGAGGAATTCGCCGGCGGCGACGTCGATATCGATATCGCGTACCGCCTCGATACGACCGTGATCGGTCGCGTAGCTGACCGACAGGCGCCGGATCCGCAGTGGCGGTGCGTCGAGGGCGTCAGGCCCGGCAGGCCCGGCACTCATGTCAGCGGTCCCTCGGGTCGAGCGCATCGCGCAGCCCGTCACCCAGGTAGTTGAAGCAGTAGATGATCGCGGCCAGGAACAGCGCCGGAACGATCAGCAGGTGCGGGTGCGACTGCATCTCGGAGGTGCCGTCGGCGACCAGCGAGCCTAGCGAGGCCAGCGGCGACTGGACGCCAAGACCGAGAAAGCTCAGAAACGCCTCGAACAGGATCACCGTGGGGATGGCAAGCGTCGCGTAGATGATCACGATGCCGATCAGGTTCGGCACGATGTGGCGCGCGATCATCGCCGCGCCGCGCACACCGGAGACGCGCGCCGCTTCGATGAATTCGCGTTGCTTGAGCGACAAGGTCTCGCCGCGCACGATGCGCGCGATATCCAGCCACGACACCGCGCCGATAGCCAGGAAGATCAGCCACAGCTCGCGGCCGAACAGCACCGTGAGCACGATCACGAACGGCACGAACGGCACCGAATACAGGATGTCGACCGCGCGCATCATCAACGCGTCGGTCGCACCGCCGACATAGCCGGCGGTCGCTCCCCAGGAGACGCCGATCAGCACGCTCACCAGGCTGGCCGCGACGCCGACCGCCAGCGAGATGCGGCAACCCCACATGACGCGCAGCAGCAGGTCGCGGCCCAGCGGATCGGTGCCGAGTATGTGTCCGCCGGCGAGCATCGGGCCGCGTGACAGCAGCTCGAAGTGCGGCGTGAAGTAATCGTACGGCGACAGCAGCGGCAGCAGCAGGCAGGCGAGCATGATGGTCGCGAGCAGCAGCGCGGCCGCCACGCTCATGCGCTGGCGGCGCAGCCGCTGCAGCGCCTGGCGCCAGAGACCGGCAGCTGCGCTCATCGCAGCCGCACTCGCGGGTCGATCCAGGCGTAGCACAGATCGGCCAGCAGGTTGAACAGGATGATCAGCGCGCCATACAGCACGGTGATGCCGATCACCAGCGTGTAGTCGCGATTGAGCGCGGCGGTGATGAAATAGCGGCCGATCCCGGGCAGGCCGAATACGGTCTCGACCACGATCGACCCGGTCAGGAGGCCGGCGATGGCCGGTCCCAGGAACGACACCAGCGGCGTCAGCGTCGGCGGCAATGCGTGACGCCAGACAATCAGCCGCAGCGGCAGCCCCTTGGCCCGGGCGGTGCGGATGAACGGGCTGTTCAGCACATCGATGGTGCCGGCGCGCATCAGGCGCGCGATGTAGGCGGTATAGGGCAGCGCCAGCGCCACGGCGGGCAGCAGCAGGTGCGAGGGCGAGCCATGGACCCAGTCGCCCGCGGGCAGCCAGTGCAGCTTGATCGCGAATACCAGGATCAGCAGCGGCGCCACGACGAACACCGGGACCGAGATGCCGGCCATCGCGACTGCCATCGAGCCGTAATCCCAGCGCGTACCGCGGCGCAGCGCCGCGTTGATCCCGACCGTGCCGCCGATCGACAGTGCCAGGGTGATCGCCGTGAGGCCAATGGTCGCGTCCACCGGCAGGCCCTGGGCGATGATCTCGTTGACCGACGTGCTGCGATACTGGAAGGAAGGCCCGAGATCGCCGTGGGCGAGGTCGCCCAGATAGCGCAGGTACTGGCGCCACAGCGGCTCATCGAGATGGTACCTGGCCTCGATGCTCCTCTGGATCTCGGGCATCATCCGTTTTTCGGAATCGAACGGGCCGCCGGGCGCCGCGTGCAGCAGCAGGAACGCCAGCGTCACGATCACCAGCAGTGTCGGCAAAGCCCCGAGCAGCCTGCGAACCGTGTAGCGCAGCATGCTATCGCCGCTGATGCTCGAGCAGATACATGTAGCGCGACAGGTTACGGTCCATGACGTTCGATTGCCAGCCGCGCAGGTACGGCTTCACCAGGTGGCGCGTGGCGTAGTAGTAGAGCGGAATATAGGGCGCGTCGTCGTTCAGCAGCCGCTCGGCCTGCTGGAACAGCCGGTAGCGGTTGACGTTGTCGGGCTCCTGCCCGGCGGCATCGATCAGCTGATCGAATGCGGGGTTCGAATAGACGGCGTTGTTGTTGCCGTTGCCGGAATAGCGGATCTGCATGAACGTGTACGGATCCGGATAATCGCCAATCCAGGCGTCGTAGAACAGCGGCAGCTTGTGCAGATTGCGCTCCTGGGCCAGCACCTTGAACTCCTCTTCGTACAGCCGCACCTCGGCGCCCAGGATGCTGAACCAGCTGGCGGTGATGGCTTCGAAGAAATGGCGCGAGTCCCCATCCTGCGACGGTATATAGAGCGTAATGCGCAGCGGATGCTGCTCGGAATAGCCGGCCTGGGCGTACAGGCGGCGCGCCAGCGCGTGGCGCGCATCGTCGCCGAGCCCCTGCCAGTCCGGCACCGGCAGCTCATAGCCGGGTAGCGGCGGCATCCAGGTATAGGCGGGCTGGTACATGCCCTGCCTCATGTAGTGCACCAGCGGTTCGCGATCGAGCGCCAGCACCAGCGCCTGGCGCAGCGGCAGATTGTCCTTGAACGGCGGCAGCTGGACATTCATGCCGAGGAAGTAGGCGCCGAAGTAGGGCGAATTGACCGCCTGCTCGCCGACGATCGATTTGAGCCAGGTGCGCTGATTGGCTGCGAATGAGTCGGTCCAGTCCAGGTCGTTGGCAAGGAATCGCGCCGCCTGATCGGCGCGACTGGGCAGCACGTAGTAGGTCACGCGCTGCAGCCGTACGTGCGCGGCATCCCAGTATTTATCGTTCTTCTGCAGCGTGATGCGGCTGCCGATCACGTTCTCTCGCAGCACGAAGGCGCCATTGCAGACCAGGTGTTCGGGCCGCACCCAGGCATCGGCGTAGCGTGTGATCGCCGGTTCGTAGACCGGATACAGATACTGCAGCGCGAGCAGGTCGAGCAGGTAAGGAGTCGGGCCGTTCAGGCGCACGCGCAGCGTTCGCTGGTCGATAGCCGCAACGCCAAGGGACTCGGGCGGCTTGTTCCCGGTCGCGATAGCGAGCGCGTTTTCGATCGGCGCCAGCCCTTCCGCATACTGGGCGCCGGTCCTCGGATCGACTTCGCGGCGCCAGGCGTAGACAAAATCCGCGGCGGTCACCGGCGCGCCGTTGGACCAGCGGGCATCGGGCCGCAGGTGAAATAGCCAGGTCTTGCCGTCGGCGCTGCTCTCCCACGAGGAGGCGACGCCGGGAGCGGCCTTGCCGCTGATGTCGGCGCTGGTAAGACCTTCGAACAGGTCGTCGGCGATGCGCTGGCCGGGCACATCGTTCACCAGCAGCGGGTCGAGCGATCGCGGCATGTCGTCCAGCCCGCGTGCGACCGCCTGTTCCCCGGCGAGCGCGCTGCCGAGCGTGACGGATTGCGTCGGCGCGCTCGCCGCCGCTGAGCCCGGCGCTGGGACGGACATTGCGGTCGGGGCGTCGATGCTGCCGCAACCGGCAATCAGGCAAGCCGCGCATGCGGACAGCACGCCAGATCGCCCCGCGGTCACGATTTCAGCACCACCTCTTCGGGCGCGTGCACGAAATAGCCCTGGATGTACTGCACGCCGAGCTGCCACACCACCGCCATGGTATTGGCATCCTCGATGCGCTCGGCCACCGTCTGGATGTTGTGCTTGGCCGCCGCATCGGCGATGACGCGTACACGCCGCTGCAGATCCGGGCTACCGCCCAGGCCCTGCATCAGCGAGCCGTCGATCTTGACGAAATCCATCGGTACGATACCGATCAGGCTCTGCGCCTGGACGATGCCGCCGTAGTGCTCGAGCGCAAACTTCAGCCCGCGCGAACGCAGCGCGTTGGCCAGCTGCGTGGTCTGTTGCAGGTGCCGGGTGGCCACTTCCTCGGTGATCTGCAGGCACAGGCGACCCGGCTCGGCCAGCGTCGACTTGAGCTGCGTCTCCAGCCATTGCGGCAGCGTCGCGTCCAGCGCGCTGTCGCGCGACAGCCGCACGAACAGCAGGTCCGGCTTGCTCTTGGCTGCGAACGACAGCGAGGCGCCGATTACCCAGCGGTCGATGTTTTTCATTAGCTCGTTGCGCGCGGCGGCCGGCAGGAATTCCGAGGGCAGCACTTCCTTGCCCTGGGCATCGAGCATGCGGATCGCGACGTCGAAGATCTTCTGATCCCCGCCGGACAGCGATGCGATCGGCTGCTGCACCAGGCGGAAGCGGTTCTCCATCAGCGCGGCTTTGATGTGCTTGACCCACACCTGGTCGTAGGCCTGCACCCGGGTGTCGTTGTCGGCACGGTCCACGGTGACCATCTGGTTGCCGCCGCGCTCGCGCCCGCGGCGCGTCGCATCGAGGGCGTCCATCGCCGTCAGGTTCACGTCCGGCTTGGCGCTCGCGACCAGCCCCAGGCCCACAGTGCAGGTCAGGTGCAGAGTGTGAGTGCCGCCCTGGAACGGATGTTTGCCCACGCGGTCGATCAGGTTTTCGCACCAGGCCTCGACGTCGCGCTGGTTGCCGCGCTCGAGCAGCAGCATCAGGCTGGTGCCGCCGAAGTGACCGGCGATGTCATGCGGTCCGAGCAACGCGCGCACGATGTTGGCGATGGCGATCAACAGCTGCTCGCTGCCGAGAATGCCGAGGTCGCGCTCGAGGGCGCCGAACTTATCCGGCCGCACGCAGGCGAGGTAGCGCACGCCGCCGGCAATCGGTTGCTCCAGCCGCTCCTGCAGCGCCGACAACAGATTGCGCCGCGTCAGCAGTCCGGTACCCGGATCGCTGCGCACCGCGGTTTCAAGCTCGCGCGCCAACTGCCGGTCATCGCGCCGGTGTGCGGCGACGATCAGCCGCACACCGGGCTCGCCATCGAATTCTCCCGGCGCCAGTGCCAGCTCCAGCGGCACCACCGAGCCGTCGCCGAGGATCGCCCCGGCCTTGAGGGTGTGATTGCTCCAGCGCCCCTGCAGGCAGGCCGCGAGCGCGGCCTTCAGCGGCGCCTGCGTGGCCTCCTCGAACAGGTCCATCACCGGCTGGCCTACCAGTCCGGTGGCCTCGACGAAGCCGAACAGCTCGAGCCAGGCGGCATTGGCATCCACCAGGATCCCCTCCTGGATGTGGGCGATCGCATCGTTGGATCGCTGCAGCACCGTTTCCAGCTGGCTGCGATAGTCCTGCGACGCACGCAAGGTCGAGTTGAGCGTGCGCTCGAGCCGAAAGGCGCGCAGCTCGCGCGTGATCACCGCCTGCAGTCGGCCGGGCTGCTGCAGCGATACGGTATCGCGCGCACCCTGCGCCATGTCGTCGGCGATCATCTTTTCATCCACCTGCTCGCGCACCGCGATCAGCGGCACCGTGCTCGATACCTCATCGCGCATCGCCGCCAGCGCGCTCAGCTCCTGGCCCGGACCCAGGCAGCACACCAGCAGCTCGGGATTGATCTGCGCCAGCGCATCGGGAATGTCCTGTGCCGCCGGAATCCAGGTGCAATGCGCCGCGACCCCGGTTCGGCGCAACAGGCTGTTGAGCGCCTCGACGGCATCGCGCGTGGCACTGTGGACGATCAGCGGAACCGCGGTGGGATCGCTCAAGAGTCATTCTCCGGCAGCGCGCGAGTCTAACACCCGGGTGTGGCGTCGCTGTGAAGCGCATCCCATGCGGCAGCAGGCGCGGCGTGCCCCAGCACCATCTTGGCGGCGGCTCCCGGCAGTTCGCGGGCCAACCGGGGCAGCAGATAGCCCGGCAGACGCGCGGCCAATTGCGCCATCAGCGCCTGTGCGCGCCGCTCATCGACCTCGAAATGCGCGGTGCCGCGCACGCGATCGAGCAGGTGCAGGTAGTACGGCAGCACGCCGGCCGACCACAGCGCCTGTGACAACCCGTGCAGGGCTGCGACCGAATCGTTGATCCCGGCGAGCAGCACCGACTGGTTGAGCAGCGTGGCGCCGGCGGCGCGCAGCCGGCCGGCAGCGCCGCGAACCGTGGCGTCGATTTCATTAGCATGATTGCTGTGCAGAACGATTACGCAGGGCCAGGGCAGCGCGCCGATCCAGGCGAGCAGTTCGTCATCGACCCGTTCCGGCAGCACCACCGGGGTGCGCGTATGCAGCCGCAGCCGGCGAATATGCGGGATCGCGCGCAGGCTAGCGGTGAGCTGCGCCAGCCGCGGCGTGGTCAGCGACAGCGGATCGCCGCCGGAGAGGATCAGTTCCTCGATCGAGCGGTCGGCGGCGATGAGCGCCAGCGCCTGGCGCCAGCGCGGGCCGTCATCGTGCACGCTGTCATACGGGAATTCGCGGCGAAAGCAGTAGCGGCAGTGCACCGCGCAGGCCGCGGTGGTGATCAGCAGCGCGCGAGCGTGATATTTGTGCAGCAGACCCGGAGCACGCATCGCGGCCCGTTCGTCGAGCGGATCGGAACCGAATCCGGGCCGCTCGATCAGCTCCGCCAGCCCGGGCAGCACCTGCAGCAGCAGCGGGTCGGCCGGGTCGCCACGGCGCATGCGGCGCACGAAACCGCGCGGCACGCGCAGCCGGAACTGCGCGCCGGCGGCATGGGCGCCCAGCGCGAGCTGCGGATCCAGCTCCAGCAGCCGGCACAGTTCGAGCGGGTCGGTGATCGCCTGCGCCAGTTCGCGCTGCCAGGTCGCGGCGCCGGCGGCCGGTTGTGGCTGGCGGCTCAAGGTTGATGCCGTTATCATACGCGCCCTTTTTTGACGGTCGTCATTGTGCGGCCGCAACCGGCGGAAATGAAATGGCCAGCTACACGACCAACGAGTTCAAATCGGGTCTGCGCATCATCATCGATGGCGATCCGTTCTCGATCGTCGAGAACGAAATGGTCAAGCCCGGCAAGGGCCAGGCCTTCAATCGCGTGCGGATCCGCAATCTGAAGACCGGCCGCACGATCGAGCGCACCTTCAAATCCGGTGAGAGCGTGGAAGCGGCCGACGTGGTCGATGTCGACATGCAATACCTGTACAGCGATGGGGATTTCTTTCATTTCATGATGCCGGAGAATTTCGAGCAGCATGTTGCCACCAAGGCGGTGGTCGGCGACAGTGCGCAGTGGCTCAAGGATGGCACGGTCTGCATCGTGACGCTGTGGAACAACGTGCCGATCGTAGTCACGCCGCCGCCGCACATCGAGCTCAAGGTGATCGAGACCGATCCCGGCCTGCGCGGCGATACCGCGACCGGCGGGCAGAAGTCAGCCAAGCTGGAGACCGGAGCCGTGGTGCGCGTGCCGTTGTTCATTAACGAGGGCGAAGTGCTCAAGGTCGACACCCGCACCGGGTCGTATATCTCCCGCGCCAAGCAGTAGGCGCGCGCCTCAGGCGCGCTCGAGCGGGAAGGCCAGCACCGCGCTGATGTCGCTTGCGCCGGTGCGCAGCATCAGCAGCCGATCGAAGCCCATCGCAACTCCGGATACCGGCGGCAGCCCCGCGGCCAGCGCGTCCAGCAGCGCCTGGTCGATGTCGGGGGCCGGCAGGCCGCTGCGGCGGCGCTGCTCGCGATCGGCTTCGAATCGTGCACGCTGCTCGGCGGCATCGGCGAGCTCCTCGAAGCCGTTGGCAAGCTCGACACCGCGGTAGTAGAGCTCGAAGCGCAGCGCGACCCGCCGATCATCCGGGTCCAGGCGCGCCAGCCCCGCCTGGCTGGCCGGATAGCGGTGCACGAAGCACAGCCGCTCGGCACCGAGGCGCGGCCCGACGGCGCTGGCCATCAGCCAGTCGAGCAGCTGGTCGCGGTCGCAGTGCGCGGCCAGCTTCGGGTCCAGCCGCTCGCGCGCAGCCAGCGCGCGCAGCGCAGCGTCGGTGGCCGTCAGCGGCGCACACGCCAGCTCGCGCTCAAAGGCCTGCTGGTAGCTCAGGGTCTCAAACGGTGCCGCGAGCGGCAGGCCCAGCAGCGCCGCGGCCAGCAGCGCCACTTCCTGCATCAGCTGCTGCATCGAATGGCCGCAGCGATACCACTCGATCAGCATGAACTCGGCGTTATGCAGCCGGCTGGATTCATCGCCGCGGAACACGTGGCCGATCTGATAAATATCACCGCTGCCGGCCGCCAGCAGGCGCTTCATCGCATATTCGGGCGAGGTGTGCAGGAACAGCGGCGCGCCGTGGCCGGGTAGCTGGACCTGCGCCGAGTGGATATGGCGGTCGGTGACTGCATGGCGAACCAGCGCCGGGGTGTCCACTTCGAGCACGCCGCGCGCGGCGAAGAAGCCGCGGGCGCATGCCAGCAGCTCGGCGCGCAGACGCAGGGTCGGCAGCGAGGCGCTCGGGCGCCAGTTCATGAGCTAACCGGCTGCAACAGCGAGCCCAGACCCTGGCCGACCGCGACGGCGGCTCCAGGTTGCAATGCTGGATCCCAGCGCGCCACGCCGGGCGGCAGCAGCAGCAGCACTGTCGAGCCCATGTTGAAGAGGCCGAGCTGCGCACCGCGCGGCTGCCACAGGCCGGCTTCACGGCTTGGCTCGAGACGATGGATGCCGTGCGTGCGTGCGCCCGCGCCGCGCCAGGGCGTGATCTGGCCGTGCCACACAGTACTGATGCTGCCGACGAACAGGGCACCGACCAGCACCACCGCGAAGCGGCCGTGCTCGCCGTCGAAAACGCAGATCACGCGCTCGTTGCGCGCGAACAGGCCCGGCACGCGTGCGACGCTGGCGCTGTTGACCGAAAACAGCCGCCCGGGCACGTGCCAGGCGGCCAGCAACCGCCCGGCCAGCGGCATGTGTACGCGATGGTAGTTGAACGGTGCCAGATACAGTGTCGCGTACAGTCCGCCGCGCAGCGCCGGAGCCCAGTGCGCCGTATCGGCGAGCAGCGCCTCGAGCGTGAACCAATGCCCCTTGGCCTGCAGCAGTGCATTACCCTGCAGAGCGCTCGCGATGCTGAGCGTGCCGTCGCAGGGCGAGATGATGCGCTGCGGATCCGGATCGATCGGGCGCGCCCCGGCGGCCAGGGCCCGGGTAAAGAAGGCATTGAAACTGGGATAGCGCAGCGGCTCGGGTTCAAGTGCGTCCACCATGCGTGGCCGGTAAGCGCGCATGAAGGCGCCGATCAGGGAATTCTTCAGCCAGCGCCAGTGCGAGCGGCTCAGCGCGTAGACGCTGCGGCACAGCAGGTGATGCGGCAGCAGGTACTGCAGCCTGACGAACAGCGCGCTCATCGGCTTGGCTACAGGTGCGCGGCCGCGGCGACCCGGTGCAGATCGGCGGCAAGCTTCGGAGCCGAGAACGGCGGGGAAAATACCGCAACCAGCCGGCCCCGGGCATCGAGCAGATACAGCGTCGCCGAATGGTCCATCGTATAGCTGCCGTCGGGCAGGTGCTCACGCACGGCGATCGCGCCGAGCGTCCTGAGCAGTGGCGCCAGCGCCGCCGCATCGCCGCGGGCGCCGATGAAGCTGCCGCTGAAGGCGCCGAGGTAGACTTGCAGGCTCGCGGCGCTGTCGCGCTCCGGATCGATGGTGATGAATACCACCTGCGAGCCCGGTAGCGGGGCGGCGCGCTGCACCTGCGTGAGCGTGGCGAGGGTGGTCGGGCAGGCATCGGGACAATTGGTAAAACCGAAGAACAACAGCGTTGGGTGGCCACGCAGGCTGTTGAGGTCGAAATCAGCGCCGGTCAGATCCTTGAGGTGAAATTCCGGCAGCGCGCGCGGCTGCGGCAGCCAGGTGCCGGTCTCGAGCGGCACGCTGGTGGCGCCCAGCAGGCGTGCCAGCAGCACGCCGAGCAGCAGCGCGGCGCTGCCGATCGATGCCAACAGCACAATGGTGCGAGCAGTCATGCGGCAATTATCACACAGCGGCCAGGCCAACCCGACGGTCGAGCAGCTGCTTGTGCGCAGCACGCGACGCCTGTCGCGTGCGCGGCTGCATTATGGTCACGGGACCGAGCGTGCACGCGACGATGCGGCGGCACTGTTGTGGCACGTGATGCGCCTGCCGTGGCCGGCGCCGGCCGCGGCGTATCGACGCCGCGTATCGGCCACGGCGCGGGCCGCTCTCGAGCGGCTGCTGCAGCAACGCATTCGCGAGCGCATGCCGGTGGCGTACCTGACGCGGCGCTGCTGGTTTGCGGGCCTGCCGCTGTACGTCGATCAGCGCGTGCTGATCCCGCGCTCCCCGATCGCGGAACTGATCGAGCGGCGCTTTGAACCGTGGATAGAGCGTGCGCGCGTGCGCCGTATCCTGGATCTTGGCACCGGCTCGGGCTGCATCGCGGTAGCCTGCGCGCGGGCGTTCCCGCGCGCCCGGGTGGATGCGGCCGACTTGTCGGACGACGCGCTCGCCGTGGCGCACATCAACATCCGCCGCCACCGACTCTCGGCACGTGTGCGTGCCGTGAAATCGGATCATTTCGCCGGACTGAGCGCCGCCAGCTACGATATCATCGTCAGCAATCCGCCCTATGTGGCACGGCGTCAGCTGAGGGGCCTGCCGGCGGAATACCGGCACGAGCCGCGGCTCGCACTGGCGGCAGGCGAGGACGGCCTGGACTCGGCGAGAATTATTTTGCGCGACGCGGCAGCGCATCTGAATCCCGGCGGAATCCTGATCGTCGAGGTCGGCAACTCGGAGCGAGCGCTGCAACGCGCCTATCCCCGGCTGCCCTTTACCTGGCTGGCATTTGAGCGCGGAGGCGGCGGTGTATTTGTGATCGAGCGCGAGCAGCTACTGCAGCGGAAATGACGAACTAGCGAATGTCGGGCAACACCATAGGCCGATTGTTCTCGGTGACCACCTTCGGCGAGAGCCACGGGCCGGCACTGGGCTGCATCGTCGACGGCTGTCCTCCGGGACTGGCGCTGGAAGCGGCCGATCTGCAGCGTGACGTCGACCGGCGTCGCACCGGCACCTCGCAGTTCGTGAGCCAGCGGCGCGAAGCCGATGAGGTGCGGATACTCTCCGGCGTGTTCGAAGGGCGCACCACCGGCGCGCCGATCGGACTGCTGGTGGAAAACAGCGACGCCCGCTCGCGTGACTATGACCGCCTGCGAGATCGGTTTCGCCCCGGACACGCCGACTATACCTACCAGCATAAGTATGGACGGCGCGATCATCGCGGCGGCGGCCGTTCCTCGGCGCGCGAAACCGTGATGCGGGTGGCGGCCGGCGCGATCGCGCGCAAATACCTGGCCGAACGCCTGGCGGTACGCATCTATGGCTACCTGAGCCAGATCGGCGCGCTGACACTGGCGCCGCGCGAGCCCAGTGCGGCCTATGACAACCCGTTCTTCTGTCCTGACCCGCAGCGATTACCCGAGCTCGAGCAGCTGATCTGGGACATACGGGCCGCCGGCGAGTCGATCGGGGCGCGCGTGACGGTGTGCGCGGAAGGGGTGCCGCCGGGCCTGGGCGAGCCGGTATTCGACAAGCTCGATGCCGATATTGCGGCCGCCATGATGGGTATCAACGCGGTCAAGGCGGTGGAGATCGGCGATGGCGTCGCGGTGGCAAGCCAGCGCGGCAGTGAGCATCGGGACGAGCTTACGCCAACCGGGTTTGTATCCAATCATGCCGGCGGCACGCTGGGCGGCATATCCTCCGGGCAGCCGATCGTGGTGCACCTGAGCCTGAAGCCGACCTCGAGCATCCAGGTGCCGGCCCGCACCATCGATGTCGCGGGTAATCCGGTCGAGGTCGTGACCACCGGACGCCACGATCCGTGTGTCGGGCTGCGCGCAACGCCGATCGCCGAGGCGATGCTGGCGATCGTGCTGATGGATCACTACCTGCGTCATCGGGCGCAGAATGCCGACGTCGTGTCGGCGACGCCGGATATCACCCGCGCAGGAGCCTAGTCAAGCGATGAGCAAAGGTTTCAGGGTGGCGGTGGTCGGCGCGACCGGCCTGGTCGGCGAGACCATGATCAGCGTGCTCGAGGAGCGCAAATTTCCGGTGTCCGAGCTGTATGCGCTGGCGAGCAATCGATCGCTCGGCAAGAGTGTGCGCTTTGCCGGCAAGCAGCTGCCGGTCGAGGAACTGGCCAGCTTCGATTTCGCGCGCGCGGATATCGGGCTGTTTTCGGCAGGCAGCGCGATCTCGGCCGACTATGCGCCCAAGGCCGCGGCCGCCGGCTGCACGGTGATCGACAACACCTCGCAGTTTCGCTACCAGGACGACATTCCGCTGGTGGTGCCGGAGGTCAATGCGCACGCGATCAGTCAGTATCGCACCCGTGGCATCATCGCCAATCCGAACTGCTCTACAATCCAGATGCTGGTCGCGCTGAAACCGATCTACGATGCGGTCGGGATCGAGCGCATCAATGTCGCCACCTATCAATCGGTATCGGGTGCCGGCCGGCAGGCAGTCGAGGAACTGGCGACGCAGAGCGCGGCGCTGCTCAGCGGCCGGCCGATCGATGCGCCGCGACTGATCGCCCGGCAGATCGCATTCAATTGCGTGCCGCAGATCGACCGCTTCGAGGGCAACGGCTACACGAAGGAGGAGATGAAGATGTTCTGGGAAACCCAGAAGATCATGGAAGACCCCTCGATCCGGCTAAATGCCACGGCGGTGCGGGTGCCGGTGTTCTATGGCCATTCCGAGGCGGTTCATATCGAGACGCGGCGCAAGATCACGGCCGCGCAGGCGCGCTCACTGCTCGAGAAGGCGCCCGGCGTGGCCGTCATCGATGAGCACCAGCCCGGCGGCTACCCGACCGCGGTTACCGAAGCAGCGAACCACGACACGGTTTATGTTGGCCGTATTCGGGAAGATATGTCGCATGAGCGGGGACTTGACCTGTGGATTGTCGCGGACAACATCCGTAAGGGTGCTGCGACCAATAGCGTGCAGATCGCTGAGATTTTGGTTGGCGAGTATTTATAAGCTATATTGCAACCCAAATAGGTGCGGGCCTAGGCTTTGCATTAACTATATGTTTTATAAGGATTACTCAGCAACCAGGTTCGCTGGGAGACAAGATGTTCAAGCGTAATTTTTGCCCGGCCTTGCTGCTGGCATTGCTGTGTCCGGTCGCCTCGCTTGCTTTAGGGCTCGGAGACATCCATCTCAAATCCTCCCTGAATGCGCCGCTGGATGCCGAAATCGACCTGGTCGGGGCCAGTGCCGAGGACCTCGCCGATCTGAAGGCGAGCGTCGCCGATCGCGACACCTTCACGCGCAGCGGGCTGGATTACCCGAGCTTTCTGGGTACGTTGAGCTTCGTGCCCGAGAAGTCGGCCGATGGCCGCAACGTGCTGCATGTGCGCTCGGCCAATGCCGCGAACGAACCCTTTGCGACGCTGCTGGTGACGGTGGACTGGGCGCGCGGGCACGTGGTGCGCGAATACACGGTGCTGCTGGACCCGCCGGTGTTTGGCGCCGCCGGTCCGAGCCGCGCCGCTGTCGCCGCCCCCAGCGCCGGCAGCAGCGCGCGCAGCGGAAGCGTAGAGCGCCGCACCGCGGCGCCTGCGGCCAGCGCCGCCGCATCGGCCACGTCCGACAATCCGAGCGCGGGCGCGCCACTCTCCACTAGCCAAAGCGCATCGGCCGCCTCGGGCAGCGCGGCCGGCAGCGCGCGTATCGCCGGCAGCCGCTATACGGTACGGCGGGGCGATACGCTATCGGGGGTGGCATCGCAGGCCTATCCGGGCGGCGATCGCCATATGCGCGATCGCGGGCTGGTTGCGATCTATCGCGCCAATCCAAACGCCTTCCAGGGCAACATGAACCTGCTGCTGTCGGGCAGGCAGTTGGATCTGCCTGGCGACTCCGCACTCGATGCCATCAGTCCGGGGGAAGCCTCCAGCGAGGTCCGGCGCCAATACACCGCGTGGACAAGCGCTCACGGCGGCGGCACGTCCGGCGGCCAGCTGCACCTGGTGCCGCCGCAGGAGTCGGCGAAGATACCGGCCAGCGGCGCTGCCGCACCCGGCGCGGGCGCCGCGCCCGCTTCCACGCCTTCGACCAGTGCCTCCAGCGCTGCCACTGCTGCCGCTGCTGCCGCTGCGGCCAATACCGCGGCGCTGAATCAACGCGTGCAGCAGCTCGAGAGCCAGCTGGCCGAATCGCAGCGTCTGCTGCAGCTGCGTAACGCCGATCTGGCCGCGCTGCAGGCGCGGGCCGCGCAGAACGCCAGCAAAAACGCACCCGCCCCCTCAGCGCCCGCTCCCACTGCTCCCGCCCCGGCCCCGGCTGCAGCGCCGCCGGCGCCACCGCCCGCGCCGCCAAGCGCCGCCGTGACCGCCCCGGCGCTCACGCCGCCGGTGAGCAGCGCGCCGCCCGCGGCCGCGCCCAGCGAGAACATCACGCTGCCGACCGCAGTGCCGGAGGCCAAGCCGAAGAATGCACCGGCCGTGGTCAGCGGCGAATCGGGTAATTCGTTGCTCGCTCTGATCGAGCAGTATTGGTACGTGCCCGCGGGCCTGATGGCCGTGCTGATCATCCTGGTGGTGCTGCGCTTCGTACGCGCCCGCCAGGAAGACGAATTCGATCGTTCGCTCGGACGATTGCAACCCTCGTTCGAAACTTCCGCCACCGACGCCGTGCGCGCCTCGGATACCGTGCCGGTGCGCACGCTGCCCGCGTCGCGCGCAGAGATGTCGTACAAGGTCGAGGAAACCGGCCCGCATGAGCTGCCGAGCTTTGCCAAGCCTGCCGATTCGAGCCTGAGTTCGGCCACCGGCCAGCACGTGGCCATCGATGACACGGTGACCGGCGAACGGCCGGTAGCCCTGGATCAGGGCGATCCGCTCGCGGAGGCGGACTTCCACATGGCCTACGGCCTGTACGATCAGGCCGCCGACCTGGTGCAGATAGCGATCTCGCGCGAGCCGGGCCGGCGCGAGCTGAAACTGAAGCTGCTCGAGGTGTTCTTCGTCTGGGGCAACAAGGACCGCTTCCTGCAGACCGCGCGCGAACTGGCTGGCAGCCGTCCGCAGGCGCTGGCGGGCGAGTGGGAGAAGATGGTGATCATGGGCCGGCAGATCGCGCCGGAGGATCCGTTGTTCGCCAATGCCGGTGCACTGACCGGGGCGGCCAGCGGCGGCGTGGATCTGAATCTCGAGGGCGGCCAGAACCGCGTCGATTTCGACCTGCTTGGAGAGCCCTCGGTCGGCGGCAGCGCGGAAACCGGCGCCGGCCTGGATCTGGACCTCGGGGCGGCGCTGGGCGACGGCGATACCACCGGCGAGGTCAACAAGGTCGGCGCGGACGGCGTCGACTTCGTGCTCGACGATCCGGAGCGCGGCAATGACGCCACCGGCTCGACGCGCGAAATGCCCAATGCGCCGACCCGTGAACTGCCTGTCGTGCCGGGAGCCGGCGTGGGCAAGGAATACACCGCGACCATGCGGGTAGGCGCTGCGTCCGGGGCAGAATCCGAGGCGCCGACCGTCGAGCAGGCGCAGCTGCGCGGCGGCGAGAATGCCACCATTCGCGAAAAGATCGATGCGGCCGCACGCAACGACGTGCCGAAGCCGGACCAGACCGCGGAGCTGGCGCTCGATGACCTGGGGCTCGACCTGGGCGCGCTGGAAGGGGTGCCCGACGAAACCGGCAACCTCAGCACCGTCGATGCGCCGACCATCCTGTCGAATCTGAACGAGGACACACGCGAGTTGCTGGCGCGTGCCCGGGCGGAAAGCGCCGCCAGCGATGCCACGCAACAGGCACCGGCCGGCGATGGTCCGAGCGACAGCGGCACCTGGCTGTTCACCGATACCGATTTCGCGGCCGGCATGCCGGAGCTCAGCGACATCGAGCTGGACTCCTCGGCGGCCAATGCGCCTACCCAATTGGTGACGCAGATCTCCCCGCAGCCCCCGATCGACGTGGACACCGGTTCGACCACCGCCCAGCTGGCCGCTCTCGACCCCGGCGAGCTCGACCTGGATCTGGGCAGTTTCGGCGAGGAATCGAGCGTCAACGGCATCGATCTGGATGTCGGTACGCCGTCGGTCAGCGAAGGCACCTTCATTTCGACGCAGAAGATCGCCGCCGGGGAGATGGCGCTGCCCGAGCTCGAGCCAGCGACCATGAGCGAGGTCGGCACCAAGCTCGACCTGGCGCGCGCCTACATGGATATGGGCGATCCGGAGGGCGCGCGCAGCATCCTGGCGGAGGTGCTCAGCGAGGGTTCGGTGTCGCAAAAGCAGGAAGCGCGCCGGCTGATGGATACGCTGCCGGGCTAGGCTTCGGAAGCGGCAGCGCGACCCATGCGCCGCCGCCTGGCAGTCGGCATCGAATATGACGGCAGCGCGTACTGCGGCTGGCAACAGCAGCCTGACGCGGCCAGCGTGCAGGCGGCGCTCGAACGGGCGCTGAGCCGAGTGGCCGACGAACCCATCGGCGTGATCTGCGCCGGGCGCACCGACGCCGGCGTGCACGCGCGAGCGCAGGTGGCGCATTTCGACACCGGCGCGCAACGCAGCCCGCGCGCCTGGCTGCTCGGCGCCAACAGCTACCTGCCGCGCGATATCAGCCTGCACTGGGCGCAGCCGGTAGCCGACGACTTCCACGCCCGCTTCAATGCGCTCGCACGCAGCTACCGTTATCTGATCCTCAACCGCGTCACGCGTTCGGCGCTGGCGCACGGGCGCGCCCTGGTGGTGCACCAGCCGCTCGACGTCGAGGCGATGCAGGCCGGAGCACAGTGGCTGATCGGCGAGCACGACTTCAGCGCGTTTCGCTCCTCGGAGTGCCAGGCGCGCTCGCCGGTGCGGCAATTGCGCGCGTTGCGCGTGGCCCGCAGCGGTGACTGGATCGCCATCGACGCGACCGCCAATGCGTTCCTGCATCACATGGTGCGAAATATCGTCGGCCTGCTGCTGGCGATCGGGCAGCGGCGGGCCGCCCCCGGGCGCGCGCGCGAGCAGCTCGAGTCGTGTGCCCGCAGTAGCGGCGAGGCGACCGCGGCCGCCCACGGACTGTACCTGTGGCGGGTCGAGTACGCGGCGCAGTTCGGCCTCCCGGCGGATTCGGCTATGATCGGGCCCTCGATTCTTGGCTGGCCGTAGCGCTCAGCCGCAAGGATTCGCCGCGATGTCCTGGTTCGAAAAGATCGTGCCTTCGCGCATCAAGACCGAACGGCGCTCGCGTTCGGTGCCGGAAGGGCTGTGGATCAAGTGCCCGGCCTGCGATGCGGTGCTGTATCGCGCCGAGCTGGAGCGCAATCTCAACGTCTGCCCCAAATGCAGCCACCACATGCGCATTGGCGCGCGTGAGCGGCTGCGCGCATTGCTCGATCCGGAGCCGATCAGCGAGATCGGCGGCAGCGTGATGCCGGATGACCCGCTAAAGTTCAAGGATAGCCGGCGCTATCGCGACCGGCTGGCTCAGGCGCAGAAGACCACGCGCGAAAACGATGCGCTGGTGGCGCTCGCCGGCCAGTTGCACGGCGAGCCGGTGGTGGCCTGCGCATTCGAATTTCAATTCCTCGGCGGCTCGATGGGCTCGGTGGTCGGCGAGCGCTTCAAGCGCTCGGTGGACTTCTGCATCGAAGAGCACTGCGGGCTGGTGTGCTTTACCGCCACCGGCGGCGCGCGCATGCAGGAGGCGCTGCTGTCGCTGATGCAGATGGCGAAGACCAGCGCGGCGCTGGCGCGGCTGGCGCGCGAGCGGCTGCCGTTCATCTCGGTGATGACCGATCCGACCACCGGCGGTGTGTCGGCAAGCCTGGCGATGCTGGGCGATCTGAACCTGGCCGAGCCGCGCGCGCTGATCGGATTTGCCGGCCCGCGTGTGATCCAGCAGACCGTGCGCGAGACGCTGCCGGAGGGCTTCCAGCGCAGCGAGTTCCTGCTCGAGCACGGCGGCCTCGATTTGATCGTCGATCGGCGCGACATGCGCGATCGGCTGTCACAACTGCTGCGCCTGCTGCAAAAACGACCGCCGCTGCCCGCCGCTTGAGCAGGACGCTCGAGCAATGGCTGGCTTACCAGCAGGGCACGCATAACCTGAGCATCGACCTGTCGCTCGAGCGCGTGCGCGAGGTCGCCGCGCGGCTCGGCCTGCTCGACAGGCGCTGTCCGGCGGTGATCGTGGCCGGCACCAACGGCAAGGGCTCGACTGCGACCACACTTGCTGCGCTGCTTCAAGCCTGCGGCCAGAGCGTCGGCCTGTTCACCTCACCACACCTGGTGCGCTACAACGAGCGGGTGCAGATCGACGGCGCGCAGGTCAGCGATGCGGCGCTGGTGGCAGCCTTCGAGCGCATCGAGGCGGCGCGCGCCGCCGTAACGCTGACATTTTTCGAATACAACGCGCTGGCCGCGCTGGATGTGTTCCGCCAGGCGGCGGTCGGTGTCATGGTGCTCGAAGTCGGCCTCGGTGGCAGGCTCGATGCGGCCAACATCATCGACGCCGATGTTGCGGTCGTCTGCTCGATCGGCCTTGATCACCGTGAATGGCTGGGGGAGACGCTGGAACAGATCGGCGCCGAGAAGGCGGGCATCTTTCGCCGCAGTCAGAACGTGGTGCTCGGCAGCGAGGCGATGCCCGATAGCGTGTGGCGCGCGGCGCGCGAGCTCGATTGCCGGGTGTGGACCGCGCGGCGCGAGTTCGGCTGGCGCGTTCACGGCGACGGCGCTGCGGGACAGAACTGGGACTATCGGGGCGCCGGCTGCACGCTGGAAGGCTTGCCGCCACCGGCGCTGGCCGGAGCGGTGCAATATCGAAACGCGGCCAGCGCGCTCACCGTGCTGCAGCTGCTGGCGCTTCCCGCGGCCTGCGATCGCAGCGCGGTCGCGCGCGGTCTGCGTGGCACCGTGCTGCCGGGCCGCTTTCAGATCGTTGCAGGCGAGGTCGAGTGGATCCTGGATGTGGCGCACAACGAGCCGGCAGCGAGTGTACTGGCTGGCGCACTGGCTGCCCGGCCCTGCGAGGGCCGCAGCTACGCCGTAGTCGGCATGCTGGCCGACAAGGACGTGGCGGCGATCGGGCGCGTACTCGATCCGCTGATCGACCACTGGCTGCTGGCCGGCATCGATGACGAGCCACGCGGCCTGGATGCGGGCGCATTGCAGGCGCGGCTGCCGCCACTACGCGGTGCGATCGAACGGTCCACTACCGTGGCCGCGGCCTGTGCACGAGCGCGTGGAGTGGCACGGCCGCGCGATCGCGTCATCGTGTTCGGTTCGTTTCACGTGGTCGGGCCGGCACTCGTGTGGCTTGGGCTATACTGAGGGTCGACAGGTATGGAAACGCGCTTAAAAAAGCGACTGACCGGCGCGGCCATACTGGTGGCGCTGGTCGTGATGCTGGTGCCGGAGATGTTTCACGGGCAACGCGCCGACGTCGCGACCAGTGCCGGCAGCAGCGGTGAGGGACCGCCGGTACGCTCCTACACCATCGATCTGTCGGATCTGTCGAGCAGCCCGGCACGTAGCGCGCCGCTGCAGTCGACCCCGGTGAATGCCGCCAGTCCGGGCAGCGACAATAAGCCACCGAGCCCGCCGCAGGCCCAGCCAACGAGTGTGCCCAGCGCGGCGCCGGCCGCAGATGCGGCCGGCGCCGCGCACACTGCGGCCTCGGCAGCACCGACGGCGGCACCGACGGCGGCACCGATAGCGACGACTGCGACTGCGGCGTCCCGGGCGCAGCCGCCATCGGTCAGTGCCGGTGCACGCCAGACACCGGCTGGCACGCGCAACGCCGGCGGCGGCTGGGCGGTGCAGCTCGGGCTGTTCGCCAAGCGCGAAAACGCCGAACGGCTGGTGCATTCCGCCCAAGCCAAGGGCTTTGCCGTCAGCGTGTCCAGTGCCGATGCCAAGGGATTGTATCGCGTGTATGCCGGCGGCATGGCGGACCGCTCGGCAGCAGAAGCCCTTTCGCAGCGCCTCAAGGATCAGGGACTGCCCGCCGCCGTAATGGC
>Ga0210394_10000446_pt1 | contig 88174 bp, 87 predicted proteins | sample IncBWC12MmetaG_FD_160121 | JGI IMG/M metagenome (GOLD analysis project Ga0210394, IMG submission 160121) | Forest soil microbial communities from Barre Woods Harvard Forest LTER site, Petersham, Massachusetts, United States - Inc-BW-C-12-M | ecosystem: Environmental > Terrestrial > Soil >...
GACATCGTGCCGCTGGCAGAACACTTTCTGCGTCAGTACAGTGAGAAAAATGGATTCGGGGTAGTGGGCTTTTCCGATGAAGCCGTCCTGATGCTACAAAACTATTTTTATCCCGGCAATGTCCGAGAACTGGAAAACATGGTGGAACGCGCAGTGCTCATGGCGCGCGGACGGGTAGTGATGCCCGAACACTTTCCGGCGAAACCTAGCTCGAATGGGAACGGAGATTCGCACCAATTGGAATTGGATTTGCTGGCACTTCCCTTTCACAAATCCATCGCGGAGCTGGAAAAACGGCTGATCCAGAAGGCGCTCAGGGATTCCGAAGGCAATAAGTCGGAAGCATCCGACCGGCTGCAGATCAATCGCCGGTTGCTGTACAACAAGATGGAGGAACACAAAATCGATGAGTAAAGGGAGAGTTCCGTGATGAAGACAGTCCGTATGAAGCGGATTACCATCATTGGGGATGAGAACGTGAGGTACCGGATACTGAAAGAAGTTCAAGAGATGGGCGCCACGGGATACACCGAGTGCCTGGTCCGTGGAAAAGGAGCAAGGGGAGTTCGGCCGAGGCATGCGGAACCCTCAAACGCAAAGATCGAGGTCATCGCGACGCCGGAAGTGGCCGAGCGGATTTTTCAGCACGTCGCGGACCACTATTTTGAAAATTACGCGATGATTGCGTTTCTGGACGACGTGGAAGTGCTTCGGGGAGAGAAATTCGGAGCGAAGGTCCTTTAGAAAAACCGGGGCCGCGAATTCGCAACGGTGGACCATGTTCAGTCGTGAACGCTAACCTGGAATTGATGAATCCGAGAGAGGGTGATTCTACAGCGAGCAATTGACCTGAGAAAAGGAGCTCTGATGACGGCTCATTCGACGGCGACGGATTCCTCGGGGAAAAAGCAGCCATCCTTCGGAGTTGGAAGCTTTCTGTTTGCGCTAGTCTTCGCGCTGTTGGTTTACCTTCTTGTCTTGAGCATGGCGCGTCATCATTTTTTCACGGGCGGCCACCCCAACCGTTCCTCAGCCTCCTCCGCGACGGACGATTAGAATGAAGGCCGAGATTCCAGCCGGTATTTGTGCCCAAGGACTGAAGAATTGGGTAAAGGCGCTAGTTCGTGGACTCCTCGCGCTCGTTTTTCTCCAGAGCAGTTCCGCGGCGCTATGCGCTTATGATTTCCCGTTGTCTGAAACTTCGATTCGCGATGCGTACTTTCTGGGAATTCGCCAAGGAAATCAGAGCGGAGACTTTTTGAAGCAATACGCACGGAGCTTTCCGGGGTTAAAAGTGGAGCAGTTTGTCTCCTTTATCAGACTCGAGACTCCTTTTTATCAGATTGCGGACTACGCCAGCCGAACACTTGCCTACAGCGCCCAGGATGCGGAAAAAGACTTCCGGGATAAATCGTTGGCGTTTCGGATGCACTTCGAAATTTGCTATATGCCGAACGCTCCGCCGGACGCCGTCAAGATTACAATCCTTCAGAACAATAAAGAAATTATTTCCGATGCAACGAAGCGCTCGGCATATTTTCCGCCCACGGACGCCTACACCAGCTTGCCAAGCATCGGAGAGTATGTCGACCTCGAATTTAAGCCTGATAAATTCGACTCTTCCACGCTGACCATCGTGGTCGACACCCCGGATGGCCAGCACTCGGAGACCGAGTTCGACATGCAGAAGATCCGTTAAATCCGAGAACACCAAGGGCAATGAATCGCCGCGCCAATAAGACCTCTTGTGGCTGGCCGATCAATTGGTGTTCGCTTTTTTCACACACGCCGTTCTCCTTCAGCACACTCACGCCTAGATTTTTCGCTGTTGGTTTATGACGTGGGTCTTGCCCTTGAACTGTAAGGATTTATTTGACCTGTTACGGCAACAACCGTGGCAACGAGGTTGCTTGAACTTAACGCGTCAAGGTCTGTGGAGCGAGCGAAAAACAGCATTCAGGGGCAGAACGCGCCGCTTACGACCCGATCAAATCTGATTTCATCTGGAGGCGAAATGTCCTGGTGGAAGACGCTTTCGTTCGGCCTTTTGTTGCTTTGCTCGGCAACTGCCATTAAAGCGCAGAGAGAATATGAAATCACTCCGTTTGTGGGCAGCAGGTTTGGGGGAAATATTGACCTCAGCCAGCAGGGGAACCCGAATGTCGACTTTCTGAAAGTGAAGAGCAGCATAAATTACGGCGTCATGGGCGGAGTCACATTCTGGCAGAACTTTGAAGGCGAATTCATGTGGAATCGCCAGCCCACCTCATTGAGCGCGCACAACCCGACTGACGGGTCCTATACGTTTGTGTCCAACATGCATTTCGACATGTATCAGTTCGACGTGCTGTACAGCTTCCTTTCGCCAGAGAGGAAACTAAGGCCGTTTGTCGTGGCCGGACTAGGCTTTTCTCATTATGGCGTGCAGCCGGTGAATGGGCAGTCGCCGCTGGGGTTCAGCAACCGGTTCGCCTATAACCTGGGCGGAGGCGTGAAATATTTTTTCAATCGCCACTGGGGATTGCGAGCGGAGTTGAGGTGGTCACCAACGCATAGCACATCCAGCCAAGATGTGTTTTGCGATCCCGAATTTGGATGCGCGCCGTCAACGTCCGCCAATAAGGTGGAACAAGGCCAGGTAAACGCCGGGGTGATCTTCCGCTTTGGAAGATAGCACCGCGATTCCCTGTTCGCTTTCTTCACACACTGGGCGCGAACTATGCACAGAAGCCCGCCAGAATTTCTCACTTTTGTCCGGGGTCTCGCCAAAATAGAACAAACGGAAGCAATTAAGCAGGAAGATGACTGCCAATGGGATCGGCATGCTAATTGCCTCTTAGTAGGAAGTGTCTTCCAGGAGTAAGCCGCGCAGTCCTGGTAGGAGCGCGCAATGAAAACCTCACTCATAGTTCCAATAATCGCAATTTCTGGCTTTGCAATCTTTGCATCCCCACTTCGAGCGGATAATCAGCAACCCGGACGGCCCGGAACATTAAATTACGTGGAAGGGCAGGTTTATCTGGGCACGCAAACATTGGACGGCTCTTCTGTGGGAAAAGTCGAAGTGGATCCCGGCCAAACGCTGTCGACAGCAACCGGGAAGGTGGAAATGCTGCTGACGCCGGGCGTATTCGTCCGATTGGGTGAGCAGAGTTCGGCTACGATGATCTCTTCCGGTCTGACAGACACCCGGATGTCAGTTGACCAGGGAGAAGCCCTTGTGGAGGTTGCGGAAATCCACCCGGAAAATGACTTACGAATTCTGGTGGACGGAAAAACGACGGAATTGATGAAAACCGGGCTTTACGACTTTAACGCGGGACTGCGCGCGGTGCGAGTCCTGGATGGCGAGGCAATGTTGGAAGGGACCGGGAAGCGGATCAAGGTCAAGGGCGGCCACATGGTAGACCTGGCGTCGAGCGAACCTTACAGAACGGTGAAATTCGACAAGAAAGAACTGGAATCCGAGGACCTGTATCGCTGGACGAGCCTTCGCTCCTCGTATCTTGCCGAAGCGAATGCGGATTCCGCCCGCACGTACTCATTTGGAGGATCCGGCTGGTACGGAGACGGATGGTATTGGGATCCGTGGTTTGATGCGTACACATTTCTTCCTGGGGACGGCATTTTTTATAGTCCATTCGGCTGGGGATTTTATTCACCGTGGTGCGCCTATTACGCGCCCTTCTACAACGGCGGCCGCTTCTACCACCACTTCAATCCAACGGCCCAAGGCTGGGGCGAGGGGGCCCATTACAGACTTCCTGCGAATTATGGCCGTGGCGTTCGCTACGGAGCGCGTTATGGCGGAGGAACATTCTCGGGGCATTCGGGGCGAGGTTTTGCTCACGCAGGCGGATACGACGGCAGTAGCTTTCACGGCGGTGGATTCCATGGCGGCGGTTTCGGGGGCGGTGGCTTTCATGGCGGCGGAGGAGGATTTCACGGCGGCGGTGGTTTCGGCGGTGGCGGCCACCACTAGAAGCAATCATGTTGAGATTAGATAGGATCAGGAGGGAATGAATCCGACTCAGCGAAACTTAGCAGGACTTTGCCGCCGTAATAGGCCGAGGGCATCGTCAGGTCAACGATGCCTCGGCATTCTCTCAAGTACGTACTACCCCCTAGTTTGCCATCGAGATCCGCTTCGATTTAATTCAAGTATTCCTATCCATTCCAAACAAGTAAACGCAATCCGGCTTAGTTCCCCGGCAGACGCTAATGGCAGGAGTTTCGCGTAGCTAACTAAGGCATGTACATCCACAAATCGTTCAGGTTGCCTTCGCTTCCCGATGCTGGAGCACCGAACCCAATACTGAGATTGGCCGCCTCGTTGAGTTGGTATCTGTTCTCGGTCCGGTCATCGCGGCCACCAGTGTCAGCGTCAAGTTAATTTGCTGGGGTCGGAGAAAGATAGAAGGCCCCGGCAGGCCTGTCATAGATGGTCACTGGCAAGGATACTGCCTTAGAAGATCTCGACGGATTTTGCCTGCCTTGGCTCTCGTGCCGCTCGTCGCGAGAGAGGGACTGGAAGCTGCGCGCTCCGCACGACTTGGGTGCCACTGCCCTCCTATTGGTGGAACAGTCTTAGACGGAAGCGAAGCAACTCCTAACGTGCGACGATTTCCAAGACCGTCGTAGCTCTGAAACCGTCTTCCGGTGGTCCAAATTTTAGACCCCTATCTTATTAAGATAATGCTTCGGCGGTTTTCCAAACCGCCGCCTCAGAATGACCCTTACGGATCAACGAATTTCCAGGAAATGAAGATGCGGATTGCCACAGAATTTGTGGACTTTTTCAACCCACAATCCAACCCACAACATGCGATGTCTTATGCGACTTCCGGGTAGTTTGGCAGTCCCCGCAGTCTTGTAAGTTGTTGTAAAACCTATGCTCGTTACTCTGATAAGGGCGAGGTTGGTGGTTCAAGTCCACCCAGGCCCACCATTTATTTCAGTAGGTTACCGGGTGTTGTCCCTAAAATCTCAACCGACTCAACCCACAATCCAACCCACACTTCTCTGACTTCACTGCACCAACTGCGTAGCCACTCCCAGCGCGGTGAGATATTCTCCTTGCCCTGCCAGAATCACCTTGAAGCGAATCACTAAACCGGCTCCGAGACGCTGATTGTTTTGGTGATCGTCCACGGCATTGACTCGACACACTTCTTTCGCCAACGCGCCTTCGGCGCAATGAGTGCTTCAAGGGAGTCCACCAGCTTCTCTCGCGGCAGCAGCGGGCCGCTCATCCAGGAAGAGAACAAATCCATCCGACGCCTCCGTTTCAATCTCATCGGTGACCTTGTTGTAGACGCGATAGAGGTCCGCATCATGAGCAACTTCTCTGGGTTTCTTCAGGCCGTGATGGGTAGCTTGGTCGCGGCGAGCGACTTGGCCCCGAGACAGCACCCGGTGACCATCCTTCGTGAGCGTCACAACTTCGGTGGGGTTGCACTCGATATTGGGAATGGTTGTGCCTCGGACTGGCATGTTCGAGGAACCGGGATTGGTTCTCTTCGTTGACAGAAACCCACCGGATCGTCGAGACTTGGCCCTGCGAATACAACGAAAGGCACCCTCGCAGGACTCTTGGGGAGAAGTCGCCGAACGAATTCGCCGACGGAATCGCGGCTAGCCGCAATTTCCTTGGTTTCCAAACTGCCGAGAACTCTCTCTAGGGTTGGTTCAAAAAAGCCGGGACGAATCAGTGATATAAAACTCTCTTAGTTCCCATGGAATAGAAGCTCAGGCTGGTAAGGAGGGCCTATGCAGATTGAAATCGGCGTGAACATGGAGTTCATCCGTTCTGAGGACAAATCGTTTGAGGAAGGAGTCCGGCGAGCTACGGCCCTCGGCTACAAGTGGGTGGAGCCCATGGTGCACAACGGCCGGGAATTGCTCAGCGAAGCCGGATATTTTCATTCCTTCTCGATGGAGAACGATCCGCTGGAAATGAAAGACATCCTGGATCGCTATTCGGTGCGGCCTTCGGGACTTTCCTCTCATTGTCCTCTCATGCGACCAGAGATCAGCGTGCCCTACCTTGAAAAGGCGGTCCGCTTCGCCGCGGCGATTGGTGCACCCGTTCTGGCAACTGACGAGGGGATTCGCCCAGAGTGGCTTGATGATCGAGAATGTTTCGAGGTCATGAAATACACCCTAAAGAAAATTCTTCAGGTGGCGGAACGGCACGGGATATTCATTGGGATCGAACCCCACCAGAGCATTTCAAGAACGACAGAGGGCCTGCTTCGCATTGCCAACCTGGTGGACTCCCCGATGCTCAGGGTGAATTACGATACTGGCAACGCCTTTCTTGGTGGTGCTGACCCATACGCTGGTTTGCAAAGTGTGCTTCCGAAGCTGGTCCACGTTCACGCGAAGGACATCGCGCTAACTCAGGCGGAGACTGAGAAAGGCAAGGTCACCGGCACACCCGTTGGTTGTGCGTGTGGGGATGGCGTCATCGATTGGGGACGTATGATTTCCATACTCCACGCGGGCAATTACAAAGGAGTCTTGTCGGTTGAATGTGGAACATCCCCCCAGGCGGAGAAGAGCTTGTCGTATCTAAGAAATCTTCTGCAGAGGAGTTGACCATGTTCAAGAAACCCCCTGTTCATTCAAACCTGCACGCCAGCTCTGCGAAAACAAAGGCACTGCGCTTAACAAATGTCATTCTGTGCGGATTGCTCGTGATCTCGATCTTCTGGCCCACCCGGTCAACTGCGCAGGAAAAGAAGGAACCGAATGCCACCGCGTCCGAACCCACAAACGCGGGAGCCATCGATGAGTCTCTCCGGAGTATTTATCCGAACCTGCCTCCAGATCAGGATCCTGCGTCCGTAGCACGGGGCAAGGACCTCTACGACGCCAACTGCGCGTTCTGTCATGGCAAGGAGGCCACTGGTGGAAACTCAGGGCCGGACCTGCTCCGCTCTGTGCTGGTGAACCATGATGAGAAGGGAGAACTGATCGGTCCTGTAATCCACCAGGGCCGGACCGGCAAAGGAATGCCAGGTTTCAATCTGCCGGACAATCAGATCTCCGATCTTGTGGCCTTTCTCCATCAGCGCAATCGAGATGCACGCTTGCGCTTCACCTACAAAGTCCCCAGCGTCGCAGTCGGTGATTCGGTGGCGGGAAAAGCCTATTTTGACTCGCATTGCGCCGCTTGCCATGCCGGCAGCCCCGCTCTGGCCGGGATCGCATCAAAATACCAAGGCGATGAATTGCAGCAACGATGGCTTGATCCACGGCGTCCGGCGGACGTGACCGTGAGTGTCAGCCTCTCTACTGGACAGAAATATAGCGGCAAGCTGAAGCATCTCGATGAGTTCAACGTGTCGCTCTACGACTCGCAGGGAAACTACCGCAGCTTCCCACTCAACTCGGAAACCAAAGTAGAAATCCAGGATCCCCTTGACGGTCACCGGAAGCTGCTCGAGCAACTCAGCGATAAGGATATGCACGACGTAACGACTTTTCTGGAGACCTTGAAGTGAAGACCCTGTTACTGCTGCTTCTCGCGTTCCTTTTCCCAAAGTCCGCGGCCACCCAAAATCTGGATCCGCGAGACCTACTGAATCCCCTGGGTGCTTCCTGGCCCACCTACAACGGCGACTATTCCGGGCGTCGCTTCAGCCAACTCTCTCAGATTACGGCGGCCAACGTCTCGAATTTAGCGTTGGTTTGGACTGTGGATTTGGGAAAGGATCCCGTCAAGGGGACCCCACTTGTCGTCGACGGCGTTATCTATTCTTCTGTTCCCGATAAAGCCTGGGCACTCGATGCGCGTACGGGCCGGTTGATCTGGCATTGGGAGAATAAGAGCCGCGGTGGGACACACATCGGGCACCGCGGGATAGCCATGTTCGGCAAATGGCTGTTCCTGGTCACGCCGGACAATTATCTGGTGTCTCTGGATGCTGCCACTGGAAAAGAGCGCTGGCGCACGGAAATCGCCGACCTAAAGCTGGATTTTTTTTCTACGGTGGCTCCTGTCATCATTCGGAACCACGTTCTGGTCAGCCCCAGCATTGAATCCACAGACAACCGTGGTTACCTGGACTCGTACGACCCGGAAACCGGGAAGTTGCAGTGGCGGTGGTATGCCACTCCCGATGCTGGCTCGCGCGGTGCCGAAACCTGGCCGAACGATGAGGCGAGGAGCCACGGCGGCGGCGCAGCCTGGGTACCGGGAACGTACGATCCCGAACTGAACCTCTACTACTTCGGGACCGCCAATCCACAGCCCGTGATGGCTGGCCAGGGGCGGCTCGGAGACAATCTTTGGACGGATTGCATCATTGCACTCAATCCGGACTCGGGTAAAATGGCGTGGTTTTATCAAACCACGCCTCACGATACGCACGATTGGGACTCTGCGGAAACGTCGGTTCTCTTTGATACCGACCTCGATGGGCGCAAACGGAAGTTGCTGGCTCAGGCCAACCGCAACGGATATTTCTTTGTCCTGGATCGCACCACAGGCGAGCACATTCTTACCGCCCCGTTTGCGCCGAACAACTGGGCCAAGGGGTTGGATGCGCAAGGCCGGCCGATCCGCGATGCGAAGAAGGATCCGCAACCCGCAGGGGCGCTGGTCATGCCATCGGAAGAGGGCGGTACGAATTGGTTCCCGCCGAGTCTCGACCCAGAAACGGGTTATTTTTATGTCCGCGTCACCCGCTCGGTTGCGGTCTATTATCTGACCGACACGAGTTCAAAGCCAGAAGCCTGGGGCGGCATCGACAAGCCCGTTCAGCGGGGACCTTCGTCGATCGCGGCGATCGATTACAAGACGGGACGGGTCGTTTGGGACCATCCTACCGGCGCGGAGGCTGTGTCCGGACTTTTGACGACGGCGGGCCGGCTCGTTTTTGGCGGCGATGGATCCGGTAACGCACTGGCGCTCGATCCGTTGACCGGTCGGACGATTTGGCATGTAAACCTGAACGAGAGGATGTTTAACGGACCGATCACCTACAAACTGGATGGCCGGCAATATTTATTGCTAGCGGCGGGTGGGAAGCTCTATGCGTTCGCCCTTGCTGAGCACTAGACCCGGCCTCCCGAGGGGTGCAGTGCGGAGTAAGCTGATGAAGATCGTTTCCGTTTGCCTCGTGCTTTTCCTGCTGCCGGCCGCGGTCTCGAGTGGCCAGGGCAGCACTGCCGGGCGAGTCTCTCTATTCAAGCCCGGTGCGATCCGTGCTCTCATCCTGAGCGGGCAGAACAATCATGACTGGCGCGCAACAACTCCCTTGCTGCGCACGTTGCTCCTGAAAACCGGACGCTTCGACGTAAGAGTCAATGAAGAACCCGCCGGAATGACGTCAGCTACGTTGGCGCCTTACGACGTCGTCATCCTCAACTACAACGGGCCTCGTTTGGACCGCGTGGGGGAAGAGGCGCTGGAGAATTTTGTGCGTTCGGGAAAAGGACTGGTTGGCGTTCACGGCGCCAACTGGGCTTTCAGTGGTTTGGTAGTGCTCGGCGATGGTCACAGGCCTACCGATATCCTGGAACCACCCTGGCCGGAATATAAGTTGATGATCGGCGGAGTGTGGTCGGACAAGCCTCCAGCATCGGGACATGCTCCGCGTCACAAGTTTCAGGTCAAGATTGTGGACACCAAGGATCCGATCACCGTGGGTGTCGAGTCACCGTTTGAGGCGGACGACGAACTCTACCACAACATGCACATGGCTCCGAACGTGCACGTTCTTGCGACCGCTTATGACGACCCTCGCATCACGCCTGAACCCTCGATCGGAAAGGTCTCGGACTCGAGCAGTCAAGGCGCGGCAACCTCTCCTGCGCCGGGCAAAATGCCGGCTCTGGACATGAACCCAACTGGCAAGGACGAACCCATCCTCTGGACCGTTCACTACGGGAAAGGAAGAACTTTCTATACAGCTCTCGGTCACGACGTAAAAGCCATGGAAATGCCCGGGTTCGCCACCACTTTTGTGCGCGGCGTGGAGTGGGCCGCGACCGGTACCGTGAAGTGATAGTCTGATCCCAATCCTTGAACGCAGAGTACTTCGCCATGGATGATCTCATGCGCTTTCGCGCTGTGCAGATCTAACGGCATACAAAGCGTCACTTCTCTTTTATTTCAGGAACCTTTAAGCCCAGCGCATCCAACTCGCCTGAGTTTATGGCGCAAGCTCTGAGTTCAATCTGTCCAGCAAAACCCGAAAAGCTGCCCGTGCATGTTCCAAACTCGGACGAACCGAGATCCGCTTCTCCGTCCCACCGGTGATGTCGGGTAGCTTCCCAAAGGCCACTATCTCATTCCAATACGGCGGTTTGGACCAACTGACAAACGAAGAACCGGAATCCATTTTCTTGTATGGTCAAAGGGCCTAACCAACCTCGTTTTTTTCCACACCTTTACAAACTCACGGATCCACGCCTCTGTGTTTCACCAAACTCTCCCAGCCAGATGGGAACTTTATAGTGATCGCGAAAATCAAGATATGGTTGGATTACTGCTTCCGTGGGTTCGGTCCAGTATTTGTGAAAGGTATAAACCAGGTTCATGTCGAACGGAGCGCCAAATACGTCGAAGTTGGAGTCCCATTGCGCGCCGCCAAAAACGACGATATGGCTCTGGTCTGCAGCACGGATCCCAGCGGTAATCCGCCTATAAAGTGGCTCAGGTTGCGGATTGTACTTCCGCAATTCCGGGAAATGAGGAATTGGCTCGTTGAGTAGATCGTATCCAATCACGGCGGTGTTGCTTCTGTAATGGCTGGCGATCCTCTTCCATACCTCTATCGTCAACTCTTGATCTGCTTTCGACTCGTAAAGCTACGGATAACCCCAGCTGTCAGCAATGTTCGCACCTGTCTGTCCCCCGGGTGCGCAATGCGGATCAAGGATTACGTAAAGGTGATACTTTGCAGCCCAGCCAATGACTTGATCGAGCAATCGGAATCCCTCTTCCAGGTCAGAGAGGAAGAACTTGTAGTGCAAGGGAATGCGAACGGAGTTGATTCCGGTCCTGGCAATGAAACGCCTCTTCAGTTGTTGTATTTTCCGATCCAGCCTACTAAAACCCGAGGACCGCAATTCTCTAAACTGCATTGTCGCCTGAAGGACGCACTGCACTCAACAGGCTTATTCAGACAGTTAGACCTTCTGCGCTAAAGCCCTTGCCGAACAGCGTGAATGGAGAGCAACTTAAACCCACTGTTTCTTGGTTACGTTCTCTTCTTTTACTGGCGACTCGTGAGACAATTCAAGCTCGCGGGAAAAGAGGGATAATCATTCAGGCCATGTTTCCGCTCTACCCTAAATGTATATTACAGAGTACTTTCCGCAGCTTTCGCGCGCTATTCATGGCGGTATTTATTCTGATTTCTTGCACCTTGGCGAGCGGGCAGGAGCCTGTCAAGCCCGACGCGGATACGGGAAGCGGGATGCGTACCGGCACGCGGCGCCCACCAGTGAAGGACGCCCAGATGCGTCCAATCACCGCTGGCGGATTTGTAGATGGTGCGCCAGTTTATTTTGTGGATGTGACCCACCAGGCCGGTCTCGATAAATTTCACCATCGATCGGGCGAACCCGCAAAAACAACCATCCTGGAGACACCGGGATCCGGGGTTGCATTGCTGGATTACGATAATGATGGATGGCTGGACATCTATCTTCTGAACGGTTCCACCGTCGGGGCATTGAAAGGAAAAGAGCCAGCGCCGCGTGCCATGCTCCTCCATAACAATCATGACGGCACATTCACCGATGTGACAGATAAGGCGGGGGTAGCCAACGAACGCTGGGGATTCGGAGTCGCTGTCGGCGATTACGACAATGACGGTTGGCCGGACATCTATGTCTCAAATTACGGCAAGAACCGCTTGTATCACAATAATCATGATGGAACTTTCACGGATGTGGCAGAAAAGGCTGGGGTCACCCTGGGAAGCTGGTCCACGGGAGCCACTTGGGGAGACTACGACCACGATGGCTATCTGGATTTGTTCGTTCCTGGTTATGTGAAATTTGATATCAACAATCCACCGATTTCGGGACATGGAGGACTCCCACAAGGCTTCTGCGAATTTCGCGGAGTTCCCGTCATGTGCGGCCCCCGGGGACTTCCCGGCGAACCTGATCACCTGTTCCATAACAACAAGGACGGGACATTTACCGATGTCAGTGTGAAAGCAGGCGTTGACGACAGCCGTGGCTATTATGGCCTTTCTTCGGTTTTTGTAGACATCGATGACGATGGGTGGATAGACCTGGCAGTGGCCAATGATTCTGTACCCAAATATCTGTACCGCAACAAACACGACGGCACCTTTGAAGACGTCAGCTACTTGTCGGGATTCGCGCTCAACGACGATGGCCGCGAGCAGGCAGCGATGGGAATAGCCGTTGGAGATTACGTTCGCAATGGCCACATTGATCTGTACATCACGAATTTCTCCGACGATTACAACACGCTGTACCGGAATGACGGCGAAGGAGGCTTTGCGGATGTGACGTCCCAGGCGGGGATTAGTAATTTGACTCTACCTTTTCTGGGTTGGGGCACGGGATTTCTCGATTTCGACAACGATGGACTGCTCGACATTTTTGTTGCGAATGGGCATGTCTACCCCGAAGTGGATAAGACTGATTGGGGCACTACTTACAGGCAGCGTCCACTGCTGCTCAGGAATGTGGACGGCCTGAAATTCCAGGAAGTTCCTCCCGCCACCGGAAGCGGCCTGGCAGTAGTGGTCCCCGCTCGGGGAGCGGCGCTCGGTGATCTGTTCAACGATGGACACATCGACGTGGTGCTGAACAATATGGATACCACGCCGACACTACTTCGAAATGTGACGAAAAACGCCAACCATTGGGTGACACTCAAGCTGGTGGGCGGCGCAAAGAGTCCACGTGACGCCATCGGAGCCAAAGTATTCCTGATGGCTGGGGGAGTCCGTCAGCGAGCGGATATTTTTAGCGGAGGCAGCTATGCTTCCAGCTCTGATCAAAGATTGCACTTCGGATTGGCCTCGGCCACAAAGATCGAGAAGGTGGAAATTTTCTGGCCAAGCGGCGCGAAGGAGGCGATCGAACTTCCCGCTGTGGACCGCATCTATATGGTCGTTGAGGGCAAGGGGGTCGTTGGGCAGTGAGAGTTCGTCTCGCGACCGAAGTCGTTACTTGCGTGGTATGGTCAAGTTTTCTGGTGGCAACGATGCCCGTCCGCATCACTGCGCAAGAAATTCAGAAAAGCGCGGCCGCTCCCTCTTCAGACGCAACTCCGGGTTTGTTCGTAGATATTACTCAAAAGAGCGGAGTGAATTTCAGGTATCAAGCATCGCACACTTCCAAGAAATATTTGATTGAAACCATGGGCCCCGGAGTCGCGCTCTTCGATTACGACAACGACGGGCGGCTGGACATTTTTCTCGTGAATGGCGCTCCGTTGGACGACCCCACCCCGCTGGGAACCATTCCGAAAAAGTCCGGCTCGACGTTCTGGAACCGCCTTTACCACCAGAAAGCCGACGGAACTTTTGAAGACGTAACTCAGAAGGCCGGATTACAAGGCGAGGGCTATGGGATGGGCGTGGCTGTCGGAGACTATGACAATGACGGCTACGAAGATTTGTATGTTACTGGTTTCGGCGGAAATCATTTGTATCACAACAACCGAAACGGGACTTTCACCGATGTCACCGCAAAGGCCGGTGTCGGCGGATCGGGTTGGTCGACGAGCGCTGCATGGGTCGATTTGGATGGCGATGGGTATCTAGATCTGGTGGTATTGAGGTATCTGGATTGGGATTTTGCCGATGTCTGGTGCGGTGAACACCGGGAAGGGTATCGGGCCTACTGTCATCCCGAGAATTTCAAAGCGGTTTCTCCATTGGTGTATCACAACAGTGGCGACGGCACATTCACGGAAGTCGCTGCGAAACTCGGATTGGCCAAGCCCGCCAAAGGCCTGGGCGTGGCTTTCGAGGACTACGACAAGGATGGCCATCTGGATCTATTCTTCGCCAACGATTCGATGCTCGAATATCTCTACCACAACAAGGGAGACGGAACGTTTGAGGAAGTGGGGTTGACGGCAGCAGTCGCCGCCGATGCTGACGGCAGAACCTACGCGGGGATGGGCGTGGACTTTGCCGATTATCGGAACACGGGATGGCCTTCCCTGCTAGTCACCGATTTGGCGAACCAGCGGTACTCTCTATATGAAAATAACCGCGATGGTTCGTTCAATTATGTGAGCCAGGAGACTGGCATTGGAAAGATGACGCTGCTTCATTCCGGCTGGGGCGTTCGTTTTTTCGATTATGACAACGACGGCTGGAAGGACTTGATGATTGCGCAAGGGCACGATCTGGATACGATCGAATTGACGGCGCCAACCCTGCGATACCGCGAACACCTGTTGCTTGCACATAACGATCGTGGCAAGGGCTTCACGGATGTTTCGGGCGAATCCGGTGAAGTGTTTCAGCAGAGCTGGGTGGGACGCGGACTGGCGATCGGCGACCTCGACAACGATGGACGATTAGATGCGGTGGTGACAACGAATGATGGCCCGGCGTATGTGCTCCATAACGAAATCCAAACAAGCAATCACTGGTTGCTGCTGAAACTTGTCGGACACAAGAGCAATCGCGACGCAATTGGAGCACAAATAAAAATAGTGACTGGCGACGGGCCGCAGTACGCGATGGTCACGACCGCCGGCAGCTATCTTTCTTCCGGAGACAAGCGCGTGCACTTCGGACTCGCCAAGCAAACGCAAGCTTCGACGATAGAGATTCGATGGCCCAGCGGAATCACGCAAACGCTGAGAGATGTTCGTGCGGATCAGATTTTGCAGATCGACGAGCCGGTACCTGGCCGCAACGCCCCGGCAGGCACGCCGTGAATTACCTGGTTCGCCTGCGAGCGGCTTGGGTGGGCCTTGCGCTCGCGATTTTGTTGCCTATTTTAGTGTCGCGCTGCTTCGGGCAAACCGAGGACGGTTACGAAAAGGCCAAGGCTGCCTTCCAGAGCGGCCAATATCTGGAGGCCGTTTCGTTATTTGAAGCCCTGGAATCCGTGGAGCCGGGGAAAACCGACGCGCTACTCTATTCCGCTAAGGCCAGCGTCCATCTGCAGAAATTTGCTGATGCGGAGATTTCTCTCCGGCGCTACCTGGAAAGGAATCCCGCATCAGCAAACGGCTTTTATTTGCTGGGATACGTCCTGAACCGGGTGAACCGCCCAGCCGAATCGCTGGAGATCTACACGAGAGCCGCGAAGATTACGCCGCCCACGGGTGACGACCTGAAAATTGTGGCGCTGGATTACGAGCTTCTGAATGACAACCCCGCGGCGATTCGTTGGCTGGAACGGGCAGTCGCGATGGAACCGGTAAACAAAGAGGCCTGGTATTATCTTGGCCGCGCATATTACACGGCTTCGCGGATTCCGGATGCCCGGGCCGCTTTCGAGCAAGTCTTGCGAATTGAGCCGCGGGACGCCAGGGCCGAAAATAATCTCGGCCTGATATACGAATCCGGAGGAAAAACGGAGGATGCGCTTGCAGCTTACCGCAACGCGATCGCATGGCAAAAGGACAACACTCCACCTTCCGAGCAACCGTACCTGAATCTGGGCAGCCTGCTGGTTACCCTCGACCGCGCCGAAGAAGCCATTTCACCCCTCCGAAAGGCCGTGGAGCTGGCGAGCACAAATTCGCAATGCCATCTGCGGCTCGGCACCGCTTATTTGCATCTGATCCGGCTGGACGAAGCGCAAATGGAATTGCTGGAAGCTGTACGGCTTAATCCGCGGGATGCGACCGCCCACTACCAGCTTGGGCGGTACTACAAACAGATTAAGAATATGGAAGCTGCGAAGCAGGAATTTGATCGAGTTTCGGAAATTCAGTCGGCCGAAGTGCAAAACCTGAAGCGGCCAAAGAATTAACGGTGCTGCCCGCACCGCCAGATCAGGGTAGCCACTGCGTTTGCGGGCAGCGTGTACACCGCGTATTTCTTTTCCCAGCTGACATTAAAGGTCACACGCTTTGAACCGCTGTTCAGTACCAGCAAGACCAGCGAGCCATCGGGGTTTCGGAACGCAACGTCTTCGAGGCTCCCCGGGCCGAAGGTATTCGATTCGATGCGTCGCGCACCGGGACGGACAAATTCCCTGACGTGGGCAAGCGCCGTGAAGTCAACTGTTGGAACCGCCTCACCCGCACCATCGGCATCTTTTACGGTGATCACTCCGCGGCAATTTTTGCAATCCCCCAGATGCGGTTCCTGATTCTGGTCCAACGCCGAGTTCCAAAGGATTACGCTGCGCGACCAGTTTCGCGTCGCGTCAATCATCAGGCGAACTTGCTCATCGAGGAGATTCCCTCTTTGCCTGCTGCCCCCCGAGCATTCCGTCATCCAGATCGCAAGATCGGGAAAACGTTCGTGCAACTCGGGTTGCGCAGTGGCGTTCCCGCCATAACAATGGGTGGCGATGCCGAAAGCGTAAGTGGAAAAAGCGTTCAGTGAGACTTATCGGTTCGAAGGCGGCGCCTCAGTTCCTTCCGGCGCCACGGTATCTGAATCCTTTTTTTGCTGAAACTGCTTCATTTTCTTCTGCGATCCTTCCAGCTCGGCATCCTTAAACTTCTGGAACATGGCGAATGCCTGCTGTGCCTCTTGCGTCCGGTGCATCCTCCGCAAGACCGTCCCCAACTGATACCAAGCCTGTTCCAAAACATCCTGATCGGAATCAGCTTTTACGGCCCGTTCGAAATCCTCGACGGCCGCCTGATCATTTCCAAGCAACATTTCCGCACGGCCAAGATTGTAGTCCGCATGGCGCAGCCCCGGCCGCAATTTCAGGGCCGCCTCAATCATTTGTTTTCCCTGCGACGCATTCCCCTTCTCCGTTAGCAGGACGCCCAGCTTGTATTGCGCAACAACGTTGTCCGGAGCGATTTCAAGTTCCTTGCGGAAGGCTTCCTCGGCCTCCTGCATTTTGCCGATAGTCCGGTACTCCGTTCCCAATTCTTCGTGGAGGCGGGGCTCATGGGGTGCAAGCTGAATGGCCGCCTCGTATTCGGCGATCGCATCCATGTGCCGGTCCGCTCCGGCGTTGGCCTCCGCCAGAAGCTCGCGGACACGCCACGATTTCGGGTCGGCTTTGAACATCCTGGAGTAACTGTCGTTGGAGACAAAAAGATGTGCGCGGCCGCGATGATAGAGGATATCCACGTTATCAGGAGCAAGTTTTGCGGCCTGGTCGAGGGCCAGGACGGCTTCGTCTCCATCTCCTTTTTCAAGCGCAACGATTCCCAACCACATCCATCCATTAGGATCCTTTGGGCTGATGGACGTTTCCTTGCGCAGGGCTGCCACAGAGGCCTCCAACTGGTTCGTGCGATATTCGGAAATTCCAAGAAACAGACTTGCACCGCGCAATCTGGGCTTGAGTTGCAGGGCCTTCTGGAAAGCGGCAATGGCCTCTGCGTGGCGGCCTTGTTCTTCACGAACTAAGCCAAGGTTCAAAAATGCCTCCGCAAAGGTTGGCGCATGCTTTAGGATTTCGGCAAAACCATCACCGGCCTGATCGAGATTTCCTGCCCGCATGGCTTCAGTAGCCAGTTGAAACTGTTGTGTGATCGCTGGGCTTGTCTGGGTGGTTTGGCCGCACGCAACAGCGGCAGGGACGAGCAATAGCAAAATCAGGGATACGAACGAAGGCATCCTCCCAACAAGTCGATCATAAGGGCTTGAATCACGCCGAAAACCACGAGGAACAGCTTGCGTCCAGTTCACACCTTGATGGTACACCATAGAGGGAAACGATTCGGCCTGTAGCCGTCCTGCGAAGCCTCCTGTTGCGGCGTGCAACCGCGGCAGGAGGAAATTCCCGCGATGTCTCCAACGTCAGAATTGGTAGCGCAACGTCAACTGAATCTGGCGAACCGGGCTTACAACGTTATAGCCACCACCCCCGGAAACGCCAAAGGTACTATCTCCGATGTACCCGTCACGCGTGCCAAAAACATGGCGGTTGAAAGCGTTTGGAATGTCAATCTTAAAGACGATGGACTGATTTTCATGTATGGTTGTGCGTTTCAGGATCGCAAAGTCCTCGTTGAAGTAGCGCTGACTTCGAACGTTGCCCAGGATTAAGGGAGCGTTGCCGTAGACGTACCCGCGCTGGGCGACCAGAGTACCAGCGTTGGGATCCATGAAGGCAGCACAGTTAAAGTAGTTGTTGGTACTGTTGGCGGTAAAGGTCCCGTTGGGCTGTTCGGTGCAGCCGCTATTGCCGAGGAAGGGGTTAAACGAGCCATGGTTGGGAGCCAGGATCGGTTGCCCGGGAACGAGGCTGTTGCGGAATGCTCCGTCCGTGAAGGGCGCCGAAGCAACATTGTAATTGTCCAAGACGGTCGGAGTTCCGCTCTGATACCTCTGCACGCCTCCGATTTGCCAGCCTCCCAGAACTTTGCTGGCAACCCCGTGATTCAGATACTTTTTCCCGGGTCCGGCAGGCAGTTCGTAGATATAACTGAGAACCAGCACATGGGGCGTGTCTTGAAAACTGTACCCTTTCTGAGATTTGGGGTTAAACGGATCCTGAGCCGCGAACTGGTTAGACTGGAACCCCGAAAAGACAGGGATGGCGCTATCCGCATTCGTCAGGGTCTTTGAGTAGGTGTACGAGGCCAAGAGGTTCAGACCATTGCGGAAGCGGCGTTCGAGTTTTGCCTGGAAGGCGTTGTAGGTGGAGACACCCAGATTTTCCAGACACGAGCACATATTGTTGTTGCTGCCGCCAATGGCGAGATACTGAGGAAAGGGGCGAAGCAACTGGCCAACCAAAGCGTTGGAGCCATAGAGCGGGACAAACCAGCTCGGAACCGTTACTCCCAAGTTGGCCAGCACCGCCTGGCCAGCGGGAGAAGTGACGGAGTCCGTAAGTGAGCTGCCGAGATTATAGTATTTCGGGTTGAGGGCATTGACCTGAGCAATGTTGGTGTGAAGATAATCTCCTTTGACGCCCACATAACCCACGCTCAGGATGAGATCTTGCGCCAGTTGCTTCTGAACCTCGAGGCTCCAGTTCTGGGTCCTAGCGGGGCGCCCATAAGAGGGAGCGATATATCCGACGTTTTGGCCATTCAGTCGGGAGGGGTCAGTGCTATTTATCGGAGGCGCGTAATTGGGGAACCCGGCAGAGAAAGATTGAACGGGAGTAAATTGATCCTGAGAGGTAAAGGTGGGTTGAACCACATTACCGTTGCTGAATTGAATCGTGCCGGTTGGGAGGTCATCATAGAAAAGGGCGGCATAGTAAATGGCATATCCCCCTCGGACAACGATATTGCGAATGTGCCCGAACAACTCAGTCGGAGCATACGCAAAACCGATTCGCGGGCCAAAATCTTTGTAGTAGGTTTGCCCTTGATTGGACGCAGATCCGTAGACCAGTGCTCCGGTCTCCCCGGGAGCTCCGGGATTGGGGATATTCAAATTCAAGGTTGACTGGTATCCGTGGTCTTCGTGGCGCGGCGTATCAACTTCATAACGGAGTCCGAGATTTAACGTGAGGTCACGGCGCAGCTTGAAGTCGTCTTGGACGTAAGCCGCATAGTAGTTCGAGCTCAGCCGGGGATTGGCCAAGGTATCGGACAACTGTGCCTGGTTAGGCAGACCGAGAAGGAAGCTGGCAAACGGATCGCCGGTGGAAGAGTTATTGGCGGCGAAGGCCGTTTGAAAATTGCTAAATCCGTAGTTCGGAGAGGTATCGCCAAGGGCGATGAAAGAATACTGGTAGGCTCTCCATTCAAACCCGAAATCGAAGGAATGGCGGCCGGTAATCCAACGCAGATTCTCCGCAGTGACGAGACTGTTAGGCACGTGGCCGTTGAAGCTCTGCGTGCTGAAGCCTTGGTAGCCGACTCCGATGGGACTGCCGCCGAAGCTGATTTGGGGGAACACCAAGCCATTGGCATTGCCGATTCCTAGTGCGGACGGCCAATCGGTACCGTTCACGCTGTCTGCCTTACTCAGATTGTTGAGGCGGTTTAAGCCCACAGTGAAGGTATTGAGCAAATTCGGTGCAATCGTGTAATTCCACCCACCGCGGACATAGTGAGTAAAATTGGAATTGAAGAAATTGGGGTTCAAAACCCCCGGCAACGTGTCAGCACCGGCCGGAATTTCCTGATCGCGGCTGCTGTAGGAAAAAAAGAATTTGTTCTTCGTTCCCCAATTCTGGTCGATACGGAAGCTCATGGTCGTGTCGCGCTGTTGCTGGCTGGAGCGATAAACGAAGTTGTTCTGCAGACCCAAGTTGTTGTTGCCTGGCAGGTTGGGAGTCACCGTCAGATAACTGAGAATTTTTTTTGAGACGGAGTCAAATCTCGTAGGGTCAATAATGTTTCCCGGGAAGGCAGTGCGGCATTGGACCGGCTGTCCAGCCACCATCACGGTTTTTGTGGTCGCAGGATCGAAGATTTGCCCGACGAAAACCTGAGTGTTGTCACAGGGGTTGAGCAAAGGCGGGCCGCCGGGCATACCGTTGGTCGTCAATCCCGGGCCGAGAAGTGCGGAGAAATTTCCGTTATTAATCTCTGTCTGAGTCGGCAGGGTGGTTAGACTGGTCGTACCCGGATTGTTGCGATACTGCTCATAAGAAAAGAAGAAAAAGGTCTTCTCGCGACCGTCGTACAGCTTCGGAACGCGGACAGGACCGCCCAAACTGCCACCGAAGTCATTCTGATGGTCCGGTGGCCGAGGAACGCCATTCCGATTGTTATTCCATGAATTGGCATCAAGCGACGTATTGCGGAACAAATCGAACGCCGTGCCATGATAGTCGTTTGTGCCGGACTTGGTGGCGAAACTTTCAATGCCCCCGGAAGTCCTGCCGTACTCCGCGCTGAAAGTGGAAGTGAGCACCTTGAATTCACTCAGCACTTCCACGGACGGGGCGGTTTGATCGAATGCGGAGCCACTGTCGGAGCGCGTGGTGCTCACTCCATCCAACAAGACTTCAGTTCCGAAATTCTGTCCGCCGCTCAATTTCGACTCAAAAATTCCGGAGGAGACGCTGCCATTTTGGTTGGTGCCCGGTCCTTGGGTTCCTGGAGTCAGAAAGACAAAGGTTTCCGGTGAGCGGAGAAGGCTTTGACCAGTAGCGCTCAATGAAATGGGTAATTCTAGGATTTCCCTCGTTCCCACTACCGTACCCATTTCGGACGTTTCCGTCTGAATACGCGGTGCATCGGCGACAACCGTCAGGGTTTCCTTCACGTCGCCCGGTTGCAAGGTAATGTCCAGCGAAGAAGTGGAACTGATCTGTACTTCGACGCCCGTCAAAGTGGAAACCTTGAAGCCCATTGCGGTGACGGTGATGTCGTAGTGTCCCAATACAAGGTCTGAAAAACGGTAGGCGCCCGTCGCGGTGGAAACCGTGGTGTAGACGCTGTGGGTCTCGACACCCTTGGCTTGGACTTGTGCGCCGGCGACAGCTCCGCCAGAGGAATCCAAAATGGATCCGGCGATCGCGCCATTATTGGTTTGAGCGTGAAGGGCAAAGCCCGCAAGACTCAGCAGAAAAACAGCAAAAAGAAGACGACGTGCAGCAACGCCGACACACCGCATAGACTTGCCTCCCAACCTGTTTGAACACGGCCTTATCAAATGCCGAGCGGCCGTTCCGGGTCGCGTTGCGCGAGAACGACCTCAAAAGAACGCAGCACATCGGGCACGACCACCTATGCCTGTAAACGCCATTCGATTCCGCCGACTAGCCCTCCGGGCCTCGACCAAGGCACTCCTGCCTCCCTCACATCGCCGGTAAAAACGTCTGTCAATTCGTTCATGCAATCGGTTTCAGAAACCGGTTACTTGCTAACCCTTTATCAACGCTGGTTGAATCTTGTCAAGTTCTTTTTCTCGTTGCTATCTTGTTTTTCGATGCTCGTAGTCTACGGCCCGAAATCATGATAGGTTGGGCGTGCGAGTGATCACAGTGTGGAAAGCGCTTTCCTAACAGTGTCCATCGCTTGAGTAGGGACCACTACAGTAGCGTCACGTCGGCAGCACACTCGCTTTTCACGGAGGAAAACGCATGGGCCACACGATGAGGGAAGTGGCCAAACGCGCCGGAGTCTCGCCTGCTACGGTCTCCCGAGTCCTCAACAAGACCCGCTATATCTCTGTGGAGACCCAGAGGCGCGTTTTAGAAGTTGTCAGGCAATTGAAATACTTCAAGAATGTACATGCCCGGCGGTTGGCCACTGGCCGGAGCGACTTATTCGGACTGGTGATTTCGGAAATCGCCAACCCGTATTTCCCCGAAGTCATTCGTGGATTCCAAGCTGCCGCTTGGGATCGCGGGTTTGACGTCATTCTTTGCAACACCCAATACGACCAAGCCCGAACAAAATCCATACTGCGGAAGCTGATCGAAAGTGACGTCCGCGGAGTCGCGGTGATGACCTCTTCGATCGACAAGGCCACGGCTTCGGAACTCATAGACGCAGGAATTGGCGTGGTGTTTTGCAACGTGGGCCCAGCCGGGAAGCTCGTGAGCACCATTTCGATAGACTATCAGCGGGGTATCGAGCAGGCCATCGAGCATATCGTAGGACTCGGTCACCGTCGCGCCGCGGTCATTGCTGGACCAGGCGACAACCGTACGGCCATTACAATCAAGGACGCGCTGGTTGCCGGATTGAAAAAAAGAAACCTCAACCCATTTCCGGTGATCAACAGTAACTACCGCGTCGATGCAGGTGCCTCAGCGGTACGTGCCATGCTTTCAACCACCGATAAACCCACGGCGATCTTTTGCGGCAGCGACCTTATCGCCCTGGGTGCCATGAGTGCTCTCGAAGAGGCGGGTGCGGGGATTCCGGAAGATATCTCCGTTATCGGCATCGACGACATTTCCTTTGCTTTTCTGGCACGGCCGCCGCTGACGACCATCCGGGTGCCCCGCGAGCGCGTGGGGACGACCGCCTTCGAGGCATTGGATAGGATGCTGAAGCTGAAACGGCGAAAAGGTGCAGACTACTATTTGGAAACAGAACTGGTCGTTCGCAGGTCGACCGCGACTGCTCGGTAGAGCCTTGTTCAACGAATGTACAAAAGGCGGCAATAGGGAGAGTTCGGCCAGACTGCGGCAGGTGCAAGATCGGTCCGCAAATTGGTTTGCAACAAAGGAAAAAACAGAAAAGCTCTAAGTCGCAAGCAGCTTCCAAAGCTAAGAGAAAATGACTTGACGGCGGGGATAGGGAGGACTTACAAAAAGGATAGTGTGAAACCGGTTTCAGAAGGCGGTTTCATGACCTTCCCGATTTCGCATCGAACTCATGATCCATCTCCTAGATGACACACTCCGCCGGCCATACTCTCCTCGTTCCGCAGTGGAATATCTCGCGGGAGCCGGGCAACCAACGCTGGAATTCGCAGCGGCTGCAATTCGCGTCCTGCGGGATGCCAGTCTGGACGTGCCTGATGACGTTTCCGTGATCAGCTTCGACGATCCAACTCGCGGCTTACCATGCATCCAGACTGACGACTATGCGGCAGCCTTTGCGAGATATGGGAAAAACTGCAGCGCGAATTTTGTTGCAGCGGCCCCACGGATTTGGCAATTATCCGATATAGTTTGCCGTCCCACCCGGGCTGATAATTTGCAGAACAACCGCGGCCGCCAATCCGAAGCGCCGACTTTAGAGAATCTAAATTAAAGCAGCCCTTCCGGTTTCAACGAATCCGGGAATTGCCTATCACAAGCAGGAGAGTCGAAATGAAACTGGTCAAGAAGACTCTGCAAGAGATCGCGAGGCCGGGCATGCTTCTTATGGCGGCTATGCTTTTGCAGGCCGCCGTCACGGCCCAGAATGCGCAGCCCACGCAAACCGAAATCGACAAGCGGGTCGAAAACCTGCTTGGTAAATTGACCCTGGATGAAAAGATTCTCTTGCTTGGTGGGATCAATGATTTCTTCACACAATCCATTGCGCGTGTTGGCATACCTTCGCTGAAGATGTCCGATGGGCCTATGGGAGTTCACGACTACGGGCCGACGACAGCCTATCCGGCCGGCATCGCTCTGGCCGCTTCCTGGGATGAGGATCTGGCGAAGCGCGTGGGAATTTCGATGGGTAAGGACGCTCGCGCCAGGGGGGTGCACATCATTCTCGCTCCGGGGATGAACATCTATCGCTCCCCGCTTAATGGAAGGAATTTTGAATACTTCGGGGAGGATCCTTTCCTGGCGTCTCGCATGGCGGTCGGCGTGATCGAAGGCATTCAGTCGCAAGGGGTAATGGCAACGGCGAAACATTTCATCGCCAATAATTCGGAGTACGGCCGCATGGATCACAGCTCGGATCTGGATGAGCGGACGATGCGGGAAATCTATCTCCCCGCGTTTGAAGCTTCGGTAAAGGAAGCTAAGGTGGGCGCGGTGATGGACGCCTACAACCTCGTGAATGGCTTATACATGACCCAGAACGGGGTGCTAAATGAAACCATCGCCAGAAAAGAATGGGGATTCCGCGGGATCATGATGAGCGATTGGGGAGCGACCCACGACGGAATCGGCGCCGCGAACAACGGCTTGGATCTGGAAATGCCGTCCGCGGCGTATATGAACTTGGGCACGCTTTTGCCCGCGTGGCAGCGGGGAGCCGTAAAGTTAGCCACGATCGATGAAAAAGTGAGGCGGATCCTTCGAACCGCGATTGAGTTTGGTTTTCTCGACCGGCCGCAGCTGGACAGCAACGTGCCGCTGTTTAGCCAAACCAGCCGCGACATCGCGCTGGAAGAAGCACGCAGCGGAATGGTGCTTTTAAAGAATGACCGCCACACTTTGCCGCTGGAGCGGAAAAAGTTGCGCACGCTTGCAATTCTCGGACCCAATTCGTATCCCTCGGTCATCGGCGGCGGGGGGAGTTCTTTGACCAGCCCATACAATTCTGTCAGCTTCCTGGAAGGCATTAGTAACTCGGCGGGAACCGACCTGCCCGTCTTGAGCTTGTTCGAAACGCCCTCGATTGATGCCGTTGTCGAAAAAACCGAGTTCGTAACTGCTCCTGGTGGAAAGCCCGGACTCCGGGGCGAGTATTTTGCGAACGCGGAATTCAAGGGTGAGCCGGCGCTTACCCGCACGGACGAGCGGATCGATTTCCGATGGGGGGCCGGAAGTTTTATGGACGGCGCACCGGTCGACCATTTCGCAGTGCGCTGGACCGGATATTTCGTTCCCAAGAACGAGGACGACTATCGGTTTTACACCTCGGCGGACGACGGCGTGCGGTTGTTCATAGATGATGAGCTGGCAATCGACGACTGGAAACCTCATGCCGAGACCCTGAATACATTTACGAAGCACCTGCAAGGCGGCAAAGCGTATAAATTGCGCCTGGAATACTTCGAAGACATCGGCACCGCGACGGTGCGATTCGGCATTGGAACGGCTTCACTTGTGTTCGGCGAGGATGCGAAAAAAATAACGGCCGCCGCGGATGCCGTTATTCTCTGCATGGGCTTTGGCCCTAATACTGAGTCCGAGGGGTTCGACCGGCCTTTTCGCTTGCCCAAAGGGCAGGATGAGTTCATCGAACAAGCCGCGGCAATCAACAAAAATGTAGTGGTGGTGGTAAACGCGGGCGGCAACGTGGATATGAGCCGGTGGCTCGACAAAGTGCCGGCTTTGCTCCAGACCTGGTATCCGGGGCAGGAAGGAGGGCGAGCGCTGGCTCAGATACTCTTTGGGGACTATAGCCCGTCTGGAAAATTGCCGGCAACCTTTGAGCGCAAGTGGGAAGACAACCCTACCTATCACAGTTATTTCCCGCAAAAAGGCGACAAGCATGTGGAGTACTCGGAAGGAATTTTCGTAGGTTATCGTGGATACGACAAAAACAAAATAGTGCCGCAATTCCCCTTTGGGTTCGGACTCTCCTACACCACCTTCGGCTACAGCGATTTGAGAATAGAGCCTTCGGATAAAAGCACCGGTGCGACGGTGGAGGTTTCCTTCCAAGTGGAAAATTTGGGGGATCGTGAAGGAGCGGAAATTGCGGAGGTCTATGTCGGCGATCCGCAGGATGGCTTGCCGCGGCCGCTCAAGGAATTGAAAGGGTTCGTCAAAATCAGCCTTAAGCCCGGGGAAAAGAAACAGGTCAGTCTGCAACTGGACCGGCGAGCCTTCTCCTACTATGACACGAACAAGCATGCGTGGAACGCGCCGGCGGGAGAGTATGGCATTCTGGTGGGCAGTTCTTCCGCGGATATCCGCTTGAAGGGGAACTGTAGTTTTGCCTGGCAATAGCAGCCTGGAACGGCGTATAGCCAAATCATATCGCTTGTGTGCAGGAAGCAGTTTGGTTTAGGGAAATTCGGCCTTTTGTCTGAAGAAAAAATAAGCGACAAATTGAGCCGGCACTTCGGAGTGTGGCTGTGCCATCTCGTCGGAAATTCTTAGCGCAAGCCGGAGCCTTGGCCGCTGGCGCCATTGGCCCGCCTGCAGCTGCGTCTAGCCCCAATGCGGCGGGCAGGACCTCGAGAGAAGCGGTGAGTCTTTGCGGTGAATGGTGGTTTCGCACCGATCCCGAGGCCGCCGGGGAGCAGCAGCGATGGTACGAAACTCATCAATCGACTAGCTCCCGGCGCAGAGTGAACGTGCCTCACACTTGGCAAGTAGACTCCGATTTTGCCGACTATCGAGGGGTTGCCTGGTATTTCCGAACTTTCGACGCTCCGAGTGATTGGCAAGACGCCGCAATACGACTCGAGTTTGAGGCCGTATTCCACACAGCGAAAATCTGGGTAAATGGGCAATTGGCAGGAGACCATGTCCGCAAAGGTTACACCGCGTTCGTGCTTGATATTACTCGCCTGCTGCGGCTGGGAAGTTCCAACACCATTGCAGTGCGAGTTGATAATGCATTCGATGAGCACATGGTGCCGCGAGGGCGCTCCAGCGATTGGGCGCATGACGGAGGCATCTACAGGCCGGTGCAACTCTTGATTACCCCGAAAACGTTTGTAGAGCGTGTTGATATCGAAGCTGATCCCGATCTCGAAAGTGGGGCCGCGAAAATCGCTATTACTGCCTATCTTCGAAACACGAGTTCCAAGGACTGGACAGGCAGAATCTTCTTTCAAATTATCGAAGACAAGACCTCTTCGGCGGTGATGACCAGTTCCGATACTCCGAGGCTTACCGTCAAAGGCGGGGCGACTCAGACATCAAAATATGCAGTTACGCTCACTAAGGCGAAGTTGTGGCATTTCGATCATCCGAATCTCTACCGGCTTATTTTTTCAATCGGCGGCGGACAAGAAACGCATGAATTCACAGTTACATTCGGGGTTCGGAAATTCAAGGCTAAGAGCAGCGGGCTTTACCTGAACGAAGAGAGAGAGAAGTTGATGGGCGTTGAACGCATGGCAGGGAGCAATCCGGAATTTGGAATGGCGGAACCCAGCCAATGGATCACGCACGATCACGATGATTTGAAACACTTGAATTGCGTATTCACGCGCGTTCATTGGCCTCAGGATAAAAGAGTTCTCGACTACTGCGACCGAAACGGCATTCTGATACAGAGCGAAATCCCAGCCTGGGGCTACGAGACATTCGCCGGCATGGGAGCGGAGCCCGACGAAGACATTCTGCAAAACGCCCTGGATCAATTACGGGAAATGATCGCGCGTGATCGAAACCACCCCTCGATTGTGTGCTGGGGCCTCTGCAATGAGATTGGCGGTCAAAATCCTTCCGCGTATCAATTCGCCAAGCATCTGTTGGAGGAAGCAAAGCGGCTGGATCCTAACCGGCTCTGTTCCTACGCCTCGAACTCGCTGGACCAGACTCCGGAACGTGACGTCGCCGGATTGATGGACTTCATTGAAACGAACGAATACTTCGGAACCTGGGCTCCGGGAACTCCGGTGGAGGTGGCCAAGCATCTGGATAAAATTCACGCCGCATTTCCCGGCAAGCCCGTGGTCATCTCCGAATACGGATATTGTGCTTGTACTGCGGACCGTCCGGAAGGCGACGGGCACAGAATTGAACTTCTGCGATCCCACGACGAGGTTTTCCGCTCCAAGGATTTCGTGGCAGGGGCCATTTTCTTCTGCTACAACGACTACCGTACCCATATCGGTTACAGCGGCGTGGGCGCGCTGAAGCAAAATGTTCACGGCGTTGTGAATGTGTGCGGCGCGCAAAAAGCTTCCTACGATGCCTTGCGACGGGAATCGAGTCCGGTCGAATCGTTATCTGTGAACAATCATCTGAATACCTTCCAGCTTGAGCTAAAGACTCGGCGTGACATTCCGACATACAAGCTTCGGGGCTACAAGCTCAGGGGAACTTTTTACGGTGCAGGCGAAATCCCGATCGAACGCCAGGAGATAGAACTTCCTGAAATCGCAGCCGGAGCGGAAGCCAGCGCCGCGTTGACCTTCAGCCAGGCAGGTGTGCCGCTGCTTGTTAAATTTGATGTGTTGCGGCCCACTGGTTTTTCGGCCTATTCCTTCAACTGGATGCCATAATTCATGCTGCCTGTGCGCAAAATCTTTGTCTGGTTTATTTGCTTTTTCCCTCTGCCGCTCCAGGCGGCGCAGCGGAACAACCTTACAGCCTGGTTCGTTGATTCCCTGGTAAAAATTTTCCCTGATAGCCCGGCAACAACATCAAACTCTGAACTGGTTCTGGAATCAGCCCGCAATTCGCACACCAGTCTGCAAGTTGCGTTGCGCTCCGAATCACACCAGGTTGTCCAAGTGCGCGTCACCTCTCCACGTTTGGAGAGCGCAACCCTTCAGGTCCAGGCTTACCGAGTTGGATATGTGAAGGTGAACTCTCATCCTGCCGACACACCATTGGCCGAAGTGGTGCGCCCGGAGGTAGGTTTGTACCCCGATCCTTTGTTCCCGCTGGAGAAAACTATCACCTTGGAAGCGTCCTGCACCCAGACCGTGTGGCTTTCCGTCTATACACCAGCGGACGCCCGACCGGGTATTTACCGAGGCATGATCCAAGTCGACGCCGGCAGGCAGAAATTAAGGCTGCCCTTTCACGTGGAAGTATTCGCTGCAGCCGTGCCGAAAGAACAGAAGCTTTGTGTGACGAACTGGCTGTGGTTCGAACAAGAACGGATGGCGAAGCACTATCCCCAATTGAACTTCGATCCGGATCGCTACTGGAAGATATTGGAAAACATCGGGCGCACGATGGCGGACTACAAACAAAATGTCGTGTTCGTTCCGGTGCGGACTCTTGCCCAGGCGCGGGTCACCGATGGCGCCGTCCAATATGATTTCGGCTTGGTCGACCGATGGATCGAAACCTTTGATAAGGCCGGCATGGCTCGCCTGATCGAAGGAGGTCACTTAAGCGGGCGGCTCGGTGGTGGATATGACTCACCTTATGTACTCCCGACGGACTTGGTTGAAGGGGGTAAGCTTGTGCGTAAGGACCTGCCCGCGGACGATCCGCGCGCGGAACAGAATCTCCGGGAGTTTTTGCGGCAACTTCGCAATCACTTGAGAGAGAAAGGCTGGCTCGGCCGTTACGTCCAGCATATTCACGACGAACCGCATGGAACAGAGATGCCTCTCTACAGGCGCTTCGTCCATGTCGTCAGCGAGGAACTGCCGGGTGTGCCAACACTGGACGCCATAAGTCTTCAGGAAGATATTCCCGACCAGGAAGAAACCACGATCTGGGTGCCAAAGCTCAGCACATTCGATGATCGGCTGGACGCAATTGTGGCGCACAAGGCGCGCGGCGGCCAATGTTGGTATTACATTTGTCTCGATCCGCGCGGCAAGTATCTCAATCGGTTTATCGACTTCCCTTCTGTCAAGGTAAGGCTCCTGCCCTGGGTCAACTACCGTTATGGGCTTACAGGTTACTTGCACTGGGGCGGAAATTTCTGGACGGATCAGCCGTTCGAAAATGTTCAGCCAGATTGGGGTGGAGGAATTACTCTTCCCGCCGGTGATAACACTATCGTTTACCCTGATCCAAAACACGGCGGAGTGTTCATATCGGTGCGCCTCGAGGTAATGCGGGAGGGCATCGAGGATTACGAACTGCTAATGGAAGCTGCCCGGAATGCGCCAGATCGCCCCGACGCCCTTGCCCGAACGGTGATGCCTTCCTTCACCAATTACGTCCGCGATGTGGCTGAGTTCCGAAAGCTCCATCACGAACTGCTTGTGCTGGCGATCGAGACGCAGCGTGATGATGTCCATTGAACAGGTGGATCGCTGGCGTCCTCTATTAATCGACAAGCTCCCCAGGCGCCTTCTTGAGGCGAATGGTGGCATTGCTGATGATCGGCTTGGCCCAGAGGCCAACGCTGAGAACAAACCCAAACGTAATGTATAGAAATGCCAAGCCGCTCCGAAGTCCCGCGTAATCTCCTATGCGCCCAATGATCACGGGCACAATCGCTCCCCCTATAATCCCCGTTCCTAAAATGCCGGAGAAAGAACCGTGAAACTCCGCGACGGAATTGAGCGCAAGTGACACGACGATAGGCCACATCACCGACGCAAACAGACCGATTGCTGGAAAAGCAATTACCGATATCTTTGCAGGTCCAAACAAAGCTGCAGACAGACAAAACAAAGCCCCTGCACACGCCCCCAAGAGAACTCTCCGGCTATCAAAGATTTTCAGCAGCAGCATCCCGACTAAACACCCGGCGGTGAGCAGGCCCCAGAACCAGGACACCGCTGCAGCACCCGTGGTGTGGGGATCCAAACCGTGATACTGGCGCAGGAAAGTCGACATCCAGTCGGCGGTTCCCTGTTCGCAGCCGACATAGGCAAACATCGCTGTGAAGTAAAGCCACACGACCCGTTGCCGCGACAAAGATCGGTACATATCCAAAGACCCCACGCGCTCATCAGCAGTGTGGAGAATTCTTGGAAATCGGGTAAAGAACAAAATCACCACCATCAGCAAGGCGGAAAAAGCGAAAATCCAGTAGATGGAGGCCCAAGGTAAATCTGCCGGAGTCAGTCTTCGCAAAATTCGTAACACGAGATTTTGACTGTCTGAAGTGCCCTTCAAGTTCAGCACGAGATAGGAATAAATTCGCGGGCTGATGAAGGACGCGCTTCCGAAAACCAACTGCGCCAGTGTGGAATTGAACGCGTAATTCTCCTCGCCGCCCGCCACCCGCAACAAAGGATTGATGGCCACCTGCAGAACGGCCATTCCGGCGCCGATAGTGAAATAGGAAATGATGGCAACGCGATACCCGGGGAATAAAGCGAAACTAAGCGATCCCAGTGTTCCCGCCAGAAAGGCCAGCACCATCACAGGTTTTTCGGTGAATCGCTCGACCAGGAAGCCTGCTGGGATAGACATCACTCCGTAGGCGATGAAGAAAGCAAAAGCCAGAAATCCCGCCGCAGTCAGACTCACCTGAAAACTACTGATAATGTCCGGCACAACGGGGCCAAGAATATTGGTTAGCAAGGAGATCACGAAAAAAGTAACGAACACCAGGCCGACCATGTAGCGGTTTCTCGCCATAACTTATTTTATTCACTATCGGAACGAATCACTGCGCTTCCCGTAACGCGGAGATCGGCTAGACCGTACTGCCAAAAGCGCCGTTACTTTTGGTGTTATTTTACAAAATCCGGTCGACTCCCTGCCTGAAGCGATGGTGCCAGACGCGCGCTGCACCGATGAGATTGGCGTCCTCCCCCAGCGAGGCCAGGGCCAGTTCCGTCTTTTCATGAGGAACGAAACGGCAACCTTGGCGAATGACTTTGCGGATACCATCCAGAAAGAGCGGCGCACTCTTTATCATGCTGCCACCCAAGACGATCACCTCCGGCACGAATAGATTAATCAGGTTAGCCAAGCCGAGGCCCAGGTAATAGGCTTCGCGGTCCACGGCTCGCCTGGCCAACTCGTCTCCGCCTTTCGCCAATTGGCAGACTTGCGCGGCGCTCAAGTTTTCGGGAGTCTTTCGAACTTCCGCGGACTTCGCGTTGAACCATGCGGCCATTGCGGGCCCGGTCGCGAGTGATTCCCAGCAACCTCGATAACCACAGGTACAGGGGGGGCCCGACAAATCCATAACATGGTGACCGATTTCGGGATGGGCCATATCCACCCCCCGATATAGATGTCCGTCTAATATGATCCCGCCGCCTATGCCTGTGCCGACCGTGACGTAAATCAATCGCGATTTCAGTTTCCCCGCACCCCAGCCTGCTTCGCCCAACGCGGAGGCGTCGCCATCGTTCTCCAGCGCAACCCTCACCTTAAATTCTCTCGCCAGGTCTTGCACCGGATTGTTTCCCTGCCATCCCGGCAGTAGATCAACATCTCCAAATACGCCGCTCCCCGGATGCACCACCCCTGTGGAACCTATTCCAATGCCGGAAATTTCCACATCGGCATCCCGAGAAGTCCGGCGCAGCATTTCAATCATTCGTGCAAGCCCGTTTGCGTACCCGCCTGCAGCGTCGGTCGGGGACTCCTGCCGTGACAGTACTTTCCCGCTGTCGTCGACCAGACCGACAGCTATCTTTGTTCCTCCGATATCAACAGCGCCAATCACAATTTGTCCCTTTGCTGATTTTCATGCGGCAACAAACCGTACTCGTCCTCCACAATAAAAGAGCAATAGCGAAACGTGTCGCTATCCACTCCGGAAAGCCGTGCCAGCTTTTCCGCCGCGAGCTGTGCTGGGATAATGTCGATCACAAATTGCCAGCTGGGCGGCACGCTGGGTAACCGAAACACAAGGTCACCCGCATCATCCGGAATATCATGGCCGATCAACATAACGGCGGCGCCAAGTTTCCGCAGATCTCGCGCTACCGCCAGGTCTTGCTCGCGCATTCGATCCGGGTCGATCCAGATTCCGAATCTCGCACCCGCCGTAACCATTTCCTGCGGACCATGGCGGAAGCTGCCGGTATTCATTGCCGTCGCAGACGATTTCACGCCTTCTTCCCAAAGCAGTCGCGCTTCCTGGCAACTGCCGGTGCTGCATCCACGCGCCAAGAAATAAGTGACCGCGCTCGGCGCAAACCAATTTGTGTTGGCAACCTGGGCCTGCCAACCGGAAATTGCCGCACCGGCCTTTATAAACACATCTGAAATCGCGGCGACGAGGGTCGCACTCCATGTTCCGGCAACGGCGCTCGCGAGAATCCCAGCCGTCGCGGCCAGTGTGGAGTATGTGTTCACAGAAATGGCGTGATCCAGTTCGACAGGAATTACGATGGGAATCTGCGCCCCTCGCGCAAGGGGTTCCTCCGCGGAATTGGTGATGGCGATGACAATCGCTCCACTTGCACGCGCCTTAGCAAGCAGCTTGACAATTTCGATGCTGCGCCCGCTCCGCGAAATCGCTACGATCACAGAATCAGGCGGAAATTCCGCGAACTCCAGCAACTCCGCGGCATCATAGAGATAAACCGGACTGGCGCTACGGTTAAACAAAGTTGCGGCACACAATGCCGCGTGCAAGCTGCTGCCAATGCCGGTCAAGTAGACATGGCGAGCGTTGCGGACTGCAGTTGTCGCCGCGTCTAAAGCAGGCCGGCCCGTTCCTGAGAGAAAGTCGATGGTTCGTTTTAACTCGATCGGCTGCCGAAGAATGTCGCGCAAGAAGTGAGTCATTGGATCCGGCGTCCCGAGTCGATCGGTTTCATTTCTCCGCTGGTGTGATAACGATACTGCGATAGGTTACGCGCCCTTTTTCACTTCCTTGAAGATAGATGGGGCCCGGGAGTTCTTCGTGACTGTCCAGGGCACCGCCGGTGATGCCCGGAATTTCCTTGTGATCGATGACGGTCTGGCCATTTTGAACGACGGTGATCCATCGCCCGATCAGGGTGATGTCGAAGCTCTGCCATTCTCCCGGCTTGCGCTGCAATTCGGGCACAGGAGCCAGAAATCCGTACACGCCCCCCGTATGATGGCTTTGCGGTTCCTCGGCGGAGTCTGTTTCCACCTGAACCTCGTACCGTCCGCGCAGGTATACGCCGCTGTTGGAATTGGTATCGGCCTTGAATTCGACATGCAATTTGAAATCTTCAAACTTGGAATCGTTGATCAGCTCGGGGCCGTTTCCAGGCGTAATCAAATTGCCGTTCTCGACCTTCCACACCGTCGCTCCGGGGCCTTTCATTTTCCACCCGCTCAAATCCTTGCCGTTAAACAGGGGGATCGGCTTGCCCCACCTGGGTTCATCGCTTGGCTTCAAGGCTGGCGCTCTTCGGCCGGTCCACTGCCAGGCCTTTCCGTCGGGTCCATTCACCGTCCCCGACAGCGTCTTTCCAACAAGCGTACCTTCAAAAACCATGTCGGCCGGACTGGCTTCCTCGTCTTTGGGAGAAACGAAAGTAAGTTTGTCCTTTGAGAGCTCAACCTTGGGCAGTGGCCTCGCGTTTCCCCAACGGCCCACCATGTCGGCTTTCAACTGCTCGCCCTCCCGTCGAACTTCCAGCCACGATGGGTATTCGCGATCCGGAGCCTTTAGCGTCAAATCCCAACGTCCCAGAAAAGCCTTCGCGGATTCGCTGGAAGGCGATGAGGATTTTCCCGCAGGTTTTTCGGCTTGGGAGTATGCTTTTGCGCCCAACAACAAACTCGCCACCACTAGGACGTTTACGATCCTTCTTAGCTTCATAAGATTTTCGATCTTTTCTCCTCGCAGCAAACTCAGCTAATTCGCACTCTAGGACTTAATGGTTTGTGAATCGGCATCCCAATACACAGGGCTCTTGCGGTAGTACGATTCATTTGCCATGTGGCACCCAAGCGCCGCGTTGTGACCGAACACCACGTCCTGCACGAGCGGTTTCCGCGAACGGACGGCCTGGAAAAAATTCCAGAGGTGCGGTTTCAAATCGTCATAGTCATTTCCGCGATAGCTTTCCGTCTTCGGGGCAGGCTCGTGCCCGGGTTTCGGATCGTGTTCGTCATGCCATTGTTTGAAGTACGCATTCTTCAGCCGGCTGGGAAGTCCGTAGCAGTAGTAGCTGGGCGCCAGGTCGACCCCGGCCTGCGGCGTGTAGCTTAATCCGAACTCGGTAAGTTCAAGAATTCCCTTCGATCCCATAAAGCGTGTGACTTCCGCTGTCTCTGTCGCTAGCGTCAATCTCATGTACACAGGGATCTCTCCGTATTCGAAGAGTACCGGATGCACGTCGGGTGTATTCCTTCCATCTTTCCAACGGTAAATTCCCCCAAACGCCGACGCTCGCTTCGGAGCCTCATTGATCCCCAAAACAAACTGCATGCCACTGAGCAAATGAACCAGCAGGTCTCCCGCCAGACCCGTTCCGTACTCCTTCCAACACCGCCAACGGGCGAATAGATAAGGATCAAACGGTTTCTTCGGTGCTGTACCCAGCCAGGTGTCCCAATCCAGATTTTGGGGAGACAGATCCGCGGGGGGCGGATATTCCCAAGCCCCCGTAGGATCGTTGCGCCCCAAACTCCCTTCAACAAGACTTAGTTCACCAATCGCTCCACTGTCATAGAGTTCCTTGGCCTTCGCGCACAGGACCGAACTCGTACGCTGCGCGCCGATCTGGGTAATGCGATCCGTCTTTTTTGTGGCCGCGACCATCGCCAACCCATCGGCAGGGCTGTGGGACATGGGCTTCTCGCAGTACACGTCCTTCCCCGCGCTCACGGCGTCCACAAACACTTGTTTGTGCCAGTGATCCGGAACCGCAATTATCATGGCGTCGATCTCTTTGTCGTCGAGCAATTCTTTGTAGCGTCTTGTGGTCTTAATGGATTTTCCGGCGATTTCCTTCGCCAGTTCATGACGCCCGTCGTAAAGATCGCAGGCAGCTACGCATTCTACGCCAGGCAGTTGGATGGCGGTTGTTAGCAGTCCGGTTCCCTCCATACCAACGCCAACAATTCCAAAACGAACTTTATCGCTTGGGGCGTTCACGCGCGGCAGAGCCGTCAACGGATCGGGGTCGAGCAGAATGTACTTAGCGGCCAGCGAGGCTCCTGCTACTCCTGCGCTCCGCTGCAAAAATCCACGGCGCGAAAAACCAGTTTTGCTCATACCGCGTCCCCCCAGTTTTTGGAAAGTTCCCTTCCGAGTTAAACAAACGATTTATCTCAGCATATCGAAGCCGCCAGCCTCTCGGATGGTACACCGTTCAGCGCCAGCCGCGAACGACAAATTGGAGTTGTCAGGCTCCAAATAGGAGGTGGCACACCTTTTGGCAGGCGAAACCGGCATAGAACCTTCTTGATTTCCAGGTCGGAAGGTAAATTAGAGCTTCCTCGCTTTTTCTGTGTGACTTCTACGATCCATGACGAAGTGCCGCCCCTCATGATGAAACTTACTTTGATAGTCCTTCTGAGCAGGTTTTTGTTACAAACCGCGACCGGGCTCCTCGCTCTGAATCAATGGATGAAGGAGTACGCGGCGACAGAAGGCATCGGCTATCTGGGCTATTACTCAGCGATAGTCAATGACCAACATGGGTTGAAAGCAGAATTTAGTGACGTCGACGTTCATCCGAACGCGGCAGGCTACATCATAATGGCGCGACTTGTGGCGGATGCAATTGCCAGGTTAAAACTACGGCCACCGAAGAAATCACCCCAGACGCCGATGCGAAGCAGTCTCTACCTGTAGCTTTTGTGACTGTTGAGACCAAACCGCTCGAGAAGCAGGGGTTTTATAATCGAGGTCCACAATGCATAACACTTGGGAGCCGGGTGCAGTCCGTCTTCGACGAATAGGTCAGCGCGAAGATTTCCTTTCGAATCGAACATGGCCGAGGCGACGTCTACGTACTGAACGCGTTCCTGCGTGTGCGTGAAATCTCGGATCATCCAGTTCGCTTCTTTCATTCTGGGCCATGCGCTCAATCTCGACTTGGATGGTTTGATGGAAATCAGATAGATCCAGGTTTCCGGTAACGCAGCGCGGATGGTTTGGACGAGCGTCCGGGCATCCTTGGCAACCGATTCCGGCGTCTTGGAAGATTCTGGTGCAAGGTCGTTGTCACCCTCGTAGATCACGACTGCGCGGGGGTGATAGGCAATGACGATTCGCTTCGCATATTGGTTGAGATCGGAATATTGCGAACCGCCAAAGCCTCGATTAATGACATCGAGGGGCTTCATTTCCTCGACCAGGGTGTCCCATCGAGCGATACTCGAGGAGCCTGCGAAAACGATGCATCCCAATTTGGGAGGATCGACTTTGTCGTGCTCTTCAAACTTGCGGATGGATGGTTCCCAATCCTGGGCTTGGGCCAGCATGCTGGAAGCAAAAGCATGTTTTCGGCCCTCAACTCCCGCTAGACATACCGAAAGTAGAACGAGGCTGATGAGGGTTCTTCGAATGAGTTGACTGATTGGTTGGGTCATGGACTGTAAGTTCCCTTTGAATAATTAGTGTACGCCGGATGCTTCAAGAATCTCCTGAATGGTGTGGCCGCCCGCGCTTTTCATATCCAGTCCCAGGAGTGCGGCATTCGTCGGGGCTACGTCTACATTGGAAACCTGCGTGAGCCGGACACTCTAATCAGCGGGGCCGATTACATTATCGACGGTGGCACGATGCCCACGACTTGATGCCCTCGTATCACGGGCGACAGATTAGCCCCGCGGGCTCGCGGATGTTTTCTCGTAGCTGCTCCCCGAATAGTCGGCAAGAACGAAGCCGCTTGTGCGGTGGACGCTTCGCGTGAGGTAGTGGAGCGGTGGTTGCCTAAAGGTTGAGATAAGTTGTCGGGTGCTGGCCTTCGAGTGGGAATGGTGCGCCATTGACAAAGACCTAAAATTGGCATAGGCTGTGACATATGCCAAGACGACTAGTCACAGCCGAAAGACACGTGAAGGTCTTTAAGAATGGGCGAAACCGGGCTGTGCGGATTCCTCGGGAGTTCGAATTCCCCGGTGAGGACGCCGTCATGCGCAAGGAGGGAGACCGGCTGATCATCGAACCTGCGCCGCCCAAGTCCCTGTTGTCCGTTCTTGCCACCCTGAGCCGGCTCGATGAAAATTTCGCGCCGATTCTGGATGAGCCTCCTGATCGGGTCGATCTATGACGGGCTATCTGCTTGATACCAACGTGGTCTCGGATCTGGTTCGCAATCCACAGGGCACTGTTGCGCAGCGCGTCAGGAAGGTGGGTGAAACAAAAGTTTGCACCAGCATCATTGTGGCCTCAGAGCTCCGCTATGGTGCAGAGAAGAAGGGGTCGCAGCGGCTCACGACACAACTCGAAGTGGTGCTGGGGGCTCTGCAGGTTCTTCCTTTCGATTCGCCCGCAGATGTTACGTACGCCCGGGTTCGAGCACAGCTTGAGCGGGTCGGCAAACCGATCGGCGGCAACGACCTGCTCATCGCTGCTCATGCTCTTACGCTTGGTTATACCCTGGTTAGCGACAACACAAGGGAGTTTCCTCAGGTGCGAGGCCTACAACGAGAGAACTGGCTTCGTCCCTCTTAAAAGCGAAATACTCTTCCTATCTAACTCTGTGCAGCCAAGGGAATGTCAACGCGCCGCGAAGGTCGTGCACTTTGCGAGCCTGCTTGAGTCTGATCGAGGAGGTTCGCGGACGCACGCAATCGGCGATGAGCACTACCAGCTTTATCACAAAGTGACCGCGTAGGATTGTTCAGCGATCCGCTGGACCAGCCATGAGCATTACGGCGTGCAACTGATTGCGCCCCACAAATTCGTGCGGGACGCAGCCGCCACGCAGGACGGCCGCGTCCTGCGCCGCTACCGGCGTCGCTGGAAAGTGGAGCGCCTGTTCGCCTGGCTTCATAACTTTCGTCGCACCGTCATTCGCTGGGCGTTCTTCTCTAGATCCATCGACCGCTATTCCGAGGACTCGGAGGCCTATAGCGGACGCGCAGAAGCCCTCTGGTACACGGGACGACTTCAGGACGCTATTCGCGACTATTCCCGCGCTCTCGAATCGAAGCCGACCAATATTATGTCGTTTATGTGCTTCGAACGGTGTGTTCGGAGGAGCTTAGAACCTGGAGACAAATTGCGTGACAGCAGAGCAAAATCGCGCCGGACATGCCAAGCCGTTGCAAACAAGCCGTACGTCCTCCTCGCTAAGGCCGCTGCAGAGAGGGTTGGTTCCTCTTCGAGGGCAGCCCACATATCAGCCCGGTAACTGGGTCCCACCATCATCCGGCAGCGATAGGCATGGTGACACCGCGCCAGGTCTACAGGCTGTAACACGTCGGCGACTCGATCTCGAAGTACATTCGCGGCTACGCGGATCGCACTTCCTTCAAAACGGGAATCTTCACCATGACGCTTCACTTGAAATTCTGTGAAGCTCGCGCAGGCGACCCGGATTTTCCAGCCGACAATCTCGAGAAAGTCCCGCGCCTGCGCGAACTGCTCACCGAACTCCGCAAGCATCCCCTCCTCAGCGGAAAGCTCGTTCTGAAAGGCGGAACGCCGCTCAATCTTTTCTATCTCGAGCGGCTCATGCACGCGCGACGGCGAGAGCCCGGTTGCTGAACGAACAGCGCAGCGGAAGTGGCAAAACGCCTAGCGGAAGACCTAGCAAACCGGGCCCGGTATCTCGATCAATTGGGACGACACGGCAGCCAGTTCATCGACGAGATTCGTGATCGGCGGCGTTCGCCTGCTGGTTCAGACACGGACGGAATTTGTGCCTACCACAACTCCGGCGGATCAAAAGAGCTCGATGGGTGCCGCATGGCCCGAAACAGAAGCGAGTCGAGCATCCCTTGTAACTAGCGCGGCTCCGAGCATCTCGGCAAGCACGATGTAGGCGGCATCATAGGCTGAAAAATTGTGACGGAGTTGCCAAATGCGGGGCAGAAGCACGAAATGAGGATACCGAGTAACACGGAGATCGACCAGATCGCGGATCGCCTCGTCAGCACGAGGTGCGGAGACCGCTCCTTGCAACGCTAGACGCCTCAATACCTGCGTGACCTCAAGATCTAGGAGGTGAGGCGCGTGCAGGGTTTCGTTACGCGAATAAATGCGCCTTTCGATGCTCTGCCCCGCAGATGTCTGAAGAAGCCAGTCAACGGCAGCAGAAGCATCCAGGACGATCACCGCGCCTCGCGCTCTTCTCGCACCAGATGAGCGGTATCGATCTGCGCTGAAACCGGCTTACGTGTATGCAGTCGCTCCCGCAATTCTGCGAGCGTTGGCCTCTCCGCGATTTCCTTGATCTCAGCTAACAGATAGTCCGAGAGCGACATGCCTGCCATGGCAGCGCGAGCTTTCAGGCCGCGGTGCAGGGCATCGGGTACATTGCGAAGCTGAATCATTTTCGACATGCTACAAGCATACTTTCATGTCGTTCACATGTCAAAGCCATGCTCTTCAAAGAACCTGCATTTCTTGGTGGGCTACTATACTAACGACCTTCATACTGATAAGGGCGAGGTTGGTGGTTCAAGTCCACCCAGGCCGCTCAGCGACCCCATTTGTGGTAAGATAGTCTTACCATGCTCACAACAGTTTCAACGAAGGGCCAAGTTGTCGTCCCCAGTAGGATCCGGCGCAAACTCGGACTGCGACCGGGAGACTCGCTGGAAGCCAGAGTTGAGGGACAACATATTGTCCTGACTCCGCGAAGAGTTCGTTCGCGAAAGGCACGTATCATTCGGGACCCGGTCACTGGATTGCCGGTTCTAACCGCGGGTCCTAAGGCTCCCATCCTGACGAGTGCAGAAGTGCGCGAAATCCTTGCCGATTTTCCATGAGATACCTACTGGACGTGAATACCCTGCTTGCGCTCGTCGTATTGGAGCATGAGTTTCATGCCCGGGTTGCAAGTTGGGTGGAACGCCTTGGCGCAAGCGGCGTTCCTGAACTGGCAACATGTTCGATCACCGAATTGGGCTTTGCGCGTGTGCTAGGACAGGCTCAACAGTTTGGCTCGTCCATCGCACAGGCGCGCGAGCTCTTGCTCAAGGTGAAAAATAGCGGTGGAATGCGCTGGATTTTCATTCCCGATGACCGCGACATCTCCCATCTCCCCAGGTGGGTCCGAACCCCAAAGCAAACCACCGACGGGCACCTTGCGGGGCTCGCTAAAGCCAACGAGGCCGTCTTGGCCATGCTGGACCGCCGAATCCCCGGTGCGCTCATCATCCCCCAGAGCCGCCATTCATAAAGAGAGCACGAAGACGCTTGGGTTCCAGCTCAGTAGTTCTAAGATCGTCAGCCAGGGCCCACCATTCGAATCGCCAGTAAATACGCGGCTATTCTCACTTTTCCTTTTTCGGGGAATGTCTCCCAAAAACCATTTTACCAAAAGTCCGCGTAGGTTACAGCTGCCGGTTCGGGTCCGGGCCGCGACCTATTGTGAGCTATCCAAAGCCGTGATGTACTGTTTCAGGGACCCGGCCGCACGATCCCAGCCGAAGTGCAAGGCGTCGCCGCGAAACGCGAGGAACCACAGGGTTTCGCGTTCGCTTTCGTCACTAGTCACTCGCTACTCGAGCCACTAATCACTCACCACTACAGGCCTTAGACCTTAGGCCATCGGCCTCGGGCCTGTCCCCTATTCCCTTCTCCCCCAGACTCATCAGACGCACCGAGAATTGTCAGTTGTTATAGATTTGTGCCAGAATTCTCGCTGGGTTTCAGCGTCCAATTGACAGACTGAAAATCGTGCGATTGTCGCGGGTAATACTCTTTTGCATTCACGTTCGCCTTTTCGGTGCCTTCCTCTCCTCGGTCGAAGCACAGAAAGAACCGGTGAAAACAGCGTCAGCGAGGAGCGCGCCTAGGGTTGATCCGCGCTACGCAGTCGCCAGGGGCTCGTGGTCCGCCGCGGCAGTCTCCCTTTTCAACACCTGGACAGCCTTAGATGACAATCCGGGCCGCCACATGTCTTTTTATTCTCCCAATCGTAAGAAATTGATCGAAGTCGTAGGGGCTGAACACTCTTCAGGGGAAATGACGGGAGAAACGACATCGCCGACCGCGGCGCCCCTTCCACCAAGGAAATTGTAGATTTCGTCTGTGCCCGTGCTAATCGGAACAAGCTTCGCCACCGGCTTGCCGTGCTTCGTGATCACCACGGCCTCGTGCTTGGCCTGGACTTCGTCCATGACCGCAAGGTAATTTTTCTTGAAGGCACCCGCTGCCATCTTCTTCATACCGGGACTCCTTAGAACCATGGTCATTACACCATGGTCAATTTTTAAACCCCAAACCTTCCTACTGCGACGACCACCTATTCAGCCGCGGGCGCCGCAGTCCACGGGTTGATGACGGTGATGCCAGCGGCTCGGAAAGGAGCTTCGTCGCGTGTAGCTACGATGAAACGACGGGATGCGGCAATGGCCGCAATCTGGGCGTCCGCAACAGCGATCGAATGACCATGCCGGCGAGCGCGTATAACAATCTCCGCGTAGGCTTCTGCCCCAGCGATATCGAAGGGCACGATCCGCTCGGCGAACAGCGAGATGATCTTTTCGTCGAGGGCACCGGCGAGTGCACTGCGGCGTTTGCCGGCCGGGAGACTTGCGATACCGAGCAGCAGCTCGGACAGGCTCACGGTCGCTAGGTAGAGGCTCTCCACCGATTGCGCGTCGAGCCATGTAAGTACGCTTCGGTCAGGGTTCGACCGCATCGGCTCGGAGACCACGTTCGTATCGAGCAGGATCACGCCAGGTTCGCCGGCTTCGCTGGCTTCTTGTCTCTTTTAATCTCGAGCTCGAGGCCGCCGAACGGTTTCACGAGCGCAGCGAGCGCAGACCCGAGCTTTAGACGCGGCTGTACGACCCCATCAAGAATCGCGCGAATTTCGGCTTCAGTGCTCCGTCCGTGCTGCCTCGCCCGCAAGCGGAGGGCCCGGTGAGTCTTTGCGGAAATATTGCGCACAACAATTGCCGGCATGCACGACTCCTCGAGTACCCTCAAACGATATCACATATTGTGAGATGATATCAATGGATGAACGGGAAATGTCCGGGATAGACAGATGACCACATCTGGGCAGACTAGTGACCACGATCGGGATCTCGCCTGCTGGTTCAGATACGGACGGAATTTGTGCCTACCACAACTGCGGCGGATCAAAAGAGCTCGATGGGTGCCGCATGGCCCGAAACAGAAGCGAGTTGAGGCCTGAGAGCAAAGCAGATATTTTGCAGCGCATTTTGGCTTCGCTGGTCTTGAAACTGTGGAACCAATAGACCGCTGCACGGCTGGACGAGTCCTTGGCGATATCATCACCCATGGTGGCGAAGCTCATCGGGCAGGGTTGGTGTGTGGAAGGAGGAGAGTCGACAGCTGCGTGCTCAGCCGGACCGGCTCCTGCGTGCTCGGAAGTTATTTCTTCTTCTGGGTCCACACGCTCTTCTGCGAAATCGAGAGCAGCCACTGCCCTTCCGCTTCATCAACTTCCGTCAAGTTGAAGTCCAGCGCCTGCACCAGGATACCCACCACGAAGTAGTACGTCCTCCCCTCTTCCGCTCTCATCACCATCGCGCCGCCATCCTGCTGTCTTGCCTTTAAAATCGATTGCCAGTCCGCGCAGATGTTGTGGCCTCCCGGGTCCACCTCAAATGAGAGATAGCCCTTCCCCGTATTCGCTCCCACCCAGTTTCCGTCCACGCCCACCCGCGTCGTGACACCCGTATTGTTCGTCCCCACAATTTCGATCACGTAAACTCGCGCCTTCCCTGGCGACGGGGCGATCACTCCCTTATCGGGGGCGTCCAATGTCACTTCGTACTGCGTCTTCTGCGGGCCGCAACCCGCCCCTGTCCGGAAATCCGCCGTCGGATTCTGACCGTACACCGGTACCGCACCCAGCAATACCAGTAACATGATCTTGCGCATGCGTCTTCTCCTCGGATCCTTTTTGATTCCGCCTCTGCCTCTACGACGCCCCGTCGCCTCTTCTCGTTTCGTGTTCTTTGCCCGTTGTGATAACCGAAGGTTCTCAGCTTCAAAATCTTGCTGACTTCTTGCGCTGTGGTCCTTCGAGGTGCCTGCCTGCGGTTGGAAGGCAAAATGCGCGGCCGTCCCTCCTGCGGGGGGCAGGCAGGATGACAGGCTACTTCTGATCTTGAGCAATTGTTGAAATGCAGCCCAGGAAAAGTGCGACTTACGGGTGAGGCGTTTCCGGGATGGCCGGCATGACGAAGAGCTTTTCGTCGATGGGGATGTTTTGCGTAACAGAATCGATGCGGATGGTGAAGCTGCCATTCGTGCGGGTTAGGGTCCACTGATAGGGCAGCTTGAGGCCGCTGGCATCGCGATAATCACCGTAGTCGACCTGAAACGGATTGCGGCCGAGCGGGGTCTCGGTGTAGCGGATCATACGGAGAAGCAATCCGGTTTGCTTGTCGAAGAACATGCGCAAGGAAGGAGTGGACGCACCTTTTGCGGTGACGAGATATGTGGCGTGGCTTTCGATGGTTTCGCCGGGTAGAACCTTGAACTCCTGGTAAAGTTCGCGGATGCGCGCGGGTAAATAAATCTGTGCGTCAATGCGCGCAGACTGCTGCTCGGCGGAATTCATCGGGTGGACGCCGCGCGGCGTGGTGAGCCAGCCAGCCTGGCCGTTGAAAGCCGTCACGCTTTCACCAAAGGACGGATGAGAAATGGAGAGGCGTTTCTCCGGAGCCTTTGAATAGATTTCGATCGGATATTGCTGGCCCATGGCATTCACAGTTCCCTTTTGAATTCGGGTTTTGATTGTGTGCAGTGCGTCGGCGCCGCCGACCGCGGCGAGGTATTTGTCGAGAATCTGGTCCGCGGAGGGCAGGCTTTCCTGTGCGTTGATTTCGTGATGTTCAGGCTCGGGCATTTTTCCGCCGTTGGCGGTGAGGATTGGAATCCCGACGGGATGCGGCGAGCCGCGATGGCAGGTGTAACAGGTGACTTCAATTTCGTTTTTGAAGTGGGCTTTGTTGATGGCCAGCTCCATTTCAATCATTTTTCGCGCGGTCTGTTTTTCTTTTTTGTCGTCCTTGTCCATGGCGTGCTCGACGTGGCAGAACTCACAGTCGACCCCGAGAGCGCCGCCGATGAACTGCATGGTGGGGATGAGTTGGTCGGCGGGGATGTCTTTGAGCACCAGAACATTTTTGAATTGCCGCGCGGCGGTTTTGGCATCGGACGTTTGTTCCTGGGTGTGAGAGGGGAGCGAGGCCGCAAGAAAAATAATCGTGAGACAAACAGCGAATCTGCCAAATCGGCGCGCGGAAATAGGGGTCATCCGTGGATCTCCTCGGGACTGTACAGGGATTGATTGTGCCGGAAACTGTGGATTGTGCAAGATGGATTGCGACAGTCTTGAGTGCGGGAGCAGAACTCCCACTTTTCCGGCGTACGGGTGGAGACGAATTGAAATTGGGAGGCGGGGTTCACGCCTGAAAGGCGACAGCTTCGCTGTCACACTCAGAATGGCCGAGTGGTGCTCCCGGGGTTACGTGGAAATGTCGCCGCGCTTGGCTAGGGCGGTGATGCGGTCGGCAGCGCGGTAGGCCAGCGCCTGGATGGTCATGGTGGGCTGGCCTCGGCCGGAGGTGACCAGGCTGCTGCCGTCACAGAGGAAAAGGTTTTCTACGTCGTGGGCGCGGTGATCCGCGTTGATCACGGAAGTCTTCGGGTCGTTGCCCATGCGGCAGGTGCCGAGCAGGTGCACGGCGAATTGCTGCTCCTCAATCGGGGAGTTCCACCTGGTTTTTGCTCCCGCCGCGTCAAGAATTTCCAGTGCGCGGTCCTTCATCCACTCCATCATCTTCAGGTCGTTCGGGTGATCGCGGAACGTCATGCGCAGCGCGGGAAGGCCCCAGGCATCTTTCACTTGGGGATCGAGTGAAAAGCTGTTGGACTCGACGGGGAGTGAAGTGCCGTGGCAGAAAATTTCCAGGGTGCGCGGGAAATTGTGCGCGAGGGCTTGTTTGAAGCCGGCGCCCCATCTTGGAGTGCTCGGTGGCAGTCCGTTAAACACGAAGCTGACGGGCGTGAAATCGAAGCGGGCGTCCAATCCGCCGCCGCCGTAAAGGCCTAGCTTCGGATCGAGCTCGTAGAAATCGTGCATGATGCGGCTGACGGCGGGGCCTTTGTAGTCATTGAGCGGCTCATCGAAAACGCCGAAGGCGATGGCGCTGCTATTAGGCATAAGATTTTTGCCGACATAGCCGCTGGAATTCGCGAGGCCCGAGGGAAATTGATTGGACGCGGAAAGCAGCAGGAGGCGCGGAGTTTCGGCGCCGTTGGCGGAAAGAATGACGGCTTTGGCTTTTTGCAGGTGCGTGTTGCGCTGGGCGTCAAAATAGACGGCGCCGATCGCGCGGCCGTTCTTGTCGGTCTCGATGCGATGGACATAGCAATTCGCTCGAATTTCGCATCGGCCGGTTTTTTCCGCCATCGGGATGACGCTGGAGAGAGACGAGGACTTCGCGCCAACTTCGCAGCCGAAGCCGAGGCAAAAGCCGCAATTCATGCAGGCGGCGCGGCCGGCGCGCGGCTGAGAAAGAATCGCCATCGGCGAGGGAAACGCATGATAGCCGAGCTTGCGGCATGCGCGCTCGAAGACGACGCCGTTTCCCTTTACCGGGAGCGGCGGCATGGGATAGGGCTTGGAGCGCGGCGGATCGAAGGGGCTCGAGCCGGCGAGGCCGGAGACGCCAATTTCCCATTCGACTTTCGTGTAGTAGGGCTCGAGGTTGGCGTACGAGATCGGCCAATCGGCGAAGTTGGCGCCGGGAATGTTGCCGGTTTTGCTGTGTTCCTTGAAATCTATTTCGTGGAAACGCCAGAAATTGGCGGTGAAGTGAACGCTGCTGCCGCCGACGCAACTGCCGTAGAGAACAGCTTGCTGCTTCCTGGCGGTTTCCTCGGGCGTCTTGCGAAAAGTGATTGGATGGGTATTGACCTTATTGGTGAGCTGGCTTTGCAGGAACACTTTGGTTTCGTCGTGGGTGAAATCTTTTTCGCGGAGATACTCGCCCTGCTCGAGAACGACGACGCGGAAGCCGTTGGTGGAGAGTTCTTTCGCGAGGACGCCGCCGGCTGCGCCGGATCCGATGATGACGAAATCCACTTCGTCGGACGGCTTGTAGGTGGCCATGGGCCGGTTCATTTTTTCTCCGTTTCGCCGGGCACGGGTTGCCAGCCGGGATAGTCCTTGTCGTAGAAGCCGAACGGTGGAGAAAAGCTGTGCGCCGGATCGCGGCCGATGGCTTTCCAGCCGGCGTAGTCGAAGTTGCCGCCGCCCTCGGGGTCGACGAGAAATCCGTAGATGGTGTGTACGCGCAGGATCTGGAAGAAATCCTGGGAGCTCCCGGGTGCGAAGCGGCGAGGCCCGTCATTCTGCCGCTCGGACTCCTCCGCGATTTGCGTGAAGATTGTCAGTTTTTGTTCCTCCGTGGCGGCAGAGAAGCGGGCGACGCCTGGAAAGAGTTCGGTGGTGTTTTTCTGCACGGCGTCGAGGCCTTTTTGGTAGACGGGCAACGCGTCGCTGAAGAAGGATTTCAGGGCGCGGTCAATGAAGTAGACCACGCCGGCTTCGCGTGCGCCGGGCGTTTCACCGGAAGGAATGATGCACGCGGCGAGGGCCTCGACCTCGCGCGCCTGGTCGGGGGTGAAAACTTCGAGCGAGGGATGATCCGACTTTGCGGCTTGGTGCGCGTGCTCGGCGGCGGAAACGAGGGCGGGCCAGTTTGCGGTCAGCCAGGCGGCGCTGACGGTGCCTCCGAGGAGTTGAAGAAAATCACGGCGTGCGGGATGGAAAGAGTTCATGTTCCCCCTGTAGTGCAATCAATTTACGAATTGGGCGTGGTGGCGTCAACACGAAAACCGGGAGCTCTGCTGCTAAAATGGCCTGTATGAAAAATTCTAATGCATTGCTGGAGTTTTCGCTGGAAAAGACGCAGGAGCCGGGGCGTGCGGATGACTCGGTGGACGGAAATCGGCGAATCAACCCGTTAAACCAGGCGATTGCCGCAGGGATGCAGGAGCAGGGCTTTGGGCTGGTGCTAACCACGGAACTCCGCGGGCAAGCGGTGCTGCGGCTATGCACGATCAATCCGGGTACCACGGAAGAGGACGTCGCCAATCAGAATTTATCACGAAATGGATATTGCGCCGGGCAAGTCGAGGAATTGGAAACCGGTGTGCTCCCAGCAACCGTCGGGATTTGGTTCAGCGGGCGGGCTGAAGTATCATTTCGTTTGGCTTAACACATGGCGACATTTACAGGCGCAATTGGAACCGGCTCGAAATGGCTGCTGGACCGCATTGTGGGCGCGATCGCGGCGACAGGGATCAATCCCAACCTGCTGACCTTTCTGGGGCTGGTGGTGAATTTCGGCGCGGCGGCGAGCTTCGCGGTGGGAAATTTCCGCACCGGCGCGATCATCATTTTTATCGCGGGATTCCTGGACATGCTGGACGGGCAGGTGGCGCGGCGGCAGAACCGCGTGACCGCGTTCGGGGCGTTTTACGATTCGACGCTGGACCGCTATGCGGACATGGCGCTGTACATGGGGCTGCTGGTGTATTACTCGGTTAGCGGGCGGACGCCGTATGTGGTGCTGGCGGCGGTGGCGACGGCGGGCTCGGTGATGGTGAGCTACGCGCGGGCGCGGGCAGAATCGCTCATACCGCTGTGCAAGGTGGGATTCATGGAGCGGCCGGAGCGGCTGGTGCTGCTCATCATCGGTGGGATGTTCAACCGCATGGCACAGGTGCTCTGGGTGATTGCGGTGATTTCGACGATCACGGTGATTCATCGAATTTTTTATACCTGGCAGGAGACGCGGGCGGGACGGGTGTTGCCGGGGTTTAGGGGTGCGTGAACGTGCGCCCGTCGTCCGTGGCCTGTGATGCATAGTGAGCAGATAGGCCACTTGCAACTGTCACACCCGGCCATCAAGGGAAGACGGGGTGAATTACTCTTGGCTGGCAGGCTTCGGCCTGCCTTTGCTATTTTGGGGCAAGAGACTGCTCGACGGGAGAAGCGATGGCGTCGCGGACGCGTTGTTTCAGCGTGGGGATGTCGTCTTTGGTCAGGCCTTTGGTTTCGATGGTGTCGTGAAGGTAGACGGTGATGGTGGCGGGGCGAAGGAGCCAGTGGCCGGTGCGGAGATGGTGGAACGAGCCGACGAGGCTGGCAGGGACGATGGGTACGCCAAGCTGCTGGGCGAGGCGGAAGCCGCCTTCTTCGAAATCGTTGATGTGGCCGTCGCGAGTGCGCTTGGCTTCGGGGAAGACAATGAGGCTGACGCCGCTGTTGATGGCTTCCTGTGTGAGCCGCCAGAGACGCTTCAGATCCCTGGGGCTGCGGACGCTGGGGACAGGAACGTTGCCAAAGCGCTTCATCAGCCAGCCGTAAATCGGGATGCGGAAATGGGATTCAAGTTCCCAGCCGCGCACAAGCTGCGGAATGGCGCAATAAAGGATGAAGGGATCGAACAGGTTGACGTGGTTGACCATGAAGAACGAGGTGCGCGTGCGGTCGAAGCCGGGGGATTCCTTGACCACCACTTTCGCGCCCGAGAAAAAGGCGATGCGGCGGCAGAGGCCACGCTGGAGATAATCGTGCTTGCGCGGATCGAGAACGACGGCGAGTGCGATGAGCACTGGCACAACGATCAGGAAGTGCAGCCAGCTCATCCCCCAAAGAAACGCGCTGCGCAGGATTTCCCAGAGACGCTTCATACGTAGACATCCATCGCGCCGGGCAGGATGTCCAACGTTTTGACATTCACGGTGACAATTTCGCCGTCAATCATCACATCCACGGGAGCGTCTAGTGCAAACTCGACTTTCCTCACGCGACGGGTTTCAGAGAGCGGGTGCTGGGTGTGCGTGCCGTCATAGAGGCGCGGCAACATTTTCAGCAGGCCCAGGCGGCCGATAGGGCCCCAGCGGACGAATTCGATGTAACCGTCGGTGGGGTCGGCGGTTGGAGCGATCATCATGGTGCCGCCGGTGTATTTACTGTTGCTGAACGCGAGGAAGAGGCAAGAGCGTTCGTCCCAGAAGGTTTCGGCGTCACTGCGAAGCTTGAAAGCACGGCGCTTGAGCTGCGCGACGCGCACAAAGACCCCAAGAAGATATCCGAAATGGCCCAGAAATTTGAAGCGGCGGTTGGCGAGAGCGCCGACGTCGGCGGTGAAGCCGATGCTCATAAGGTTGAGCGAATAGATGGTGCCGCTGGCATGGCACAGGCGGAGGACATCCACGCGGCGCTTGCGGCCGGCGAACAGGGCTTCGATGGAAGATTCCGCTCCTTTGTCGGTGAAATCGCGCAGGAAGGAATTGCCAGTGCCCATGGGGAGGAAGCCCAGTTCGATGCGGTCGGTTTTTACCTGGCGCGAGAAGATGCCGTTAATGATTTCATGCGCGGTGCCGTCGCCGCCGACGGCGAGGAAGCGGCGGTAGCCCTGGTCGTACGCTTCGCGAGCGAGCTGTAACGCGTGCCCCGAAGCCATGGAAGCAATAGCGTCCACGCGCAGGCCTTTCGCCTTGAGGCGGGCAAGTTGCGCTCCGGCGAGCTTTGCGGAGCGTCCGCCGCCTGCTGCCGGATTCACGATGGCTAGAAATTTATCGGTCACGGTTTTGCCGGATTGGGCATTCTACCTGTTTCGCGCTTAAATCGGCAGGATGGATTGCTCCCGATCAAGCGCGGAAAGGCGCTGGGCTAGTTCGCTGCGTTTGATTTTCAGCGAGGCGGTCAGCGGAAAATCTTCCTGATAGATCACCAGGCCGTGGACGCGCTTGTAATTCGTGAGGCGGGCGTTGCGCGTGGAGATCTCGGACTCGAGTTCGGAACTGAACACCTGGCCGGGCTCCAAGTGAATAACGAGGAGAAGTTTTTCGTTGAGCATGGAGCGCTGGGACCAGATAAAGTTGGCGGCGAAGACGCAGAATTCCTTTACCTGCAGGCCTTCGAAGGCTTGCTCCACGTCTTCGGCATAGACGTTTTTTCCCTCTTCGGTAACGATCATGTTTTTCTTGCGGCCAAAGAGCTGCAGGTGGCCGGTGGAGTCGAAGCGGCCCATGTCGCCGGTGCGCAGCCAGCCATCCACGACGGTTTCGGCGGTGAGCGCGGGCTCGTTCAGGTAGCCGGCCATGACGGTTTTGCTGCCAACAGTGACTTCGCCGATGCCGTCGCTATCGGCATTGCGGATCTGGACCGCCATTCCAGGAAGCGGCTTGCCGACGGTATCCGCGCGGAACGGTTTCAGATCGTTGACGGTGACCGCGGTGCCGGCTTCGGTGAGGCCGTAACCGTTGGCGACGGGAATTCCCAAATCATAGAAGAATTGCAGCGTCCGCGGCTCGGTGAAGGCGCCGCCGACGATGATAGCTTCGAGCTTTCCGCCGAAGCTAGCGTGGACTTCACCGAGGAGTTTGCGGCTGAGCCAGGGGCGCGGGCGGTCTTTGGTGAGCAAGCGATTGATGTTGCGAAGGGCGTCAAACGCTTTGCGCTTGGATTCGGGAAGCGCGTCGAACCGCGCCTGTAGTCCTTTTTGCAAATTTTTCAGGACCAGCGGCACCAGGCTGACGTAAGTGATTTCGTATTTGGGAAAAGCTTCGCGGACGTACTCAGGACGCAGCGTGCGGAGATGGACGACGGCGGCGCCGCAAGTGAAGGGCCCGAAAAAACCGACCATGAAATCGATGGCGTGATTGGTGGGAAGGATGCTGAGGTAGCGCACGCCGGGCCAGAAGGGATAGAGCGAGGTGAGCGCCATGCACTGCTCGAGATAATTTTCGTGCGTCATCATGCAGCCTTTGGGAGTTCCGCCGGTGCCGGAGGAGTAGACAATGCAGGCGACGTCGTGCCTTTTTTGCGGGACGAACGCGGGTGCGTTTACCCCTTTGCGTTCTTCCCAGCGCTCCGCGCCGGCCATATCTGCGTTCTCGGGGGCTTCCGTGGCAAGGACTGTCTTTAAATTTGCGGCGGCGCGCGCGGGAGGAATGCTTAGCTGGCGCCAGATGCCGTATTCGGTGATGAGAACTTTCGCGGCGGAGTGTTTCAGAAGCTGCCACTGCTCTTCGGGCTTGAGCTTGAAGTCCAGCGGCACGAGCGTGGCGCCGCAAAAGAAAATCGCGTACGCGGAAATCAGCCACTTGGACTGATTGGTCATGATAATGGCGACGCGGTCGCCGGGGACGATGCCCAGATCCTGCAGCGATTTAGCGAGGGGAATAGCCCTGTCCTTGAAGTTGCGGTAGGTGAGGCGCTGCTTTTCCTCACCGCGGTCGGACTCGATCAGGCAGACTTCGGTGGGCCAGGTCTCCAAAGCGTCGCGGAGCGCTTCACCGACGGAATTATATTTCCTTAAATCGAGCATCAGAGGCGGGCTTGAATGCGCTGGGCGAGGGTTTTGAAGTCGCTGACGCCCTGAACTTCGTAGTCGGGGAGCTCGATGCGGAAATGATTTTCGAGGCGGGAGAGCATTTCTAGAGCCTGCAGGCTGTCAATGCCGAGTTTTTTGTAGAAATCGTCCTCGGCCGTGAGGGATCCCGCGGGAACTTTGAACTGCTTGGTGGCGAGCTCGAGGATCTCCTGCGTGGTCTGTTCGATGGTGCGCATATACGTTCAATTTATCATCCCCGGGGTTGGAAGGAAAACGGAAGGAGAAGAGAAGATATCAGCACACAGACCACGGAGGACAACAAGATGACCCGTAGTGGCCGATCTTAAGATCGGCGACTACAGAAGAATGAGGCCGTTGCGCATGCCGATCGAGACGGCTTCGGCGCGCGAGGCTGCGCCCAGTTTGCCGAGGATGGAAGCGACGTGGAATTTGGCAGTGTGTTCCGAGATTTTGAGCTTTCCGGCGATTTCCTTGTTGCCGAGGCCCGAGGCAAGCAGGCGCAGCACTTCCCTTTCGCGGGTAGTGAGGGGCTCGGCTAATTCGTCCGGGGGAACCGTGCGGCCGGGCGCGGAACGAATCGAGGAGCCTGCTTCGGAGGGGAGCACGACCAGTTCGCGAACGACAGCTTCGAGGGCGGCGGCCAGCTGCTGCGGTTCGGGAGATGGCGGGAGAATTCCGCGCACTCCGAGGCGCAAGGCTTGGGAGACGACTTCGGGCGGAGCGCCGGGAAGCAGCAGTATCACCGGTGATTCGCGCGCCACGCCACTTTGCTGCAGAAATTCGAAGAAGTCCTCCAGCGAGGTGTCGCTCGCGTCAATGAGGATGGCATCGAGATCCTTCTCGGCGAACGCATCGGCGGCGTCTTCGACTACGGCGAAGCTGTCCACAACCTCAAACCCCTGCGCGTGAAGAAGGGATTCGAGCGCTCGCCGGGCGCGGGCCGCGGCCGCGACGATGAGCACGCTGATCACGCGGCGACGGCTCCTCCCTGCCTGCTCCTGGCGCGGAGTTGCACGCTGACCTTGCGCACACGGGTGTAGTCTCCGCGCAAAAATTGCAGGCGCAGTAGGCTTCCGCCGTTTTCGTCGAGAGCGTCTGCGAGATCGTCGGGGGAACGAAATGTTTTCTTTTCCGAGCCAAGCAAAATGTCTCCGGGCAGCAACGAAGCCAAAAAAGCCGGGCCGGCTGGCTCAATGCCGAGAACGAGCAGGCCAATCTCCTGCCGGCTGGCGCTTGGAAGGCGAACGGAAGTAAGCGTAACGCCGAGCCAGTTTTTACCGGACTGGCTCTGCAGAAAACGGCGCACATCGTTGCTGGGAATGGCCAGCGCGAGACTTCCCGCGACCATGGAGTTGATGCCGATAACCCGGCCGTGCGCATCCGTCAGCGGACCGCCGGAATTTCCGGGCGCGAGGCGGACGTCCGACTGAACCCAGTTCCGAGAGCCAAGGCCACGCAAAGGTCCAACCGCTTGAACAATTCCCGTGGTGAGCGCGCCCAGAAAACCGAATGGATTGCCAACCGCGAGAGCAATTTCTCCGGCGCGAACTTCGGAGGAGTCACGGCTGGTCGCCGAGGGGAGATCAGTCGCTCGAATCCGGATCGCCGCAAGGTCGCGGCGCGAATCCCGGGCGGTGACTTCAGCTTGAAATTCGCGACCATCCCAAAGAGAAATTTTTGCGCGAGGCCCGCGCGCAACATGGGCGTTGGTGATGATCAATCCGTCTTCAGACCAAACCACGCCAGAGCCGCTGCCCCGGCCGCCGGGCTGAACGAGAACAGTGGAACGCCGCACGCGTTCGGCAATCTCTCCGAGTCCCGGGACGCCCATCTCAGACGCTCCCATTGGGGCGTTCGGCGATGGCGATGCTGACGTCGCGGGGCTCGCCGCCGCGAAGAAAGCGGGCGGTGACGGATTTTCCGATGTTCTCGCCATGCAGATGGGCCTGGACATCCTCGAGCCGCGCGACAGGTTTGGTGTTCAGCGAGACCAGAATGTCTCCGATCACTACCCCGGCATTGTGAGCGGGCCCACCGGGTTCGACTTCCAGTACGATTGCGGCGGTTTTTTCCCGGCGCTGCAAGGTCTCTCTGAGATTCTCGGGGAGGCGAACCGGTTGCAATCCGACTCCGAGGTACCCGCGGGGGATGCGGCCTTCGGCAAGGAGTGCCTGCACCACGCGGTTCACGGTCGCAACGGGCAGAGCCAGGGCACCCGTAGGAGCGAATTTAGGAGTGGCGATGCCGGCCACGCTACCTTCGGCGTCCACAACTGCGCCACCGACTCCGGTGCGTTGCAAGGCGACATCCAGGCGAACGTAGGGAGACAGGGAAAGGCCACCCCAGAGGCGGCGCTCGTTCGCAACCATGCTGACGAAGGCCAGCGCGGCAACGGGGCCGCTGGCGCGGGTGCGTCCGACGACGAGCGTGAGGTCGCCCGGGTGGAGCGTCGCACTATCGCTGAACGACGGAACGGCGCGGCTCGCTTCTTCGCACTTCAATACGGCGATGTCGGTGGACGAGTCGCGGCCCGCGAGTTTGGCGCCCGCTACCTTGCCCTCTGGCAGTGCCACCTGGATATCTTCATCGCGCTGCAGGGCGTGCTCAGCAGTGACGATGATGCCGGGCCGCCAGATGACGCCGCTCGATGAGCCGCGTGATTCAGTATGAACCGCAACGACGTGCGCACCGGATTTAGCGGTGGTCTGGGCGAGCTCTTTTGAAAGTGTTGCCCATTCAGATGACATAGTTCTTACCTCCATCATTAGAGTGACAGAGGAAGAAATTCGGGACATCCGCCATTTGGCTAGGTGGGACGAAAAGAAGGAGTTCACCACACAGAACACGCAGGGCCACAGAAAAAGAGCAGCGGAAAGGCGGATTACTGTTTGGGGGAGACGGGTAGGTGCTTCATAGGGTCGTCGGATTCGACGAAGCGGCGGAGGCTTTCGATGACCGCGGGGCGGTTGAAGAGTTTGCAGAAGAGTTCAACTTCTTCGCGGAGTTCCTGGTAGGGGATGGGCTTGATGAATTTCTTGGCGGCGACGCGGGCTTCGATGTCGAACTTGGTGATTTGCCGGGCCATCGAGCGGGCAACTTCAAGCGCGTAGCCTTCGCCGGCTAAGTGCGAGATGAGACCGGCTTGATGAGCCGCTTCGGCTTTGACCGTGCGGCCGGTGAAGAGCAGATCGCGGATGAAACCGTTGCCGACGTCGCGCCGCAGGCGGGGGATTCCGCCGAAGCCGGGGATGAAACCAAGTCGCAGCTCGGGAAAACCGAAGCGCGCCATTTTGTCGGCGACAATGAGATCGCAGAGGACAGCGAGTTCGAGGCCGCCGCCCATGCACAAGCCGTGAACGGCTGCGAGGGTGATGAAGGGAGCGGCATCAATGGCATTGGCCACGCGGTGGATGCGCTTGATAAAAATCCGCAGGCCGGCGACGCGTTTCTTGGGCGGAAGTTTCACAGCGTTGTTGTAAAGCTCTTTCAGATCGCCGCCGACGCTGAAGCCGCCGGGGCGGGCGCTGTTGATGATGCAAGCGCTGGTGATGGGAGCGAGCGTGTCAATGGCGGCGGCGAATTGTTCGAGTTCGCCGAGGAGGAGCGTGCCGATTTCGTTGAGCGGTTCGTGGTCGAGGGTGAGTTCGACGACTCCGTCGCGCCACTCCCACCGGAGTCCTTTGCCACGGAATTCTTTCACCGGCGGAAGATTGCGGCCCTTTTTCTTCATGCGTTGCTTCCTGCGGCGACGGCGTGTTTGCGATACATCTGGTCGATTTCATCCCGAAAGCGCTTGTTGATGGTGTCGCGTTTCAATTTGCCGTTGGCGGTAAGCAGAACGTTTTCGGGTGTGAAGACTTCCGAGAGAATGACGAAATTGCGCACCTGGCGGTAGTGCGGAAGTTCGGAGTTGACCACGTCCAGCGCAGACTGAACGGAGTCCGACGAAACCGATCCGGTGACAAGAGCACAGAGATAGCCGCGGCCGTTGCCGACGATGACGACCTGTTGGGCGCCGGGAAGGCGCTGGGCGATTTTTTCTTCGATGGGTTCGGGAGCGACGTTGTGGCCGGAGTTGAGAATGATGAGGTTCTTGATGCGGCCGCTGATGCGCCAGTTGCCGCGCGAGTTCACTTCACCCTGATCGCCGGTGTGGAACCAGCCGTTTTCGAGGACGCGAGCGGTTTCTTCGGGGCGATTCCAGTAGCCGGGAAAAATATTCGGACCGCTGACAAGGATTTCCTCGTCTTCGCCGGTTTTCATCTCAATGCCGGGAACAGCCTGGCCGACACGGCCGGATTCGCAGGCGATGCCCGGGTCGTCCATGGTGCAGATGCCGCAGGTTTCCGTGAGGCCGTAAACCTGCCAGATGGGGATACCGAGCATGGCGAAAAATTCCTGGGTTTCGGGAGCGAGTGGAGCGGAGCCGCAGACCAGGCCGCGCAGATTTGGGCCGAAGCGTTCGCGGATTTTTCCGAAGATGAGTTTTTGCGCGGCGAAGAGCCAGAGGCCGCCGCCCGATTCACCCTCGCTTTGCTTTTGCCACGCGGCGCGGCCTTTCTTGTAGATGGACTGGATGAGCGAACCGCGCTTGGAGAGGGCTTCTTCGACGCCGCGCTTCACGCGTTCTAGCAGCGTGGGCACGTTGAAAAAATAGTTGGGAGCGGAGAGGCGGATTTCGTCGGCGAGTTTGTTCAAATCGGCGGAGAGCGTGAGGACCGTTTCGCGGGTCAGGCAGGACATCATGACGATCCATGAGGCGGCGAAATTGAACGGCAGGTATTGGAAAATGCGGAGGGGCTCACGCGTGTTTCTGTCGAGACGCTCCATCCAGCCGGTGGTGCAGGAAAGCATGTGGTCGAGATTTTTTGTGTTGAGGCAAACGCCCTTGGGTTCGCCGGAAGTTCCGGACGTATAGATGATGGTGACGAGATCAGTGCTCTTGCGCGGATTGGGCGGGCCGGCAATGCCATTTTGCAGCGGAGCGGACTGGAAAATTCCGTCGAACGTGGCGCAGAGCGGGGCTTCCGGCCAGACTTGCGCGACGCTTTCGCCGACTGCGGCATCGCTCGCGATCAGCAGGCGTGGCGTGCAGTCTTTCATCATGGCGGCCAACTCTGCCGGTGCTTGACGGGAGTAGAGAGGGACAACGACGATGCCCTCGGCCATCAGAGCAAGATCAATCGCAACCCAGCGAATCGAGTTGGGGCCGAGCAAAGCGCAGCAATCACCGGCCTCCAAGCCTGTGGCGCGCATGTAGGCTCGCGCGCTCGCGACCTGGTCGAGAAGTTCTGCTCCGGACACGCTGACAAACTCCGTCCCGTGAATCTCGCGCAGGACGACGCGGCTGGAAGCTTTGAGCAATTGTGCGAACGTGTTTTCGAGAAAATTAGGCATCGGCTTCAGCGCCCCGCGGCCAGAACCGCCGGAGAAGAGTCGTACTGTTCGACGAGCTTGCGCAAATTTTCGCTGAATGGCGGCAAGTTGTCTTCCCAGCTCAGCACGCCCTTGCGCAGGGGAAATTCGGGATAGGTTTTGCGAATTTCGTCTTCGAGGAAAATGGCCATGCGTGACATCGCTTTGAGGTTGGAGACGACGGTGCGGCCAATGGAGTCGCGGATGGAATCGGCTTCGACAACGAGTTTTTCCATGACATCGAGCAATTTGGGGCCGAGATCGGGGTCGTCGACATTGAGCAGCAGGTGCTGGTGGCCGCGCTCGCGCATGAGGTTACCAATGCGCTCGTCCATGGTGACCCCGGCGGAGACGACTCCGGCCGGCATGCAGGTGACGATGCCGTGATAGCGCGATGAGACCATGTAGGTGCATGCCCGAAGGATGGAGACGAGTTCGAACATATCGTAATTGTCGGAAGTGAAAATCGGAGTGCCGGGAATTTCTTTTTCGATGGCACGGCAGGCCGCCGCGTCGAGGCGCTCCATGGCCACGAGAATCGGAAAAACTTTGTGGCGCTGCAGAAAGGCTTTGGCGGCTTGCGCGTACGCCGCGACGTAGTGGTTGAACTTGCGATCAACTTCGGCACCGGACTCGAAGAAATAGACGGTGCGGTACTGACTGTCTTTGTAAGCGCCCGTGGTGGCGCGCGCAATGTACTTGGCGATGGAAGCCCGCACAGGCCAGACGAACGGATGAATCGGGCAAAGAACCAGGATGGGAGTTTTTTCGTCCCAGCCGGCTTTGCGCAAACTATTGCGTGCAAAGTCGGGAGGGCGCGGCTCAAAGGTCCAGGCGGTGTCGGCGCCGAGTTCGTTGGGCACGCCGAGGCCGGAGAGAAGCTGCTGCGATTCCAGGCTGCGCGTGATAACCAGCGATTCGCGAGTGTAGCGGGCGCACATGCCTTGAACGAGGTCGTCCATGTGGCCGGCATCGCCTGCATAGGCGACGGAAAGTTTGTTCTCCGCGGAGGCGAGGCCGAGCGAGCCGATCATCATCGTCGTCAGCGCGTTGGCGAATTTGCTTTTGAACATCGAGCCTTCGCAAGCGACGACACCGTGATTGGCGTGGACTTCGCGGAAAAGGAACGGCGGGAAAACGTCGGGGAGATGCACCTGGCGTGAGCCTTCGAAGTAGCCCTGGGTGCGGTCGAAATTCTGGGTCATCACGCTGAAGTCCACGTTGTCGGCGCCGAGGACGTGGCGGATTTGCCGAAGGGTTTCCTGCACACGGACGTCGCTCCCGGTGTTCCGCGTGCCGTTGTAACCGGCAAAGAGCAGCTTGAGTTTTTCGCCGGGCGTCCAGCGCTTGCCGATACCGAACATCCACGTGAATCGCCGGAACTCGATCATGGCACTGACCCAAGCGACGAGAAGGAAATCGGTCATGCGCCGGCTCCACTCGCGGTTACAACAACACTTTTGCCTCGATCGGTGGGCCAGGGTTTTGCGGGATATTTAAATTTGTTGGCGCGGCTGAACTGCAAGAGCGGGTAGGCATACGAAGAAAATTTTGCGGGCGCTTCGCCCATTTCCTGCACGACGCGGGAATTATCGAAGACGGTGTTCCAATCGAGATACGGCCAGAAAACTTTCAGCAAAGAAGCTCCATAGCCAACCGGACCGCCCTTGAAGGCCAGCCAGTTCACGGTCTTGGAAAACGGCCCGCCGAGCCACGGCTGGTAGCTGGGTTTGGACCATCCGCCAACTTCAGCCAGCGCATCGGTGAGTTCCTTGTAGGTCTGCGCGCCGGTCCCAGAAGATAGATGATAGATAACGTAATTCGGTTTTTCCATTTGGTGAATTTTAACGATGGCTGCGCCGACGTAGTTCGCGGGAACAATATCGATTTTATCGTTGGGCCGCAACGGCAGGACGGGAAAGCGCGCCAGGGTGTCGAAGGCCTGCACCATATCGAATTGCGACGTTTCCGGGCGGCGGGAATCGCCGAGGACGATGGCGGGGCGGAAAATCGTTCGCGTCACGTCCGGAAGAAGCTGGTGAACCATGTGCTCGCAGAATTTTTTCGTGCGCGAGTAGGGATCGTAATCGGAGCGGTTCCAATCGATGGAAGCGTCTTCGGTGACGACTTCGTTCTGGCGCTTGCCGGCGACGGCGACGGTGGAAACATGGGAGTAGCGGCGGAGGCCGTGGCGATTCTGCGCCCTGCGGGCGAGTTGGATGACTTCGAGCGAGCCGCGAAGATTCACGTTGAGGCACTGCTTTTCCGATTTGCGATTTAGCGAAGCGGCGCAGTGGAGGATGGAATCGGTGGAATCCACCAGCGCGCGATAGTCGTCATCGCTGAGGCCGAATCGCTCGCTGGTAAGATCGCCGCGGAAAATGCGCACGCGGGAGTTCAGGTGTTCCAGGAATTCGGGAAAGGTGAAGTGGAGTTGCAGCGATTGCCAGAGGCGTTCTCGAGCCTCTTGTTCCGTTCTTGCGCGGACCAGGAGGTTCAGACGATCGGCGTGGCCCGTGAATAGACCGGCCACAAGGTAGCTGCCGAGATATCCAGTGGAACCTGTCAGGAATATAGCCATAGACGGATGTCGGCGCTTCAGCGAATCGCCGCCGATGCAGCTTCCTCCGGTGGCACCGGCCAGTTGAGTGCGCGCGGCTGGCGGGCCTCGAGCGGCTTCCCTTCCATCAATGGGTAGCACCAGCGGCGCAGAGCCGGTATGTGGATGTTAATCCAGTAGTCCCACCAGTCAATGGTTTCCGGCGAAAAGTCGAACATCTTTTTTTCCTCCGGGGAGAGCGCGGCGGAGAGCAGGCGCGTGTTTTCGCACTCGAAGACATGCTCGTTGTGAAGGATGAATGGTTCGTAGAGTTCGATGAGTTTTTCGGCGCGAACCAGATCGCGTTCGGTTTTCGCAAGAGGCGGCTTGCTCATGTTGAGAGAGGTGGCAACTTTGTTGATGCGAGAGACGACGGCCTTCTGCATCGGAATGGAGAGGCGCTCGTACCGCTGCTTGGATACGGGAATGGTTTCGAACTTCACCTTCAGCCAGTGCTCGATGCCCTGCTGTGTTTTGTAATGCTTGCGGTGGGCGAGACCGGTCAGCTCGATGGAACGCGCCATGTTTACCGGATTTATGGCGGACGTGGCCAGCTGGTAGAGGCGCGCGTGCTTGCGCTGAACCAGCGCGGCTGCGATGAGCGTCATTCCGCGCGTGACCATGTCCACGGGAATGACGTCCAGGCATTTCCGCTCATTCGAAGGAAGCTGGCGGAAATTGGTGCCGAGCAAATAGGAGAGCGGGCCGGACGTATTGATGCCCTCGTTCCAGCCCGTGAAGGGAGTGCGCTCGGAGCTTTCGACGATGGAGGGGCGCACGATGGCGATAGAGAGTTCGCGGCCCTGCTGCGCGAGGATGGATTCCCCGAGACTTTTCGTGAACGTGTATGTATTCGGCCAGCCGAGATGCTGGGCGCGCTTCATTCCGGCGCGGACGAGGCGGTTGCGCGCCCAGCGGGCCCGATTGCGCTTGGTGACGGCGTCGAGCTCGTCGGGAGCAACTTTGGAGGGATCGCCCGCGCGGCCGAGGGCCTGGCGGCGGAGGGCTTTCGCGAGCTCCGGGCTTTCGGCGCGTTCTTCGATGCGCTGCACCATTTCGCGCAGCGAGGCGATTTCCTTTTCCGCATCGAAGTCGGGGTGGCCCCCGGGATTGTAATCGGGGCGGAGTTCTTCGTTGACGCGGCCGTCGCGCATGCCGACGACGTAGCACGTGGAGAGATGCATCAGACCGGCGTGATCGCACTTGCACAGAAAATCGAGCAGGTAGCGGGTGGAATCGACGTTGGAAGAGAGGGCGTCGCGCAGATCGGGATTGAAATCGGTGAGACCCGCGCTGTTGGCGATGACGTCGAGGGAGCGGTGGAGGCGCAATTGGGTTGCAGCGTCCAGACCCAGGCCGGGCTGGCTGACGTCGCCTTCGACGACTTCCACTTTTTCGCGGAGAAAGGCGGCGAGATTCGCGCCGTGAATTTCCTGCAAGCGGTCAAGCGTGGGAGATTCTTCGACGATTTTCTCGAAGCGACGTTGGGCGGACGTAGTGCGGTTGCGGCGGATCAGCAGCGTGATTTTGGCAATGTTGGGGATTTTCTCGAGCAGGTCCACTAGCCAGACTTTGCCGATGAAGCCAGTGACCCCGATGAGCAGAAGGTGCTTGCCGGCGAGGGATTCCCGGACGGACAAATGCAGAACTTGAGGCGTGCTACCAAGGCGGTCAACGGAAGTTCGCCCGGAGAGCTGCGATCGCACGGCGGGTTCTGAAGCCGTATCGAGGAGCTGCGAGTTCCCATTCCAGCCGAGTTGCGAAAGAAGTTTTTCGCTGGCGATGCGGCCGTCGGCCGAGCCGCTGGCCAGCCAGGCAAAGGGGCCACGCGGGCGGATCACCGGTTCGCAGAGGCGTCCGGTGGCTTCGCCGCCGCGAAATTCGAGGCGATTGGCAAGGAAGCCTGCGGCGCCAAAATACTCGGTCATCGGGCGGAGGATGTGTTCGAGAAGTTGGCTGACGAGGATGACGCGGTCGCCGCTGCGGATCGCTTCGATCAGCTTGTCCACAGCCTCCCGGCGCATTCTGGGCTTGAGTTCATACTGGAAATACTCTTCGCCAAGAAGATCGAGCCGGTCGCGGGTGATGCCGCCGAGGACGCCATGGAGAAGCCTTGTAGCGAAGGTTCGGCTGGCGAGATACGCCGGCGGGCGGAGCAGGCCCATCCCGATCATTCCGGCGCGGCGCACCCAACGCTCGAGAAAACTCTGGCTGTTCCAATTGAAGAAGCCGACGCTGCGCAGCGCGCTGATTTCGAACAGCGAACCTTCGACCCGCCAATAAGTGACCCCGGGCACACGCCCGGATTCACCGCGACTCTGATTGGAAGAAGGCGCTGGCATTTTTCAGATGAACAATGAAATCCGGCCAAACTGGGGGAAGGGCAGCCCTTATGAATGGCGATAAGGTTCCCCTCGGGAGAAGCTGCTATAAAAACTTGATTGCCCCGGCCGACCGCTCGGTTTCCGGCCCCCAACTCTTGTGCCCGGGAAACTGCGAATCATTAAAATTATCATCCCCTTACGCTTCCCGCAACCAGCGCGGGTCACTTTCAGCGCTTGCCGCTGCGGTACCAGTGATCGAGGGATTGCATGGCGGGTTTGTTCCAGGGGGTGTGGGACGCGTCGGCGGGGCCGCCATAGCCATTGGTGCCGACTTTCCACCAGTAAACGCCGGCGAACCAGGGCTTTTCGTAGAAGGCGGAGAGGAGAGCGTCGTAACTTTTGGCCTGGATTTGGAGGTCTACCGGACGGGAAGGATCGTCCCAGGGAGCGCGATTCGCTTCGCCGACGCTGGGGAAGCCGGCTTCGGTGAAAAGGATTGGTTTCTGAAAGCGCGATTGCACGGCGGATATTTTTTCGACGACAGCGGCGGTGGAGAGGTCGTCGGGGAGCGGATAGTATTCGTCGATGCCAATGTAATCGAGCGCATCCCAGAACTTGATGGATTCGAATTCCGCGCCGAAGTTGGCGGCGTAGGTGAGCGGCCCAGGATAAATTTCGCGGGCCCGGGCGATGAGCTTCCGCCAGGCAGCTTCGTTCCCGGACATTTTTTCGAGCTCGACGCCGACGCAGAAGACGTCGGCATGAATCGCGGAGGCGAGTTGCGCATAGTGCTCGAGGAATGGCTGGTATTGCGCGAACCACTCGGAGTTTTCGGCGGCGCTGGGAAAATCGATGTTGGCGGGATTGCCGCCGTGCATCCAGAGTTGCGGCTTGAGGAGCACCTTCATACCGAGAGAATGCGCGACGCGGGCGAGCTGCATGATGCCGGCGTCGCCCTCCCAGCGGGTGTTCCAGCCGCGGACTTTGGGCTCCTTGGTGGAGGCAAAGCCGTAAGGCACCAGTGCGATGGAATTGATGCCGTGCGCGGGGAGTTTTTTCAACATCTCGACGGCGGCATCGTTGCCGTAAAAAGCCGGAAATTCGGCGGTGAAATTAACCCCGCGCTGGAAGAAGAATTTTGGATAGGGAGTGTTGGCCGCTGGATCAGGAACCGTGGCAAGTCGGGTTTCGAGCTCACGGGCGTGCTTGCGGGCGACGGCGCGGAAGGCGTAGAAAGCGCCGAAGCAGAAAAGGATTGCGAGAAAGAAGAGAATGCCGAGGAGTCGGAGCCAGCGCATGGGTGAATGAGATTGTGAGGTGGATTGGCGGCAGTGGCAAGAGACCGATTCTGGCCTGCGGCAGCTCAGCTTGCGCTGGCGTCAACGAGGCAAGCCTTCATATGACAATTACTTGACGCTGCCCGCAAACAGCATGGGCAATCGACGGGTTACATCGATGATTGCCGATAGATACTGCAGGCGATGTACGACCGCGATGAGAGTGAAGAAGGCGTCATCTTCGGCAAATCGGAATCGTTTCCGGAAAATTTCCGTTCACCACAGCGGAGCAACCGGCTCTTCGCGGAAGATCGGATCAGGGCCGTACTGATGGAACAAATGTAGGGCGGTCAAGAAGGGCTTGGCTTGAGGATCGTACGTGACGGTGATGCGTCCGCCTTTGCCAGGCGAACCGTCGAATCCGTTTCGGCCGCTGGCACCATCCATTCCGCTGCTGCCGCTGGGAGTGCCGATCCCGCCGGAGCCGCCGCGGCCTCCACGGCCGCCTCGTCCGCCCGATCCTGCCGCGCCACCGTCAGCTCTTACGGTCAGCATGCCTCCCTGGGGATCGAGCAGATAGAACCGCTGTTTTCCTGCTGCCGATACGCTTACTTGAAGAAGCGGCCGCGCGCCGGATCGCAGGGCAACGCGGATGACCACCGGCGGCGCGTCGCCTCCATTTCCTCCGTCCTGGCCGTTCGAGCCGTCGGTGCCGTTCGAACCGTTTCCACCCGGCGAAGGATTATTCGGATCGATGGATCCCATGCTGCCGCTGGTGCCGTCGATTCCGTCGGTGCCGTTCATGCCGCTGGAGCCGGCCCCGCCGGAAAAACTTGCGCTGAACTTATAATCGTAGGTAAGAGGGATATCGAGTTCCGCGTGCAGGTCTGGATGGGTGGGCACAGTGATGACGATATGCCCCGTCTTCCCGTCGCTGACCCGCGGATCTCGAGGCAGCGTGACATTGCCTTTCTGATCCGCTATTACCACCGTCGGCGTCACCGTAATTTCGCTCCAAAGCACTTTTCCACTACCCTGCCCTTCCGTCAGCAGAACCTTGCCGTCGGGCTGTGTGAATTGCACCACCAGCGCCAACTTCTGTCCCGGAGCGATTGCCGGTCCCTTCGGCAGGCTCGCCTGCATGGAGGCAACCGGAGTTTTCGCCAGGTAAACCCTCATGCCGAGCTTGACCTTTACGGCGGTGCAACCGCTCAGCGCGACCAGCGAGACCGCGGCGAGGCACTTCAGCGAGTTTGTGCGGATCAAATGCGGAACGCCCAGTTTAGAAAGAAGCCAGCTCCTTGGACGCAGAGTCTTGTTTGGATGGGACTCCTGAAAGCTCGGCACGGTTCGGCTGCTCCCATTGGCACGGAGTTGTCACTCATTGGGACGCGGCGCGATCTGTGATGGGTACAGTGCCGGAAAAGAGGTGTACGCAGTCGGTTCACCGGCCAGAACGGAATCAGACACTCGCACAGAGAGAAAATGGCAACCGGGAGGCTGGCGTTCCCGGGCCCTACTTTGGCCAGTCTGAAGACTGGCCACTAGATTTAAACGCCCCAGCCGTATTTTTCGGCGTGCTCGAAAGTGCGCTGCATTTCGTCGTGGAGCATGTCGTTGAAGACGGAGCAGGCGACGGTTTTCTTGCCGGGTTCGGCGATGTCGGCGGTGCGGACGCCTGTGTTTAAGACGCGAACGAGGGACTGTTCGGCCCAATCAGCTTCGAGGCTGAGGCCGAACGTGTCACGCAGCATCATCGTGGCGCTCAAGATAGCGCCGATGGGATTGGCAATGTCTTTCCCGGCGAGCGCGGGAGCGGAGCCGTGAATGGGCTCGAACATCGGCGCGCTGGTGCCGAAGCTGGCGGAGGGAATCAATCCGATGGAGCCGACGAGCGCGGCCGCGGCATCGCTCAAAATGTCGCCAAACATGTTGGTGCTGAGCATAACGTCGAATTGCGTGGGCTTCAGGGTGAGCTGCATGGCCGCGTTGTCCACATACATGTGCTCGAGTTTCACGTTGGGATAGACGGTGCCCATCGCGCTGACGGTGCGACGCCAAAGTTGCGAACTGCTGAGGACGTTGGCCTTGTCCACGGAGCACAGGCGGCGCGAACGGGCTTCGGCGCGCGTGAAGGCGAAGGCGGCGATGCGCTCGATTTCGGGCGTGGAATAGGATTCGGTGTCGAAGGCGCGCTCGACGCCATTTTCCTTGACGGTGCCGCGCTCGCCGAAATACATGCCGCCGGCAAGTTCGCGAACGATTTCCAGATCGAGATCGCCGAGGCGGTCCTGTTTCAGCGGAGAGATTCCGCGCAGCGGTTCGATGACCTTTACCGGTCGCAAATTAACGTAAAGCCCGAGTCCTTTGCGCAGGTCGAGCAAGCCGTTTTCCGGGCGCTGGCCGACCGGGAGCGAATCCCACTTCGGTCCGCCAACCGCGCCGAGAAAGACGGCGTCGGCTTTTCGGCAAGCGTTCAGAGTTTCGCTGGGGAGCGGCGTGCCGGTCTTATCAATGGCCGCGCCGCCGACGGGCATCTCCACAAACGTGAACTGGTGCTGAAATTCGCGCGCGCATTCCTGCAGAACATTGGCGGCGGAACGCGTTACTTCCGGACCGATGCCGTCACCGGGAAGAAGGATAATCGTCTTTTTCAACTTCATAGCCTGGGCACCCCGAGAATAACTCTTTAAATTGTAGCTCAGGCCTTTGATCCGGGTTGCTGCAAGCAGGGCCTGGCATTTTTAGTCACCGCGGCACGATCTTTCTCGCGCTTTGAAAATCCTCGCGCCTGAAGGGGCGGGCTACAGGCACTACGCGGCCGAAGAGGTTTCGTTTGCAACCGCGATGGCTTTGCGACGAATCACCTCGTGCGCGATGGTCATCAGATCGCGCGCGCGGATGTTCTTGGACTCATCGGCGAGCGAGGTGACGCGGCGATAGCACTCCGCGAGTTCGGCGTCGGAAGCGTCGTAGCCCAGCTCCTTGAGCGACTGGCGCAAGGCGTTGCGGCCGGAATGTTTTCCGAGAATCAGCGAGCGCGAGGGAACGCCGACAGTTTCCGGAGAAATAATCTCGTAAGTGAGCGGATTCTTGATGATGCCGTCCTGGTGAATGCCGGCTTCGTGGGCAAAGGCGTTGGCGCCGACAACCGCTTTGTTCGGAGCGATCACCGCGCCGGTAATTTCGCTGAGCAGGCGGCTGGATTTATAGAGTTCTTTAAGATTGAGTTTCGTGGCCACACCGAAGCTGTCCTTGCGCACGGCCAGCGCCACCGCGATTTCTTCCAGCGCGGCATTTCCCGCGCGTTCGCCGATGCCGTTGACGGTGCATTCGATCTGGCGCACGCCAGCGCGAACCGCAGCCAGCGAGTTGGCGACGGCCAGGCCGAGGTCATCGTGGCAATGGGCGCTCAGGGTGATGTGCTCCGGATCGCCCAGGTGCTCGCGGACTTTCAGGAACATGGCGCCGTACTCTTCGGGCACGGCATAGCCGACAGTGTCCGGCAGGTTCAGCACGGTGGCGCCATTCTCGACGGCAATCTGGCAAGCCTTGCAGAGATACTCAATTTCGGTGCGGCCGGCGTCTTCAGCGGAAAATTCGATCTCTTCCACGTAATTGCGCGCCAGCTTGATCATGGAACCGATGGCTTCAAGCGCCTGCTCGCGCGTAAGGTGCAGTTTGGCCTGCAGGTGGAGATCAGAGGTGGCGAGAAACACGTGCATCCGCGGTGATTTCGCGGGTTTTAGCGCTTCGACGGCGGCAAGGATGTCGTCCTTGCGGGCGCGGGCAAGCGCGGCAATGGGCACATCGCGGACTTCTTTCGCAACGGCTTGCACCGCCTCCAGGTCGCCGCGAGAGGCGATCGGAAAACCGGCTTCGATGACGTCCACGCCCAGCGCCGCAAGTTGCCGGGCCATGCGGATCTTTTCCTCGGTATTCATGGAAAAGCCGGGTGATTGCTCACCGTCGCGGAGCGTAGTATCAAAGATTCGTACGTGGCTCATAGCTACTCCCAGACCTGCTCCACCAGTAACGCACGGCGGGGGGTTCTAGTCCAATTTATCTTCATTCTGTAATTGATAATTCTATCTTATACTGGGGTTTAGGGCAGCAGCAGCCTGGATCCCCCGCGGGCACGCCGGCACCCTGAAATCCACCACTTTTGAGGGTTTGGCTGCCCCACTCTCCAAAATGAGGTTTGCGCATGGATCTTGGCGAATTGCAGGTCTTTTTGACGGTTGCGAAGGAAGGCAGCTTCTCCCGGGCGGCAGAACGCCTCTACCGGACGCAGCCGGCGGTCAGCCTGACCATCCGGAAGCTGGAAGATTCGCTGGAACAGCCACTGTTTGTGCGGGGGGCGCGCCCGGTGCGGCTGACCGATGCGGGCACCCTGCTGCGGGAATACGCCGAGCGGTTGCTGAATCTACGCGACGAAGTGAAAAAAGGGCTGCTGGAGCTGGAGGGGCTGAAGCGCGGCGAACTTTCGCTGGGCGTGAATGAGAGCTCGATCCACGCCCTGCTGCCGGCGCTGGCGGCGTTTCGCGAGGCGCATCCGGGTGTGCAGGTTCGCGTGCACCGCATGTTTTCAAGGGACATTCCGCACGAAGTGGTGAACTACCGGCTGGACCTCGGAGCGGTTTCCTTTATCCCCCGCGACGCCCAGCTGCAAGCCACGGAAATCTTGAAGGACGAACTGACACTGGTGGTGCCGCCAAAACATCCGTTGGCCAGGCGCAAGGAAGTGGACGTGGAGGAACTCGGGAAGGAGGCGTTCATTGCGCATATCGTGGAATCGCCGTTCCGGCGCAAGGTGATCGAGCTGTTTGCGCGGCATCGCACCGCGCTGGATATGCCCATGGAAATGCCGACGATTGAAAGCATCAAGCGATTCGTGCAGATGGGGATGGGCGTGGCGATCGTGCCGCGGATGTGCGTGACGTGGGAAGTGGAGCACGGCTGGCTGAAAGAAGTAAAGATTAAGCAGTTGAGCATTCCGCGGCATCTCTACATCATTACGCGGCGTGGGGCGCGGCTGCCGCACACCGCCGCGGAGTTCATGCGGGTGCTGAAAAAATCATAAGCGTCTCGGCCATTCCTGTACCTCACCCCATTATGGGTGATGGTATTCACTACCCCGGCAGAAAGGGTGTCGCAGCAGCGAAAACCCTCAGGCCCAAAAGGCCTGAGCTGCATTCGCCGATGCCTGCGGTGCAAACGAATCACTCGCGCGAGGGCGGAACCTTCAGTATCCTTTAGCTTCTCCACCGGCTCGAGCCGGACTCAATCTATGTTCAGCGGACTGACCATACTGGCGATCGGTTTCTTTCTGGGGATGCGCCATGCAACCGACCCGGACCACGTGATCGCGGTCTCGACAATTATCAGCCGCGAGCCTTCTCTCAGCCGGGCTGGATGGATCGGGGCGCTCTGGGGGCTGGGGCATACCCTGACGATTCTGCTGGTTGGAGCGGCGATTATTCTTTTCAACGTTGCTATTCCGGTGCGCGTGGGCCTAACGATGGAATTCGCCGTGGGGCTGATGCTCATCCTGCTGGGGATCCTGAATCTCACGGGAGTGACCAGGTGGTTGAGCGAAAAATTCTCTCACGTACATCCGCAAGTCATCGGGGAGCACGTGCACATCCATGGACACGGGTCGCGCGTGCACTACCATTGGCATTCGCACCAGCCGGCGGCAGAGCATCACGGGGGAGCGCTGGCGGCTCCGGGATGGCTGCGCGGGCCACTTGCGAAGCTCGGAATCTTTCACTCGTTGCGGCCGTTGCTGATCGGCATCGTGCACGGGTTGGCGGGTTCCGCAGCGGTGGCGCTGCTGGTGCTGACGACGATTCATGACCCGCGCTGGGGCGTCTTCTACCTGCTGATTTTTGGTGTAGGGACAATCGCCGGAATGATGTTAATAACGGTGGCGCTGGCGCTACCTTTTTCCTACGCGGGCTCTCGCTTTGCGTGGGTGAATCGCGGGTTGGTGACCACGTCGGGATTGGTGAGCCTGTGCTTTGGATTATTTGTTTCCTACCAAATCGGGTTTGTGGACGGGTTGTTTACCAGCCATCCGAATTGGACGCCGAGATAACAATCTCTAGCTCAGGCCTTCTAGCTTGCCTGCCCTGCTGCCGCAGACTGGTACAAGCAGGTCCTGAGGGTTTCCCCAGCCACATCACAATTTAGCCCGCGCAGTCGAAACCCTACAGGGATTCTCAGGCTTTCTTGGCGCTGGCTTCTTCTACGGTTTTGTAAATGGGAAGCAGGTTTTGCAGGCCGGCGACGGTGACGACCGCGACGGCTTGCGGCGGCAACGCGGCTAGGCCGAACTCTTTCCCCTGATTGCGACGGCTGACGAAGAGCGAAACTAGCGCGCCGACGCCGGCGGAGTCCAGGAAGCTCACGCCCTTCAGATCGAGGATCACGCGCTGCGCGGAATCCGCCCGCAGCCGGGGCAGGAATTCGTTGACCGTCTCAATGCTCAATTTACCGTTGGCCGTGTAAATGGTGAGGGCTTCCGTACTGCTCGAAAGCTTTTCTACGTCGAGTCTAAATGGAGGCATAAGCGTTTGAATCTATCCGAAAATTAGCCGCGCCCGCATTAACAGGCATTCACAGACATTACCCCCACCGTTTCGTTTTGAAAAGAGATTCCTTGGGGTTTCATGGCCCGGAACGAAGGTTGTCTACAGGGGGAATCGGTATAGAATTAGGCGCGACTGCGGATTCAGACACAAACACCGGCCGGATGGCGCGCATACGCCCATGAACAAGAGGACATTTATCCAGCTTTGCTCGGCGGCGATGACCGGGCCGTTCCTGTCCAACCTGGTGGCCGGGGCGAGCGGCGAGAAACTCCACAACTGGGCGGGCAACGTGGAATATGGCACCGGCCGGGTGTATTCGGCCGGCTCACTCGAAGAGGCGCAGGAGTTTATCCGCAAGCAAAACAAGCTGAAGGTGCTGGGCACGCGTCACTGCTTCAACTACATCGCCGACAGCCGTGATCAATTCCTTTCGATGAAGACGATGGACAAGGTGGTGAATCTGGACGCGGAAGCCCGGACGATCACCATCGAATCCGGAATGACGTATGGAAAGTTGTGCCTGATTCTGGAGAGCAAAGGCTGGGCGCTGCACAATCTGGCTTCGTTGCCGCACATTTCCGTGGCAGGAGCCTGCGCAACGGCCACGCACGGATCGGGCGTGAGGAACGGGAACCTGTCCACGGCGGTTTCGGGGCTGGAACTAGTGAACGCGGCGGGCGAAGTGGTGAAGCTTTCGCGGCAGACGGACGGCGATACGTTTCAGGGAGCGGTGGTCGGACTGGGCGCGCTGGGCGCCGTCACCAAGGTGACGCTGGACCTCGAGCCCAGCTACCGGATGCAACAATACGTTTACGAAAATCTTCCGCTTAGCGAATTGACGGAACATTTTGACGCCATCGAATCGGCGGCCTACAGCGTGAGCCTGTTCACCGACTGGCAGAAGAAACGCATGAATGAGGTCTGGCTGAAGCACCGCATGGAGAACGGAGAATCCTTCAACGCGCCGGCGGAATTTTATGGGGCCAAGCGCGCCACGAAAAATCTGCATCCGATTGCGGAACTTTCCGCGGAGAATTGCACCGAACAAATGGGCGTGCCCGGGCCGTGGTACGATCGGTTGCCGCATTTTCGCATGGGCTTCACGCCGAGCGTCGGAAAAGAGCTGCAGGCGGAGTATTTTGTGCCGAACAAAAACGCGGTGGAGGCGATTCTTGCTGTGGAGGCGTTGCGCGACCAGGTGGGCCCGCATCTTTTGATCACCGAAATCCGCACGATCGCGGCTGACAATTTCTGGATGAGCCCGTGCTACAAGCAGGACTGCGTGACGATTCATTTCACCTTGAAACCGGACTGGCCGGCGGTGAGCAAACTGCTGCCGCTGATCGAACGAGAGCTGGCTCCGCTTGGGGCGCTCCCGCACTGGGGAAAGCTGTTCACGATGACGCCAACGCGATTGGACTCCCGGTACGAAAAATTGCCGGAGTTTGTGGCCTTGAGCAGAAAGTTCGATCCCGGAGGCAAGTTCCGCAATGATTTCCTGAATGTGAATGTGTTCGGCGGGACTCTGTAACGCGAGGCAATCCAGACAATTTGGCACGGAAGGGGCGGCGGCGGGGGGCGTGTTCCATTTTGGAACACCATGCGCGGACAGCTCCGGATCATACACCCTGACAGTCACGCCCAGCATAACGCCCGCGGGCTCCAGGAAAAGTTTCCCAATTTCTCCCGGTTTCATTGACCCTGGTTGTGAAATAAGTCGCAAACCTCTGCCCGCCGCGCAATCACTTGCCGTAGCTGATGCGGTAAATCACATTGGCGCCGTCGTCGCTGACGAGCAGCGCGCCATCGGGCGCGACGGCGACCCCGACGGGGCGGCCGTTTACCCGGAAACCGCCGGGATTGGGAACGAAACCCGTGAGGAATGGGATGGGATCCACGGCGGCTTTTCCATCCTTGAATCCCACGAAAACAACCTGATAGCCGGCACGCGAAGCGCGATTCCAGGAACCGTGTTCAGCTAGGAAAGCGCCGCCGCGATAGGCTTCTGGAAATTGCTGGCCGGTGTAAAACGCGAATTGGAGCGGCGCGACATGAGCTCCGAGAAGAACATCGGGGATGATGGCCCGGGCAACGAGTTCCGGTCTCTGCGGCTGCACGCGCGGATCGACGTTGTCTCCGATGTAGCTGTATGGCCAGCCATAGAAGCCACCGTCTTTGACGGAGGTCAGATAATCGGGCGGAAGATTGTCGCCAAGCGCATCGCGCTCGTTGACCGCGGCCCAAACCGTCCCGGTGGTGGGTTCGACGGCGAGGCCAACGCTGTTGCGCAAGCCGGAAGCGAAGACGCGGCCATTCTTGCCGACTGGATCGCAAACGAGAATAGCGGCGCGGCGCTGATCTTTTTCAATTTCCATATTTCCCGAAGAGCCGACGCTGATGTAGAGATGCTGGCCATCCTTGCTGAATGCCAGGGTGCGCGTGTAATGGCCGCCGCCCGAGGGAAGATCCAGGATGTGCTCGGCCTCCCCGAGGCGCTTGGAGGTTATCTTGTCATAGCGGAAGCGGACCACTTCACCGGTATTGCCGACATAGACGTAGTCATCGTGAAAAGCGATGCCAAAGGGTAGTTTGAGATCGTCGGCAAAGACTTCGCGGTCTGAAGCGCCGCCCGTGTGCCCGGGATCACGGAGGACGAGCACTTGGCCAGCGCCGGTGTCGGCAACGAAGAGGTCCCCATTCGGAGCGGTGATCAGAAAACGGACGCGCTCGAACTCTTTCGCAAAGACATTCACGTGAAAACCGGCCGGAACCGAGGGAAGGAAGCCCTTTGGCGGCCTGACCCACAACGGGCTTTTGAATGCGGAACTGGTGGCGAAAGGAGCCGGTAGCTGGGGTTTCTTTCCGTAGGTGACTTGGGCCGAAGCGGGCTGCAGAAGAATTAGAGCGCTGCCGAGAACGAACACAGAATTGATTGGGAGCGACATACGAATTCTCCCGAACTGAGATTGCAGACAAATCGAGTCAGAGGCGACTGCACGAGGCGCCCTTTTCAGTCAAATCCATCTCAGACAACAGCATACACCGGACGTAGAAAATCAGAAAAGCGGGGCACCGGCTGGCTGAAACAATACCGTACGCATCGAGACGCTGCCAAACTCGATGCCTTCGTAAGGATAGCTTACCTGCTCCCCGGCGTCCGTGGCGGAAACGCAGTAAAGAATCGGGGCATAGTGCTCGAGTGTGGGATGCGCTTCGGCCAAAAGATTTGGCCCCCACTGTTCGGGGGCGGCAAGCTTTTCCGTGTCCCGCTGCTCGATGGCGTGCTTGACGATTTGATCGAATTCGGTGGCCCAGGGATATGCAGCGTGGGGAAGCTCCCAATTCATTTTGTGGAGATTGTGAACCAGGTTGCCGCTGCCAAGGATCAGGATGCCGCGTTCGCGCATTTTCTGCAGCTCGCGCCCGAGCGCCAGATGCTCGGCGAAGGTGCGCGTCTGGTCGAGGCTCACCTGAAACACCGGAACATCGGCCTCGGGATACATGTGGCGCAGGACGCTCCACGCGCCGTGATCGAGTCCCCACTTCTGGTCCGGGGCAAGATGGTGTTCAAAAGCCAGGCGCTTGGCCAGTTCGGGAGCGCCGGGAGCGGGATACTGTACTTCGTAGAGCGGCTTGGGGAAGCCATAAAAGTCGTGAATCGTGCGCGGCCACTCCGCGGCGAGGACTTGACTGCCGCGAGTGACCCAATGCGCTGAAACTACACAGATTGCCTGAGGGCGCGGCAATGCCGGCCCGAGTTTCTCGAGAACCCGGGTGAAGGTGTTCGACTCGATGGCGTTCATGGGCGAACCGTGTCCCACGAACAGGACTGGCATCTTCTTGGGAGCTGGTGGGTTGGACATGGTTAGGAATTCGATGATTCCTGCAAGAATTTAGCGTATAAGGGGCAGTGTAACTTCCCCTGGGGCGTCCCACTCTAATCGGGTGGGTGCCAAGAGCGCGGCCCCTTTGCCGAATTGCAGGATTTCCTGGAAGCGTAAATCCGTTCGGTGGCATCCAACAAGGAATATTGCAGGGAGCAGGTTCGTCGGATGAACCGATGGAGCCGGGCGGGAGCAAGATGATGCAAAGCTGGATTCGGTTCATATCATTCGGAATGATCGCAGCCGCATTGGTGATGTTTGCGGCGTTTAATTCGCGCGCCAAGCCGCCCCGGGCGAACTCCACGTTTCCAAAGCCGGCGTTGGATCAACCGGTGGCGGCAACCAAGAGCAAGGAAGTGGCCGTGATCTCGGGAGGCTGCTTCTGGGGCATCCAGGCCGTTTACGAGCACACCAAGGGCGTGATTTCCGCGACCTCCGGATACACCGGAGGAACGGCGGATACGGCGCAATATGAGACCGTGAGCAGCGGCAAGACTGGCCACGCCGAAAGCGTGAAGGTGGTCTTTGACCCTTCGGAAATTACCTACGGCCAGATCCTGATGGTTTTTTTCTCGGTGGCGCACAATCCAACCGAACTCAACAAGCAGGGGCCGGATTGGGGAACGCAATACCGGTCGTCTATTTTTTACGCAAGCCCGGAGCAGAAGAAAATCGCCGAAGCCTATATCACGCAACTCAATACGGCCAAGATCTATTCCAGCAAGATCATGACCCAGGTGGTGCCACTGAACGGTTTTTATCCCGCGGAGGGATATCACCAGGACTACCTGAAGCACCATACTGACAATCCGTACATTGTGATCAACGACCTGCCGAAAATTCAGAACCTCAAGAAGCAGTTCCCCGAGCTTTACCGCGAATACTAATCCTCGAGCTCGCCACTTCAGGGGTGAGGTTTCCTCTAGCGCTGGCAATACCGTGGTGTGGTTAGCAAAATCCTCAGGCCTCGGGGCCTGAGCTACAATTTCGGCCGTTCCGTGATGGGTTTGCCCTGCGCCCCGGGCAGCGGTGATTTGTGCGTGCTTGCGGGCAAATCGCGAAGCAATTCATCCAGTCCCTGGTAAGCGTAAATCGTGGGCGCGTGCTGCTGCATCAGGCCGCCGGTGTCCGCGGTTGGGCCGTAGTTGCTGTGCAGATCGCGCCCCAGCATGCGAAGCATGGCCATCTGCTGGCCGCGGTGATGCGCGGTGTGCGCGATGCGGCGGGTCATGACCCAGGCGACGGAGCGCTTGACGCTGAAAAAAGTGGTTTCGCCTTCCCACCAGGACTCATCCCGCGATTGCATGACGGCGAGGCGTTTCGCGCTGTCCTCCGCGTACCTGCGGATGAATTCGACCCGGGTCTCCTGCGCGGGCAGCGGCGGCGCAGACACGTCGATCGCCAGCATCGTGCGAAGCCAGAGATCCTCGCTGACGCATTGGTGCACCATCTGCTCGTGGACGCTGCGCCCGCGCGGATCGTTCGGATTCGGGCGAAACTCCAGATCCGTGTCGCGAAATTCACTCCATACACTCAAAACTTTCACGCGCTCTGTGGCGTACGTCTCCAATAAAAAGTCATAACGCACGAAGCACCTCCCGGAAATGCACGGCCACTTGGATGCTCCGAAGTCCCGGCCAGGCTAAAACATTCCTTGAGCTCTGTTTGTGGATTTCCTTCTTGACTTGGTCGCGACCAGGGAGTATTCAGGAATTCTACGCGCAGTGTGAACTGTGAAGTTCCCTCCCGTTGCTTCAACCTCCCTGCGCGCCCAACCCAAAAAATCTGAAGGAGGAACTATGTGCGCTGTTAGAGCAATTCCAGAAGGATTTCATTCCATCACTCCGGCAATCGTTTGCAAGGGTGCCGCCCGGGCTATCGAATATTACAAGGAGGTATTCCACGCCAAGGAAAAGCTGCGCATGCCCGGGCCGGGCGGCGTGATCATGCACGCCGAGCTGGCGATCGGCGATTCCGTCCTGATGCTCAGCGACGAGTTTCCCGGGATGACCAGCGCCCCGCCAGCGGATGCTCCGAACTCCATCAATTTGTTTCTTTATACGGAAGACGTTGACGCCGTCTTTAATCGCGCGGTGAAGGCGGGCGCCAAGGTCGAAATGCCCCTCGAGAACCAGTTCTGGGGCGATCGCTATGGAAAGATTCGCGATCCTTTCGGGCATCGGTGGGGACTTGCTCAGCATATCGAGGATGTGGCGCCAGAGGAGATGAAGAAACGCTCTGAGGCGTTCACCGCCAAAATGAGCAAGGCGGCCGGGAAATAAAGCAGTGCTACTTCTGGATAGGGAGGCCAGGCGCGTCGTCTAGCCTCCCGACCCCAGAGCTACGGCCGGGTTTTAGTACCAGGCTCCTACTTGCCACTAGTACCGCTATCTGCATTGTTATGATTACCTTAGCTAGAAATTTTCCAGACTAAGTCCATCTAGCAGACAAGTTCTTGCACTTCCTTCGAGAACCCTTCTCCCAAAGCGGTCTAATCTCTTTATTTTCAACAGGCCCAATGGTTCCAGATGTGGCATTCCACTTGCCCCTATCCTCGTCGCAGGGCCCGCAGCCTTGCTTGGTTCGATAATAGGGAGAAACGGGATGAAATTTGCCAGGCTGCTAGGCCTTTTGCTGGTTGGAATATTTCTGGTGCCGCTCGCTTACGCGGATGGCAGTGTGTCAATGGCATTTGGCACCGTAAACGGCGCGAACGACGGTCAGTATTACGTTAGCCCGTATTATGGAATGCTGAACGGCCAGACGGTCACGCTTTTCTGCGACGACATTATCAACGAGGTAAGTTTTGGGCAGACATGGGATGCAAACGTCACCAATCTTGCCACTGCCGTTAACACGAACAATTTTTCTCAGACGCGCTACGGTGGCGTGACCGTCTCGCCAGTGTTCGCCAACCCGGCGCTTGCTTATCAAGAGGCGGCGTGGCTGACGACGCAGTTCACCTCGAATCCCGGTGATCTCGTAAACCTTCAATATGCTCTATGGGACATCATGAATCCCGGCGCGCGCGGGAGCGACGACGCGGACGTGCAAAACTGGTTGATGCTGGCAAGCCAGAACTACGGCTCGATCAATCTGGACAATTTCGAAATCGTCACAAATTGCGGGCCGCTGGCGCTGACCGGGCAAGTGCAGGAGTTCATTGTGCAGACACCGGAGCCGGGAACACTGGCGCTTCTGATCTGCGGGATGCTGGCCGTCTGCGTGGGATTGCTGCGGCGCGGCCAGTTGATCGCGTAACGCAACCTTCAGTTATTTTCGCGAAACGCCTTCGGCAACTGCCGGGGGCGTTTTTTTGAATTGGTAGCTCGGGCCCTTAGGCCCGGGAGTTTTCATGACCAAACCGCGATCGCGCCAGCGTATGGGAACCCATGAAAGGGTGAACTGCAGTCATGCGCGAGCGCCTGGCTCCAGTGGCCAGAGCCATGCTGCGCCGCGAACGCCGCTGGCATCTCCGTGTTTGGCTACGACGATCGGAGTATCCGCTTCGCGGCCGAAAACGTATTCCTTCAAGCGTGAGGGAACGTTGCGATAGAGACGCGGCACCTGGGAAACCCCGCCGCCCAAAACAATAATGTCGGGGTCCAGAATATTGACCATTTGCGCCAGACTGCGCGTCAGGCGGTCTTCATAGCGTTCAAGACATGCGAGCGCCTCGGCCTCTCCTGCCTCGGAACGCGCGACGATTTCTTTCCCCAGGATTTTCACTTTTCTGGCGCGTTCGTAATCGGCTTCCAGACCCGTGCCGGAAATCCACATTTCCACGCAGCCCTTGTAACCGCAATAGCAATCCGGTCCCGGGTATTCGCCGGGTTTCATCCAGGGCAGTGTGGTGTGGCCCCATTCCCCGGCCACGCCGTTGCGCCCATTTTGTACCCGGCCATCAACGGCGATTCCGCCGCCGCAGCCTGTGCCGAGAATCACGGCGAAAACAATGTGATGCCCGGCGCCGGAGCCATCGGTGGCCTCGGAGACCGCCAGGCAATTGGCGTCATTGGCGCAACGCACTTCCCGGCCAAGCGCCGTGCTCAAGTCCTTGTCGAACGGCTTGCCATTCATCCAGACGGAGTTCGCGTTTTTGACGTTGTGGGTGATGCCAGAGATGGTGCCGGGAATGCCGACTCCCACGCTGGCGTTGCGCTGCAATTCTTTTTCGATTTGCAGGACGCCGTCGCGAACAGCTTGCACGGTGGCACCGTAGTCGCCGCGCGGAGTCGGCACCCGAAAGCGGCGAAGCTCGCTTCCATCGGACTCGAGAGCGACAAACTCGATCTTTGTGCCGCCAAGGTCCACTCCGATCCGAAATGTTTTCTCTGAAACTTCAGGCGAAACACCGCTCATGAGGTTTTACCTTTTGCATCCTGGGACATGGAATTTTTTTGCAACAGGCAGGCGCCGGCCCAGGGCCGGCTGGCCTTCCAACTACGCACGTCGAAAAACTTCGCAAACAAGCGCAGGAGAAGAGGCGGCCTTCCGAACCGGGCGGCGGTGTGCAACAAGCCTTCGACCTGGGCGGGCGTCCAGCCATGCGCGCGAAAGAAATCCGGGCCCTCGACGGGGCCGAATTTGAAGGCCGCGCCCACTTTTTCGAGCGCTTTGCCGGTGCGACGCTGCATCATGGCCAGCAGGCGCGGCGAGTGCATATCCAGAATCCAGCGCTGGAGAGAGGCGACGCCGGAGAGATCCTCCGCAAACTGCGCGACCTCCTCCGCGGACAGATAGATCAACAGTCCTTCGGTCAGCGCCACGCCGCGTTTGCCGCGATCGGCAATCCCGGCAAGAAAGCGTCGCCGCTCGTGGATGTCAGCAAGATTTACGGCGATTCGCTCCAGTTGGCAGCTCGGTTTGTCATCAGCGAGGATCTCTTTCTTGTAGGCGAGAATATCAGGCAGATCGGCTTCGATCCACTGCAACTTGGCAGGAAGGTGCATGCGGTAAGGCCGCGCGTCTAGCCCCGCGGCGCAGTTCACAATCAGGTCCGCGCCTTCCGCGATTTCTTTTTGCAGCATCTGGTCGAACAGATAGGTGCGCGCCACCCAGGCCCAGGCATGGCTCAGGCCCTGCGGCAATGCGCTCGCCATTTCGCCGCCGCGCCGCGCCCCGAGTTTTTCGGCGTAAGGATCGCGAAAGAGCGCGTCGGGACGCCGCGATTCTTCGGCGCGAAAATGCGCCGCCCACAACGCCGTATCGGAAACATTGCGGACCTCGGCTGGAGCGCTGCTCATCCGGCGATCACCTCCGGCGGACAGCGTAGCAGATAACAAGTGCGGCGTGGAATTCGCAACAGGCAAAAGGAAAGCCCTGCAAGAAACCGTCGCCGGCTCTTGCAGGGCTTCCCGACGGGAAGTTAAAGCGCTAGAAGTGAAAGGCGAGCTCGGCTGTTTCTGTCCGCGGCGTGACGTAGTGAGTGCCGCTGAACGTGGACAGGAAATTATAAAGGGTGGTTTTGTTTGCGATGTTGATCATGCTGAGTTGCAGGCTCCAGCGGTAACGATCGCCATGGAAAAGATTATCGTGTCCAAGGGCGATGTCGAACAGGTTGCGAGGAGCGATACGCTGCGGGTTGTGATCGTCGTTTTCCGTACCGGGCTTAGGCACATTGATATATTTGGAGCCCAATTGGCTAGCCAGGCACGACGTAGCGGGCGCCCCGAAGGGGCTGGATACAACGGGCACCCCATTGCAAGTGAGCCCCGCCTGGAATTCCTGGTCAGCAGTCAAAGGCAGGCCCGTGATGGCGTTATTCAATGCGATCAGCGCCGGGGGCTCACCTGGTCCACCTGTACCTGGCACTGTGGTTGCACCGCAAGTTGCCGTCGCGGCAAAGCAGGGAACAGCGCCGCTCACGAGGCCGCTATCATAGCGCCAGTTGAAGCCAAGCCACGGGCCCCGCTTCCACGGCTGGTATTGAATGTGGGTGGTCTGATTGTAGTGTTCATCATGGTCGATGCGAAACACGTTGAAGGATGGGAAAAAGGCAATCCCGGCAACTTGTGGATTGAAGAATCGCGCCGCAACGCCGGACATCACCACCCGAGCCGTCAAGCCATGAAAGTTGGGCACAGTGGCGCTCAGCATCCATCCCGGGATCTTGGAGTTGTGCCACTCGATCGGGAACGTGATCGGCGTAGCGCCGACGATGCCGAAGTCGAAGCCATCGTGCGTATACTTCCAGATGTATTCGCCGTTGATGACCAGATACCTGCCGAAGGCTTGCTGGAAGCCAGCGTGGAATTCATTCCGATAGCCCGGAGTCAGCGCCCCCAGATTGCAGGGGACGCCAGGAGGGGAAACGATGGCCGCGACAACGCGATCGCTGCATCCGTTGCTGGCAATCACAAGGTTTTCGTTGAAGGGTGTCTCCATGATGCGAGCATAAGACACGCGAAGAACGGTGTTCGTTGGTTTGATGTTGTAAGAGACGCCCAGGCGTGGCTGCACCTGACCGTCGGTGCTGATGCCGTTGTATTTGTCGCCACGCAGGCCGAGATTGAACGACCAATTCTTCCAGGAGATGGTGTCCATCAGGTACAGCGCCAATTCCTTCACGTCTGTATGGCCATGGAAATTGAAAAGCTTGCCGCCATTGGTGAGATCGAAGGGAAGAAGCGTGGTGCAAGGTGGACCCGTGGCGACGCGATTTACAAAGCAGGGATCGCCGGGAATGGTAGTGCCATCAGGGTTCTCTGTATTTAGCGAGGGAAGAAACGTATGGTCTATAATACCAAGCTGGTCGCTCTCGGTCAGGAACGTCTGCTGATAGACGAAGCCCGCCTTGATGTTGTGAATTCCTTTAACATACGAGATGTCTCCCCGAAGGCCAACGTTAGTTAGCTGGCGGTCTTGCCCCGCGGTTTCCACTTGGAGATCCGGAGCCAAATCGTTGAGGGGATTGCTGCTCGGGTAATAGTTATATTGGTCGTGGCGAGCAAAAAAACCCACAGTCGAGACCGCGTTCGAGCTGAAGAGGTGCGTCCAGGATGGAGCGATGTTGTAGCTCTTGATTTGCGTGCGCTGATCGGTCGTGCCTAGGGGAGCGCCAGTCACTGTATTGATAAGAAAGGTATTCGTTGGGTCGCAAGTGTAACCAATGGGGCCGCATAAGTGGTACTGCTGGTCGTACGTGTTGGGATTCTGGAACCAGGAGCGCGTGAAGCCCAAATTCAAGTGCAGGGTGTCCGCTTGGCTCAATTGGTAGTCAATACGATCGAAGACATTCTCCGCGTTGCCCTTGTCGTGCAGAGCCGTAAATTCCGGCGGGTCAAGGAAGCGGCTGGTATTCAGTCCGTTGACCGCCAGAAAGTTTCCCCATTTATCTCCACCATAGGCGACATCGAAACCGGCGTTCACGGTGCCAAAACTGCCGTAGGAACTATAGATTCTTCCCCTGGGGATGTTCTGGCCGAGTCCGGAGCGTGTAGTCACCTTGATGACTACGCTGGTTTTGTCGCCAAAGTCGGCGGGCGGTGCGCCGGAGATCACTTCCATCGACTGAATCGAGTCCGCGGGAATTTGGTTCGAAAAAACCTTGCTGAACTGGTCGGTTTGTGGCTGCCCGTCAAGTGAAACGGAGTTCTCCGCATGATCGCCCAAGCCATGCATCAAGCCGTTGGAGTCCGCGGCGATTCCAGGGGTTGTCAGCGTTACCAACGACGAAAAAGGTGACGTGCTGCTTTCCAGAGGGGTTCTCTCAAACAGATTCCGGTCAATGTCGCTGTGAAAGGTGGATTCATTTTCGATCAGATCTCCGCCATTCTCCGTGACGTTGACGGTAGTGGCCTCCGTGCCAAGCTTCAGGGTCACTTCTACTTTCGCAGGCACACTGGAACGCACCTCAACATCAACCAGGTTCGGAGCGAACTTCCCCGCCGTCACGGTCAAGTGATACGGATTTAAGGGCAAGTTCGTGAAACGGAACGTGCCGTCGGCAGCCGTAGTTGTTGATCGTGAGTAACCGCTGACCGCATTGTCGATCTTAATGGTCGCGTCTTGGACGATGGCTCCCGACGGGTCCTTCACGATGCCTTCGATTGTGCCGGACGACTGAGCCCAGCCGACCGTGGCACAGAATAGAAGGCTCAAGCTTGCAACAAATAGTCGAACACTTCTAAATCCGATTCTCATTTGCTCCCCCTCAATGGTTTGGGTTCGGTTCTTTCAGCTATAGTGGCCGCCGGGAAAAATGGCGGGGGCGAGACCCATTGCGGGGCCGCGCTCGATTGGAATGGTAGTTGGCTGAATTACGCGGACAGAGGGGGAGGTGCGCGAGACGGAGAATCCGCGGAGAACGAATCGGTGAAGTGGAAGCTACGAGGAGCAAGGATTTCACCGAAAATCAGGAGAACCGGGTTCAGCAGTACAGCGGAAACCGCGGGAGCTACGCCAATGTGGGCTATCTGGCAGATGCGGCAGGCGGCTTCGTCATGCCCGTCAGCGTGGGAGTGTGGGGCAACTTGTAGCAGGAAGAAAAACGAAAGCAACGCTAGCGAAACGATGACCGACGTGGCCAGCCGACGGCTCGGCCGGGGCCCTGCTGGCTGCATTGCATTTCCTGCGAACAAACACTACCCCCACTGAATAGGACGCAATAAATCGAAAAGCTTACCACCCCATTGTTATCTAGAAGTAGATGCAGTGCAACAACGTAATGGTCACCCGCGTTCCAGGAATATAGATGCCTCTGGCCGCCACAAGGATGGAATTTTGCGAAGAACCTATTCAGAAAAGGCACTGGCATTGGCCGCCAAAAGGGCCGTCAAACTGGCGGCGATCTGGGCGCAAATCTTGCCGACATTTTCTTCCGACGGATTCTTGTCGAGTTCGTATTTGGCCAGGGGGATATAGTTGTTGAAAGTGATGACTGGCCCGTATTTGGCGTCGCCGGGTTGCTCCGGGACAAGCTGATAAAGCGGCTTGTCGGGCCGAGTCAGATTGAAAATCCCTACGTACAGCAAAAATCGGGAGTTAGGGGAAGTCCCTCCCCATAACGCGCGCCGGATGCGATTCTTGGCATCAGTTTCGGCAAAGACTCCCCGGATCATCACTCCCTTGGACGGATTTTGGCCGCTTGCGCGGGTGGCATTGTAGCCCTTTTTCTCGAGGATCTGCAGCAGAGTCGCGGTAAAGAAATCCGTCAGGCGCCGGGCTTGAACCGATGGCGAGTCGCTATCCCCGCTGACCAGGGGCAACGGAGGCTTTTGCTTGCTCGGCGCGGCCGCCGGAGTGGCGATGGGGGCAGCGGAAGGAGTAGCGATCGGTGTGGAGGGGGAAGTGGAGATCGGTGTGGCCGAAGGGGTGATGATCGGAGTGGCGGGGGGAGTGGAGATGAGCGCAACAGGAGAAGTCGAGATGGGCGTGGCGGGTGGAGTGGCGATCGGAGCTGCGATGGCCGTGGCCGAAGGAGCGGCAATCGGAGCGCCAGGGTGAGTGGAGACGGGCGTGGGGGGAGGGGTGGCAGAGGCGGGCACAGAGAATAACTCAAAATCGCTGACGAGAATTGGAATCGACGCCACGGCAGATTCCGTGGCCTGCGGGTGTGCAAAGCACAGGAAAATTCCGAAGCTCGAGGTCAGCGCGAAAAAGAAGAAGATTCGTGTGGCCCAGGTGAGATTTGGATGCCGCGCGGGCGAAAAAAACATGAGAGGCTCCCTCGGGCAGGTCAGCCTTTACAATACGCGAGGTTTTCGGAGAAGACGAATGAAATCAGTTTGCTTCGCCCTGACTCCGGCGGGCTGCGCGGAGCGGGCCTCCTGGAACTCAACGACGACGGGTGCCGGTGAAACAGAAGCCCAGCCCGGGAGAGACCGGGCTGGGCTTTTTTCCCTTGAATGATGAAAGAAGAATTGATCGTTACTTGTGGTTGTGGTTCGCGGCTTCCGCGGCCAATTTAAGTTCGTTATTCACCTGGTCAAGAAGCTCCTTGGCTTTTGCCGCGTGGCCATCCATATCCCACTCGTTGGCTTTCTGCGCGGCGGTGATTTTTTCCCAGGCCTCGCGCGAGAGGCGCTGCGCCTCGGCAAGATTCGGATGTTTGCGGCCGCTGACGTTGTCTTTCGGCATCTGGGCCACGGCGGCGCCAGCGCATATCATGACCACGGTAAGCACGCCTCCGAGGGCAACTTTTGTTCTTGTCATATCTGCAACTCTCCTTTTTTCTTCATTTGTAAGATCCACCGCCAGGCGCTTGACCCGGAAGCGGTGGTGCAAGGTGTGACTCCAGAGTGAAAGGGCAAGCCCCGAAACACAATCGAATTGGCGCGGAATGACGCTAAAGAGTCAAACTACCGGGCACAGAGAGACAGGGAAAAATCAGCGAGCTGAGGCAGCCAGCATCTCGTACCGGACCGGCAAATCGATCCCAAATTGTTCCAGGAGGCCGAGGCCATCCCAGATGACGGTGGATTCGATGATTTTGCCGTTGCGGATCTGATTGATAGTGATGCCGCTGAAGGAAACCTTCTTGTTGGTGGGGGGAACGCCGAGGAATTCGCCGCGGTGCGTGCCGGTGATGGTCCAATAAACGACCAGCTTGTCGCCTTCGCTGATGGTTTCGTGCACTTCGAAGCGCAGATCCGGCAGACCGGTAAGAAAACGCTCCACCTGCCGGCGATACGCGGAGGGGCCGACGGCTCCGCCGGCGACTGTGGGATCGCCAAGCGCGTGGGTGTCGGCAATCACGTGTTCAATGAATTCCATCCGCCGCTCATTCCAGATCGAATGGTAAAGGCGTCCGAACAATTCCTTATGAGCTTGGGAGACGGACATGAAACCTTCCTCCCCCGGAACGCAGGAGTCCCGGTTTTGCACTAGCCGTTGCCGCGAGGGATTGGCGCGGATGGGAGGCTGGCAACGCTTGAGGGAGAGCCTACTCCCAAATTCGGCGCCTTGCAATCATCTAACGGCGCGCCCTAGATATCGGATCCAACATTCATTAATAAGGGAACGCCCCTGCCGAAGGTTTCGAGAAAGGAATTGCCATACGCCCATACTCATGGCACACTACTTATGTGCATAGGTGACCGATGCGAACCAGACGTGCCCACATTCTTTTGCCGGAGGATCTCGCCAGGGAAATCGACGCACTGGCAGGCCGTCGCGGCCGCTCCGCTTTTCTGGTGGAAACGGCGCGGGAAGAGGTTCGGCGCAGGAAATTGCTGCGATTCCTGGAACAGGATTCACCCGCCTGGAGGGAGGAAGATCATCCCGAGATGGCGAAGGGAACAGCCAAGTGGGTTCGCAATCTCCGGCGGGAAAATGAAGGTCGCAAAGGAAAGCGGGCCAGCCGCGGCTCCAAATGAGGCTTGTGTTGGACACATCGGTGCTGATTGATGTGCTGCGCGGACGCAAGGACCGGAGGCGGCTGCTCCACCGACTGGTCGGCGAGGGCCATTCCCTTTCCACGACCGTGCTGAATGTCGCGGAGCTATACGCGGGCATGCGAGCCGGAGAAGAAGCCAGGACCGAGGAATTTCTTGGCGGGCTCGAATGCTTGGAACTACGCATTTCTGCCGCGCGATTAGCCGGCCAGTTAAAAAGCATATGGCAAACGAGAGGCCGGACACTCACGCTTTCAGACACAATTATCGCGGCGGTGGCGATCGAAGAGCAATGCGCGCTGCTGACGGACAACCGCAAGGATTTTCCCATGCGAGAGTTAAGCGTTTACCCGCTGCCTTAGACGGCCTCCCGCGCGGCGTAATTCCCAATTCAGATGCTACCCGCGCGGCCAGAGCCAGGCAAAGCTGCCCGCCGTCAGCGCGGCATAAACGAGTCCATCAACGACTTCTTTGATGACGTTGCTCCAGGGCTGGCCTTTCCATATTCCATTGCTCAGGTTGGCCAGGCCGTAGGCGAGGAACGCCGCTGCACAAACAACGCGAAATACGATCAGGTAGGCTGCCCCGTGGCCCGCAGAGTGCGCAGCGACATACGCGACAAAGACGCTGATGATCAGGCAATAGGCAAACCACATGCCCAGAAATTTCGGCATCGCGGGCCGGCCGCTGGGAAATACCGTCAACATGCCGACGGGTCCCTGCTTGTATTTTTCCTGCATCGCGGGCGAATTCATCTCTTTGTGTGTGCAATGCGGGAAAATATAAAGCCCTTTCACTAAACCGGCGGCGCGCAATGAGGGAAGAAGCTTGTCCTCTTCGGGGAGTTGGCGATAGTCGGATTTATGGTACGGAAGCACCATGTGCATGATGGAGCTGGCGATAAAAACAAAGACCGCGGACAGCAGAATCGGGAGCCAAAGAGCGGCGAGGAAGAGCATGGGCGGACCTCTTTCAGGAAAACAGGAATGGACGAATTTAGGTGCGAGGCTATCCTTTTCCGCGGAGGGGGTCAAGCGAGCAGTGGGGTTGCCGGCCGACGAGGTATCCGAATGAATTTGATCCGCAAAGCGTAAGGAAAACAAAGCTTCTTCCGACTCAGAGGGCTGCGCACACTACATCAGTTTCAAAAGAGGTGCCGGACCTTGGTTTTCGGTTAGAATATGCGAGTCCTGATCGGGTGAGAAACGAACATGCCACACATTGATATTGATTTGCTTTCGGAAGCCGAACTCATCGAGTTGAATCACAAGGTGGTGGCTCGGCTGAGATTCCTGAACCAGATGCGCTCGCAGGAGCGCGATGCTTGATTTCCGCGTCGGAGAACGCGTGAAATTTCACCCGGACGGGCAGTCGGAGCTCGTGGGAATCCTGACGCGCTACAACAAGAGGACCGTCACTGTGGTCACCGATGCCGGGCAGCACTGGAACGTGTCGCCGAGCCTGCTCACAAAAGTGGAGTCCGCTGCCGCTCACCGGACGGCACCTAACGATTCCGGGGTGGCGCGGTTTCCCAATCGCTCGGCAGAAAAATAGCCAGCAAGACATTCAGTCTGCGTTGAAAGCATCTCTGGCGCCGTGCCGGACAGGTAGTGCATTCACGACGCGGTTGCGCTTGCGCAGCGCATAAATAATTCTGCAGGTGTCTGGCTTCTTCCCAAACCGCGACTGGCGAAGGCAAGGTCCCGCAGGGAGTGGTCTTGTCTGCCTAACGAGGTATGGCAGATTTGCGCCGGAACATTTCCAGCGCTTCCCGCGCGGGACGCGTGCAACCCCGCTTTGTATCCTTGAGACCCTGCCGGATTCCTTCTCCCTTCTCGACTCGCGCGGCGATGTCCAGCAAATGCTGATACGCTTCGGCATCCTGCACGACGGCTTCGGCCTTGCCATTTACGGTAATCACCAAGGGTTTCTTGGTCTTCTTGAGGTGCTTCATGATCTTCGCGGGATTTCGGCGGAAAGTCGTCATCGCCTGAATATCTTTCTTGATGTCGAACATGCTGCCCCTCGCACGGCCGTCATAATGGAGTCTCAAAATAGAAAAAGGGCCGTCTGCCAGTGGCGGACGGCCCTTCGTTCGTTAATTATGCTCTCGTGACACCAAGATCGATCTGCCAGAATCTGTCCGCCCCGACAGCCGAAGCCATCAGGGATGGGTAACTTGAGTCTAGCGAAGCACTAAGCCCGTGAGAGCCGCACTTCGCACTGGAGAACATCTTCCGCACACCAGAGCGGAATAGATCTCTCTTATTTAGAAAGGAGGTGATCCAGCCGCAGGTTCTCCTACGGCTACCTTGTTACGACTTCACCCCAATCATGAGTCATACCTTGGGCGCTTGCCTCCTTGCGGTCGGCGCGGCGAC
>Ga0210394_10000447_pt1 | contig 88133 bp, 89 predicted proteins | sample IncBWC12MmetaG_FD_160121 | JGI IMG/M metagenome (GOLD analysis project Ga0210394, IMG submission 160121) | Forest soil microbial communities from Barre Woods Harvard Forest LTER site, Petersham, Massachusetts, United States - Inc-BW-C-12-M | ecosystem: Environmental > Terrestrial > Soil >...
GATTACTCTCGACCAGCTCTACCCCATGCTCGAGCAGGTGCTCGAAGGGCACCATCGCACCAGCGAACGAATGGTGCTGGAGGCGCAGATTCTCCGGCGCGGCAAAGTTGCCGAGCACCAAACCGCTCTCAACGACGCCGTTGTCAACAAGGGCGCGCTATCGCGAATGCTCGATTTCGATTTGTATGTTGATAGCGACCACGTAGCCCGATATCGCGCCGACGGATTAATTGTCGCGACTCCCACCGGATCCACGGCTTACTCGCTGGCAGCCGGCGGCCCCATCATCCAGCCCGGCATCGACGCCTTTGTAATCACGCCAATCTGCCCGCACATGCTGACCAACCGCCCGCTCGTTGTTCCCGATACGTCGCGCACAGAAATTGATTTTTCAGCCTCCGAGGAGCCCGTGTACATGACGCTCGATGGACAAATCGGATTTGAGCTGGGCCCGGCGGACCGCGTGCTGATCACAAAATCGGAGAACAAAGTTACGTTTGTTCGGCCGCCACGAAAAACTTACTTCGAGGTATTACGCAGCAAGCTACGCTGGGGAGAACGCTAACCGAACGCGGAAGTTCCACGTCGCTCAGCGTTATTTCACTTTGAGCACGACGAGAGTGCGATCGTCCGCCGGGTGAGCCCCGCCTGAAAAGCGATCGAGTTCCTCGAGGATTCGATCCGCCAATCCATCCGGCGTGAAGTCGTGGTGCTCCGCGATCAACTTGCAAACACGATCGTGGCCGAAGAATTCTCCGGCGGGATTTTGCGTGTCGCCAATTCCGTCCGAGTGAAATACGACCACGTCGCCGGTATCGAGAATAAAGCTGCGCTGATCGTAGGTTGCTTCCTCGAAAATTCCGAGCGGAAACCCAGCCAGGCGAATTTTTTCGCAGCGCCCACCATGAAATAGAAACGGCTGTTCCTGTCCGGCATTTGCGACTCGCAATTTGCGCCGCCCTCGATGCCAGGTTGCAAAGCAGAGGGTCATAAAGCGGCCCTCAATCATGCGCTCGCCGAGAAAGCCATTGATGGCACGGAGCATTTCGGCCGGCCGATGTTTTTGCGGAGCGAGGCTGCGAAGCGTACCGATTCCAACAGCACCATAAAGCGCAGCCGCGCTTCCCTTCCCGCTCACGTCGCCTAACGCGATCGCCAACTCCTGCGGCCCATAACGCAAAAAATCATAGAGGTCACCGCTAAGTTCGCGCGACGAAACGACGCGCGCCGCGATATCGAGCCCGTACTCAGGCCCGGGAAGACGCGGCAGCATCGCGCCCTGAATCCGGCGGGCAGCAGTAAGGTCGCGCTCCATGCGCGCTTCGTCGCGCGCCACCTGTTCGTAAAGTCGAGCATTTTCGAGCGACACCGCAAACTGCGCCGCAAGAATCGAAAGCACCTGTACATGGTCAGGCGTGAAGTAATTCAGTTGCGGGCTTTCCAGGTCCATCACGCCGATAACGCGATCCTGATACAGCATCGGCACCGCAAGTTCCGAGCGCGTCTCCGGATTCACCATCAAATATCGTGGATCGAGTGTGACGTCCGGCACTACGACGGCGCGCCGCAGCGTGGCCGCCGCTCCGACGATTCCTTCATGCGCAGGCACCGCGTTCTTTTCCTGAATGCGCTGCCCGAATTTCACCGTCACGCGATGACGGAAGACGTGCTCACTTTCCTCGTACAGCAAAATGCTGAAAATCTGATAGTCAATCAGGCGTTTCGTGAGTTCGGCAGCCCGGCGCAGCACTTCCTCCACGCGCAGAGTCGAATTCGCTTCGCGACCGACTTCGTTGAGCAGCAAGAGAGTTTCGGCTTGATTTCGCTCGTGCTCATAGAGTCGCGCGTTTTCAACCGCCGTGCTGATGCGGCTCGCCACCAGCACCAAAACGTTTTGCTGGTCGGGCGTGAAGTAATCCAGCTGGCTGCTCTCGATATCGAGCACGCCGATCACGCGCCCGCCGTGAATCAGTGGCACAGCGAGCTCGGAGCGAACGCCGTCGAGCGCGTTCAGGTAGCGCTTGTCTTTCGTAACATCGCCAACCCGGATCGGCTGGCCGGTGGCGGCAGCGGAACCGATAATCCCCTCGTCCATCGGAATGCGCCAATGCTCCACCACTTCCGGTCGATGCCCAATGGCAAAGCGAAAGTAGAGCTGGTCTGAATTTTTCTCGGGAAGCAGGACGGCGAACACTTCGTAGTCAATCAGGCGCTTAATTTGCGCGGCGGCGGTCGCAAGGACCTCATCGAGATTCAGCGACGCGTTGATCTCCTGGCTGATGTCCGCCAGGATGGCCAGCGTCTCGGCGGGAAGCTCCAGTTTCGAATTGAGTTCAGTCGAATCCATCAGTTAGCTCGCGCGAAGACGGCTCTCCACCTCCGCTCTAATCCGCGCGGAGCATCGTGCACACGTTCTTTTGTTGGAATCAATATTATAGCAGGTGGGAACGAACGTCTTTTCGAGATTGGCGCGAATTGCAAAGCTAATAATTTCCGCTCGGAGCCAAAGTGGCAGTCGCTTCCTCAGGTGACGACGCGCGTGCTTGTTCCAGAATCTTCACGCTGGCGCTCGCTCCAATGCGCGTTGCCCCTGCCTGTACCATTTTCTGAACGTCTTCCAGGCTGCGCACTCCACCCGAAGCTTTCACGCCCAGGCCGTCGCCTACCACAGCGCGCATCAAGCGCACATCTTCCGCCGTGGCGCCGCCGGTGCTAAATCCCGTCGACGTCTTCACGAAATCCGCTCCGGCATTTTTCGCCGCGAGCGAACCTCGCACTTTCTCCTCGGTTGTAAGCAGTGACGTCTCGAGAATCACTTTACAGATTGCGCCGCCGCGATGGCTGGCATCCGCAACGCCCCGAATATCCGCTTCCACCGCATCGGTGAGCCCAGACTTGAGTGCGCCAATGTTGATCACCATATCGATTTCCTGCGCGCCCAGTTTGATGGATTCTTCGGCTTCGAATCGTTTCACTTGCGGCAGCGTGGCGCCTAGGGGAAACCCGACCACGGTGCACACGCGCACTTCACTGCCGCGCAGCAACTCCGCTGCTTGCGGCACATTCCAGGGGTTCACGCAAACCGAGGCGAATCCGAATTTCAAGGCCTCAGCACAGATTTTGGCGATGTCGTCCCGCGTTGCGTCCGGCTTCAGCAGCGTGTGATCAATCAACCGCGCGATGTCGGCCTCAATCGGACCGACCGCGGCTCCGGCAGAAATTCGCGCGGCCCCGGCCTCCACTACTTTTCGTGTTTTGCGCGCGCACTTCTCCGCGCAGCGCTGATCGCAACCCGGGCACACCAGTTCGTCAATTTCGAGCCCGCAGAGGTCAGTGCATTTTTCGCTGCCGAGGTATCCGAGGATTTCTTCGGTGATGGCCTGGATGACTTTGTCGAGTTGCTGCTGATCCACCCGGCACTCCCGTGGTGCAATCCGTCGCGCCGCCGATGCCAATCCAGCGCGCGGCTCAGGATTTCAGATGCCGCTTCTCGATCGCTCGAATCTTATCCACGCGCTTTTGGTGGCGTCCGCCTGCAAATGGCGTTTCAAGCCACGCTGCCACAATCTCACGCGCTACTTCCGACGCAATCAGGCGAGCGCCGAGCGAAAGAATATTTGCGTCGTTGTGCTCACGGCTATTTCGCGCGGTGGCTCTATCATAGCATAGCGCCGCGCGTGCTCCCGGCACCTTGTTCGCCGCGATTGAGGACCCGATTCCCGCGCTGTCGATCACAATGCCGCGCGCCGCGTCGCCTCGCACCACCGCGTTGGCCACCGCCTCCGCAAAATCGGGATAATCCACTGCGTCGCGATTCGTAGTGCCCCGATCCAGCACCGTGTATCCCCACGCAGCGAGATAACCTTTCAATTCCTCTTTGAGGTCGAATCCGCCGTGATCCGCGCCTATCGCAATCGCTCGCGACGCAGCAGATGTTGGGGCTTCGGCTCCGGCCGGTTTCGGCTCCTCGAATCGAATCGTGATGCCTCGCGCTTCCGCCTCGTCGCGAGCAAGCGGCGTCACTATCGTGCCAAACGCGACCACCAGTTCGCCGCCTTGGCCGATAGATTCCAGTTCCCGCACCGTTAGGACTTTTCGAGCCACGAATTATTCCGGGGGAAGGCTGAGGACGCAGACATCTTTCAAATTGCGATATCGCTCGGCATAGTCGAGCCCGTAGCCGACCACAAATTCGTTGGGAATCGTGAATCCCACGTAATTCGCTTTCACTTCTTTGATTCGGCGCGAAGGTTTGTCCAGCAGCGCGGCGATGTGAAGCGTCTTCGGCTTGCGCTGCTGCAGCACGCGAATCAAATAGCTCAGCGTCAGGCCGGTGTCCAGAATGTCCTCCACCAGCACAACATTGAGTCCTTGTATGCTGCTATCGAGATCCTTCAGGACGCGCACCTGGCCGGAGCTTTGTTTTCCTTTGCCGTAACTCGATACTGCGATGAAATCGATGGAAGTATCGAGATCGATCTCGCGGACGAGATCAGAAAGGAAAATGCACGCGCCCTTCAGTACGCCTATAACGTGAACGCGCTCACCTTTGAAATCCTTCGTGATTCGTTGCGCCACTTCGCGAACGCGCTTCTGAATCGCAGCGCGTCGAATCAGCACTTTCAGCTTAGGCTGCCCGGTACTCGCCATAGATACGCGCCCCCGCAGGAAAGGCGCTTACTCTATCCCAGCAACTCAGCGGTGACAAGGCGAGGCATTTTCAAATGGCAGGCGGCGGGCAATATGGCCAATGCGGCGCGAAGCAAGAAACTGAAGACGTCTACCGATCTGGATCCAAACAAAACTAGTGCTCTGACTCGGGCGGCTGCCCTTCTGCAGGTTTCGCTTCCGAGCCTCCTTCCTTGGCAGCCGGTTCAGAAGCCTCGTCGGGCTTTTTGGCCAGGTATTGCACGATCATCGACACGCGCCGATTCGCCGGATCCAAAGGCGCCTCAGGCTTCCGAAGACTTTGATCGGCAAACCCTCGCACCTGCGTAATCTGATCGGGCTTCACCCCATTTTCCTGAATCAATCGCCGGGTGGCATTTGCACGATCCGCCGATAACTCCCAGTTCGTGTAATTGCTATTCCGGGAGTACGGCTTGGCGTCGGTATGCCCCTCCACGTAGATCTTATTGGGAAGCTTACCCAACTCGCGAGCGAGTGCGATGAGTATATCGTTCCCGTCGCCGTTGGGCTTGGTGTTGCCGCTTTCGAAAAAAGTGCCATTCGCTGATTCCATCAATTCGATTCGTAATCCCTCGTTGGTCACCGTCATGTCAATGTGATTTTTCAGCTTCTCGATATTTGGAACTTCTCGAATCGCTTTCTGCAACTCGTCTTTCAGATCGGCCATGTTGTCTTTCGAAACCACGAAATTCTGGCCTGATCCTTCCATACCGCTGCCGATTTTTGTCGACGTACCGGTGGGATCCTTGAAATATCCGCCCACAGCTTTCTGAATCTCTTTGCTCGAATTCAGCAGCCACAACACGATGAAAAGCGCCATCATCGCGGTGACGAAATCGGCGTATGCCACTTTCCACGCGCCCCCGTGATGGCCGCCGTGGTTGCCGCCTTTTTTGATAATGATGATGGGAGGTTTCGCGGTCATCGTGTGCGAGAGCGCTCTCACGCTGCAGCGGCAGCGGGTGCTTCCCCTTTATCCTTAATAAATTTCTCGGTCTCCTGAAAATCAGGGCGCACGTGGCCCGGAATCGCGCGACGGCCGATCTCGACGGCAGTGCCCGGCGCATTTCCCTTCATGAAGGAAATAATAAGAACGCGCAGCACGTTGTAATAGGCGTGCTCATCTTCAGCTGCCTTGCCCATGTTGGAGGCTAGCGGCCCAACCAACCCGTAACACAGCAGGATTCCCAAGAATGTTCCCACCAGAGCCGCAGCAACCTTGTGTCCAATTTCCTCCGGTGGACCGCCCAGCGCGCCCATGGTTATCACTACGCCTAACACCGCGGCGACAATTCCGAGGCCCGGAAGCGAATCGGCCATCGTAGCGAGCGCAACGATCGGCTGAGTTGCGCCGTGATGGTGAACGTCCATATCCCGTTCGATCATCTGGTCCGCATCGAACGGGTCGATTCCGCCGCTCGATGCAAGTCGAATGGAATCGCACACAAAAGCCAGCGCGTGATGATCTTTCAGGAATGACGGGTACTTCGAGAGAATGGGACTTTGGTCTGGCGCGTCGCTATCCGTTTCGAGCGCCATTAATCCATCTTTCCGTGCGCGCCCAAAAAGTTCATACATCATCTTGAGCGACTCCAAATAACGCTGTTTCGTAAATTTGGAGCTTCCAAACGCTCCCCCGATGCCACCGGCCAGCTTTTTCAGGATGTGCAGCGGATTCGCTACCAGCACCGTTCCGATCGCGGCGCCACCGATAATAATCAGCTCGGCGGGCTGCATGAGCACTTTCAAATTGCCGTGTTCCATCAAATAGCCGGCAACCACCGCCCCAAAGACCACGACGATCCCAATAATCGTGAACATCGCGATCCGTTCCTCCTAAAGCTTCGCCGCCATCACACAAGGACCTTGATGCCTTTTCCACTCGCCGACGCACCAGCTCGAAGCGCCGCTTCAGCCCGGCTAACCATCGAGTCAACCGTGTCACCGACCGCCGTAGAAGTCCCCCCGAATGAAGCTGTCACCGAAACCTTATCTCCCCACCACTTAATTTCTGTATAGCTCACCATCTTCGTCAGGCGCTTTGCTACGCTCTCGATTTCATCTACCTTGCACTCAGCAAGTACAGCCAGGAATGTACGCTCGGAAAGACGGCCCAGAAGGTCGGTCGGTCGCAGGCTATTTCCTAGCGTCTGCGCCACTGCTCGCTGAATCGCCGCAACCGCGCGAATGCCGTGAGCCGCTTGAAAGTGATCAATCCGGTCCACCTGAATGCACAGAACGCTGAAAGGAATTCGATACCGGTTAAAAGTGTCGAGGTACTCTCGCAGCTGAAACAGAATATATTCCCGATTGAATACTCCCGACTCCTCGTCGATGCAACCAAAGACCGCAAGCTTCCCTTGTCTTCGATCCCAACTTGAAACGCTCATGCTTTCCTCGAAACTTTCCGCCGCGCCGATCACCGTCCCGTGACTGTTTCGAATCGCCACCGCACGGAGTCGAACCAAGACACGATGCCCTTCCTTGTGGCAGAGCGACACATTGACCGCCACCGGCTGACCGTCGCGCAAGACGGCCGCAATCGCATCCGCCGCATCCGTTGCAAAACTGTCGTGCCCGTCGCGATTTCCCAGTAAATCGTCCACGCAGAATCGCCCTAGCACATCCTGGCGAAGATGCCCCGTGATGCGCTCGGCCCCATCGTTCCAGAAGAGGATCTTCTGATTATGATCTACCAGATAAATTCCGGTTTGAAGACTCTCCAGTATCCTTCGATGGATTTCCGGGTTGTCGAGTTCCGATACCATATGGCTCCGTTAGGAGTTATCGGTCGAAAACGGAACAAGTTTAGAGGCCGCTCGAAAGAGGTGTTGTGGAACAGATTCGTAGCTGAATAATGAAGAAGCGACAGCAAAGTGAAAAAGTTCAGCAGCGTTCGATTATCGTGGCTATTCCCTGGCCTACCCCGATGCACATCGTACAAAGCGCATATCGCCCGCCGCTATTCTGCAGCTGATACATCGCGGTCGTAACCAGCCGCGCCCCGCTCGCGCCCAGCGGATGCCCGATCGCGATCGCTCCGCCATTCGGATTCACATGCGCCGCATCATCCGGCAGGCCCAAATCGCGCGTCACGGCCAGGGCCTGCGCGGCAAATGCCTCGTTCAACTCAATCACGTCCATTTGCGAAATTTGTAATCCTGTCTTTGCCAGCACTTTCCGCGAAGCCGGCGACGGCGCAAACCCCATCACTCGCGGCGCCACACCCGCCGTAGCGGTAGCAAGCACTCGCGCCCGCGGCGTGAGCCGGTATTTCTCAGCCGCTGACTTTGAAGCAAGCAACAACGCGCACGCCCCGTCATTAATCCCCGAAGCATTTCCCGCCGTAACAGTCCCCCCCGGCTTCACAATCGGCTTCAGCTTCTGTAGACCCTCCATCGTCGTATCCGGCCGCGGCTGTTCATCCGTATCAAAAATCTTCGGTTCGCCCTTAGCCTGCGCCACCGGCACCGCCACAATCTCGCACTTGAAAAATCCAGCCGCATGCGCTCGAGCCCAGCGCTGCTGCGTTCGCAGCGCAAACGCATCCTGATCCTGCCGCCCAACGTGATATTCCTCCGCCACGTTTTCCGCCGTCTCCGGCATCGAATCCACGCCGTATTTGCTCTTCATCAGTGGATTCACAAACCGCCATCCGATCGTCGTGTCATAAATCTGCGCGTCGCGGCTGAAAGCCTTGTCCGACTTCCCCATCACAAACGGCGCCCGCGTCATGCTCTCCACGCCGCCCGCAATCATCATCTCCGCCTCGCCGCTCTTGATCGCCCGCGCCGCAATTGACACAGCCTCCATGCTCGATCCACACAACCGATTTACCGTTGCCCCGGAAACTTCCTTTGGCATTCCGGCAAGCAGCAACGCCATGCGCGCCACATTCCGATTGTCTTCTCCAGCCTGATTCACGCATCCGTAGATCACATCATCCGCTGCCTGCCAATCAACGCCCGCGTTGCGCTCCATCAGCGCGCGAATCGGAATCGCCGCCAGATCATCCGCCCGCACCGTCGAAAGCGCCCCGCCAAACCGCCCGAACGGCGTCCGCACCGCATCGCAAATAAAAACTTCGCTCACAGTCATCTCCGATAATCGCACCGCAGCACCAATAAACTCGCCCAGCCGAACCTATATGATGAATCCTTTGTCTCATTCCGACAAGGCTGCAACGCCGCCCGCCAGTAACCGCCGCCTCGTACAATCGCCATGCGCCAGCACGCATGTCCATGTAGAATGCCCAGTCGATGCCGCATGCGGCCGGGCTTCGCATTCCCTTACGATCGGAGCGCTGATCCTTTTGAACACCTTCGAACTAACCGGCCTTCTCTTCCTCGGCTCACTGCTCGCCGGATTCCTCGGTTCCCTCACCGGTCTCGGCGGCGGTGTTGTCATCGTCCCTTTTCTCACTCTCGCATTCGGCGTCGACATTCGCTACGCCATCGGCGCTTCGCTCATCTCCGTCATCGCCACTTCCTCCGGCGCCGCAGCCGCTTACGTCCGCGAAGGCTTCTCCAATATCCGCGTCGGGATGTTTCTCGAGATCGCCACCACAGTCGGCGCGATCACGGGCGCCATCGTTGCCGCCTACTTGAAGCTCTCGTGGATTGCCATCGTCTTCGGTCTCGTGCTCCTCTACTCCGCTTATGAGTCCGTTCGCTCGCGCACCGATTTGCGTGGCCCCAGCCAACCGGATCGAATCGCTTCCCTTCTTCGCATGGACGGCTCCTTCCCCGCTTCGCAAGGCATCCGCTCCTATCACGTCACCAACGTCCCCGCCGGCTTTAGCCTGATGTTCACAGCAGGAGTCCTCTCCGGCGTTTTGGGCATTGGCTCCGGCGCAGTGAAAGTTCTCGCCATGGACCGCGCCATGAAGCTCCCCTTCAAAGTCTCCACCACCACCAGCAACTTCATGATCGGCGTCACCGCAGCCGCCAGCGCGGGCGTTTATCTGAACCGCGGATACATTGATCCCGGCCTCGCTATGCCGGTGGTGCTCGGCGTCCTGATCGGATCCCTAACAGGAGCACGCTTCTTGGCTGGTACCAGAGTAAAAGTTCTCAGAGTGGTGTTCAGCACGGTCGTCGCACTGCTGGGACTCGAGATGATGTACAACGGCTTCATCGGAAAGTTCGTCCAATGAACACAATGAACGCGCCTGCGCCGGCAATGTCAGACAAGCGCGCCGAAGAAATCATCGGCATCCTTCTGCGCACGGGCGTCACTGTTGCTGCCGTAGTCGTCTTCCTCGCCGCAATTCCCTATCTCACCCAGCACGGTTCCGCAAAACCGGATTATCACGTCTTTCGCGGCGAGCCCGACCACCTCCGCCACATTTCCGGCATCATCAAAGCAAGCATCGCTCTGCATCCTGCAGCCATCATTCAGCTTGGAATTTTGATTCTCATCGCCACACCCGTCGCGCGTGTCGCATTCTCCGTCTTCGCCTTTGCCGAAGAGCGCGACTGGATGTATGTCATCGTCACGCTGATTGTGCTCGCACTACTTTTGTTCAGTCTCAGCGCCACAAATTTATGAGAGCGGATCTGGTTGTGGCCGATCTTTCTCAGAGTGGACGGAATCAGGCATCTACAGGTAAAGAGATGCTATGACGCGTCAGGAATTCTCAGTGGGTGTATTGCACGGGTGGCATGGCATCGTGCTCGGACTACTGGGGTCCATCGTATTCCTGATCTCTGGCTGGCAGGATGTGGGGCCGGGAATCGGCATGATCAGTTCTGCATTCTGGTTTTTTCTAGCTCTGCTCTCGACACTCGGAGTCATATGGCTGGGCATTGGAGCCAGAATTTGGGCAGGAGCTTTGCTGGGCCTGACGTTTTTTTGTTTGGAGTCCTGGTTAATCAGCCGCTGGCGGCGGCAATCGCACGACCCGCCCAAGCGCCAAGGGTTCTAGTCTGTCCAGGAAATACTGGATATGATATTGAATGGAAGGGGGATACGATACACCTAGGCGTCCGGTGGCCGCTTGCACCGGATTCCCGTTTTGACACTGGGCCCCATCTCATCTTCGAGGCACGGCTCACATGACGCTCCTCTCGCTCAACTCATCATCCCTTGAGAATTTCCTGCTGCAAAAACTCAGCCACGTCATCAACGACGCCCCCATTCGCCTCATTCTCCCCAGCGGCGCCGAAATTTCGCCCGCTCAGTCCGACCCGGTCGGCACGTTGCTTATACATGATCGCCGGACGCTCCTGCGAATTATCCTCAGCCCCGAAATCGAATTCGGCGACGCCTACACCGAAGGCCGCGTGGAAATTGACGGCGACCTTGTCGAAGTGCTCGCGGCAGTTTTTCGCGCGCTCTCCGGTCGAAATCCGGGTTCGTGGTTCGCTCGCTCGCGTTCGAAATTGCTCGAATGGACGCAGGCCAATACCTTGCGCGGCTCCCGCGAACATATTCACCGTCACTACGATCTCAGCACCGACTTTTACAAGCTGTGGCTGGATTCCGAAATGCTCTACACCTGCGCCTACTTCGAATCGCCGTCCCTACCGCTCGAAGCCGCCCAAATCGACAAAATGGATCTGGTCTGCCGCAAACTTCAGCTTCAGCGCGGAGAACGAGTCGTCGAAGCGGGCTGCGGCTGGGGCTCATTCGCGCTTCACATGGCCGAACAGTATGGCGTCCGCGTGAAAGCCTTCAATATTTCTCGCGAGCAGCTGGCCTACGCGCGCGCCACCGCAAAGCGTCGCGGCCTCGCCGACCGCGTGGAATTCATTGAAGACGATTACAGAAATATTCGCGGCAAGTTTGACGTCTTCGTCTCTGTCGGGATGCTCGAACACGTTGGCACGGAAAATTATCGCGCGCTCGGTGAAGTGATCCACAGCACCATCGGCAATTTCGGCCGCGGCCTTCTGCATTTCATCGGCATGAATCGGCCGCGCCCGTTGAGCGCCTGGATCAGAAAACGAATCTTCCCAGGCGCGAATCCCCCCACACTGAGCCAGATGATGCCGCCGCTCTTCGAGCCCTGGAACTATGCGGTGCTTGACGTCGAAAACCTTCGCCTTCACTACGCGCAGACCCTGCGCCACTGGCGCAATCGCTTTGATCGCTCCGCCGACCGCGTCGCGCAAATGTTCGGCGAACAATTCGTCCGCTTGTGGAGGCTGTACCTGGCAGGCTCCGAGGCAGGTTTTGTCGCAGGCTCGCTGCAACTGTTCCAGCTTGTTTTTGCCGGATCAGAATGCCGCCAGATCCCCTGGTCGCGCGCTCACCTCTACGAAAAAATCCAGCAAACCGCCAAGCAGGAAGCGAAATGGATGCATGCAGCGTCTTGATCGTTGGCGGCGGCCCGGCAGGCTCTTCCTGCGCCTGGCAGTTGCGGCGCGCAGGTATTGATGTCGCCATCCTCGATAAATCCACATTCCCTCGCAATAAAGTCTGCGGCGGCTGGATCACCCTTCCGGTTTTCGAAGAATTAGAAATCGACGCCGCCGATTACGCCCGCAACAACGTTCTTCAGCCCATCACTGGATTTCGCACCAGCATGATGGGCGACCGTGAAACGGAAACCGACTACCGCAAGCCCATCAGCTACGGAATCCGCCGCAGCGAATTCGACGATTACCTGTTGAAGCGCTCAAGCGCGCGCCTCATCGAAGGCACTCCTCTATCAAGCATCGAACGTACTGCTAACGAATGGCTCGTCAACGGTCAAATCAAGACCCAACTGATCGTCGGCGCCGGAGGACACTTCTGCCCCGTTGCTCGTTTCATGGGTTCCAAATCCACGACCGAAAACGCAGTCGCCGCCCAGGAAACCGAATTCGAAATGGACTTCGAGCAGCAAAAGAAATGCTCGATTCGCCCGGAAATTCCCGAACTCTATTTCTGCGCGGACATGCGCGGCTACGGCTGGTGCTTCCGAAAGGGAAATTTAATCAATATCGGCCTGGGCAGGCTGGACAAGCATTCGCTCGGCGCGCACATCACCGCATTCATCGCATTCCTGCGCCGCACCAGAAAAATCACATTCGATTTGCACTCAAAGCTTTTCGGCCACGCCTACCTGCTCTACGGCAGAAGCAATCGCAAAATCCTCGACGACGGAATCCTCCTCATCGGTGACGCAGCCGGCATGGCCTACTCCCAAAGCGGCGAAGGAATCCGTCCGGCCATCGAATCCGGCCTCCTGGCCGCCAAAGCAATCACAGAAGCGAATGGTGCATACCACCGCGAAAATCTCGACCGCTACCGCGCGTTACTCACTAACCGCTTCGGCCCGCTACAAGACGACTGGTCCGTCCAAATCGGCCGCCGCCTCCCCCCTCGCCTCATGAGTACCCTAGGCCGCGCTCTACTAGCCACCACATGGTTCTCCCGCCACATCGTCCTGGAAAGTTGGTTCCTACGCTCAACCGAGCCCGCCTTCCAGTAACACCCCCCCGTCGCACATCCGCGCCACGCAGCACTGCACTCTGGCGTCTTGCCCTTAAGTAGCACAGGCATTCCTGCCTGTGCCCCAAGTAACCCGCGTCACAAATCGCCCTAGCCATGCACCCAACACGAAATCGTTCTTCAAGCCACCCCAGACCCCGCACCTCATTCCCCGCCGAAACCGCACTTCCGTACCGCCGGCGTCCCGCCGGCTCTTTTAATTCCCGCGCAGAACGTCCAGCACGGCCTCTTGCCTTCCAGTAGCGTAGGCTTCAGCCTGCGCCCCAAGCCGCTACGCGCTACGACGTCTAATCCTTGCCCCGACGTGATTGCGTTCTTTCGAATTTCCTCTTGCCTCTCCCTAAGACAAGCCACACTCGCCCCAGACCCCGCATCTCATTCCGCGCCGAAACCGCACTTCCGTAACGCCGGCGTCCCGCCGGCTCTTTTGACTTTTTCTCGACGCCACCGCCGCCCGCACTCCCGCGCCACCCACCCCTAATTCTGCACCGTCGTATGCCTCACCGCATACCAACAAGGCGTATACCCAAAATGCGGAAACATCGCATGTATACAACTCTCCGCCTCAGCCGGATCCATATCAAACTCCACCCGCCCATCCTTCCGCGGAATATCCCACTCGTGATGCACCATCACAGTCCCCAACGCAGCAGAACCACCGCCAGCCATCAAATGCTTAGCCCAAAGATAATCACCCGCATACACCAACGCCGCCGCCCCAATCGCCGCCAAGATCACCCGCTGCAAAATCACACTCGTTCGCATTCTGCTCTTACTCCGCCCTGTCGCCCGAGTCTAACACCTTATCTTTCGCGTCGCCGTTCATGCCTCCAACACGCCTTTGCTCGTCGGCACACAACACCCCAGACCCCACATTCACTTCGCGTCACAACTACTCTTCCGTAGCGCCGGCGTCCCGCCGGCTCTTTTGACCTCGCGACCACCACGTCGAGTCCAGTCCTAGAACCAACTGTCTCTGAACTGCACATGCGTACAGGCGAATTTTCCTCCATCACATGCTACCGTCGGCTATGACGGTCGACGGCAAGAGCGAACACAAAAGGAACCAAGGCAAAGCTCGCCTCGCGATCCCCTCAAGGTCCAATCACTCGCAGTACGTGATTCCTCCCCACGATTCGTCGAACCATGCCTCAACTCCGCGCCATAGCACTACCCGGGCTGGAAAGGTCGGCCATCACAAAGACCAATCTCCCCGACGCTCACCACGCGCAACCGAAATCGCCTCCCCACGAGCCTACTTTTTAATCTACGGTTCTGCGATTAAAACTTCGCATAAGCCGCCCCAAATCAGCTACTTGCGAATTTCTAATAGGCGGTTTCCCCGGCACCTGCCGTTCATGCCACACACCACCGCCAGCCTGCATCATTTTTCATTTCACGGTATAATTGGACTCCTTTGCTCACAGTAAACAACATCACGATGCGGTTCGGCGCTCGAGTACTGTTCGAGGACGTCACCACTACCTTTTTCACTGGCCGCCGCTACGCCATCACCGGCCCCAACGGCGCCGGCAAGTCGACGTTCATGAAGATCCTCACCGGCGAGCTCGAGCCGTCCAAGGGCGACGTTACGCGGCCGAAAAAACTCGGCATCCTGCGCCAGGACCAATTCGCCTTCGACGAACATCGCGTGATCGACACCGTTATCATGGGCAATGGTCGCCTGTGGAAAGCCCTGCAGGAACGCGAAGCCCTGCACGCGAAACCGCACGACCAGCTCACCGACAAAGACGGCATGCGCATGGGCGAACTTGAAGGAATCGTCGGCGACGAAGACGGCTACACAGCAGAAGCCGACGCGGCAATCCTGCTCGACGGCTTGGGCCTCGAAGAACCACTGCATGAGCGCAAGATGCGCGAACTGCAAGGTGGACAAAAAGTCCGTGTCCTGCTTGCTCAGGCGCTCTTCGGTCATCCGCAAGTGCTGCTGCTCGACGAGCCCACCAATCACCTCGACCTCGATTCCGTTCACTGGCTCCAGGATTATTTGTGCGAGTACGAAGGCGTGCTGATCGTTATTTCTCACGACCGCCATTTCCTCAATAGTGTCTGCACGCACGTGGCCGATATCGACTATCAAACCATCATCATGTACAACGGCGGCTACGACGACATGGTGATCGCGAAGACTTCGATTCGTTCGCGAATAGAATCGGAAAACGCACAGCGCGAGAAAAAGATCGCGCAACTCAACGAATTTATCGCGCGATTCTCAGCCGGCACGCGTTCCGCGCAGGCAACTTCACGCAAGAAAGAAGTCGAACGCCTGCAAACCACCGAGCTCGCCAGGTCCAACATCGCGCGTCCGTTCATCCGCTTCCAAATGGACCAGCACTCCGGCAAACATCCGCTCGAGATCAAGAGCGTGGTGAAAGAATACGACGGCGTAAAAGTCTTCAAGCCCTTCAGCGCCAATGTCGACCGCGGCGAAAAAATCGCGCTGATGGGACGCAACGGTACCGGAAAAACGACGCTCCTGAAATCGCTGGTTCGGAATGCGCCAGGCTTCATCAGCGATGAAGAAAAGCAGTTCCCCATCAATGGCGGAACAGTTGGCTGGGGCCACAACGTCGCTGTCGGCTACTTCGCGCAAGACCACAGCGAAACCATTCGCAAAGGCACCACCGCGATCGAGTGGCTCCACGAATTCGATCCCATGGCCACCCAGGAACAGCTTCGCGGCGTCCTGGGCCAAATGCTTTTCAGCGGCGAAGAAGCCCTCAAGCCAACTGGCGCCCTTTCCGGAGGTGAAGCCGCACGCCTGATCTTTTGCAAATTAATGCTGCAAAAGCCTAACGTGCTCGTCCTTGACGAGCCCACCAACCACCTCGATCTCGAATCCATCAACGCCCTCAATATCTCACTGCAAAAATACCTCGGCACCGTCCTCTTCGTCACCCACGACCATGACGTGATCGACGAAGTCGCCACGCGCATCTGGCACTTCGAAGGCGGCCGCGTCGAAGACTTCAAAGGCCCCTACTCCGAATACCTCGTCTACGCCCAGGAGAAAGCCTCATAGCTATTACATATGTCGTATAGCAACATCGTTGATAAAATTCGAAAATAAAATCCTCCAGAAACTTCAATTGGATTAAGCTCCTCGCATCAATCCCGTTCCAAAGTGCTGGTCGCGTGCCAGAAAAATCACGCTGCGTTCAAAAGAAATGAGTCTCATGCGAAATTTTCGAGTAGTGCTGGCCGGCGCCATAATTGCGGCCATTGCGTCCCTCTCGGCGTGCTTTCCGAGCCCTGGTGACATCTTCGGAGGCGGCGGTGGCGGTGGTTCGCCCGCGAGCGTCTCGGGCAAGTGGCAGATCCAGCTCACCTCGAACCACGGATCGAGCAACAACATTGAAGTCGACGCAAACTTCTCGCAATCCACCGGCGCCATCTCGGCCATGCAGTCGGTGATTCTCTCCGGCTCACCGTGCGACTTCGGCACCGATTTTATTCAGGGCACTGTCAAAGGAAGCAACATCAATTTTACGTTGGCCTTCGGCACCGGACATCCTACGACGTCGTTCTCTGGCTCGGTGAGCAACAACGGGCTCAGCATGGCCGGTAATTACAAGATGCCTTCCGGCGATTGCGCGTCATCGGATTCAGGAACGTGGGCGGCAACGAAGTTCGGCGATTCGTCAGGCACTTACTCCGGGCAAGTCACCTCTGCGGTGACCAGTCGAGTGATTACCGTGCTGGCTGCGATCCAAGAAAATGCCAGCAACAACCTGGAAGCAAATATCAGCCTCACCAACGGCGGCTGCTCAATGCTCAACCTCACCGGCACAGCGATCGGCAGCATTCTTGATTTGGAGAGTGCCGATCAAACGATCGGTTTCGTTGCGCAGGCATCCGATCCTACCTATGCGAGCCTTGGCACCAGCTACCAAATCGGGGGGACAAGCTGCGGTCTCGCTGATAATGGGAGCGGTACGTTGACGAAGGTTGTGCCGGCTGTCGTCAGCCGTCCAACGACAAGCACCCCGATGAATCCACTGACGAATTCCGTGCTAGCAAGAACTCTAGCTAATCGTCACAACTGAACTTGGTTTTATAAATCGTTGAGACGGTGAGAAAAAGTCTCGGCTTCGCGGTTCGAAGCCGAGACTTTTTTTTGCGAGATGCCAGACGGTGTCTAGGCGCCGTAATTGTCGACAATCGCGTCCTCTTCGACTCTTTGTTTTGTCTTGACGATCCAAAGGCCATCACCGTTGGTGAGATAGATGAGGCCGCGGGCCTTGTCTTTCATCGAAGCGGTGACGCCAGAGAAGCTGCGCATGTCTTTCGAGTTGGCCGAGGAAGTCGTCCCCGCATCCGAGGATCCAAAGAGAGTGAGAGTGTCCGCAACCACCTTCACTTCGGCGGACGGTGCGCCAGCGGTTCCCGCAGTCGTATCGATGCTACGCGGCCGGTCTGGATTGCTAACGTCGAATACGGCTACGCTCGCAGGAGAGTCGAGCCCGACCAGCAGATACTCTTTCCCTTCTTTCTTCACCAGTAGCATGCGAGTGACGGGACCGCCGGAGAGTTGAACGTGGGCGACCACATTGGCGGGCTTATCTTCTCCCTTGTTTGGGTTTGGTTTGGCGTTCACAACTGGCCCTGCCAGGGCGATTCCGATTGCGGCAACTGCAATGGCCGTCCGGTAAAAACCCTTCGACAGGTTGTTGCTTGGATTTCCTTTCATTGTACTTCCTCCTTTAGATTTAATTTCTACTTCCAATTCCTGATCGGTTCGCTTATGGCGAGCCGCCCTCAATTCTGGTTACGCGACGGCGCCGGACTACCGACAACTTGCGACTTCGTTGTATGCGTCGTCTGAAGTGCACGCGTGGGACCTCGCAAACGTCCCGAGCGCCTGGTTATTCCGCACGATCCAGAGCCCTTCGCTGTTGGTGATGTAGACGAGGTTGTGCGCTTCGTCGTTGAGAGTGCTGGTAACCCCGGAGAAACTTAGAAGGGCGCGAGGATTCGCTGGATCACTCAAGTCGAGTATCTTTACCGTTCTCGTTGAAGGCACGGGATCGGCTGCCATCGAGCCGCTGTCCGGGCTCTCAGCAAGAGCAAGTCCGGCGCTGACCAATTGCAATCTGCCACTTGAAGCTTGATTCGGCCAGGCGAGGAGCTTAACGACGTTGGGCTGGCCCGGATTCGTGACGTCAACAACTGTGACGCCCTGATTCGAGTTTGCGCCGATGTACAGATATTGCCTGCCGTCGTTTTCCTGCAGATTCATTTGCTTTGTGGGAGAACCTGACAGAGCCACATGCGCGACTATCGTCACCGGCTGTTCGGCCGGCGTGGGGGCTCGATGTCTTGCGTCAGCTGCGGGCGCCATCGCTGCAAGAAGTGCGAGAACCACGAGCGGTGACTTCATTCGGTTTTTCATAACTAATTTGTCGATTTCTTTCATTTGCGTTTCCTCCCGTTTTATTTCCGTTCATTTCTACAGACCGCCGTATCGTTTTATTATTCCCGCGACCCGCGCGGCCAGCCACTTAGTGGGAACAATCGTTAGTTACGCGAGTCGAGAGATCGCAAGTTCGCTCGCAACGTGAAGTTAATCGCCTGATTCGGCCGGCACAGTTCCAGGGCAGCCGACCAAGTAAGTGACCCTCAGCGGTAACAGGCCTCCGGACTCTTCGCCGATCTCCCACCGGTAGTCGCCGGTCGCAAGGCCCTTTGTCATCTCTTGAAGTTCTTCGAGCGAGTACGAACGCAGGCAGGAGATCAGCCCGTCGAAGAAGAGAACGAAGGGAATTACCGGAATCAAGTACGTCCAAAGGAGGCGCGACCAACGGAACGGGCGCCGAAATGGTACGAACAGCCACACAGCGAGGGGAATGAACAAGAGAGATAACAACGTGAACGCGCACGTTGCCGGCGCCTCGAAGATGGCGATGCCCCGTCCCCTGCTAGCACTATCCTGCAGCAGGCCGCGCGCTTCGTCAGGCTTGAGATGATGGAACGAAGAGAAAAGCGTCCTGAATCCGTCGAGATGTTCCGGAATCTGGGTAGCATCTACCGAGTGCGCGAGAAAATGAATCCTACTTGCCGACGTAGACGCACGATTATCCGGCCTTTTTGTGCACGGATATTTGTCCGTCAGTAACACTTCAGGCGGTCTTGCTCCACTGCTTTCAAAATCGCGCACGAGAGACGGCCAGGGGCCACCCGCTCCCGAGCACAAGTCCAGCACGCGGTCGGCGCCGCACTGCTCTAGTCGTTGTCGCAGCAGGTTTGCGATGGGCTGATAGGTATTTGTGACATCCAGGATCATCTGCAGCCCGTCGACGAATTCGTCGCGGAGAAATTGCGGAAACCATCTTTGTTCGTGAATCTCGAAGAGCCTCACGTGAGTAAACACCTTTCTCTAGGATTTGCAGGCAATCGGCACAACCCCGTAGATTTGAGCGAAGTGCGGAAGAAAACGTTTCCATAGCGTCGAAGCCGCGATACCGCCGGGCCGGCGGACTCCGAGTCTCACCGCCGACCGGGCGATTTTCGTGTTTGATGACGACTAGTCTCCGAACACGAATGTGTCGTGCTTTTCCTTCGCGACCCCTTCCTGCAACTGCTTTGGATACAAGAACTGATGGCCATCGAGGCGGCCTGCATAGGACCATGCAACAACCGCCGGCGGCTGTGACGATCCTCGCTCAGCCAGGACGATTGCAGCCTTACCATTGAAGCCCTTCTGTGTGGTGGGCCGCGCCTGAATCAAGGCGATCACCCTGGTGCGGTCCGCGTTGGAGATCCGCACAATTTCGTGATTGAAGTTGTTGACGATCTCGAACACGTAAGTGCCGGCGGGTAATACCTGGCCGGGAATCTGAACCGACTCGTTGAACGTAAACAAGGTGGCTTGGTTCCATTCATCGGCCCGCACGCTGGGCAGGACGATCAAGAAGGCAAGCAACATTGCAGCAGTGAGAAAATTCTTAACGACAGCGGCTTTTTTCATAACAGCTCCTTTTTTGTGATGTGACCGTTCATATTCCTTAGACCGGCTCACTGGCCGCGTTATTCCCAATGCTTCCGTGGATTTATTTCGAACGAATCTGGAATAAGGCAGGCCTTGCGGCGGTTCTAGTAGATGCACGTGCGTAGATGAACCGGCACGATTGTGGTCCAGTGAGGAGACGATGAGAGTAAACCCTTTCGACATCAAGACGGTGCTTCTCGCGAGGCACGCACAGCACGTGGTGCTGATTCATTTTCCGATCGCGCTGTTTATCGTGGCGGTGGCTTTCGACTATGTGGCGCAACGGACGAAGAACCGGACGTTGGCTACGGCGGCGTATTTCAATTTGTTGCTGGCGGCGATATCGACGGTGCCTGTGGTTGCGACGGGGCTCGCGGCATGGCAGTGGGCGCTCGAGGGGCAAAAGTTAAAGGGGATCCTTTTGATGCACCTGGTTCTGGGATGCGTGTCGAGCGTTCTGATCTGGCTGGTGTTGCTGATTCACTGGCGGGCGCGCCGGCAGGATCAGGATTCGCTCCCAACGTATCGTCTGGTGATCGAAGCGTTCGCCGTTTTGATCGTCGTGCTGACAGGCCATCTCGGGGGATTTCTCAGCGGCGTGAATGGCGCGGGTTAGCTGATTGCGCCGAGTTCCTGCGCCGTGCACGACGTGACCCAACGCATTCTTTAGCTTCCTTGTATTGCACACGCGAAGCCACTATCAACTTGCGGCACAGGCAGGAATGCCTGTGCTACTGAGATCGCATCGACGGCCGATGACGTGATCGCGCCAAGTTCCTGCGCCGGGCACGACGTGACCCAACACGTTCTTCCGCTTCCTTGTGTTGCACATGTGAAGCCACCGTCAACTTGCGGCACAGGCAGGAATGCCTGTGCTACTACAATCGCAACGACGGGCAATGGCGTGATCGCGCCAAGTTCTTGCGCCGGGCACGGCATGCCGTGCCCCTACTGAACAAATGTGTTGTGAAACGAGTGCAATCGAGCCGCGAGAATTCTGTTCTTACTTGTCAAGCGACGGATGTCGTAGACTCGTCCACGTCGGTTGGCGACATACCTCGGTGTTGAAGATCGGGCGTTCGAGCGCCCCCGATCAAGCAACGGTACGATGACACTGTCGAACCCTCATTCACTTTCGCAGCCCGCGAAGGCATCTTCAGAGCCCGCGATGATTCGTCCTGCTGCTAGCGGAAAATTTGCGCTTGGGCTTGGACTCACCAACGAATGCAACCTGGCTTGTTCATTTTGCTATCGCGATCCGGCGCGGACGGACCGGCTTAGCCTGCAGCAAGTACGATCTGTGATGGAAAGCTTGCCGGTGCGGTCTGTGAATCTGGGCACCGGCGAGAATGGAATGCACCCGGAATTTCGGGCGATTCTGGCTTATCTACGTTCTCTACCTGTAAAGCTGACCATCACCTCGAATGGCCACAGCGCGGCCGTGCTTACGGATGACGAGCTTCGCGCTTTCCACGATATCGAATTCTCGCTGGACTATCCTACGGAGCTTGAGCAGGACACGCAGCGCGGCAACGGCAATTGGGCCTTGATTCATGAGCAGGCGGCGCGCTGCGTGCGGCTGGGAGTGCCCGTCACTTTTATTGCGGTGATGATGAAGTCGAACTATTTGCGTCTGGCTGAAGTGGCGCGAGTGGTGAAGCGTTACGAGTCGCCACTGCGCGTGAATGTTTACCAGTCGGTGCGTTCGGATTTGTATGCGTTGAGTTACGAGGAGTATTGGCGAGGTTTTCGGGCGTTGTTCGCGGAGACCGACGTGATCGCCATCGGCGAACCTTTGGTTCGCGCGATGGCGGGTCTGCCTCCGAGGACGGGCGGATGCGGGGTGAGCACCGTGCGGATCACACCGCGAGCCACCACGCAGCCTTGCGTCTACTGGCCCGGAGCCGGGGAGCCACTCTCGCTGCTGGCATCCCTGGGCTCATCCGTTGTGGAAACGTCGCCCTTTGTAGAGGCGCGCACGGTGCCGGACGCCTGCCGGCCATGCGCTTATCTGGAGAGTTGTTACGGCGGATGTGCCGGGCGGCGGCGTCTGCAGAACGCGCTTAGCGAACCAGACTTCTACTGCCCCGTTGTCCGCGGAGGGGTGGAGAAGTTGGATGTCCGCATGGCTGCTGCGCGAGAACTTCCCAAGGCCGAAAGCGCATGCACGACAATCGTGATTGCGCGCGATTAGAATAGGGCGGCGATTGCTACAATGGCCCATTGCAGCAAGGCTGATTGCGATGAAACCAAACCAACTTCAAGCGAGGAATTTCTAGATGCCCGAACAACCTTATGCGCGCTTCGGACTGGCAATCGTTCGGCTGACGATCGGGGCGATGTTCGTGGGGGTATTTTTCGAAAATTTAGGGAAGGGGCTCTACACGCCAAACGGCTACGCCGGCTTGATCAACTATTACATCCAACACGATCACGCTCCGGCCATTTGGAAAGCGATTATGGCGACGGCGGCGAGTCATTCGGCGATGGCGGCGCCGCTTCAGGGCATGACGGAGATTTCGCTGGGCGTGCTGCTGGTTCTAGGCCTTCTCACGCGCCCCGCTGGAATTGTCGCATGTGGTTTGCTCGCGAGCCTGTGGGTATCAGAGTGGGGCACGTCGTGGATTTGGGAACTGCTGGTTCCTACGCTGGCAGCGCTGGGGATTGCGGTGGGAGCGGCGGGCCGGACGTGGGGGCTTGACGCGTTTCTGGCACGACGCCGCCCGAATTCGCTTTGGTGGTAAGGCGAAGGGAGCCGACGGCCGCAGGTCAATTCCGGCTAACGGCGCGGCCGGAACGGGACCTAAAACCTGCGCGGACCTGACGGGAAGCGAAAAGCCACGACACTGAAGCACAAGCTAACGTCGAAGAAAGCGTTCGGCGTGTGCCGAGCCAGTGAGGCCAGCGGAGATTACTTGCGAGTTTCGGTGATTATTCCCACGCACAATGAGGCGGGCGCGATTGCCAGGGTCCTCGCGGATATTCCTAATGATCTCGTGACCGAGGTGATCGTCGTCGATAGCAACTCGACCGATGGGACGCCGGAGATTGCTGAGCGAGCAGGGGCGCGCGTCGTCTGTGAGCAGCGTCGCGGATACGGGCAGGCCTGTCTGACTGGTCTTGCCAATGCCAACTCGACTGACGTCGTCGTGTTTCTCGATGGTGACTACAGCGACCGGCCGGCCGAACTTCCGCTCCTGCTCGCACCGATTTTCGATGGACGCGCGGATATTACGCTGGGCTCACGTTTGGCTGGGCCGCGCATTCCGGGTGCGCTTCCCTGGCACTCCGCGTTTGGAAACCGGCTCGCTGCGGGATTGATCTCGCTGCTGTTTCAACGGCGGATCACGGACCTGGGCCCTTTCCGCGCGGCGCGCGCGGACGTCCTGCGTGCGCTAGCGCTCGAAGAGACGACTTATGGTTGGGCGGTGGAAATTATCTTGAAAGGCGCGCTCGGTGGATACCGGATTGTCGAGGTGCCGGTGAGCTACTACCCGCGCATCGGAAAATCGAAGATCAGCGGTACGATGCGCGGCACGCTCGGCGCGGCCTGGTTCATTTTCACTCGGATTCTGCGCTACTATTTCCGCCAGCGACGAGTTGGAATGCCGCAATCTGCGTGAAGCCCGCGACAACAATTTCCTAAGGAAACCTTTTCGCTCCCGATGAAATCCTCTAGCCAGAGCACTGCTGGTTCACGCAGCGGTGGCTGCACGCTTGTAATTATGGCGAAGGCGCCGAAACTGGGCGTGGTGAAGACTCGACTGGCTCAGAGCCTGCCTCTCGCGGCTGTCGTGGAGTTATATCGCTGCCTTTTGGACGATACGATGGCGTTAGCGAGGTCGCTTGGCAACGTGGATGTCGCCATCATGTGCCCCGCGTCCGATGTGGAAAATCTATCGCGTGCGGTGGGTGACTCGATTCCGATCGTGGCGCAATCGGGCGATGGACTTGCGGCGGGGCTTACGTCGGTGTTTGCACATTTCGCGGCGGCTGGCGGCCGGCGCATCGTCGCGTTCAACAGCGACAGCCCGCACCTTCCGGCGTCGGTACTGAAAAGCGCGTTCCGAGCGCTTGTTCAGAGCGACGTGGTTGTTGGTCCGACGTACGACGGAGGTTATTACCTGGTCGGCGCGACCGCGTCTCATCCGGGACTTTTCGAGGGGGACGGGCTGGGAACCACGAATGCATACGAGGCGCTGCTGGCGCGGGTGCGGGCGCTGGGGCTTTCAGTGAGTTTCACCGATCCGTTCTACGACATTGACGTGGCAGAGGACCTGAGCCGCCTTGCCGCCGAACTGCAGAGCGCGCCCGCGAGAGCGCCGAGAACAGCGCAATGGTTGATGGAACGGAGGAAGGCGATTCCGCCAGAGCAAAGCGGGGGAGAGCGATGAGGATCACGGCGTCGCACAGGCTCTACGGGCTTGCGGCCGTCATGCTTGCGGCTCTTTTGGCATGTGCCCGAATTCCTAGCGGAGTGGGCGCCCCTTCTTACCTCATTACACTGGCCATCGCTGGTGTCGCGTACCTTCTGGCTATTCGCGAGTTTTTTTCGACGCCGAAATTTTCTCGCCGCTTCATCGTGATTGGTCTTGCGGCAGCCGCTCTGTGGCACATTCCGTTTCTGCTAATGCCGGCGGGGCCCGATGATGACGTTCATCGCTACGTCTGGGATGGGCGCTTGCAGCGGCTCGGCTACAACCCTTACAGAGTCGTTCCCAACGATCCTGCGTTCGCCGCTTTACACACGGCCGAAACCCGCCAGCTTAACAACGCCGACGTGCCGAGCCCCTACCCGGCGGGCGCGCAGCTTTTCTTTCGGGCTGTAACGGCGATCCACGAGTCAGCGTTTGCATTCAAGGTTGCGTTCGTTCTGTGCGAATTGGCAATCGTTCCACTGTTGCTGGCTGAGTTGCATCGCCTCGGGCAGGGGGAACATTGGGTGCTGGCGTACGCCTGGAATCCTTTGCTCGTCACCTGCGTGACTCAGAGCGGCCACATTGACATCCTCGGAGTCCTAGTGCTACTGCTCTCGGCCGCTGCGCTCGAACGGCGTTGGCGAACTTTCGCGGCGGTGACATTCGGAGTGGCTGTGGCTGTGAAGTTTCTCCCGATTGTGTTGGCGCCGCTTTACTGGCGTCGCGTGCGGGTGCGCGACGCGTTGCTGGCGGTGACCATCGTCGGACTGCTATATGTGCCGTTTCTGCGCGGTGGTTCGGTCCCCACGGGATCCATTGGCGTGTTCGTGCAGCGGTTTCGCTTCAACGATCCGGTCTTCTCTGCGTTAGAGCGACTCATAAGTCCTCTGGTGGCGGCTGGTCTGGCCATGTTGGTGGGTTTAGCAACTGCGGCGGTGCTGCGAAAGAGGCAAGATGAAAACTCGTCGCAGGCGTTTGCATGGCCGATGGCCGCATCACTCTTGTGTGCGCCGGTGGTGTACCCCTGGTATCTTCTATGGCTGCTGCCGTTCGTGCGATCGGTCTCGACGGTGCCGCTGATTATCTGGACGATCAGCATCCTTCCGACTTACTACGTGTGGCATTTGCGCACGCTGGGCGGCCGGTGGGTGGTTCCCGGCTGGATTATGCTGCTGGAATACGGAGCCGTGGCAGCGGGCGCAGCAGTTGTAGAGGTTCGCCGGCTCAAGCGATCCACGAGTGTGGCCGCCTGAGCGTGCGAGAACACAATCACCGAGGTGTGCTATATAATGCGGCGTCGGTGAGGCAGGGCTTGATTTCACTGAGGAGCGAGCTCCATGAGAAATGCAGTCCGCGTAACGATGGTCGGTCTTCTGGCTTTCGGAATGGTGGGATTTTCATCAGCTTCCTGGGCGCAGGCGCGCCCGCCAATTGTCGAGCAGATGGCGAAGGCTTACGGTATCGATTCGTGGGGGCAGATCGAGGGGATCCGCTACACCTGGAGCATAGATTTGCCCGCGTTCAACCTGAAGCTAGCTCATACGTGGGAATGGGAGCCGAAGACCGGAAAGGTGACCTTTGAAGGGAAAGATAAGGACGGCAAACCGGTGAAGGTCACGTACCTGCGGTCTGAGCTCAACAGCCAGCCTGCGAACGTGAAGGACGAAATCGATCCGGCTTTCATGAACGACCAATATTGGCTGGTTTTCCCGTTTCATGTGGTGTGGGACACCGGCGCCGACGTGCAAGATAAGGGCAAGCAGAAGCTGCCGCTGGGAAAAGGCACCGCCGACCAGATCGTGGTGAAATATCCTTCGGATGGCGGCTATACGCCCGGCGACACGTGGGAACTCTTTCTGGCTCCCGACCATCGGGTGGAGGAATTCATCTACCGGCGCGGCGGACCGAAAAAGCCGAGTGTGGTGATCACAACGTGGGTGGGCAATAAGAAGGCGGGTCCTCTGCTTGTCTCGACGGAGCATCGCGGAACGGCCGACGGCAAGCCGGTGCACATTTTTTTCTCGGACGTGTCCGTCAAGCTCACGGGTTCAGACAACTGGATAAAGGCGCAATAGCACTGTTGTTTTTTTCCCAAGCGGGGATCCCGGCGCAGAGTGAGTCGCGGTCCACATCCACCGGCATCGAGAGCGTGGGCCGAAATAAAACTCGAGGAGCGAGAAAACATGAAACCGGCAATTCGAATCAAAATGACTAAGGTCGGGATTGGCCTTGCATTGGCAATGTTAGCTTGTGGCGCAGCGCTGGCACAGGATGTGTCGTACAACTCCATGCCGGGAGTGGACTTCTCGAAATTCCACACCTACCAGTGGATCACGATTGAGGGTGCTTCCTATCCCAACCAGATTGTGGACGCGCAGATCAAAAACTCCATCGATTCTCAGTTAGCTTCAAAAGGACTGACGAAGACGGATTCGGAAAAGGCCGATTTGTACATCGGCTATCAGGCCTCTATCAGCCAGCAAAAACAGTGGAATGCGTACGGTACGGGAGGCGGATTGCGGTGGGGCGGTGGAATGGCGTCAGCTCAAAGTTCGACCATTAATATCGGGACGCTGGTTGTGGACATGTATGACCCGTCGAACAAGCAGCTGGTCTGGACCGGGCGTGCGACGAAGACGCTCGATCCCAACGCGAACCAGGAAAAGAAACAGAAGAATCTCGATAAGGCCATGCAGAAGCTCTTCAAGAACTACCCGCCGAAGTAAGACAACCTTCGAGTCTGATGGCCGTGCTGAGCCTGGCGGCGGGGTCGGAAACTCGACTGCATCGCCGGAGCTCCACAAAGCCCGTTGCAAGCTCCCCTATTGAGCATCTCTAGACGTCTTTGCGCTGGGGGCGTTTTTAAAGAAATCGTGGACATCGGGCATCGCCGGTGAGCCCGAGTTCGGCGGCGCGCCAGCCGCAGTGGCAGAGTGATTCCGGTCCATCGGTGGGTGAGCAAACTGGCCGCCGGTGGGGTGACTGTTTGTGACGAGCCATCCACGAGCGTGGCGCACCAGGGAATAGGTCATTTGCATCGTTGTGCCGCCCTGCTTCAGGCGAAACTCGACATCTGCCTGGGCCTGGTCACCGTTTATCGAGGTTTGAATCAACTTCATGTCCATCGCAGCCATGTTGATGTTGCTGTTGGCGGCGAGATGCTGCTGAACCGCAGCCTGGATGGAATCGTCATCGGTACTGGGCGTCGCACTGGCAGACGGGCTATCGAGACTGGAGGGAGTGAAGCCTGCGCTGGGCGTAACCGTGCTCGCTGTTGTAGCGCTGCCCGAGGATGGTGCGTTGCTCGTCGATTTGTTGCATCCGCCGGTTAGGATCAGGACCAGCCCCGCAAACACAACCACGCGAAATCGCGTGATGCACATTCCCTTTCGAGGCGGTGCTGGAGTTACGGTTCTCATTTGCTTACCTCGCATTGATTTAGATCGCCAACTCCATCGCGGGCGGAAGCCTGGCTTCTTTTTGTGCTTCGTACGTCATGTCGCGCATACCGAATCCCACGCCGATTTTTTTCAGAAACGTGTTGGGAGGCTCGCCACCCGCGAAGATCCAGACAAAATCGTTGGGGAGTGCCTGCCTTTGGCCTTGGACATCGAGAACGATTGAGTCGGACTTAAATTCCAGCGGGACCGAGTTAAACAGTACGCTAATCTTGCCGGTACGTATGCATTCCGAAATACGCTGCGAATTTCTTTCTTTGATGCGCGTGAAGCTTTCTTTTCGATAAGAGAGGGTGACCTTGTTACCGACTTGATGGCCGAGGCCCATGGCCGCTTCAATTGCGCTATCGCCGCCGCCAACGACAAGAATGCGCTTGTTCACATAGTGGTCGGCTTCGATCAGACGGTACATCACCTTCGGAAGATCTTCTCCTTGCACGCCGAGTTTCTTCGGGATGCCGGTCCGACCGAGCGCCAGAACCACCGCGTAGGCGCGATATTGGCCGGTGCCCGTAATCACGGTGAAGATACCCTCAGGGCCTTTTGCGATGTCTGTAACTTTTTCGCCTTTGCGGAAATTGAAATCGACGCGTCCCAAAACCTTGTTCCAAAATGCGATGAGCTCCTCTTTGGAGAGCTCCTTCTTCTTGAATTTGCCATACATGGGGAATTCGACCGGGCTTGTCATGACAAGTTTCTGACGTGGGTATTTTGCGACCGTACCGCCAAGATCGCCCTCGTCGAGAGTTACGTGGTTCAGTGTTCTTTCAATCGCGCGCAATGAGGCGCTGATTCCTGCGGGACCTGCGCCAACGATAAGAACGTCGTAAACGCCGGGTCCGGCTTTGCCTGTCCGAAGCGACGTGATGCGATTCGCGATCGTATCCACGCAATCGCGGCCCTGGCAGATCGCATTCTTGATTAAGGCCAATCCGCCGAGCTCGCCGGCGATAAACAGATTCGGAATTGTAGTTTCGTATTCGGGCGAAAGGTAGGGCATGTCGGCGCCGACGCTGGGGCCTGCCATTACCATTGTGATGGCTCCTACCGGGCAGACTTCAGCGCACAGGCTGTGGCCGATGCATTTGTGGCCGTTGACGATGACGGCTTTGCCACCCAGCATGGCAAGCACGTCGCCTTCGGGACAGACGGCGGTGCAGGCGGCACACCCGATGCAGTAGCTGGCATCGATGTGGGGGTGCTGGGCCTGAGGTCCTTGGGAATGAATCTTTCCGCGCTCTGCCGCCTCGCGTCCTCGCGTTTCGGCCTTTTTCATTTCCCTGAGGTAGCGCCACATGAAAACCAGAAGCACGAACGCGGCGATAATGAATGCTATGAAAGTATCCATGTCTTCCGAGTGTGCTACATGTACCCGAACCACAGGGCCGTAGCGATGTGCAAGATGGCCAAAACGACAAATGCGTAGCTGAACGGACGATGGATCACATGCCAGAGCTGGAATACCTGCTGCATGCGCGACAGGAACACCATTCGAAGCGACAAGGTCGCCTGCCTGCGAACGACTTTCACGACATTTTCGAGCTCCGAATTTGTGCTGGGCAAGAGGCCACCGCAGCTTAAAAGGATTCCACCAAATCCGAGCACCCGACGGCGAAGAGCAGCGACCCGGAAAGGCCGCGCCAGGTCGAGCGAGAACATCCACAGGAGAGCGCCAATCGCTGATTTATGTTTCACCATTTCGACATCCGGGATATGGAATGCTTTGACCAGCTCGCCCGGACTAAAAAGCTTTTGCGACGCCATCTGATGGGTCAATGCCAGCTGGGTTTCCTGGAGCTCCTGCCAAGTAAGCTCCGCGGCGTTCAAACGGCGAGGGATAGAGCGTAGATATAGCGGCCGATGATTCCGCTGAGCGCCACGGCCACCATGATCCAGAACGCCATTCCCGCTATACCGCGGAATTTGAACGCTGCGTGAAACGCGATAACGATGGGAGCGGTGACGCCCAGGACGATATGAAAATCGAGCCAGTGCGTGGTGGTGCCGATGCTGGCAAGCCACCCCCACCGTTTTCTAAAATAGTAGAAGTAGATTACAAAAAACATACACACGCCGAGCATCCCGAGCTTTATCCCAACCGGACCGCTGGGACGAAGCAGTGCATGCTTGGGCGAAAAGGGCCGCGCGCCGGCGCTGAGGGTGTAGTAATCGAAGCCATAGGCGGCAACGGCGAGCAAGAAGGCGATGGAAATGGCCCAGGCAGCAGCAAGCCTCAGATGATGGGCGGTATCTCGGTTCGGCACAGAAGCAGTGATCGTTCGTACGGTCGCGTTCGTTGTCATTGTGATGGGAACACATTTACGTCGAGTTTGATTTCCGTCCTGTACTTTTTGTAGTTAACGAATCGATGGACGTTGCGCCAATGTTGCTTAGGTGTTTCGAGATCAATTGTTGCCGAAACGGGAAGCCACTGGGGCACCAGCTCATCTTTGAGTGTGACCAAACCGTAATCCAGTTGCGCGCGTATGGATTTGAGGCCCATGTCGGACATAGAGGAGCCCACGTTCATCTCGATACGATGGATATTGCCGTTCGGATCGACCCATGCGACGCCGGAGATTTCCATCGGCCTATCCGCGTAAATCATTTGATAAAGGATGGGAGTGGGCGTACCCGGAATATGCTCGAATCCAATTCGCCCTAGCACCTGGCCATTGATTGCTTCATCGTCGAACCTTTTGAATCGGAAACTCGATTGATAATAGGGATGAAACACCATTGCCAAGGTCGAGAATCCGTCGGTTTTGATCAGAGGACGCAACTCGCGCTTGTCGGGAGCGCGTTCGATCAGGCGCTGCTCTTCGACACGCAAGCGGCCGTCCTCGAAGCGCGTCATGAGCAGCGCGTCATATACGGTTTCCTGTTTGTATTCCGGCCGGTCATTGGTTCTCAGCTTTTCCTGCAGAATGTCTTCCTGGTAGCGCAGGTAGGCAAACTGTTCGACGAATTGCTCGACTCGGGTTTGAGTCTTGTTGAGCAAATCCCATTGTGAGTCAGCCTTCTGTGCCGCGGCCGGAAAGGGAGCGAACAAACAAAGGAGCGCCAAAGCAGCGAGAAGCTTTTCAGTGAGGGCGCCGAGAACGCCAGGTTGTTGAGATCGGGTCATCATCATCGAACCGTTAGAACCTTTTGCCCACGATAAATTGGAGTTGGTCGTAGTTCATCGTGCCGCCGCGCTGCCACGTATACCCGGTCTCGAAGAATGCGGTCCTGCCGGGCGTCCAGTCGATGTAAGAAGTAACGAAATGGGTCTGGGTAGTGCTTGTCAGAGTTGACGAGAAATTCTGAAAGCCGGCCTGCAGGTTAAATTGGAAGCGGTCACCGAACGGCCGTGAAAGAGAGACTGCTTTGTAATCGCCGCTTCCAAACGAGCTGTTGAATTTTGAATAGCGCAGATCGGCCCGGAAGCCTGTCCGCCCGATTTCTCCAAACGTCATCCCATACATCTGGTTCCACGAACTCTTGGAATCTCCGGTGCGAGAACTCTGGCCTTGCTCGGTGTAGAAGCTGATTCGCTTCGGAAAGTTCAGGCGAAGACCGCCGCTCAGTCCTTGAAACAAATAGCGGTCGAGAAGCCCGGTACCGATCAATTGAGGGTCGAACGTCGGCACATTCCGGAAGTAGATGTCGCTCAAGCTCAACTCGACGTGCTGATTGGCCTCATAACGAGCGGTCAAGTAGCTCTGGTTCAGGCCGCCGGTCTTGGCGGTGGTGGGTGGAGTCGTAGTCGGATCGGTGACAACTGTGTGAGAAGCATCGATCTGCATTGAATCATAGATGGAAAATTTGCGATTGATGAAGATGCCAGTTTCGGTAAAGAGGAACTGGCGCATCGCATGCCAGTCGATGGCCGCGAGGGCCACGCCCACGGTAGTGGTATAGCGGACGCCGTCCCACTCGCCGCCCTGAAAATTGACAAACGCGCCGGCGAGACGCTGGTTCGGATTGTAGTCGTAAGAGGTGGGATCGGGAGTCGAGCCTGCGAAGACACCTACGATCGTGTGGTCTCCCTCTCGATGCCCCACATAGCCGCCATCAAGCGTGTCGAGACTCGTGGCCCAGGGCAGATAAAGTCTTCCAAAGCCCGCGACCCAGGCGGAGTTGGGATTGTTATAAGTCAAGCTCAAGTGATAAGTGCGATTGACCAGGTCGGTGATCGTAGCCGGCTGCTCGCCGCCAGAAAGAGACGTGAAACGGCCGCGATAATAGCCGCTGAAATTCCAGTACGAGCCGGCGATTCGCGTCATATCGAAGCGGGCGACCAAGCCGACGTCCGAACTCGTGCTGCTCGGGCTGGTGTGGCTCAGCAGAGTTTCATACTCGACGCCGATGCGCCCGCGCATCCGGTTTATTTCGGGAGAAGGCGGCCGTGGCACGGAAGCTCTTGCTTCATCGGCAGCCGGATCGCCCGAAGTAAATGTGATTACTTGCGGGTATGCGCGGCCGCCTACGAGCTGCTCTTTTTTCTCGGCCTCTCGCTCTTCTCGAAGCTGCTCGGGAGCGAAACGGGCCAAGTCACCGACGACGACAGGCTCAGTCGAGGAAACGATCTCGCAAACAGCCGAAGAAGCAGCGATCGAGATGACCTTGAGCGAAGCGATGATGCCCGACGGCGGAGCGGGCGATTGCACCCCGCCATTCGTGATGGGCGCTGCCACCGTGCGCTCGACGATGAGGCTCTGGCCTTCTTTCAGGCCGGCCGCGCGGCCACCTTCAAGGTAGACGACGCCCTGAGCGATGTACTTCACCCGAAACAACTGTTTCTCAAGGGTTTCTTGCGCCCATGCCAGAATCGGCACCATCGCGACAAGGAGCGGTGCGAAAGAAATAATTAGGAGTCGCGACCTAGTCACCGCCGCCACCATTCTTATGGCATTGGTAGCAATTCACGCTGTTGTAGACGTAGCCGTTGATGCCGGAATGCTTCGGATTCGTTTGCGACGCCGTGTGGCAATTCGTGCACTGAAACACGGCGTAGTTCGAAGGGTTCGTGTGGCAGGTGGAGCAGACGCCGTTAGCGCCTCCATGGTTCATCGGAAACCAGGTGTGATTGAAGGTTGCGCCCAGCCAATTCGTGGTGACCCATGTTGTGTGGCAGGTGGTACAGGTCGTCGGAAACCCTGTCGTGATGTGATTCGGGTTCGTCGTCCCGTTGTAATCGGCCTTGTGGCACGAATAGCAATCGGTTGGCGTCCCGACGAACACACCGCCGATATGGCAACTGGCGCAGGGCACGTTGACGTGTGGGCCCTGGAGGGGGAATGGCGTGGCGTTGTGGTTGAAAACGGCGCCAAGCCAATTCGTGGTCGTCCAAGTTGTGTGACAAAGGGTGCAGTCTTGCGGGAAGCCCGAGGTCACGTGATTCGGAACGTTCGGAAAGGTTCCGGCGTTGGTGTAATCCTTTTGGTGGCAGCCATAGCAAGTGGTTGGCAGGGTTCCCGCGTAATTATCTGTATGGCAGGTAGCGCAAGGGACGGTAGTGTGCGGGCCCTGGAGCGGGAATGATGTGGTGCTGTGGTTGAAGTTTGCACTCGTCCAATTAACGGTGGTGTGGCACAGCGTGCAATCCTGCGGAAAATTGGCGGTGACGTGGTTCGGCACGCCAGGAATATTTGCAGTGCCATTGTAATCCGGGGCGTGACAGCCGTAGCACGCCGTCGGCGCGCTCGCGTAGTTATTGTTCGTGTGGCACTGGGTGCACTGCAAATTCGCGTGGCCGTTCGTGAGCGGGAAAAACTGATTGTGATTGAAATTTGCCTGATCCCATCCCGCCGTCGTGTGACAGGTGGCGCAAGCGGATGCGGCAAATCCAGCCTGGGCGTGCGGCGGATTGTTGGTGCCGTTGTAATCGGTGAGGTGGCACGACGCGCAATCGGTCGAGAGTCCTTTGTAAACGCCTGTCGTGTGGCAAGTGGTGCATACGACGCCGATGTGCTTGCCCGTGAGCGGGAACGAGGTTTGAGTGTTGTGGTCGAATTTACCGTCGGTCCACACGATTGTGTCGTGGCACGTGGAGCAGATGGCGGGCTGGAAGCCGGCCTGCGCGTGCGGCGGATTGTTCGTGCCGTTGTAGTCGGCCGTGTGGCATCCGGCGCAGGTGGTGGGAGCGTTTGCATAGTTCCCGCCCGTGTGGCACTGCGTACACTGCAAGTTCGCGTGCCCATTGGTCAGCGAGAAAAACTGATTGTGGTTAAAGGTAGAAGTATCCCAGCCTGCGGGCGTGTGGCACGTGGCACAAGCCGAAGCCGCGAAGCCGGCCTGGGCGTGCGGCGGGTTGTTCGTGCCGTTGTAATCGGTCATGTGGCATGAAGCGCAGTCCGTCGGCGTCGCGACGTACTGGTTATTGATATGGCATTGAGCACACGCTACGCTCACATGCTTCCCAACGAGCGGAAATGAGGTGGTGTTGTGGTCGAACTTGGCATCCAGCCAGGTGGTGGTGTCATGACACAGCTGGCACTGCTGTGAAAATCCCACTTGTACGTGCGGCGGACTGTTTGTCGAAGTGAAGTCCTTCGCGTGACATCCGTAGCAGTTCGCAGGCGTCCCCTGGTACTTGCCCCCGATGTGGCAGGCGGTGCAATCGAGCGTGGCGTGCGCTCCGGTAAGAGCGAAACCGGTGTATTTCAGGTGATCGAATTTTGCGCCGAGCCACGTATCCACGCTGTGGCAGGTTTGGCAGGTAGTCGGGAAGTTGAACATCTTGTGATCCGGTTCGGTTGCCTTCTGGAAGTCGGACATGTGGCACGAGAGGCATTCCGTCGACAGCCCGACAAACTGACCGACGGCCTCACCCTTATGGCAGTCGGCACATTCCAGCAGCGCGTGTGCTCCCAGCAATGGGAAGCGGTTGTCATGCTGCTTCAACTGATCGGTGCGAATGTCCCAACCCTGGACGGTATGACACTTGGCGCAGTTCGCGCCAAATTGGCCGCGGTGAATATCGGCGTGGCAGTTTGCGCAATTGTTGCTGACGTTTTTGAATACCAGATTGGTATGACACTGCATGCATGACACCTTTTCGTGCATGCCTCGAAGCGGGTAACTTGTCCGGTTGTGGTCGAACTCCGGAACGCCGCGGATGGGCTTCCAGCTCGTATTCGTGTGGCAATTTTCGCAGGGGATGCTGATGGGGCCGTGAGGATTGCGGCTGTACTGCTTCTGCGGCGGCTGGGCGGAACTCTGCCAATGAGCGATGGGAATCAGCAGCCCGAGCAGCAACGCGAGTAAGAACGATCTCCGCATCTTCCGCACGAGACACGGCAGCAGTTGAACCGATCTTCGGAAATGGCTGGGGCCGAAGTATCGAGCCAGATTAGCCGCACCGCTGGGTCGTGACAACTGACCGTCAGTACAGCTTTAGTTCATCTCGCAAGACCTGACCTCACGATTCACGTGAGATCGAATTGAAAATCTCGCGATGATGCGACTTCGATTCTTCGCGTTTGCGCAAGGGTTGTCTTGAGACTGAAAACTTTTTTAGAAATGGTTAACTTTTTTAAAGTTGCGACGCTGAGTACCATTTTGGTCGCGTTTTTGTGACGTCCGTCACAACTCGCAAGGCCGCGAAATCTGTTGCCGTCTAATTATGGCAACTGGCGCATCGCTGCGAGGTCGGCTTATAGAATAGAACCCGTTTCCCAGCGATGTCTCTGAAACCGGTGTGACACTCTCCACAAGCCACCTTCTCGTGCGCGCCCTTCAAAGAGAAGTCGGTCTGAGTTTCATGATTGAACTGGGACGGCTTCCATTTTTCGTTGTTGTGACACTTGTCACAATTTTCTGGCTGCCCTGCTCGTGCAAACTGTCCGCCATGAATGTCGGAGTGACAGCCGATGCAGCTAGTCGGCGCAGACTTGAAAGAAACTTCGGTGATCTTGCCACCCGGAGTACTAGGCTTATGGCACTCGTCGCACTGGACTTTTACGTGCGCTCCAACGAGGGGAAACGACGTTTTCGAATGGTCGAAGCTAGGAAGATCCATCCACGACTTCACGGAATGGCATGCTTCACAACCCTGTGGCGTTCCGTTAGACCGTTTCTGCGCCATTCGTTCTCGGAATTCGCCGTGATGCGGGTCGGCGTGGCAACCGGTGCATGAACGATCTTCGAATCGATACGGAACAACCTTGGAGGCGTAGCCTTCTCTTGAAGCGGTATGGCATTCAGAACAGGTCACCGCGAGATGCGCCCCCTCCAGGGGGAAACGGCTTTTCTGATGCTGCGTGATGGCGTACGTGGATGGCTGGAATCCGGTCACGATGTGGCACTGTTCACACTGGCTCTTATAGGGAGCCGCAGCAAACTGCCCTCGGTGAACATCGGTATGGCAATCCATGCATTTGGCAAAAGCGATCTTGTAACGCGTCGCTGCACCGGCGGGAAGGTGGCATTTCGCGCAGGCGACTTGAGCGTGGCGGCCCTGAAGCGGGTACGCGGTCACCGCGTGCGCGTTCACATTGAAGAGCGACGGCTGCCATCCCTCAACGTTGTGGCACGAGGCGCATTCCCCTTTGTCACGCCGCTGGGCAAATTGGCCTCCATGAGGATCGGCTGTATGGCAATCTGTGCAACGCTCGAAGGCGACCGGCTTCTTGAAATTTCCTCCCGTGTGACATTGCAGGCAGTCCACCTGCGTGTGCTTGCCGAGCAACGGATACTTGGTCTTCGAGTGGTCGAATCGCTCGGTGGCCGGAATTTTCTTCCATCCGCCCGTGGTGTGGCAAGTTTCGCAGGATTGTGCAAATGCGCCGCGGTGCGGATCGGCGTGGCAATCGGAGCACTTCGCGAAAGGAATGCCGGTGAATCGCGCCTGGCCGCCCGGCGCCGCGGGAGTATGGCATTTCGCACAGGGGACCTGAGCGTGCAGGCCGGTCAGTGGGTAATGGGTTTTCGAATGATCGAAATTCGACGCCGCTTTCCAATCTACGAAATTATGGCATTGCAGACAGTTCGGCCCCAGGTGACCGTGATGGACGTCTTCATGGCAGGTAACGCAATCTTGCGATAAGCCAAGAAACGTTTTATTCAAATCCTTGATTTTGATTAGAGGTTTTTCTTGTGCCTGAATGTGCGCGGCCGTGTGGCATTTGTTGCAATCGATTCCGGCGTGTTTTCCCTGCAACGGGTAGCCGGTCTGCTTGTGATCAAAATCTTGCAATGATGGAACCCAATGGATCAGCGGGAAGTCTTCGCCGTTGTGGTCTGAGTGGCATTTTGCGCAGGTCTCTTTGTTAGGAAACGTGGAGTGGAGTCCGCGGCCTTGGGAGAGTTCATTGGCGATTTCGGTGTGGCATTCCTGACACTTCAGCGCAGCCGAACCTCCGCCTGCCCTGTGGCAGCTCGAACATTGTGTTGACCCGCTGAGAGATTCGTGCGCTTTGGACAGGGGCCCCGGAGAAATTTGACCGCGCGCGGGCGCCAGCGCAAGGAACAGAAACACGAGCGTGACTGTGCCAGGCCTCATCGGGTATCCCTTCAGAACGTGAGCAAGTTAGTGCGGGCCGGCCAAATGCCTAAACGCCGCATCGGCTCCATCGTGTTCGTAGAGCGACTCGACTCTGCAACGTGTTGCCTCGAGGGGGTGATAAATCATATGCGCAAGCTTTCGGGTGCCACAGAACATCCGAGAGATTTGTTGTCGCAAACGCTAATCCCGGAAGCACATTGGGCCACACCCATTCAAAAGAATGTTCCGGTATTACGTCCAGGTTTATGCAGACGTGCAGGGAGGGGCTTCGGCGCGGTTTAATCACTACAAAAAGCGTAAGCACTACAGATTTCAGCCGGATGGCATTTGTTGCGAGTGAGTTTGGTAGGGGCGGTGGGGATCGAACTCAACCCCAAATCCAATAAGTCCTGTAGCGGGACGGCGTTGCGCCCTCACTGAAAGAACCAATTGCTGATTTTACTGATTCAGTATAGGCATGATTGATGGCAAGTATTGTGAAATCCCAAAGAAAATGGACTATTGTGCGTGTTTTGATGTGTTTGAACGCGATTTGTTCGATGTAACGAACGGTAACGAAAAGTAAGAAAACGTAAGATTTTGGGGCGACATTGGCAACACTGTCAACAATCGTCGGCGCTGACTGATTTTGCGTCAAAGTGGGCTCCAGTTCTGCCGCCTCCCGACGACCGCGCAATAAGACAATGCGCCATCCTGATCGCCTACTAGAACACAGCCACCATCGGAAGATCACGGCCATCGCTAGGCTTATGGTGTTGGCTGAATGAGTCTCACGACAATCCACGGTACATCGTCCGTGAAATCCCTCCGAGCAAGAACATCGTCACGACCGGTTATATTCGCGGGAGGGACATTGGGCTCGACCGCGTCAACTGCGATCACTTGACGGGCACCGATCGCAATCAGTGCAGATGGAATCTCAAACACATCGTCAAAGTGCCCGGCAAGACGCGGGAATTCCCCGTGCAGTGCCCTATCCGCGTTGGTAGCGATGATCGGTTGATTTCCACGAAACACTCTTGTAGGTGGCAAGACTTGCCTCACAATCGCCGGCTGCTGTTGATAAGCTCTCGTATGCAGTTGCCCGCTCGCATGGTAAGAAGCATGGGCATCGGCGTCCCCCGCCACATTTTCTGGCCTCCGATCCTCAGTCCAATTCACATAAATATCACCAGCGGGAACGCGGTGGATCGATGCAAAAAGCCTCTGTGAACCATCTTGATGCGTAACCACAATTCCATAACGCCTATCGACGTATGGCATATTTTGCGAACCCATCAAGGCTGCTTCATGCGCAAGGATAGAATACGCCCTGCCAACCTGCGGCCGTAAAGGAAGCGCTTTTTACTTTTCTTGTCGGTAAGGTACGCGTTCGTCCAAGCGCTGACGACTGTCCCCTTCCGAGTCCAAGTCCAAAAACTCAAAGTGGGTTCTGCACCAATGGCTCCCTCGAAAAGCCTTCTTACTGAGGCTCATTCGATCATCCATCTCCGCTTTTGATACATGACGGCGGGAAACGCAACGTCTTCAGGGAAATCGAGACTCAAGAGCATCAAAATCCTCAAGAAAGAATGAAGCTTTTGAACGAGGGGGAAAAGATCCTTTACCTCCGTTGGTACTCTGGAACCCTTGCGTATTCCTAGATGCGTGAAGAAATTTCTTGCCTGTCGAAGGGTTTGCTCAAACTCGACTGGATTGCCTAGCAGCTCCTCGGCGTGGGCGGTTTGAATGCGATGAATTAGACTGACCACTCTGTCTCGGAATGACGGCTCGTTCGCAAATTGAATTGACTGCTCGAGCCTCTGCTTCAGTGTGGGGTCAACACAAACGGATGCGATCGTTAGGAGAATTCTCTGACATATTTGTTGGAACGTTGACGATTCGACGAGAGTCGCATCACTCGTCAATCTGTGGAACGATTCGAGTGCCTGTGCCAGCGAGAGAAACTCGGTTTCGAGGAACATCGAACTGTTTCGAATAGCCCCATAGACGAGAGCCTCTAGAGGACGAAATTCCTCCGGCGTTGAAAGCCAGATTGATATTGCCGTCGCCAATTGAGAACCGTCGCACTTAATGCGGGCCTCGGGATCCGGCTTCTCAATTTTGCCTCGATCGCGTCGAATGAACCAACCACTTTCGTCTCCAGTTGTCTTTATCTGAACGGATCGCAGTCGAACTGAAGTCCCAAGCAATAGCGAAAAGAAATTCTCCAATCGGACGGCCGTATCAAATACCCAGTCGAGAGATCTCGGATCGCTGGGTTCAATGACAATATTGGGCTCGCTTCCACCTGAATGAGTTCCCGAAGGACTGTGACGAAGGTTCGAGGCGACCTTCAATGTGAATTCAGCTTTCTCCCTCAGAACACAGAAGTTCAGCAACGGCAGTGTTTTCTTCGGATAACTTATTGATATCCCTGCATCCGTAAAACTGATGGTGCTGTTCGGGGGTAACCAGTTCTGTAGGCCCCCGTAGGTATATGTGGCGGAGCCTAGGCTAGGCCCGCTGGGATCCGCCAAATGGACCCCCAAAATGCACGCGTCGACCCGAAATCGAGGCGCGGATAGAACCTGTCCTGTTGCGAGATTGAGATTCTGTTTAGTACCGGATTCATGAAACCCCAATAGGGTACATCGACCAAGCATCGTGTCACCAAGGAGGATTCTTGGAACGGGGTTTGTAGACGTCAAGAACTTCTCGGTTGCTTCAACCGTAGCTGCTCTGGAAAAGATCAGACCGTTCCTACCAGCGCTAAGATGGGCGGAGAGCTTCTGTTTTGGTAATTCGGGAATCCAAAATACGCCATCCGTTTCGAAGAGCGAGCGAAGCGTGTAGTTTTCTGGCACTTATCGGCTGCAATTAGCTAGGGTGAAGTTTATCATTGGTGTCCGGTAGATCGGGCAATGCTGACGGAAACAACTCAAAGACCTTACTCTCTCGGTTTATATCAGGTCAATAACATCTGATAGAGGGCATCGAATCCTTGACTCGTGCGTCTAATACCCCTAGAGTTGAAGCTCGATGAATTGCAAGAGATTATTTTTGGCACTAGCAGCAGGCGCTTTGTTGTTCCTGCAATTCGCAGACTGCATGTCTGCTATGACGCCGGACCAAGAGAGCATGCAGTGTTGTGGATCTATGCCTTGCACGCCCGCAAATCACAGCCACGATTGCTGTAAGGCGATGGTTTCCGGGCAAAGCCTCCCGACGGCCCGCGTCTCACTCAATGCGCCTGCCATTGTGCTAATTGAGCCCCTGCTATCTGTTGCGATGGTCCGATTGGTTTCGTCACCACTTGGTGCGTTCGAAGCTCAGCAACACTCCCCTCCAAGGCTTTATACACTTCACGCCTCTCTTCTGATTTAGACCCGGCTATTGGTGTGCTATCTGCACGCCTCGTTTTCTGTTTGTGTCCCTAACTAGGCTCTGTGCTGTTGAGTTTGCGCTCACAGTGGAGAGCACACTTCCACAGGTCCAATCACTGGAGCTGTCACGCCTTCGCAGGAGGCAAATAAAATGTGGGCACTACGCGGCAAAAAACCAGAAAATGAAGTCTTCATAATCCGCATTCTTTGCTTTACTGTACTTCTCGGTTTTTTCGCGCAAGCACCGCCAGCTCTCGGCCAAGAGCAAACAGCGGGGTCAGTTCAAGCTAACTCGCCGCCGCAAGAACATCCGAATTCTGGAACGATCAGCTCGCTAACGGATTTGTTGGTCGAAGCGGAGCAGAACAATCCTCAGATTCAGGCAGCGCATGAGGGCTGGCAGGCCGCAAAGCAGGTTCCCTCGCAGGTCTCGACGCTTCCCGATCCACAATTCAGTTTGCAGCAACTCAATGTCGGAAGCCCAAGACCCTTCGCTGGATACACAAACAGCGACTTCGCCTACATCGGCCTCGGGGTGTCACAGGACTTTCCTTATCCCGGAAAACTACGACTTAAAGGCGAGATGGCAAAGCGAGAGGCTGACGTAGTGCAACAGGAGTACGAGTCTGTACGTCGCTCGATTCTAGCGGAGGTCAAATCGGCATACTTCCAGCTTGCCTATCTGTCCAAGACTCTAGGAATTCTTGAAAGTGATGGAGAACTGCTCCAGCAGGTTGAGCAAGCGGCGGACGCACGTTACCGCTCTGGGATAGGGAATCAACATGACCTGTTACAGGCGCAGATCGAGCGAACAAAGTTACTCCGCGAAATCACGATGCACCATCTTGAAGTTGCAAAGGCGCAAGCGCAGATCAAACAACTGCTCAACCGCTCGCAGTCTTCACTGGACATAAAGCCCTCCGAACTTCCCGAAACGCCGCTTCCCTTTGCCTTCGAAGAACTTCTATCCGCGACGAAAGCGCAGAACCCAGAAATTTCCGGTGCAGAGAAGATGGTAGAGAAGCAGAAACTGCAAGTCGATCTTGCTCACAAGGACTTCTACCCGGACTTCAATGTCCAATATATGTGGCAACGCACGGACCCAACACAATTCCGCGCCTACTATATGTTCACCTTCGGAGTTCGCGTCCCGATTTATCGAGGCCGGAAGCAGCGCCCCGAACTGGCTCAGGCGGAAGCTGAACTGAACCGTTCCCGCAGTGAATCCGAAGTTCGGTCGCAACAGGTAGCCTATGAGCTTCGAAGCGAATACGAAACTGAGCAGAAAACCGCCGAGTTGCTGAAGGTTTATCGCGAAGGACTGTTGCCACAAGCACGTGCAGGTTTCCAAGCAGGTATTGCCGCCTACCAAAATAATCGTCAGGACTTTCAGGCTGTGCTGGCTTCGTTTCTCGATGTCCTCCATTTAGACGAGGAGTATTGGAAAGGCATCGCTGAGCGTGAGACGGCGTTGGCCCGCCTCGAACAACTCACTGGACTGTCGCTGCGCGGGACGAGGTGAACAGATGAAGACCAACCGAACAGGATTCTTGGTGGCATTGATTGGAAACGTCGTGCTGGCTGTGCTCCTCGTTGGAGTGTGGCTGCACTATCGCACTGCGAAGCCCATGGCGGACGCCCAAACCAAACAGGCGAATTCGCCGCAGGATTCCACGCCCACCTCAATGGCAAAACCTTCTGAATCGACAGAAGTGCCCTTGGTTCCGGTGCAAATTTCTCCGCAACGGTTGCAGAGCATCGGGGTGAAGACTGGCACGGTAGAACGAAAACTGCTCGAAGACGAGATTCAAACCACAGGCAACGTCGCTGTAGACGAAAGGCGATTGGCCTACGTCCAAGTGCGGTTCGCCGGTTACATCCAGAAAGTGTTTGCCGATTCTACGTATCAATACGTCCGAAAAGGACAGCCGCTATTCACAATCTACAGTCCCGATCTCGTGGCAACTGAGCGCGAATACTTAGTGGCAAAGCAGAATCAGCAGCAGGTAGCGCAAAGCAATGTGCCCGGTGTCGCCTCTAGTGCCGCATCGTTGCTTGACGCGGCCGTGGAGCGTCTCAAGCAGTGGAGCGTTTCGCAAAAAGAAATCGCCCGGCTTGAATCCACGGGCCAAGTGCAACAGGAGCTTGAAGTCGATTCGCCGGCCTCCGGCTACATCACCGAACGCAATGCTCTACCCAGCGTTGCAGTTCAGCCGGAAATGCGACTTTACACCCTTGCCGATCTTTCGACTGCGTGGGTTCAGGCGCAGGTCTTCCAAAACGATCTCGAACGCATAAAGGTTGGCGCTCCTGCAACTCTCACTGTGAATACCTATCCGGGCCGAACGTTCGCTGGTCGTGTGGATTTTATTTACCCGCAGGTAGATATGGAAACTCGAACGGCGAAAGTGCGTCTTGTTTTCTCTAACCCTCGACTACAACTCAAACCGGGCATGTTCGTGAATGTGAGCCTGAAGGTCCCGATGGGACGTCAACTGGTTATCCCAGCAACCGGCGTCCTTCAGTCGGGCAATCGCGAGATTGTTTTTGTGGCGCGCAGCGACGGTTACATCGAGCCGCGTGAGGTGGTATTGGGCTCCCGCGCGGGTGACGACTTTATCGTGCTGAAAGGGTTGATGCTGGGCGAGCAAATTGTCACGTCCGCGAATTTTCTAATCGACTCCGAGAGTCAGCTTCAGGCCGCGCTCGGTTCGTTCGTTCCGCCTCCGCCCGGCGCAGGCGCGACATCAGCAATGAATGCTCCGCAGGGAAATATCGACTTGAGTTCTGATCCGACCCCGCCCCATAAGGGCAGCAACGTCTTCCGCGTGAAACTCGCAGACGTAAACGGAGCGCCGATTTCCGGTGCAGAAGTCATCGTGACGTTTCTCATGCCAGCGATGCCTGCGATGGGTATGGCAGCAATGCGCACACCCATTACGTTCAGTGACAAGGGCAATGGCCTCTATGAAGGTTCCGGTCAGCTCGAGAGCGGCGGAACTTGGCAGGTCACGATCGTCGCGAAGAAGAACGGGCAAATAGTCGCCAGCAAACAACTCAGCGTGAACGCCACGGGAGGTATGTAACGTGATCTCCCGGTGGATTGATTGGTGCGCACAAAATCGATTCCTCGTGTTCATGGGAACGCTTTTGCTGGTGCTCTCAGGAATCTGGGCTTTGCGTCACATACCGCTCGACGCGTTGCCAGACATTTCCGATGTAGAAGTGATTATCCACACCCCTTGGGCTGGTCAGCCGCCCAGTATTATCGAGGACCAAGTCACGTACCCAATTGTTACGACCCTCCTTGCGGCGCCACATGTCAAGGCCGTGCGAGCACAAACGATGTTTGGCGACTCTTATGTCTTCGTCGTCTTTGAAGACAGTACAGACTTGTACTGGGCCCGATCCCGCGTGTTGGAGTATATGCAACAGATCACGGGGCGTTTGCCGGTAGGTGTCCATCCTGTCATTGGGCCGGACGCGACTGGAGCGGGATGGGTCTATGAATACGTCTTGGTGGACCACAGTCATCAACGCAGTCTGGCCGACTTGCGCAGCATTCAGGATTGGTATCTCCGCTACCAGCTCGAAACCGTTTCTGGAGTAGCTGAGGTAGCCACCATCGGTGGATTCCTTCGCCAGTACCAAGTCAATCTCGACCCCAACAAACTTCGCGCTTACGGAATTCCTCTCTCTACGGTTATTGAAAAAGTTCGCTCCAGCACGAACGAAGTTGGTGGACGCCTACTTGAAATGGGCGGGGCTGAATACATGATTCGCGGGCTCGGCTATTTGCGCTCGCTGAACGACTTGGAGACCGTTCCTGTAGCAACGAAGAACGGCACGCCCGTACTCGTCGGTGATTTGGGAACAGTTACGTTCGGGCCGGACATCCGCGAAGGTGTTGCCGAATGGCAAGGCGAAGGGGAAACGGTTGGCGGGATTGTCGTGATGCGCGATGGAATGAATGCTCTTAGGGTTATCAACGGCATCAAGCAGAAACTCGCAGAGATCAAACCCTCTCTGCCAACTGGCGTTGAAGTGGTCGCGGGGTACGACCGCTCCGGATTGATTCATGCATCCATCGAAACGCTGCAACGCGACTTGCTCGAAGAGGCCCTTATCGTCAGCATCGTTATTGTCATCTTTCTATTCCACTTCCGTTCGGCGCTGATCCCGATCTTGACGCTTCCCATTGCCGTAATTGCAGCCTTCGTCCCGATGTACTACCTCCATGTCACCTCGAACATCATGTCGCTCGGCGGTTTGGCTCTTGCGATTGGCGTCCTCGTGGACGCTGCAATCGTCATGGTCGAAAACGGCTATAGGCAGCTGTCCGAGCACCAATCCTCCGAATCCGACCCTCTTCTCGAGCCACAAAGGCGGAAAATCTTGCTGGATTCGGCGAAACAAGTCGGTCCTGCCATTTTCTTTTCGCTGGTGATCATCGTGGTTTCTTTCCTACCCGTGTTTCTACTCGAAGCACAAGAAGGACGGATGTTTCGTCCGTTAGCGTGGACAAAAACATTAGCCGTCGGCTTCTCCTCAGTATTGGCTATCACACTTGTGCCGGTGCTCATGTTGCTCTTCATTCGTGGCCGGTTGTTATCCGAATCGCGGAATCCAATTTCAAGAATCACGCAGGCTATTTATTTGCCTGTTCTGCGTTTGTGCCTGCGTTTTCGCAAGACCACCCTGCTTCTTAACTTGTTATTTCTAGTCATTACGCTACCTCTCGCCTTAAAGATTGGAAGTCAATTCATGCCGCCCCTCTTTGAAGGTTCTGCTCTCTACATGCCGACCGCGTTGCCCGGAATCTCCATCGGGCAGGCTTCGCAATTGCTTCAAGAACAGGATCGGATTATTCGCAAGTTTCCAGAAGTCGAAACAGTATTCGGCTCCATCGGACGATCCGACAGCGCGACCGATAACGCTCCTCTCGATATGTATGACACGACGATCATGCTCAAGCCACGCAGTCAATGGCGAGCGGGAATGACTTACGAAAAGCTCATTCAGGAAATGGACGCGACGCTTCAGTTTCCCGGCCTGTCCAACACATGGACGATGCCGGTCGAAAACCGTCTCGATATGGAATTGACAGGAATTAAAACGCCTCTCGGCTTGAAAATTCAGGGGCCGAATCTTGAGGGCATCCAGCAAGTTGGGACGCAGGTACAACAGATCCTCTCCGCGATTCCTGAAATGCGCTCCATATTCGCCGAACGCGTTTCGCAAGGTTTTTATCTGAATATCGAAGTGAATCGCGGAGAGGCGGCCCGTTATGGCTTGACCATCGCTGACGTGCAACAGGCAGTCACTTCGGGAATCGGCGGCGAAATGATCGCCGAGAACGTCGAGGGCCGTGAGCGGTATCCAGTCAATGTGCGGTACGGCCGTGACTTTAGGGATAATGTGGAGGAGCTACGCCGAGTCCTGATTGGCACGCCAACTGGAGCACAGATTCCCATCTCTGACGTGGCAACAATCTCGTTTTCACGGGGACCCTCAATGATCCGCGATGAAGACGGCGCGCTGACCGGCTACGTTTACATCGATTTAAACACGAAAGACTACGGTGGCTTCGTTACTCACGCGAGCACCTTGCTCAGGCAAAATCTCGTCTTGCCTCCCGGCTTTACCTACAAATGGTCAGGCGAGTATGAATTTGAGTTGCGGGCAAAACAGCGACTGCAGCTTATTCTCCCAATCGTATTCTTTGTCATTTTCCTTCTGCTATATGTGGTTTTTCACTCCGCGACCGAGGCCGCGGTCCTCATTTTCCCTACGATCTATGCACTGACAGGCGGTTTAATTCTTCAGCGGCTGCTTGGATACAACTTCAGTGTGGCTGTGTGGGTCGGCTACATCGCTCTGTTCGGCATTGCCGTCGAAACTGGCGTCGTCATGGTGGTATATCTCCACGAAGCACTAAACCGACGCCTAGCGACTGGTATCCCACTAAAGCATGAAGACATCGAGGCGGCAGTGATTGAGGGTGCGGTACAGCGCCTGCGACCAAAATTGATGACAGTCTGCGTTGTCCTCGCCAGCCTAATTCCCATTCTGTGGGAAACCGGAGTTGGCTCAGATGTGATGAAACCGATTGCAGCGCCTATCGTCGGTGGCATGATCACTTCGACTATCCACGTGCTGATTCTGGTCCCAGTCTTCTTCGCTCTAATGAAAGAGCGTGCGCTTCGCGTAGGTACTTTGACTATTAAGGCAGGAGCAGAATAGAACTGCCGATTTGAACGAGGACTCAAATGAACCACATGACCCAGTACAATCACAAGGAGATGACCGAACCACACGTGGGCCACAGTATGTCCGATATTCACACCAGCCACGATCGTCACGCCGGACACTCAGTCGCCATGTTTCGCGATAAATTTTGGCTGAGCTTTGCTCTCACGATCCCTGTCGTATTTTGGTCAACCGACGTTCAACACTGGCTTGGGTACACAGCACCCACCTTTCCCGGCTCAAAATTTATCCCACCCATCCTAGGAACAGTCGTCTTCTTTTATGGCGGACTTGTCTTCATTCGTGGAGCACGGGGCGAACTCGCCGATCACAAGCCCGGCATGATGACTCTCATCAGTTTGGGGATCATAGCCGCATTTGGAACTTCCCTCGCTGCGACATTCGGCCTATTCGAGCTTGACGTTTGGTGGGAACTCACATCACTGATCACAGTCATGCTCCTCGGCCACTGGCTCGAAATGCGAGCTGTTTCGCAAGCTCGGGGCGCCCTCAATGCGCTCGCTGCCCTTCTTCCGGACACCGCTGAACGCGTAAAAGACTCACATATTGAATCTGTTCCACCCTCTGCGTTGGGCGTTGGCGACATCGTTCTTGTGCGGCCCGGAGCCCGCGTTCCAGCAGATGGCACGGTGGTCGAGGGCGCAGCCGAAGTTGACGAGTCTCTGATCACCGGCGAGTCCAAAACGGTACCGAAGGGAGCAGGCACTAAAGTCATTGCTGGAACAGTTGCCACTGGCGGAAGCCTCCGCGTCAGGATTACCGCGGTCGGGGACCAAACCGCTCTTTCCGGAATCATACGGCTCGTCGCCGCCGCGCAGGCTTCAGGCTCTCGCACGCAAGCTCTTGCCGACCGTGCTGCCGCGATCCTTTTTTATGTGGCGGTCGCGGCTGGAGCGATCACTTTCATCTACTGGTCGGTCTCGGGCGACAAAGAACACGCGATGATTAGAACGGCAACAGTCCTCATCATTGCTTGTCCGCACGCCCTTGGACTGGCGATTCCGCTCGTAATCGCAATTTCGACATCGCTAGGCGCTCAAAACGGACTTCTTGTTAAGGACAGACTCGCACTCGAACGTGCACGAAATCTGGACATAGTCATTTTCGATAAAACCGGAACCCTCACACGCGGTTCTCCCGCAGTGTCGGAAATCGCGGTTGCACCCGGAACCACCGAAAACGATCTGATTGCGCGCGCTGCTGCAGTCGAGTCTAACTCTGAACACCCGCTCGCTAGAGCAATCGTCGCCGAGGCGAAGCGCCGAGACGTAACTCGATTGTCAGCCATGAATTTCGAGGCCCTGCCCGGTCGAGGAGCGAAGGCGCTCGTGGAAGGCAAGAGTGTCGTAATCGGCGGGCCCCGTTTGTTGACTGAAGCCAGCGTGATCATGCCCTCGGACGTTGAAAAACTGACAACCGCATGGGCATTAGATGGGAAGACAGTTCTCTATGCTGTTGCTGAAGGCAAACTGCTCGGAGCTTTCGCCGTTGAAGATGAGATTCGGCCTGAATCTAGCGAAGCCGTCACCGAACTTCATCGGCTCGGTATCACGGTCGTCATGATCACCGGAGATTCGAAGATGGTTGCCATTTCGGTCGCCCGGCGTATCGGAATCGATGAGGTCACAGCAGATGTTCTACCCGTTGACAAGGCTTCGGCCGTGAAACGCTTTCAGACTGGCGGGAAAAAAGTCGCGATGGTCGGCGATGGCGTGAACGACGCACCAGCGTTGGCGACCGCGGATGTAGGAATCGCAATAGGTGCGGGAACCGATGTGGCAATCGAGTCTGCGGGAATCGTGCTCGTGCGGAGCGACCCTCGCGACGTTGTCGCAGCAATCGAATTATCTCGTGCTACGTACAGAAAAATGATCCAAAACCTTGTTTGGGCAACGGCTTATAACATAGTTGCTATCCCGGTCGCCGCAGGCCTCTTCGTCCGCTGGGGATTTGAAATCCCCATGAGCGTCGGAGCAATTGCGATGAACTCGTCCACCATCATCGTGGCTGTCAATGCTCAACTACTTCGCAGATTGAAATTGCGTAAAGGCAACCCCACTCGCTGAGTGTCGTGCTCGATTTCTGGCGGAAAGTTGGATAGGTGGCGAGAAATCCGCTTATCACCACCTATCTCAAAATGCGACGGCACACTTCTGTGCTAAGCAAATCGGACAAACTTTAGAGGGATTCCGCTGGACTATGTTGGCGTTTAAGACGTAGCCTGCGCGAGCTTCGCGACCAGAAGCCGCACAAGCCCTTTGTCTCGCGCTTTTAGCTTCGTGAACTGGCGGCCAAGGCTCTCGATCTCGCGCCGCTCGCTGAGGGACAGCTTCTCCCCATCTAAGTCTACCCCTTTGATCTTCTTTGGAGCCTCGTCACCATCGTAAAAAAGTTGATAGAGCGGAATTTCGAGTGCCTGTGCGTACTTCGCAAGTGTCTCGATGCTTGGAACCGTGTGACCGTTCTCGACGCGCGACGTGTAGCAGCGCAGCATACCCGTACGCTTTTCAATGTCGCCCTGCGAAAGGTTCTTTGATTCGCGGATTGTCCGTAAACGTTCGCCTATCATCAACATTGATTCTTACCCTCCGACTCTCCGCGTGAGAGTACCACGGCTTCCCAAAGATGTACTCGCTCTGGTGAAGAGCAAATTGGTAAACTCTCGCCCAGAATGACTGGAAAACTTGGCAGATGTAAGGTTCCATTTTACTAAGCAACTCAAGGCGGAGCTGGATCGTCATGGGCTGGCGCTTTCGAAAAAGTATTAATTTTGGTCCGCTGAGAATCAATTTTTCCAAAAAAGGGGCCGGAGTGTCAGTGGGGGGTGGTGGCTTTCGTGTCGGACACGACGCGAGCGGACGCAACTACAGCCAAACGACCATACCGGGAACTGGGATTTATCGGCGAGACTACTACAAGAGCAATCCCAGTCCAGTCCCAACGCCTACTATCCCGCCGACGCCCCGAACGAATCTTCCTACGGTCACCAGCGGAGCCCAAAAGCCGATGTCCGCCTCGAGCAAATATCTATTGCTCTTGGTTGGTCTTGCTGCACTCTTCTGGATAGTTCTGCAAATGGTGGGTTCGCTTCACTAAGCAGCTTTGAAATTAGATTCAGCTTGCGCAAGCTGCCGAACCATGGATTCCATCTGCTTCAAATAGCCTGATCTTCGTGTCGTGATGCTCGCGTGCAGCGCAATGGCATCTTGAACGCCGCGACTTATCTTTTGCCCTAGCTGAGTTCTTCGTGCACCAATTTCACGATCCACCTTCTCGACTTCTGTTCGGTCAACAGCTTTGCTTGGGTCAAACCGAAACTTGCCCTCCAGTTTTGATCTCCAGTCAAACAATCGTTGCGCGCGTTTCGGTCCAATTCCCGGAACTTGAAAAACGTTTGCCGCCGTTACGTCAGCGGCAGAGTCTACGCCATAGGAGGCGAGCATTTGTTTACGTCCGACACCGATGTCGGGGATTTTTGCATCCTGAATGCTATATCGATCAAGGAAATTGTGTAACTGAATGGCTCGTTTGTTTTGTTCAAGTTCTTGCAGTTTGCGCTGTCTGTCTAGGGGCAACCCGCCGTATTCTCTCCTTTGCCGGTCGATCTCTTGGATTTTTGTGGTGAAGATCTGCTCGCCGCACTCTGCTGCATATCGGTTTTGCAACTCACGATACGCACGCTGGCAACTTTGAGCATTCTGCTTAAGAGCCTCCTTTTTTCGTTGGAGATCTTTGGGGAGCCTCACGGCAAGAAATATCATCCCCGCGATAATACCCAATGACACGGACCCGTCGAGGCGATATACCACCACGATGCAGATAGTAAGGAATAACATCGCTATGCCCAATCCAATTCGAAGCCTTCTAGAACGACCGATGGATTGGGCCTCAGGAGAGGGCGAGGGGGTTAGCTTGAGGTTGGCGGGTGTTGGAATAGGTGGAACCGTACCGAGCGAAGGCAGTCTCACAATTCTCTGCCACAAGCCATCGATGTCGAGGCCGGGAGTAACTGTGGCACCCACGCCGAGGAAGAAAATGATTCCACGATCCTCAATTTCACACCAAGGACAGGATGACAAGCAGGAGAAATAGACGTGCGCTCGATTCTCCTTACATCGTGCGAGTTCATTCTTGAGTTGCTCGAGTATTGACAACCACTCAACAGCTGTTGGGCGAGTCAGACCCCGCGAAGCGTCTGTCCCGAACGCTCTTTCGAAAGCGACTGCCATCGGAGCAGGAACTTGGTCGAGCAGCAGGCTGTTAGGGGGAGGACTCATTTGCATTTTCGCGGCCATATATCCGAACGCGAATCTAAATTCCGTGATGGCGCGCTCAATGGGCATATCTCCCCGCCCTGAAAATCGGCCAGCGAACGGATGGCGACCCATGAAAAGCAGCTGGAACAAGAGAATCGCCAGCCCAAAGGCATCATGATTCTGTGTTCTTTCGGTCGAACCAAAAGCGCGATTATTTTGGAGTTCGGGCGGCGTATAGGTAAGTACTCCGACCTCGCAACGAAACAATTGCCCGTTTGATCTAATCTGGAAGCTGTCACAATCGATAAAAGCTGTTGTGCCGTTCGAAGAAACAAGCACGTTCCCGTGGTTCACGTCACCAATGACGTGTCCCGCGCGGTGGATCGTAGCGAAGCCTCTAGAAATGTTAGCAGCAACGTGGATCAAGAAGAGCCAATCTGCGGACGGAAACTCCCTTAGTCGATCTTTTGGCGTATACACTTTGTGAATGGGCCTATCTTCGCGGCTCATCTTGGGCATTAGTAGCCCGACAATCTTGCTGCTTTTCGAAAGGACTGAAACCGGCCACGCAGAGAACTTGAGCAGCTCCGGCGTAGCGAGCTGGACCATCGTCAAGAGCTTTTCAGCTTTTTTCGCTTCGGGCGGTTGATGGTAGATTTTTGCGACCACGGTAGGGTCGGAGGCCACCTCATACACTGTGCCTTCGCCCCCGCGGCCTAGTTCAGGACCCAGCTGAATTGGTTTTCCGCTATTGTCTTGGACCGCTGGCACGACTAACGGCCTCCGTCGATATGTCCGCTACGGCGAGGACCAGAGTCTTATCGTCGTCGGTGCGTTCATTAATCTTTGGCGAATCAAGATATTCAGCCAGTTTGTCACTTATCGAAGGCAGGTCCCCAGCTGCTGTAGATCGCAAGGTGGGGAAGAATCCAGCGAAGAAGGGCTGATGGGGTTCGCGCGTCTGGTAATTTAGAGCGAGACGTTGAATACCGTCCGACAAAAGTGCAACCTCTGCGACTTGTTCATCAAGCAGTGAAAATTGAAGCTGGTCCAGAAAAGTCGGCTGAGTGGCAAAGTATGTCGTGTTTTCATACTCGCCGCGTTCCGGCCAAAACGCGAGTTTGTACGGTGTCGTGGGGTTTGGAGAGTAAACGATCGCCCCGTCGCCGATTTGGAACATCACTGCGGAATTCGGTCCCACAAGTACGCCGAGGAGGGTACACGCAAAATCGCGGTCTGAGACTCCCTCGCCATCCGCTCGAAGAATGACCTCGTTACGAAAAAGCTCAATCCAGTTTGCAATCAGCCGCTGGTTTATTTGGCCGAGTTGGCCTCGCTCAGCGAAATACTGCTCAGCCTGTTCGTGCATCACCTCGCATATCATCTGTGAGCCGATCGCTGATCGCTTTGCGCTCCCAGCTCCGTCGGAAACCAAAGCTACGAGAATCTCTCCTTCACCCGAGAGGACCTGTGCACAAAAATGATTGTCCTGACACTCCGTGCCGGAACTCAGATGGGATGTCCCTCTAACGGAGGCAGAAATCCAATGCCACCGCGCTGGGTTCATACCGACGCCCAGCCCTCCGGTGTCGTGGGATTCTGAAGTGAAACCTGCTCACCCGCACTTGAGCGCGAGACCGCACTCATTGAGTTAGAGAGCCAAACAAACAGATCTTGGAACCTGAGGCCCTTTAGCTTCAGAGGTTCTCGGACAGCAATCTGCTTTAAGATTTCAATATTCGCGTTCTCTACGCCAACCGCAAAAAATGAGAAAGCTCTAGCCGATTCACCTTGATGAACCCGCTCAGCCGCACTCTTCCAAGCGTCGGTTGGCGACCCATCCGTTATCAAGAAAATCCAAGGGCGGTAGTATGCAACGCCGTTAGATTTGTAGGTTTGCTTTCGCTGATCGATCAGAGAAAGGCCTTGTTCGATTGCGGCTCCCATTGGAGTGTCCCCAGACGCCGTCAATGCAGGGGGAACGAAGTTGTCAACTGTCTGGAAATCAGCCTGTACTTGAACGGGTCCGAAGGTTACGACAGCAACCTCGACACGCTTGAGGGCGATGGGATCCGCTGCGATAGCATCCTTAAACGTAACGAGGCCATTATTTAATTCTTGTATCGGTGCGCCGTTCATCGAGCCCGACGTGTCTAACAGCAGAAGGCACTGGCACCTCGGTTCGGGATTCTCTGCAAATTCAGCTCCACCGAACGGAACCTGATCCAAGTTATCTGACATTTAAATTCTCCCAAGTGGACATTGAGGTCCGCCGAGTGTACTACGGTTGTTGTTACCGTTTAAATAGCTTCATACATCGGACAGTAGTATTGACCTGATAGAACCGCGAGCTGAATGCGGTAGCGTTGCTCCTATTCCTTGAAAAATAAGTACAATGAATGATAAATTCCATCGCGCGGAGGTCCCAGCCCCCATGAAATCTCCGGGCTTGCTTATCACCACGTATCTTGCACTCTTACTGATCGTGGTCAGTGCTTCAGCACAATCCAAGAAGATCACCGCGGCTGAGGCAAAAAATCACGTCGGCGAAACCCAAACCGTCTGCGGAAAAGTCGTCAGCACCCACTACGCGACTAGCAGCAAAGGGCAGCCTACCTTCTTAAACCTCGACGAGCCATATCCGAAGGAGGTTTTCACAATCCTAATCTGGGGCAGCGAGAGAGCTAAATTCGGTAAGCCTGAAGAAAAGTATAGAAACAATCGAGTGTGCGTCACTGGCAAGATAACCGACTTCCGAGGAAAAGCTAAGATTGCTGCGACGGATCCAAGGCAGGTTGAAGTTCAAAAATAAATCGACGCGTGGGGACTTTTTTGCTCATGAATAGATTCACGAACCACCGCAATCCGACGACGAGATTTCAGCACTGGCTTGGCGTCGTGTTCCTATTCGTGTGCTTCTTGTCCGCGGTGCTATTTCCAACGTTACCCGTCGTCTCAGCGCAAACACAGAATGTCACCCCGGCGAACATATTTGCTCGTGTCCATTCATCCGTTGTTGTCATCTTCGCGATGGACGAAAAGGGACAGCGTAGCGTTCAGGGGTCTGGTTTTATCGTCGATCGTAACAAGGTTGCAACAAACCATCATGTCGTTCAGACAATGACGCAGGCATACGTTATTTTCTCGGATGGTGTCATCATAACCGTCACTGGCGTTGTGGCGGACAGCGCGGAGCAGGATTTAACGATTCTTGCCGTCGAAACAGGCAGCCGCCCACCTCTCGTCATGGGTGACGAGCTGACACTCCAGCAAGGAGATCCTGTTTATGCCCTTGGAGCACCTCAAGGCTTGGAGCTTAGCCTCACAAACGGGATCGTGAGTTCCTTTCGAAAATCCAACGGGCAATTCTTGATTCAGACGACGGCGGCGATCTCTCATGGGTCTAGCGGGGGGCCACTGTTTGACGGCGCGGGTCGGGTCGTTGGTATAACAACCTCCATGATTTCCGATACACCGGGAATTTATTTTTCAATGGGAATTGGAGATCTCAAGCGCCTTCTCAGAACACCTGAGATGATCGTTTTGCCATTCGAGGAGTGGAGCAAGGAACAAAGCAATGCAGTGGCCGCCTCAAACATTGACACGAAGCCCGCCGAAGACACTGACGTGACGCAAATCGAAGACTTCCTGCATAAGAAACAGTTTGATCAGGCTAAGGCAGCGCTTCGGACATACTCTGCAGCTAATCCCAGTAGTCCCGTCGTACATAGACTAAATGGCGAACTTGCTCTGAGGACTGGAGACACAGGAAACGCCATCCGAGAATTCGATCTAGCGGTTAAAGCCGATCCTAACGACTCATTGGCGCATTTTTACTACGCTATAGCCCTCTTCGAGGCAAGGAGGTTCGGGGAAGCGCTTGAACATGAGGAGACGTCGAATCGCTTAGCACCTGCGGCTTCAGATCAACCACTTCTCGCAGTCCTATATTACGCAACCGGAGACTTCGCGAAGGCCGAGGCTGCAGCACGGACAAGCGTGAGCGCCGATCCAAAAAGCGAGACAGCCCTTGAAGTCTTAACAGCCCTCACGTACTACGGTCTCACAAGTCGAAAAGAAAATTGGTCAGACTATGTTGATGCTCTCGCACGCCTCAATCCAGATGACTTCTGGGTTCAAGTGTCGAGAGGAAATAAGTTATACAGCACAGCCCCCACAGATGCTCTCGCAGCCTACGAAGCCGCTGAGAAGGACGATTTTCCAGATGCGCTTCCCTATATGTACTCATCTCATCTGTACATCCAAGCGCTAGAAATTGGCCAAGCAAACGATCAAATAAATGCTGGGCTGCTGAGCATTCCCGGCAATATGCAGTTGCTAAGTCAGGGTGTTTTTGTCTCACTGCTTGGACGCGACCACGCTGAGGCAAAACGACGATTCGATGAATTGCTGAGACTCTATCCCGAAACGGGAACGACCCTGTTTCAGGGATGCCTTTATTACTATGGAATTGGCCAGCCTGCTTCCGCCCTCCCCTTTTGCGCACAGTCCACTGCGCAGTCTCCGAAAAGCCACACCGCGTATTCCAATTATGGCTGGGCAGCACTAGACGCAAACCAATTTCAGTTGGCGTTGCAGCAGTTCTCTAAGGCTTACGACCTTGTTTTGCCGGAATGGAAAACTCTCGGAGAAGTTCAAGTGATCGATCTAATGTGGGGATTTGCACTAGCGGCTGATTTCTCAGGCGACAAGAAACACGCGCACAAACTGGTTCAAGAAATCAGGAAGGACTTTCCAGACGCTGCTACCGTGACGGGGTTGCAGAAGTTGCCCCTACTCTGGTCGGCGACGACAATGCAGCGCATTGAAACGCTCTTAAGAGAATATCCGAAATAGTCCTCAGTACATGAGGAATTCCGCGCATATACCGTATGAGTAGGCATTTCTGCATGGCTCACTACTTCTTTGACTGCATCATCAACTTGTCGATCTCTTTCGCAGAGTCCAGTCCTTGATTCGCAAGAAACGGTCTGACGAGCATCAGAATGCACGAAGTAATCGCACGCAGCAATTCGATCTGTTCCACATCCGTGTAGGACGGCGCGAGTTTACCACCGTCGAACCTGCGACCAAGTTGGAGCATTCCGGTGTACGCGTAACTATTCAAGACCTTTAAGTCTGTTTCTTAAATTCCGCGAAGTATTCCAACCCGCAAGTTGCATCAATTGCGTCAGCCATTTCCGCGACGGTAAGGTCGATCTTGTCGTCCTTCACAAACCGCTTCACCTGCTCATCGGTCGCGCAAACGGTGAACCACACTCCACGGTAAAGTATCTCGGTTACTGATCGTGTGAGCGCGAACGCGGAACCAACCAACCGCGAACGCAGCAACAGGAGAATCGCCGCGTGATGTTCAAATGCTTGGTCGATGAATGCAACGACTGTGGTAGTCCGTTCAGCATCCAAGGTTTTGTCTTTATTCAGTATGCGCTTAACCTCTAGCACCGTTTCTTCGGACGATTTGAGTTCGGCGTCTAATCCAGAAGTCGGTTTGTCCATTGGCTCCCCTTTCAGCGGGCGTCAGCTCTCTGAATCTCCGAAAACTTTCCCTCCAAAGCCGTGAACCAAAACACCCTGTCGAACCGGAACCGGAATTTCCATTCTTCAATACCGGGCGGAATCATCATGCTTCGCGCCACGGTGACTCCGGTGTGGAGGAGAAGCCAGACTTGCGCACCTATTGGTAGATGGGCGCGGTAAGTTGGCACTAGCTTGTCTTTGTCGCTGATTCTCGCGGCAAGTTGTGGCCGGATGTCGTCAAGGTGGTAGCCTCCGCCCTCCCCACACCACCAGTCTCTTGATTCAGGACTTATGACAATTGAATCGAAACCATCGGGCGTCTCAGGTCGATACAGACTGATGAAGGGCTCTGCGCGATGAACATTGGCCTTCACAAAGTCAGTGAGAGCGCGGGCCAGATCGCCTTTGTCACGCCTTGCGCCCCTAGTGTTGGTGAAGTAGACGTTGACATGGGCAGGCTTGGCATCCGGCACATCGTAATAGTCCTTCTGGGCTTTTTTTATGATTTCCTTATGAAAGGACTCTTGCTCCACAGGCAAGATTCCATGATTGCTGCTGGCGGGGCGCAGAACTTCGGAGAGTTCAATTCCCAACGCTGGAATTTCATGATCGAACCGAAAGTCCGGCTCTTCGTGCGCAATTTCGCCGCTTGGTATCGGGACGCCTGCTTTACGGGCGGCAGTGAGCATGTAAGCCTCAACTCGCTTCTTTTCGGTTTTGGTCGGCACTATGTCTCCTGTGCGATTAGTTGGACTTTTGACTCACTGGCTGCATCTGAAGCGACTTCTTATCGGGGAAAGCAGCAGGTTCATTCGCGGATTTGTCCGTCGTCCATTGCTGCCAAAAATGATATAGTATCATCTCGGTAATAAGGAAAATCGGCCCTGTGGTCAATCCAGTTGTTGCGGTCTACACGACGCATTGCGCTTAGGAGAGATCATGTCTCATGAATTTGATGACAGCCATTACGTTTCCGTCCTGAAGGGCAAGCAGGGAGAACTCGACGCCATCAGTGCGACTGAGGCTGAAATTCGCAAAGGCTTTACCCCGCTCGTGGAAATCCCACCTGTCCCACCCCGATACGTGGAAGGCGAAGACGAGCCAGTTCCTGCCAAATCAATCTCTGCACATGTTGAAGATGTAACTGAAAAATTCGCCAAAGCACTCGGAACAACCAATCCCGTTTTCGTAGACGGCCTCTACATAGAGGATGAGGGCGAATTGCCAGATGGATCGGAACCTATTGCGGGTTTACTGAAGTTGCTTCGACAGCTGGGGGTGAAATTTATTCCGGTGACTGGGCTAGACAGAGTAAGCGAATATGGATCTGTAATTAAGGATGCTGTAGCGCAGGACGGTCGCGGATGTTGTGTGCGTCTTTTTGAGTCCGACCTTGAGGCTGTAGCTGATTTAGGAAGCCAAATTAAATCACTGCTCAAGTTTCTGGACTTGTCGCCGTCTAATGTGGACCTTGTTGTGGACTTTGGTCCTAACGTTCCGCCGCGCTCGGCGTTGCCATACCAGATCAATGCTCTGCCAGAGTTGAAAAACTGGCGGACACTCACTGTGGCGTCTTCGTGCTTCCCCGTAAACATGGAGCAAGTCGCGCCAAATTCAATTTTCGAGCTAGAGAGAAGAGAGTGGCTCGCGTGGACCTCGCTACGGTCAAAAACCAGTATCGTGTCACGGATGCCGACGTTTGGTGATTACGCAATCAACCACCCTGAGATAACAGAGGTTGATCCACGTATCATGCGAATGAGTCCGAATATCCGCTACACCGCTGAACTGAATTATGTAATTGCTAAGGGCGAGGCATACCCTCGAAAGAAAGACCAAACAAAGAAAAAGACGGGTGTGGCGGCAAGCGAACAATATCCGAAACTGGCAAAGAAAATCATAACGCATCCCAGTTGGGCCGGAAAGAAATTCAGTTGGGGGGATAAGTTTATCGATGCCTGCTCCCGCGAAGAATGCGTCGGCAACCCCACAAATTGGCGTGCGGTTGGTACGTGTCATCACATCGCTTTCGTCGTGCGGCAGCTTGCCAATCTCCCCTAGCGCGAATTGCTTGCCGAACGAGATCGGCCAATCTCTCCACGGGCACAGCCACGGAGAGTCGGGCGATCAGCTCCATCATATTTCTCGAACGCAAGCCAGAATCTAACCCCAATTCATTCAGAAGGTGAAGGGCCTCCGCCCGCCAAAGTAAAGACGCGATAGCGCGAGCGTCCAAGCTGGGATTCCATCGAGAGTGCCGAACGCGAATAAGACAGATGCCATCGCGTCTTCGTGTGGCTCTTATGAGGCCCCACCATCGCGGAACAATGGATCGCGCAGAAGCCATATGACATGGAGTCGTCACCAACGTAGCGCGTTCAAAAATGTCACTATAGGCTTTAATTTGGTGAGGTAGCCGCTTGAGAGTGTCTCGTCCGCTCTTTATTTCGTAAGCGTGGGAACATCCATTTAGGACGGCTAGGTCGGCTCGAATTTCACCACCGTACAGGGAAAACTCTTCCAGCAGCAACGCATCGGAAACAGCCGTATGTTCCTGCAAAACAAATGCGCGCAGCGAATTCCTTATATCTTGATCGCCTGTATCCGAAAAATGACGCATCGATGTGGTTGCCCCATTCATTCTAACGCCCTCACTACTGGAACATCTGCTCAAGCGCGCCAATGTGCGCTATCCGCAAGCCGTCCCTGAAGTCTGAGGCAATCTCTCCGCCCTCATCCCTCCCTAGGAGTTCCGAATGTACCTGAAGAGCCAAACAATCAGACCAGTCGCTAGTACCCACCCAGCGACTATACCAGTTGCGGTAACGACGAGATGTTCGGTGGTATAGCGAATCACGACGCTGTTATTCTGATCTTTCGACCAAAGAAACACGATTATCCCAACTGCTAAAACGGGGAACCACGACATGGCTAGAAACGCTTGCCAAAATGTTATGTTCCGTTGACGCGTCACCTTGATGCCTTCTTCGCGTGCGATCCTTATCGTTACCGATTCACCCTCTCCGACACACTGGATGATTTCCTGCATCGAAATGTCCGCGAAGAGTTCGGACAGTCTATCGGGCCTCACGGCAGTTACGCAGGCACCGTTGCGGCTCGTCCGTTGAACTCAAAATAGTACTCAACATCGTCCGGCGTGATTGGGCGTGTTTCGTCACAAGCCCCGCAATATATTTCCGCAGGGATGTCTTGCAGCCTGTCAAAATCTTTCACCCCGTGGCCGTCTGGACACTGAACGCGATACTTCAACCTGAGGAGTCCGAGTTCGGCTGCTCCCATCAAAAGACCGATAGCCTTGTCACGCGGGACACCAACCGCCGCAGATACAGTGCTAGCACTGATATGGGAGCGAGCCGTTCCGGTTAAAGATGATAGGTATTGATCCAATCGCGCAATGGCATCGTCTAGATCAGGGTTTGCCGCGCGCAATTGTTTCAATTCTCGAAAGAACATAATCACGTTCCGATTTGGTGCATCTTTGCGTAAAAACGGCTGCGTTTACTGCCTGTTTGTACGGAAATATCGTGTGTATCTCACGTTCCAGTTTCTGCTTGACGGGAACCCAGTAAGCGTTGACGTATTGACTCGCGACGACGCCCTTATAGTTATCACGTCCGACTTCATAAAGCCCCCCGTCATAGATGTCTTCCGACTCAGTAGGCGAAGTCACGTCAATCAGTCCGCCGTCTGCATCAAGGCCCCTATACCTGCGACGGCGAACCTCTGCGAAACTCTTGTTGTCCATACGCCTCATCAATAAAGCAAGGTCAAGAGATGCAAAGGCCTCTGCATCGACGAAGCGAGTGAGCCGGGTGAGCAGCTCTGCTAACTGCTTCTTATAGTCGCGAATACTCGGTTCAATTTTTTGAACGCACAAAACAGCCTTGCGCTGGGCAAAATCCAGAATAGCAATATCAACAGCTCTAGTGTCAACGATTTGATACTTGACGGTCACGATGCTGCCTTCGGTGGTCTCTCCCAGAGGCTTACGAAACGAACGCCTCTGCACCCACTTCAATTTAAGCTGCTCCCCGTAGAATGCGCTGACCAGCGTCGGACTCGCCGAAGGATTTTCGATAACCGCCACTTTATCAAGAGAACGCTCTCGCTCAGGAACGGTCAGAAGTTTTTCAAAGGTCGCTCGATCCTTAATTCTGGGTGCCTTTGCAGGATCGAAATCATACAAATAAATGTATTGCTGGCCGTGCTCCTCGATATCCTCAAGCAACGCGATCAGTTCGTTCTGTGTAATTTTCTTCGATTCGAGTCCTTGCTCGATCTTTTCCCGAACCGTTATCCAAGTGCCAGAATACGGTACCTCGTTCTCCTGCAAAAAACTCTGCACCTGTGCTTTCCCTCTGAACGACTCCAGCAAGTTGAGAATCCGCTCAACGATTGTAGCCATTTACAAATTTGATCCTTCTAGCAGATTTAACTTATGGTGACTGTATATTCGAGAGACCCTTTGAGTCAACGATGTCGAGGCCCAGCCACCCTCCACTTGGGCGATACCCTATTCCTCGTCGCTTGGTTCGTCGGCAGTAGTCTGTGTTTGCAAGAGCCCACCCCGCTCCCCGTATAGACTCGACAGGTCAACAGGTTCGCTGCCAGCGGCGGGCGGTGTCCACACAAGACCTCCGTGCTCGCCGTAAAGGTTCGATAGGTGCACAGGCTCTGCATCTTTCGCTTGTGTCGGGGCGTCCAGCACTTTACCGCCGTGCTCGCCGTAAAGATCGCTAAGATCAACTGTGGCGGGCTTCGCGGCGGTCTGGGCGTGAGTGCCCGCCTTCGCCAGCGCGTCTAGATTCGGCTTTTCGTTTGTCATTATTGTTCTCCTTATCAGCGTCTTCGTGCGCCGATTTCGTTACCAAGGATCATTAATATCGCGGGGCGGCTCTTCGTCTTTGGCTTCGAGATAAGCCACGGTGCAAGGTAATTCACAGCAAATGCCTGTGGACAAACCCTTCGGCGTGATAACGTCGACATTCCAATTTCGTCCGCAAATATACAGCCAACGCCGCACATTCTCGTCACCCGTCGACATTACGGCTTCTGAGTTGGCGGCGGCAATCTCGTTATACTTTGTAGCCATCTCTGCCGTGGTGAGCGGACCCTGCCACTGTTTTTTGGTGAGCGGACCCTCCCGCCACGATTTTCGAGGGTAGTCAACATTGGCATTCAGTACCTGTATAACCGCCTCCCGGTCGCCATCGATATCGTCTCGCCAGTACCAAAAACCATCGCCTCCTGAAGGTGCTGCAACCGTGGGGGTCACCTCTGGCGTAACCGATGCCTCCGACGTTTCCTCGGGGGTGTCCCAGCCCTTCATTTTGCAAAGCATTTTCGCCACGCCGTAATCCGCCGGAGTCAACTTGCCGCTGGTCAGCGCGGCGAGGAAATCTTCCTTCGTCTCACAATTTTGGAACGGTGACGGTTTGCGTTTGCGTTGGCTCATGATCATTCCTTTACCGTCTGTAGCGGCGGGCGGTCATTTGTCGTTTGCTGCAACTTTTTCGCTCTCTCCGGGTCAGTTCGCGTCAGCACAGTTAGCCAGTCTGGGCCATCACCGCTGTTGGCTTGGTGCGCTTCCGATTCGGCTTCGTGCGCTAGGCGGGCGATTTCGCGATTTTCAGGCGTGTCGGGACGGCGACCGGCGACGTATCGCTCAGGTTGCTGACGCCGCCAGCCGGGGTGATCACTGCGCGGCATCTTGCTTCTCCTGATCCGCCGCGAGTTCATCCTCGCGACCGCCCCACGTCCAAGGCTCCCTCTTTGGCAGCTCGCTGGGGTCAACGTGTGGCGAAGTGAGCCTCTGCACTTCGCGGGCAGCGGCGATCTCTTTCGCGTATTTTCTCTCCAACTTCGTATCCGCCTCACATGCTAAAACGTAGCCTTTCCGCAATGAGGCTGCGTTCGTTTCGACCAAACACGAACACTCACAGAGGCATATAATCTTGGCGGGAGCACCGGAGCCTTTCTTCGATGGCCGAACCTCGATCACCGTTAATTTGTGAAATTTTTCGCCGACGTGAATGGGTACAAATTTTTTCTTCTTCTTCGGGTAGTGCTTCCACGGACCCGAAAGTTTGGTTGTCCCTATATTCATTTTTTCATCACCGAATCCGTCAACGCCCTCAGCACGGTGGGATGAGATTCAGCAGCAGCGAGAACTGCTGGGTCAATCCGTGACACACCCTCAATCGCCTTCCGCACCTCATGAACGGGATCGATAGCAGGAGCAGTGGCCTTCTTAGCTTCGAACAATCTGTGTCGGGTATCATTAGACATTTCGACATGCTGAATTTTTTCGCAAGTTCCAAATGATCTTTTGAAGAATGGAATTGATCATAGGCGGTGGCCCTCGCTTCGTCTGTCATGGTGTGATCGCCGCGCAGAATCGGCTCTGCTGGGTCCGCAGCGGGAGAATTTGCAAATTCATCAGGCGTATCTTTGATTTGTTCGTCCACAAAATCTCCCTTTGCTCACCACAGACTCCGAAGAATTTACCGACCCCATAGATTCGAATTTCGAGGGCGCATCCCAAGCGACGCACGAGCGGCGGCGTTAATTTCTTCCGCTGAATTCGCCTCGCTGATCGCCTTCGTGGTTTCACCCTCGTAAGGAATGAGAAGGTTGTTTTTGCGCATGAAATTCGCCACATCCGTCAAAATCTGACCGGAGGGAGGAACATCAAACAGTCCATTGGCTTCCATCAGTTCCTTAACTCGTCGCAAATTCTCTGTGCCGCCGGGCCAATTTTTGCCCTCGGGACCGTTCAGCCATCGCTCGGTCACGGCTTGCCATGCTTCACTCATCTGTCGGTTCGTCGCCAATTCTTCGGGATCGACTCCTAATTTCGTCTTCGCGTAAGTATCAAACGCTTGTTCGAGTTCGCCAGATTGCCTCAAGTACTCGGGAGCAGAAAGTTCTCCGCGCCGAAATCTCAGATCGAGTTCAACTTTTTCCGCCGGATTCATTTCTCGACGACTCGTGAATTTGCCGTCTGCGCCGCGAGGTTGAGTTCCCGCATTGGCGTCTGAACCTCCGCCAGCGGCGGCTGCTGCCTGATACGCCGCACCGATCATCCGTTCCAATGCCAACTCAGAGTCAGCGACGAGAACTTTTTCCACGCCATTAATCTGGATCGTACGCGTGAATGACTGGCCACTCGCAGCGCCAGCAGGCGACCGAAAATTATCGAACACCAGCTTATCGGGTGAAAAGCGGTCGCGCTCGGCACCGTGCTCGACGAGCCACGCCCTCTGGATTTCTTGCATTTCGCTCACGCTGTTGGCATTTTTCAAAGCCTCGATGAGTTCTGGCGACATTTCGCCCGGACTCGGTGAAATATTTGACATCGTCGTTCTCCTTATGAACTACAAATCGTTTTGAACTTACTTTTTCTGCAGCTCAACTACGACACGTGCGACGATGTCCGGCATCAGGGCCAGCACCGCGTCAGTGATCTGGTTGATAAGTTGGGGTGTCGGAGCCGGGGGCGGCGCGGGCGCAGGATGTTCGAAGTCGAAAATCACCTTTTCTCTTTTTGCTCGGTACTCACTGAGGAGTTCCCGCGCTCCAGATGTCAAACGGGGGTCCGGGTTACGAGCCAGAAAATTCTCAGTTTCTAAGATTTTGGCGTCATACATCTGCACCGTCTCGGCCACGTTCGGCGGCATCGCGGCTCTGTTCTCCTGTGCTACTTTTGCGTCGCTCATTAGATTTGTCCTTGTCGAGCCTGCACCATCAACTGAGCCAATTCATTGGTATCGCGGCACTCGTCGATCCGTTTCTGCATTTCCGCGTTCGAGCCAATCGCTGTAATTTTCAAGTTCGAATCAACCCGAAGCGCGTTTTCCAGCTGGTCGATTGGCAAGTCCACGTCACCATCGCGTTCTGAATGAATCCGAACCCGTCCCGGCTGCACAGTAGAAGTCCACAGTGAACCGCTCGCTGCAGGCACTGAACCTTCCATTCGCTGAATCAAACCACTCCGCGACGCCTGCAGCTCCGCAATCTCCTGCGACGACCTCGCGGCTCGAATGCGGTCTTCCAAAGTTTTTTGCGGCTCGGTCATTTCACTGGCCTTTGAAGTCCCAGCTCGCGCAACTTCTCCTGCAAACTCTGCCGGTGCAATCCCACCTCTGCCGCCGTCTTCGACACATTCCACCGGTGCTCTTCCAGCTTCCGCTTCAGATACGCAGTTTCGAATTTTCGACGGGCATCGCGATAATTTGCTTCCGCGAGATAATCCGGAACCACAATCGTCTCGTCCTTGAGCGGGCGACTGCATTCAACATGAAGCGACAGAAGGCTGATCAGCTCCTCGACTTTTTCCAAAATCGCATCGTCGTTCTGACCGCCGTAGAGTCGATTCAAAATCGGCTGCAGGGATCGACGCTTCATGATGTCGTACGCAAACGCTCTGGCTGAGCCCGGATTCTTACACGCGTACGATTCTTTCACTGACGTGATGGCAGGAGCACCACCCGCGAGCAAAAGAACGAACTTTTTTTGCTGGAGATTCAATGGCGCGAACTCTGGCAAAAGTTCTACCTGCTGAGGTGACAACACGGGCTTTCGTTCGTCGAATCGCATTTTTATTTTTCCTGCAAGGCAACCGACAGAACCCGAAGCACCGTGTGCGTCAGATTCGCTCGGAGTGCAGCTCTCAGCAGACCAACAATCTCACTGGACAACGTAACCGAATCACCGACGAAAATGACGGGGGCTTGCTGCGCAGAAACTGTCGTTACCGAGTCAGCCTCATCCAATTTGTTCAGGATTTTTTCCTGCTCAACCAAATCCACGTCCGCGTCTTCCTCGACTTCCACGTCGGGCGTCCCTTCGGATTCCGGAGCGGCAGTCAGTGTCTCGATCACGCTTTTAGTGGCACTCTCGGTGGCGGCATCGACGATAGCTTTCATCTCCGCAGGATTGTTTCCGTCAGCATCGGGCAGATATCCAACTCGGAGCCGGAACTGTTCCTTCACCAGCTCAGCTCGACGACGCTCGATTTCTTCGCGAACCGGATCGGGCAGCTGACCCTCCAAGGCGAGAGAGAACTCGTCGAGTTTGGCGTTGACCTGCTCCAGCGTGAGTGGCGCAAAGCTGGGCTCCGCCTGAGCGACCGCTGGCATCGCGGGAGACTTCACGGCCAGTTCCTTGATCTGCTGCAAAAATTCCTCTGAACTGCGAATCACTGTGGCACTCATTTGTTTTCCTCCGACGACTTCACTTCTGACAACTGTAACGACGATCCATCTGGGCTCCGGCGGCTAAACTCCGTCCGGCGGAACGAAAGTTTTTCCGGTCGATACGTGCAAAGCGGTGAACATCGACGCCGGGTACATCCTCGCAAAGCATCCGACCTCACGACGACCTCGGTGTTGCATTTACAACGGCACAACCACCAGCTCAACCGATGGTCACTGCCCGGAGGCGGATCGGCGCGACGAAGCACGGTGAGCCAGCCGAACTGTTGCTCCGTAAGATCGATCAGCTGTGCGCCCATGCATTCAAAAATCCTTGGGGCTCGTGGCCGCTCCGAACTGGAACAGAGCGGCGGAGGAATGGAGCCTACTTGTTCACGCCATGAGCTAGCGCCGCCAGCTTCTCCGGTTTCCACGAGCCTTCAAATATGGTGAACATAGTTGCTTTTCAAGTGAGCGTCTCACTTACAAAGTCACTTTCATCAAGCGGGCGTGGATGAAATGCCTATCGCGAGCTGGCGTGCAAAACTCTTCCACAGGTGATGCCGCGAGGGGGCAGGAGTCTCGGGTGGAAAAATCAATATGGGGCATTCTGGCCGTGGGAAGCCCGTCTTAGGTACTTGGGCGGCAGATTTTATAGGCGGATTCCAACGGTAGGCACTGAGTTTTTGTGGGAGCAAGAAATAGGGGGTAGCCAGACCCGCGAAGCAGGCAGGAGTCTCGGGGGTTTTGAATCTCAGCCGGGAATCCCAATGGGACCCCCACTTTATTTTCAGCTGCAGAAAGTTTTTGGTGCGATCAAGCGGATCGTCAGCGTTCGAAATTGTCTCAATGGCTCGAATCCGTCGGTGGGGCGTTCCGCAAAATCGCTTTCGGTTCTCGCGGTGCGGTGGCCGAGCGAAATTCAGTTACGGAAGTACCATTGACGAATGCATCGTTACTCGGTAATGTGGCTTTAAACGGAGGCAATCCATGAGCGAACTTCAATCACTCGAACAAAACGAAATCATGACCATTCTGAAACTCGCGGCGGCTGAATCGGCAAGGAATCACGCGATGATTCTGCTAGCTTTCAAGCATGGGCTTCGCGCCTCGGAAGTATGCGACCTGAAGATCAGTGACATTGACCTCGCGAACGGCACAATCGTAATTCGTCGGCTCAAAGGCTCGCTGAAGTCTTCACAGGATTTGCTGGATATTCCCGGCCAACCGCTGGTAAGCGAGAAGCGGGTCATTAAGGCGTGGCTTGCGGAGAGAGCGACCTATCACGACAAATCCGATTTCCTATTCCTGTCCCAGAAAGGCGGCGCACTCGACCGTTCCGCGTTCTATCGCTTGTTCCAATCGCTCGCGAAGCGCACCGGACTGCCACGAACGAAGCAACACCCTCACTGCCTGAAACACTCGCTGGGATTCTTCCTTGTCGAGCAGGGCGTTCCGCTACCTTCCATTCAACAAACCCTCGGCCATAAGTCGCTGGCGTCAACCGGGGTCTATCTGAAGGTCACAGACGCCCGCGCCAACCGCGACGCTGCGCGAGCGTTCGCCAACAGCTTCTAGCCTATCCCTACATCCCAACGCAGATCGACCGCCGAAGCTGGGGTCTTTCTGTTTTCGGGTGACTCTGAGCCGCTTCGAGAACGCATCAATCCCATCCATTGGTGCGTTATTCCGAAAAATCATCCCGCAACCGGTTGATTCCACGATTGCCACTTTTGGCGGTTCCATCGGTATTGATGCGTTTCGACTCTCGGGAGTCGTCTGTGGAAGCCCGCTCACGGTTCGACTGAACCGGCACCGAAGATCGCGTCCAGCACCCGAACGTCCGCCGCGGCGATGGTCGGTCGGCCACCGAGTGCGCCGTTGGCTCGGGATGCCGCCACCTTCTTTCCGCTTTTGGCTAGACCGCCCACCCGACCGTTAATTTGGTTGGCTTGGGTCTTGCGCTCAGATCGCTTCCGACCTCCCAGCCGTCCGGCTCGCTGCCGCTTCTTGCTGATGTCCATCGCTGGTGCGTCCATGAAATGACCTCGCTTCGCTTGGGGTTCTTTACTACTACTAATGGCGCGAGAAGTTGGGATCGATGATCCACAGGTAAGGCGAAGCCGGGGCACCGGCGCGATCCGGCGCGTGCATGGCATGAGGAGTTTGAAACCGAGCCGCTCGACTCACCACAGATGGCCGTCTTGCGATTTCCAGCCCCGCCAACGAACGCAGTGCGTTGTCCGGTTGGCATACCGCCTTACAAAACGACGTTTGCACCAAACAAATCTATTTTAACTATATGATAACACAACTGTTACGGTATTCCAAACGCTCAAATCGGTAAAAATTAGAGGAGATTGATGAAAACGAGGAAAGCGCAAAGAGCCTGACACCTATCGTCCTTTGTGCCCGTACGGAAAGTGTGCGGAAAGTGAAAAGTGATCATGGACGGCAGCGCGAATCATCACCTTCCGCGAATCATGACCCTTCCCGATTGCCGGGGAGATGCCATCACCGCTACGCCCGTCCGCGATCCCATCGCGACCGGACTCCGCTGCTCCTCGCTCGCTCATCACGTCTGGGCTCGATTCTCTCCCCACACTCAGCCCAGCTAGCACACTACCCGGCTCAGCCCTACTAGCTCTACCTATTCAGCCTATTCCACAGGTTGAGGCTAATGACTGAAAGAGCCAAGCGGGGTGCCGCTGTAATGTCCTAGCTGATCTGAATTGTGTTGGCTGGCCCCTCGGCGGATGCCGTGGGATACTGCGAAAAGTGATGCGGACGAAGATGGTTTATCTTTACATTCTCGGAGTTTTTTTGGACACTCGACCCATGAAAGAGTTTGATCCCCTCATCGATCCCACGATTCCTTTCCCACCGACGCGACGCATATCCATTGGCATCGGTTCCAGCTGGGGCAAGTCAGTTGTCGTGTCCGAGGCGGTATACCAAATCCTTTTCCGTTTGATGGAAGAGACAAAAAAGAAAGCCGCTGCCGATCACGCAAAAAAGGCTATTTTAGATTGTGTTGCTCGTTGGCATCGTATGCGGGATCGCGACCGCTCCTAGCCTGATGCCTTGGCAAACTGCCGGAGCCGGTGCGAAATGTAATGATGGCGGTACGACCGGCGAGCGTCAATTCTGTCCAGTGGCGGGTAGTGTCCTAATTTGGGCAACAATCTACTCGGCTCAGTGCGTCTGCAGGAAATGGGGCTTGGCAGCTAAAAACAGTACTCACGGGACGTGCTTTGGTTGTTGACGGCGTATGGTGGTTGCGCCACTATGCGCCTAACACTCACAGTATTTCGGCTCGTCTTCGATTAGGCGTTGCCGGGAGGCATTTGTAAAAATGCGAAAATCAATGTGGATTATGCTTGCGGTACTGTTGGTGGCCATCGGTGCGCCCAATGTCCACGCGGATTCATTCACGTACACCTACACGGACACGGTAGGAGATGATTTTTCCTGGACCACCGCGGCCATCTCTGCGGTAACCATGCAGACCATCGTACCCGCCGCGGACCTCACCGCCACCTCAACATCCGGACCTACGGCGGGGTGCGTGACTAGTTCTGTAGTTCTAGACGGTGGAGGATCTGGTATTACTGAAACCTTCTTCAGCGGCTGCAGCACCAATGGCATCGAGAATGCCGATGGATTCGCGCTCGCCGACTACAGTACCCCCGGAACCTACTTCGGAGTTGGGCTGGGTACAATGGTTGTAACCGCCGCTGCCGCCGCTGTTGCCGCGCCCGAGCCGAGTTCAGTCGCCCTCATGCTGCTCGGGGTCGGGCTAGTGTTCGTGATGCGGAAGCGTATAGGTCAGGACCTTCCACAGGCCAGTTGAACGCAGCGCACCCTGTTGCATCCGCGCCACCGCTGGGTAACCACCGCTCCCAGCGTCGAACGTGTTGCCTAACGAATCGCTTTTCTAAGCCGAAGGCGCAATGCTGGTCACGCCTTTGCTTCGTAAATCCGCTCACGCATTAGCTTTCAAATTAGGACACTACCCAGTGGCGTCGCAATGACGCTCCACACCGCTGAGTTTAATTTCTTCATCCACAGCGTTGAAATCCCCGCTCGCGGAGTTTTGAATGAACCCACCAAAACCAATCACTGCGTCGAACTTTGGCTCTAATGGGCATTTGATCCTCGCGTCAAAAAATACTGGCAGCAGATTCCGCCTTGAGACTCAGAGTGTCGAAAATGCTGTCAGCAAGATGTTGTTGACAAGTGCTGCCAGCATTTAGGCAAAACGATTTAGTTTCTATAACTTAGTATGTCGCACTCCGTCTCAAGGGACTTCTTGCTGACAGAATCGTCGTCAAAACCCGGATTCTGGCAGCAGTTGTCAGCAAGACTGTGCTGACGGCATTTCATCACTTTTGATCACCTTCATCACTTTTGGGTACCGCCGAACGTCGTACCAGATGCTTTTGACCTTTTACTCCTCGACCGTGCTGGTCAATTTCTCCGCCGTGCGCCAACCCGTCAAGGACTCGCTGGTACCCGACACCAAAATCATAGGCGCGGGTGTGACGCAATAGGGTCCGCACTTCCAGCCACTCACCGTGAGCACCGTGGCGTTCGATGTAGTTCAGGAATTTACTGGCCAGAATGCCATCCACATTTTCTCCCGCGTTTGGCTGGAGAACTTTACGCGCATCGGACTGGTAGACCACAAACGGGATCACCGGTTCAAGGTCGGAGGCTGTCAGCACCGAACGCCCGTCAACTGCTGCACAGACTGCGGCAACCTTCAGTCCAATCTCAAAGACGCGAGGGTTTACATCCAGCTTCTTAACGAGTTCGCTCTTCGCTTCCCAGACTTGAGGGTCTACCGTGACATCCACGGGGTCCATCGACAGAACCTGTTCGTGTGGACACGGACGATAATCAAACTGGTAGCCGGACGGAGCCTGAGCGAGAGCAAAACGATCATACAAACCGCCGACGCTCGCGGCTCCAAACGCGGTGTCAAAACTTTGTTCTACAACGCCTCCGATAATTGAGAGGTTGCAATGGATGCTGACCTCTCTTCCACGAGAAGCGAGAATTTCAAAAGACCGCTGATAGTAGGCTTGGTTCAAAAGGAACGGAAAACTCGCACCCTCAATTTGGCTTTTCGCAAGCAAGTGGCTGAGTTCATCCACAAATAACAACCGTGACTGGCCGTCGGCTTTGCTGAGTCTTCCTATGCTCAACGCCTCTCCGCTCCCGGCGTTTACCCGCATCAGGATCGGGGGAGTCAGGCCAAGCATTCTCAAAACCCACTCGATGCACTGAGATTTTCCAACGTGAACGCCTCCAACCAACGCAGAATAAAAGTTCGTACGAATATGATCACCGGATGGAACAATCATTCCAGCCGCCGTGACGAGCGCGAGCCACGCGTAGCTGATGGGAAAATCCTTCCGCATATATTTGTCGTAAATTTCACCCAGACGACCAACCAAAACTTTTTCATCCATGTCAGGAACACGAATTGTGTGAACATCAGCAGCCACCGGCTCAGGCTCGTTAGATTCCACACGAGCGTCAGACACCTTGGCAGGCGGGACTCCGTAAGCTGAATTTTTGAATATGACGCCTTTATCCGTACCCGGAGGATATTTGCACGCGCTGGCGGCTTTCTTGGCGCACATCTCTAGATAGTCGTCGCCGTATCCCTCGCATCTTTTTTCACAGACTTCAACGAGGCATGCGTTTATGCCCTGCTCTTCTAACCCGTCGTGGCGCAAACTGCACGCGATCTTGAACAGCGTGACATCGTGTTGTCCGTGCGGAATCTTTTTGCCAGTCAACGATCCGTCGATTTTGGTTCTAAATTTCTTTTGGGTGCCCAGCCAATTGATATCGGCGGGCGGCATCTCTGATGGAGCCGCATTCACTAGGACGCGATATTGCTTGCCAGTATCCGGGTGAATGGACCCCGGCGAAACTGCCTGTTCGTGTTCCATCCGCAACGAAAAGTCGCCGAACTTGTTATCCTGCGAAATGTTTCCGAGTGCGATGCTTTCTGCGGTTTGTAGATACCAGCGATGCCCGCGCTCTTCTCGGGATTGAATCGTCAACGTCCTTGGGAAATCCGTATTCGTATCGGCTTGATGGCGTTTGCGGACTTCAGGCGAATCAGCTTCCAAGACAAAATGTTTTCCGATTTCCGCGAAGGCAACGCTACCGAAATTGCAACCGGGATGGATTCGTGCCCATTGATCAATCTGGGCAAAATCAGTTGAGGCGCGAAGATGCCAGTCTGTCCCACCAATGCTAGGATTCTTGCCGTTCAGTGGCGTCTGCGGAATACCCAGAGCGGCCATAAATTTTGCACCATCGGCAGGACATGCGAATTCACCTCTATCGTCAGGCTGTGGGACAACGACTTCCGCTTTCTCACGAGCCGGTCCCGCGGCAATGAGTCGATCCAGCGATTCCAAGAACGCAGCGTTCGCATCTTTTTGAGGATTGTTGGCGGGGTTGATCACGATTGCACCGCCGGGTCCGAAATCTGGCGTGCGACGACGTGACCGAGATAGCGGACGTGAACGCCCATTATTTTTCCGGGCTTTCTGGGATTTGGAGCGGGATCAAATTCGACTCGGTCGTTCTCCCGCAGATAGCGGTTGTTGGCGACCTCGTTGTAGTGAATGAAGATGGTTTCGTCGGTACCGTCGCAAACGACGAGCCAAAATCCTCGTCCGGCAAAGAAGACTGTCCCTTGCATGGATGCATCCTCAACAGCGACCTACTGATGCAATTCTTGGTACTGGCGTGCAAACCCCGCCTCCCGCAGTACATGGCTGCGTTGCCCTACTGGTGCTACTTGTTTACGACGCCGTAATCCTTAATTTGCTCTCCCACAGCGTTCAGACCCATCTGATGAATTGCAGGCGGATGCCAATAGCCGTCGGCAGCGCGATTGGGGTCTGCCATCAATCGCTGAACTTGACGTTGAGCATCTGTGAATTTCTGATAAGGTTCGGAGCGTTTCGTCTCGTAGTTTTCGCGGGGGACAAACACCACATACGCTCGTGATACCTCGCTCGTCCGTTCCGCCTTCTGTTTGACCGCCAGCGCATAAGAAGCCGACAACGTACGCGTGGCAACAACTTGTGCGGTACGGATTTGTAATTGCATGTCGCGGATTTTTTTAAGTGCGCGGCATGCCCGCAGTTCCTGATAAATCGTAGAACGTCGGGCAGCATCGTCGAACGCTTCTGTCGTGCAAATGACCAGAGCCTGTTCAACGGCGTCGATGCTGAACGACTCCAACGAGCCCAGAACGTATTCAAGTGCCGCCCAGAACGCGAGATCGTTGCTAGACCAAATCAGGTTGTGCGCTCGAAGCCACTGCTGCGCGGTGTCAATGATTGGCTGGGGCAGATCACAGTCTTCAATCACACCGCCCGCATACTGAGCGTCGATTTCCTCTGCCCGCGCAACAAGCCCTTCGACGTGGTATTCCTCTAATGATGCAACAGTTTTTGCGCCGCCTTGACCGTCCGACGAACGAACTGTGACGAAGCCGCGTTCAGTTTGTATTGCGGCTGCTGGTGTAACGCACGCCAGTTCCGCCTTCCCTTCGGCGACTGGAGGTATTTTCGATCCCATTCCCGGCGGCACAGCCTGCACCCCGTTTTCCACTTTGGGTTGCGGTACGCCGGGATCGGAAGGCGATGCAAACTGCACACCCTTTGTTTTGCGTTGCTTTGTTTTGCGTTGCTCATTCACGTCGATGCTCCTCAAATTCCGCGCTCGGATTCCCGATGGACGCGGTTATTTCTTTTCTGCGGCTAGCGCATGAAACTCACGCGCATCGCGGTCGTATTTGGTTTCGCCATTCTCGTCTTGCTCGTCAGCACTGAACTCGACTTCTTCCTCGTTCGAAGTTTCCTGCCAATCCAACGTGTCCGCGTTTTCTCGAGCAAACGCCTGCGCGGCGTATTCGTCCGCTGCGGCGACCGTAGTGCGGGAGTAAGTTGTGACGATGGTTGTGCGCTCGACTTCAAAGGACTTCATTGGTCCTGATGCTTCGCTGCCCATTTTGATGCTACTCATTTTGTTGCTCCTCTATTCCGCCGCGCTCAAGGTCGTGCTATGAGTCAGAGCGACTTCCTTCTATGCGACCACTTCCGTTTTTGACGACGGCTCCATCACCGCAATGATCTCGTCCAGCTCGTGCAGCATCGTCGAGTTCATCGAGTGTGGGCGACGTACTCGACCGACAGAGGAAGCGCATATTTTTTTCGGTTCTCGTTCATGTCGCACTTCCCTTGTGTGTCTTCTTCAACGGTCACGATTTTCTTTAGACCAGTTGGCAAACTTGCGCTCAAGTTCGTCATTCAAGCGAAATCGCCAACCGTACAGAACCTCTGCGGGTTTGGGTTTGTCGGGCGCATCATCCCACTCGAGTGCGTCAACATCCTTATCCCAACCGTGCGCAGCACGACATTCGTCGCAAATCTTTATTTGGCCTATGCCGTGGAACGTGGAGAGAACCGTAATAATTCTTGCAGGTCTGCCGCACACCACGCCGTTTAGGTCTTGGTTGCAATGCATCGGTCCTAGATCAACCGCAACGACGGTGAAGGTAAAGTTAGTTTTGCCAATACGGCGACGACTGGTGAGTTTTGCGATTTCCTTCTCTGCTTCTTTCCTCGTTGCAAAATCGATTTTTCCTTTTATTTCGAGAAATCCGGGCTCCCCTCGACCGGGAGTTTCGACCCACACCCGATAGACCGTCGCGCTCTCGTTCATGCCGCCCTCCGTCGAGGCAGATGCTTGACAAAATCAGGCAAGTCATCGGCGACGATCAGAAAGTTCTTGCCTGCCAAACGGGCTCGAAGATTCCCATTCTTAATGTTTAGTCGTAGAAACCAAACAGAGCACGAGGATTCGGCGGCGGCTCGTTTCAAATCGAATGCAATAGTGGGTGCGGGAGTTGCGGAAGGCGAGGAGACAGCGGGTGCTGCAACTGCTTTTCTTGATACGCTCATGGGACATGCTCCGATTTAGTTCGGAATGTCCCACGAGAAAACTGTGGGGCTCAGCGAGAGTTGGGACTACTTCTGTGTCCGCTCTGCCTATTGTGTTGGGCGACTTTTCGCCCAACCACTCACCTCGCGGAAGTGTCAAACCTCGGGTTAACTCTTCCGTTTGATTCCGCCTGCTGTTCCTGACAACGGCGGTGTCCAGACAGTACCAGAACCACCCAGCAAGTCAAGGAAAATCGACGAAAAACCCAATAAAAACGCCATTTTCAGCCTCATCATCAAATTACTCCAAAAAATAGTTTTGGGATGTTTTGTTGCGCCCACTGAACTTACTCGTCGGCGTCCTCACAACCATCACTTTTCCCCGATCCGCCGTCACTACGTCCTGAGACGCACCGAGTATCAAGGGTTCTCATCATCGTCTTTGCCGGACGCCAGTCCGCACCGATTTCTTGGAGGGGTGCCTTCTTTTTTGAAGGTGTCAGAAATTTGTCTCCAACAATCAACACCTCGTGACTGAGCTTTATTGTCTCGACCGGTGCCGCTTCAATCCCAAGAAAAGAGTCGAGTATTCGTCGAAGTAACTCGGCGGATGAAATGCCCTGCTTGCTGGCTCGTTTTTGAAGCCCTTCTCGCTCGGTGCGGCTGAGAAACAAATTGGTCCGGATAAGTGATTCCATTTTGGTACCTCCCGTTAGGACCGTGTGCGTCTGCATACGCCTCACTTATTGATTGAATAGTTGTCTTTTCTTCTGGGCGAGGGTTCCCATTCCGAAGTTTTAAACTTTGTTTGCCATACACAGAGGCGTGTGTATGACTCCCGAAACCACTACCGAGGGCGGTGCGACCATGACTGCCCCGAATTTCTTGCAATCCTCGCCAACTTTACCTACTCTCGCGGACGCAACGCCGTTCTCTACGGGCAAGCGAGGCATTGTGCCGAAGAGACGGTTTCAAACGGGTACGTTTGTGAAGCGGGGCTGCAACTGGATCGGTATGTGGCGCGTGGATGTCGTTCAATCTGATGGAACGGTAAGGCGTGAACAGCACAGCAAGACTTTCGTGGGACTATCTGAGAGAGCGGCACGCCACGCGTTTCAACCAATACTGGACGCAGTTAACGCAGCGAGCGGAGCAACGTCGCCAATTCCCAAAGGCACAGATACGCTGAAGAGCCTGATAAGTGAATGGCGAGAGCAGGTCGCAGGCACCTTGAAACCCAGTTCACTCAAAGCAGCCAACTCCCATCTCCGGCGAATCGAACCGTCGTTGGGAGAATTCGCTCTGTCAGAGCTGACGGTGAAAAAGGTTCAGGCGTTTGCTACTTCCCTTTCGACTGGGAGCCGAACCCGAAAGACTATCGAGAACATTTTGCTCACACTATCCTCGATTCTCTCGGCTGGGCGAAAGTGGGGTTACGCAATTCCGCAGGTTGCCATCTCGGACTTGTCATTACCTCAGTCCACTCGAAAGGATGGACGGTTCTACACGTTCAAGCAGATGCAGAAAATAATTCATTCTGCCGATGAGCCGCTGTCGACGATCTGCTTCCTATTGTCTGTAACAGGTATGCGGATTGGTGAAGTGCTTGCGCTCCGAGTCGAGGATTTGGACTTTCAGCGCATGTTAATCAAGGTTCGAGGCTCCGTTTACGCTGGACAGATCGGGACGCCGAAGAGCAAGGCGAGCATCGCAGATTTGCCGATGCCTCCTGCGCTCGAATCACGGCTCAAGACCTATCTGGCCTCCAAGCACTACAGGGAGAACGACCTCGGACTATTGTTCATCAATCGTTGTGACCGACCTTACTCTGCGAACAAGCTTCGGGAGAAGAAATTGCGCCCGCTGCTCGCCGAGTTGGGAATACCGCTTGCAGGATTTCACGCCTTCCGTCACGCGGTAGCAACCGAACTGATTGACCGTGGAGCACCAATCACAGTTGTTCAGGCTCAGATGCGCCACAGCGACGCTCGTGTGACGCTTGGTCTGTACGGGCACGTCATTCCACAGTCGCAGCGAGACGCGATGAATGGTCTGGCAGCACGGCTCGGAAGGCAATTGCTGACTGAGCCTCGAATTGCTGACTCAGCAGCATGAAAAGCGTTGATTTCAGTGAGGTTTGGTAGGGGCGGTGGGGATCGAACCCACGACCTTCGGCTTAAAAGGCCGCTGCTCTACCACTGAGCTACGCCCCTAATTGGTAAACAAATCAATTCGGTAGCTGGTTCGCGGGAACCGTCTGTGCCCGATTTGTGCCCAAAGTGTGCCCATTCTCAAGGGCGTGGAACGCCTCAAGCTTGCGGCCGGCGTCCTCGACGTCCTTTCCAGACACGATATTGTAGCGCTCGAACACCGACCTGGTCTTGTGCCCCGTGATCTCCATCGCCACCCTTTCCGGCACGCCCGCACGCACCAGATTCCTGACGCCCGTCCGCCTGAGATCGTGAAAGATCAGCCCCTCATAGATCATCTTTGCCTTCGGCTTTGATTTCGGCCCTCGCGGTTTCTCGAATAGCGTTGCGCCCGCCGTGTCCGTCGCCTCGACCATCTTGCCAAGCCCTAATTGACAGCAGCGATTGTACCAGACCTTGCGCATGTCGCCGACCGGAACGGCCTTCCCTCCCCGATTGAGGCGGAAGCAGACGAAGTCACATCCGGCTAGACGCTTCGCACGGTGCTCGCGCAATATGGCTCCGAGTTCTGCGGTGATGGGGATCTCGCGCCCCTCATCGTTCTTCGTTTCGCCCGCATTGAGCCTGATGACGCGCCTCAGGAAATCCACCTGCTCCCACCTGAGGCCGAGGATTTCTGCGCGGCGCATGCCGGTGTTGTAGCCGATCGCGAGCGGCGTGCGCAGGTAGTCCGGCAACGCGTCCAGGAGCGCCGCATATTGCGCCGGCTCGAAGAATCCCTCGCGCGGGCCGTTCTCCTTCAGCATCGGGAAGTGCGGGATGTCGCGCAGCTTCCCGTCCCTCTTCGCGATGTGGAACATGCGCCGCAGCGCCGAGAGAGAGCGGTTGATTGTGCCGTTCGCGAGGCCCTCCTTTTGAAGTTTCTGTGTGAACTCGCGCATGAGGTCGGCATCGATTTCTGCCGCGTGGTAGCCGTCGAAGAACCCATCGAGGCGCCCGACCTTGTCGAGGCGTGGATTTCCTTCCCTGTCGAGGCGCAGCGACTTTCGCTGGTTCGTCACGTAGTCGGCGACGTAAGCCTTCCGCAAATCCTCGTACGTCACGCGACGCAGCTGCGGATGGACGCCAGTCGCTACCTCGCCGAGCCTCCGGCGCAGCAGGCTCCGCGCCTTCAGCTCGCTCTCGGAGCCAGAACTTTCTCTGACGGCGCGGCCGCGCGAGTAGTATTTTATCCACCAGATTCGGCCGCGCTTGGAGATCGAGCCCTCGCCTCGCGCTCGCCGTGGCTTCACGTCACTGCCTTTCGTTTCCATTGCTATTCCCTCCTCGCCTGCTTCTTCCGCCCCCGACCCTTGCAAAAATGCTTCGCCTTCCACGCCCTGATCCGCTCCACGTCGCGCTTGCCCCACAGCCGCATGCCCGGCGCGCCGATCAGCACGGGCTTGGGGGCGCGGATTTTCTCGTCGCGCACCCACCGGTTGAGCGTGATCAGCGAGACTCCGGCAGCCTGCGCCGCCCGCTTCGTGGAGAGCTTCGGCTTAGTGTTCGTAGGCATACAGACACCACTATATCTTATTAGCTTACTTATGTACATAATATATACTTGATTACGTACAGACCTGTTACGCCTCGCGGATGCCCTCTATCAGTCGCAGCACGCACATGCCGCCCTCTGATAGGCGCGTGAAACAGTCGCGGCACGCGAGATACCAGAAGCCGGGTTCGGGGAACTCCAAGAGAAACCCCTCGCGGGGATTTTGGAGGTGGGAACAGCAGATGATCAGGGTCTGGGTGTTAGGTTTTGGTTTTGACTTTGACTTTTTTGAGACGGGAGCTACAGAAACGGGAACAGCAGGGATCGCTTTTGAAGCCATATCGTAACACCTCACTAAGAAAGGTTCCGCCAGTGGCCTGGCGGGTAGTGCGCTTTCTTTAGCGGAGTGCTACTCCGTACCCCTTCGGGTGGACGCGAGGTTGCTCTCTTTCGGCGCGCGTGTCAAGAAACAACTTCATTCTCACGGCTATTATTTGCAGCGTGTCGTAACGAGTGCTAAACTCACGTCTCTCCTTGGTTTGTTCCAAATCTCCGAGGTATGAATGCAACGTCGTAAGAAGCTGCATGCCCAGCTTGTTCTTCTCAACATCCTCCTTGGCGCCGTTTTCAATTCCCCTTCGTTCGGCCAAGGTACGACTGACAGCGTATCCGCTAAGGTGACGGCTCCTAAGTCGGTGATGGCGGGCGAAAAGTTTCCTGTTCACATTGAACTCAACAGTGCGCCTAATGTTCCACGCGGATACCTCAATGTCACTTTCGAGAACCGACAGCGTCAGGTATCTCTCGCAAACGGAGTAGCAACAACTCCTGACAAAAAAACGTATGACATTCAAATTGAGGTTCCGATCGATGCCCAAGGCGGAATTTACACGTTATCATGGGTGCAGGTTGGCTCCGCGGACGGGATGTACCGCGCAATCCTGAAATTTGAACCCCAAAGTTTTGAGGTTATTCAACCCGGCTCATTCAGTTTACCAACCGAGGCAAAGGTAACGATCAACCTCTCGCAGAAACAATTGTTGCGAAGTGCAGCCATATCGGTACAACACAAGATTGAAACGTTGAAGGCAAGTTTGGCGACGCTTAAGAACGAAGATAGCAGTCGTGTGCCCGCGCTCTTGAGACAGAACGTCCTCGACGCTGATAAGGACCTTTCGATGACGGAAAAAGAATTCGATGATTTAACAACGACCAGCTCCGAACGAGCGGATGCGGACGTATTCTTTGAAGATCTTCATAGAACGTACGGACTGACGTTAAGACAACTGCAAGCTAGCTTGTACAGGAGAAGCACCATCGTATCGGTGGCATTTCAAAAAGGTGCGAAGACGCAAGACGAAGCGTTGGAAGGGGTAGTCCTGAGAGCGTTTGAACACAATGAACTCGCTTACGATGTCGTGGCGGACACGCAATCTTTAACTTTTGACCTCGATGTTCGGACCGTTCCCGAGGGTGCGAAGGTATCGTATGGAAGAAGGGGGGATTCCACGTTCAGTCCTCTTCAGGATGAGACGAACTCAGTTATCAAAGCTCTTCCTTATGCCATCTGGCTCGTTCGATTCGTGAAGGAAGGTTTCGCCCCTGTCGAACGTGAGCACAATCCCTTCACGGACAAAAATCACGTTCTTGCCGTGGAACTTCCAAGGAATAAAAAAGGTGCAAAACAGCGCTGAGATCTCGGTGGCGCAATACTACGCGCAGTTCAAAAGCCTGTACGGATTGATAGCGGCGGTTTTTGGCCTTCTACCGCCGGCGTCGGGTTTGTTTCTTCCCGGCCTTATCTTTCCACCGTTAGGAAATGAAACAGCATTGGCGCAGTTCTTCGCAGTGATTTTTGGCGTTGCTGTTACCTACCTAATATTCTGGATGAAAAATGATGCCGAAGTTCGACTAAGACATCGAATGAGGCTGTTTTTCGTATCTGCCATCGGCCTCTTTTGCGTCTACTTCGGGCTGCACCTTCGATTTGTACAAAGAATCGACATTCCGAGTGCCAGTGAGCACACCTTCGTCAGTATCGGATATGAAAGAAGCCAGTTCGCCCTGGCGTCATTTAATAGCATTAGCGATTCTGAAATGCTTCATTCCAGAGGATTCACAGAGGAGGAAATCACGAACCTTTGGACTCTTAAATCGCTCATCATTTCGAGGTTGGCACTCTTTCTTTCATTCGCCGGATCCATGCTATCGATGGTTGCCTTTGCCAGTCTAGGCGTGTTGCTACGAACCCGCGAGGTAAAGGTCAACTGCTGATATGGCCGGTGTCACTCAAGCCGAAAAAGCCGTTCCAGATCCTCGACCGACGCGATCGCCACGCGATCGCGCATCTGATGAGCCGCCGAATGCCAAGCGCCCGCACGGTCCTCCGGCGAGGCGATCATCTTTCACCAAGTGAAAGACCTGGAAGAATCGGCCGGCGCTGTTCTCGAGGCCGCGCCAACCCATAAACGAGGTCGGTCATCTCACGTCGTCGCGAGATGCCTGCGCTTCGTCAAGCGAGCGATGCTGTTCCACTGTAAGTGTTGGCGAGTGAGCCTGTAAGCCGGATTCTCCGCAAGGCGTCGGCTTTTCTGCAAGTTCCAAAGAATCAGTCTTCGATTTCGGTCATTAGTGTCATTAGCGTTACTATTTTCCCGAAGTTGGGCACGATTCGGGCACAAACGAACTCTGACCTCACGGGAAAGACTGAGCGCATTCACCTATCATTCCAGCTTTGATGAAGCGAGGTCTTAAGATGGGTAAATGAACCATCGTTCAGTTCGGTCGCAAGTTGGGTCCTGGATCGCCCCCTGCATAGTCGGGCACGTTTCTGTTTCGCTGGCGAATTCGTTCTTTCAAGAGGGGAATACGATCTAGGAGCATTTCGTTATCGCATTTTTTGGCGATCGTTTCAGCTTCCTCCAAATAAAGCTTTGCCTGTCGAAACCGGTTCGCTGATCGCAGATGATTTGCGAGGTTGTAAAACGCGGAAGCCGTGTTCACTTCATCCGCTGCCTTGATGAAACAAACAGCCGCCTTGCAATGTTGGTACTCGCACGTCTTTAGAAGACGACGCATAACCTGCCTGGCTGAAGCAGCGTACCAAAAGTTTTCGTCCAACGCATAAGCCCTTATTTTTTCGCGCACGAATCTCGGCAAGGGAACTAGTTCGCGAAGACACTCAACCTTTACATTCATGTATCGTTGAAAAGAGATTTCTCCGACCGAAAGTAGAATGTGTCCGATAGTTGCGCAATCGGCTTTGACTTTTTGCGCTTCGCAGATCAACTTCTCAATTTCTTTATCGTTTGATTCGATGGCCGCCGTAAGTTTCTTATATTTCTGTTCATCACTTTCGAGAGAAAAGCCGAGCCATCCGGGAGCGATTCGCAGATTTTTACGCGCAGAGAACAGGGACCCATTAAGGATTGCCAGATTTCTTGCCCGCGTCGCCAACAAACAGGCCTTGGTTTCGGTTTCACCAAGCGTCTCGGCCATCTTTATTCCAATGGAACAGGTTTTGAGAATCAAGTCCAAATGCTGGGCTGGATTTAGCCTTTCCAGTAATGCGATGGCCGATCGTAGGCGAAGATCCGGGTTCTGCGCGTGACGGGTTAAGTCCACATGCATCTGCGTCGCAGTTCCCGCGTCTCCTGAGCTCCAGAGCTTCTCAGCAGCTGCAAACTCGTCTTCTTCGCTTTGCGCCATTTTTATCTTGGTGATGACTTAAATTCTTGCATTCGGGTGGCCAGCCAGCGACTTACAAACATCAGCATAAAAGACGGACTATAGAGAGGTATTTTGCTAAACCAAATTAGTCGCTTCTTCGGTGAGTGCGAAACGAAGTGCTGGTAACAATGTCCCCGTGTGAACCGATTAAGCTCTTCGACACGCCACCCGGGTATTTCGATGTACCCCCGGAGATTAGACCATGTCATGCAGAGCGCGAGCTGCGGCGACACAGGCATTGTGAGTTCCACGCCCGTCTGAGCAAGTCCCGGACCATAGAAACGTTGCCATTGGAGTTCGGGATTGAACAATGTAACCGGATCGTCCGAGGTAATGAATCTTGCGGACGTTCGATCAGTGCAGAGGATGGCGAGACTCATGCGACTTAACAACTCCGGTATTTCGGAGAAGATTGCCATGATCCCGGCTTTGTGGATGTCTTTCTTGGCAGCCCTAAGCGTCGCGGATGTTGATCCGTCTGAACTGTTGTGGGCTTCGAGACGCTCGACTTGCGTGACGAGTTGATCATAGAAGCTTTCTTGCGTGTCCTTCTGACGAATGGTTCTCTGGAGCATCGTCGCCACGAACAGACAAAGTGCCTCGTGTTCTTTAACTGTTAGCGGAAGATGAGGTGCAAGCTTCTTGCGAACCGCTTCAGCAAATTCACTCTCAATCGTTGAGAGGGTCCTTTCAAGTTCGTAGCGTTTCTGCCCTCCAATATCAAAGGTGTATAGATCCCTTTCCCAGAGAATATTTTTGGGGGCACGGCGCTCCCTCTGCTTCCCGTCTTTTGAGAAAACCCAGACATAGGGCTCCTGCCCGGAGGGGGTTCTGGGATCGACGAACTCCCTGAGATAGAACTGAGGAACGTAATGGTGTTTCTTAGGATCCGGCATCTTGGGACTCGGCAAATAGGCGATCAATGACCACGAGTTAGCTTCCCGAAAAGCGCGTCGTTGCTGACACCAGGTCGTACACCGAATCGTTACCAGAGTTTGGCGAGACCGAGCTTCTGTATCTCTGCGTCGCGGAAAGCGAATGCGAAGGACTCAGTATGTCCCTGCTCGATAGCATCTGCTGTGGCAGATTGAAGCAAGGCGATCCCAGCAGCTCCCCCGAGCGTGGTCAATCGGATAGCCGAAGCTCTGGCTATTAAATGGAATTCGTGCTGGGCTAGCTCTTTCAGGAGTCCTGAATCTTCTATTCTTGCCGCGCCGATTGCAGCATGAGCAACTAGGCGTCTGAATAGACCTCGGTTAAATGAAACTTTGACTGGAAGCATATCTCTGCGCGAAAATTTCGACCTCCCTCTTTGGGGGTCTTCCCTGAAAGCTTTGCGGACACAAAGGCGCCGTAGCGTGACTGGTATCCGCCCACCGAGTTCTAACATTCGCCTTTCAATGGCATATGCCACCTGTATCTGAAACCAGTACCGGACCTCACTATCGGACGTTCCGACTTTCTTAATGATTCGGAGCACGTCTTTGGTGGTTCCGACGCGCAGCAAAGATAGAACATAGTATTGCGCCGAAGGCGTCAAAGTAATTTTTTGAAACGTGCGGCGGAGAGATTTCAGATTACGCTCTGTTGCTATTCTAAGAATGGCTGTCGCCAATGCCGTGGCTTTGTCTTCATATATGGCTCGGCGGAACCGATTGAGCTCGTTCATGTGCGCAGCCTCTTGTTGATTCCACTCCAGATAAGCACAGAGCAACGCCACAAACTCCTTCTCAGTGATTTTGCCCCGCACCGGACTTAGCATCACGGACACTTTCTCACCACTCACTCTGGGGAGGTCGTTCAGGATCACTCGCAATGCTCCGCGTCTATATCTCGCAATGCTATTGGCGAGCAAGTACGACCGCTCCCTAGGCCGAAATCGTTTAAGGGCGTTGAGGGATGTGCGAGTCTCAAGAGTTGTCGTAGCATTCGAGACTTGCTGCAGGAGAGCAAACTCTTGCAGCGAGCGCGGTGCGTTAGCCGATAAGTTTTTCGGGGACATAGGAATGTCGTTTCGAAGAGATAAGAGTTCGAATACTTCTCGCTTCTTCGAGCTGGAGCTCTTGCCAAGGTCTGAAATCCATTTCCAATACCCTTGTGCAACTTTCTGTGATACCGCCTCTATCGCTGCTATTCGGACATTCCTATGTCGGCTTCGCAGTGCGAATAAAACTATTGCATCGGGACATTTAGCAGCATGCGATGAAAGTAAAGCGGCCATCTCGAGGCCTAGTCGATATCGGCGGAAAACCAGCCAGTCGCGTCCACGTAGCGGCGTGCCACTGACTTTCTGGCGAAGGAGAACTAACATAGCTCGGCCTTCGTCATCCAACTCTTCTTTTTCAGCTTCTTCGGCCCTCACTAGCTCAGCGATCCTTGATGGGTCGGCGCGGAGGAGCCAATAAAGCCCCGGTGCCTTCGTCCTTGCCCAAGATGCCAGAACAAGTCTCAGCTCGCTATCGGAAGGAAGTACTCGCTCTTTATGATTGTAAAGCACGAGAAGCTCGACCACAGACAGTAGGGAGCGCGTAGTGGCGAACGCGGCCGCCTTTGTAGTAAGTAGCTCGCGAAATCGCTTGAATTCACGCTCCTCTGAGTCGACCAGCTTTGCTGAGATCTCTTGAGCCAAGAAATCGTGTGCCACCTCATACATATCGTCGCCGAGATGCCGGACAAGTCGGAGGTCGATAAGCCTCTCGAGTGAGGCTTCACATTCGCGTTCGGTCAAGCCCGTGTCCGAGGCAGTCTCTTTCAAAGACCTTTGTGCCTTGACGCCGTAGCTCCGAACCAAAGAGACAAGAACTGCTCGTACATGGCCCTCTGCATCCTGGGCGTAGGTCAACTGGCGTGTGAGATAGCCTCCGGTCACCCCTTCGGTTCCGCCTGCACCGAGGTAATCTTGCATTCGGTAAGAGGTCGAGCCCTCACGAATCTTTCGCCACATGTGGTCGATCAACATTTGGATATATGGCGGATAAACCTGTTCCTCACCATGTCTAGCGCTCGAAGAGACAAGATCTTTTCGAATCTGGTTCGCTTCAGAGTCAGTTAGATCCAGTTTTATCTGAAATTCTTGGCACGCACTCTCTATGCTTCTCCACGCTTCTGATTCGCGTATTCCTGTTACGTAGACTCTTGCGAGCCCCTGCGGAGAGCCACTTAGAAGCTGCCAGCACTGACCCAAGCGCGCTTCTAGATCGGCGCGGTAGCTCACCAAGATTCTCAAGTTGTTATCATCCAGGTAGCGGACCGTTCGTAGATCGTCAACTAGCCGCTCTACTTCGGTTTGTTCTCGAGATGAGAGAATGTCTTCGAATTGGTCGATGATCAGAAGTAGTCGGCGAGGACGTATCGCAGCAATAGCCTGTTCTAGTAGTGGGATCAACGATCCCCGATAAGAGGGGGTTCCTTCAAAAATCGCTGTAAACAATGCTGTCGACACATCGCTGCGAGCAAGACCTAACGGGCGAGAGTAAACCGGCTGCCATCCGTTCTCAACTGCACGCGGAAATAGACCGGCATGTATCAGTGAGGTCTTTCCGGATCCAGAATTTCCCAGAAGTAGAGTGATTCCATTCAAGTCTATCCTGTCGAGTAGCTCTCGTATTTTTTCCTCGCGACCGTAGAATTGCTGCCTATCGGCGCTGGTCAAGAATTCCATACCGATGGGCTGGAAAAGCTGTCTCTTTTCTGGCAAAGCAAAATGGCGGGCGCGTGGAGATATCGCGCTCAGGCGGTCCTTAATTTTGCCAAGTACGCCCCGAATGACCAGAAACGGCAAGTCTTCCGGGTTCTGGAACTTCGAAAATGTGTGTTGATGGGCGCGTTCTCTTAGTCGTGTTAACTTTTCTCGCGCCGCCGGATCTACCTCGGTACGCAAGGAGGGCCAAGGCGCAGTGTCATCTAATAAATAGAGCAGAATTGCGATTATGTTCCCCGCGCTAAAGGATCTTTCGGCTTCGTCAAGTTCGAGCTCTGTGATCGACTTGCCCGTTGCGGAATCGACACTTCCGTAACGGCGCCCATAGATTCCGACGAACACATCACATTCTCTGACCCTTCTTATCGACGAAATCTCCGGCGGAGCTTCGTCGCTTCCGAACGATTCCATCACAAGGAGCTGCGCGCCTAATACCTCTTCAAGCCTACGCTTGACCTCGTGTCTCAAATCCTTCAGGTCAGTGAATGTCGAGCTAAGAAAAATGGGTATATTAGTCGATAAGTGGTTCATGCAGATATTCTTCTGAAGTATTGTGTAGCGCGCCGATTATATAGGCATTTCTTCCCGGTGCAAAAAGACACCGAGTCGGTATCGCCGACGTTGGGTAAGGCTGCCATTTGTGACGCCTTAGGCGAGTGATGGCCTTGATTGGTGTCACTGGATCGGTTGCATGTCTTTGTCTATACTGGCGCTGCTATTACCGCCATAAAGTTTTTGCACCGAACCTCGAGCAGGACTTCATGTCAGCGCGAGTGAGCTAGTGGAAACGCCGGAATGATGGAACACACGTGGGCGTCCGGTTCCGTTGAACTTCTGCGGCACGCGGATTCCCACATTCATCTAGAGTCAGCATTCGACCGTAGAATAGCCTTCATCAGTATTGACAATTCTGTGGAAACATCGATCAGAACTTTTCTTTCTCTTCCCAGGTCAAAGTCAGGAGTCATGGTTGCTAGGAAAGACCTGGATGCGGTCGAGAATAGCTTCCCAGGCCTTCTCTCGCTGCTCTGGGCGCACGCCGGGGATCGCCTTACCGGAATTGATGAGGCTGACATTGAGCATTACCATCGGATTAGAAACAAGCTGTACCACGACGGGACCGGCCTGAGCGTCGATGATCAATACCTATTGGCCTATAGACAGATCGCTGTCCTTCTTCTAAAGAAGCTTTTCGGCGTTGATCTTGGCGAGCCCAGGCCCGCATCCACACTCGAAAGACTCATTCTGCTCTGGAATCAGGTTGAGGAAAAACTCAAAAGCCTGATGAAGGGGGAAGGGATTGATCTTGGAGCTACTTTTAAATGGGACTCTGCCTTGACAGCAGGAGTGCTCACACCGGACGACATTCACGAATTAACGCAATTGAGAATGGTGAGGAACAAGCAGGTCCATTCTTCATCTTTGGATAGGAAGCAGATAGATTATGCTGTCCAGCTAGCCGAGGCACTGCTCAAGAGGCTAGAGCAGCGTGCCTCACATTAGCTCATCGGTGCTATGTCCCGCTCGATGGTTCGTTATACTGCCCCGTCGAATCAATCAGTTATGAAGGCTATCCCGCTGTCCTTCGGCTGCCTACTACGTTGACATTCTTTCGGTCCGCATTCTCTTCTGACAGTGTGAGCACTGATTCCAACCACCACCGATACCAGAAAGATCGTCAGAGCAGTTGACGCTGCAACTGATCTGAGTGGGGGGTAGTGGGTCAGTTTAAAATCCAGCGACCACCCAGTGACTTGTAAATCAGCATCGTCCGTGCTACGGATAAGCCAATGCAGATCGCACTTCGTCCCGCGAGCACTCAAGATTTCGAATATTGCAAACGTCTGTACTTCGCCGGAATGAAGAAAATCATTGAGGAATTGCACCTG
>Ga0210394_10000448_pt1 | contig 87921 bp, 70 predicted proteins | sample IncBWC12MmetaG_FD_160121 | JGI IMG/M metagenome (GOLD analysis project Ga0210394, IMG submission 160121) | Forest soil microbial communities from Barre Woods Harvard Forest LTER site, Petersham, Massachusetts, United States - Inc-BW-C-12-M | ecosystem: Environmental > Terrestrial > Soil >...
CACTGGCGCAGCTGGTCAAATCTGCCGCCGGCGCCGGCAAACCTTGTTAGAACCCGGGGCGCGGATCCAGAAACAGCAGTTTGAGCGATTCCGGAACGATCGATTTGTGACCCGCCCGGTCCGAGCCGGCAGCCGCCGCGGCGGCGTCGAGCTCCGCTGCAACCAGGTAATTTCGTCCCGTGTCGGGATCGACGCTCATCGTTCTGGCCGTAGGCGCGGTCACGACGCCGCCGAGCGAGACAAAGGTCTGCGCGTCCTTCCCCTGAATGATCGACAATGTACCGTATTGACCGTTGGAGCTGAAAACGAGCTTGCGCTTGGAATCGAATGCCGCCGCGTCAGAGCCGCGGCCAATCGGCAGCGTCGCGACGATTGCGCCAGTGTCCGTACTGACGACGACCAGCGTGCTATTGACGCAGCTCGCGAACAGCCGGCCACTCGCCGTGTCGATCGCCAATCCATGAGGTTTGCTGCAATTGGGAATCGACCAGCGCGCATCGACCTGGTTGGTCCTGGTGTCGACGCGGACGATTTGCTGCCTTTCCGCGCCGTTGACGTACAGCTTACCGTCCCCGCCGTCGACCGCGGACTCGAGCTTGCCCCCGACCTGCACCGTGGCCATGGCGCTGTCTGTCCTGGGGTCGATCACCGTGAGAGTGCCGGAGTCGCCATTGACAACGAAAACGTGTTTGCCGGCGGAAGCGTAGACCATCGCATCGGCATCTTCGCCGCCCTTGATTCGATTTAGTGGCCGTAGGGTCTTGAGATCGAAAGAGCCGGCCTCGCCAGCGCGACGGCGCTGAAACCTCGAGTGCCGACACATGACCACGTTGCGCGCGGTGTTACGCAAGTGGTGCCGAATGGGACCATCTGAGCACGATTCCCAAAGTTCCTATGTTCGAAGTGCGAACGACTGAGAAGCGATGGCTCACACCTGAAGAGGTTGGTGAACTTCGAAAACACTTGCCAAAACATCTAAAACTGGCTGCTGACCTTGCCGTGTATACCGGCATGCGCATTTCGTCGATGCTCAATTTGACTTGGGATCGCATCAACCTGGACGAGGCTCACGCATGGGTGCCGGGTCAGGGTCAGCACATGAAGTCCGGCAAGCCGTTGGGGATTCAGTTCATTGAAGGAGCGATCACAACGAGCCGCTGACGCATCAAACGATGTGGATGTTCTTAAGTTTCTCAGTGACTTGGGCCTGGGTCGGGTGGGGCTCGAACCCACGACCAACGCCTTAAAAGGGCGCTGCTCTACCGACTGAGCTACCGACCCGCTGAGCGGCCGCGCATGATAGACGAAAAGCCATTATCGCGGCACGCTGGCCCGGCGTCACTGGTAGCGGGTCGGATCGGTGATGCCCGCTGCCTCGAAGCCTTGACGCCGCAGCCGGCACGAATCGCACTGGCCGCAGGCCTGCCCCGCGGCATCGGCCTGGTAGCACGACACGGTCATGGCGTAGTCGACCCCAAGCCCGATACCGTTTCGAATGATCTGTGCCTTGCTCATCGAGATCAGCGGTGCATGCACGCGAAAGCAAGCGCCTTCGACGCCCGCCTTGGTCGCGAGCCGCGCCAGCTGCTCGAAGCTGCGGATGAATTCGGGCCGGCAGTCCGGGTAGCCCGAATAATCGATGGCGTTGACGCCGACCACCAGGTTGCGCGCTTCGAGCACTTCGGCCCAGGCCAGCGCCAGTGCCAGTAACAGGGTATTGCGTGCCGGCACGTAGCTGACAGGAATGCCGCTGCTCGGTTGGTCGGGCAGCGGCAGACTCCAGTCGGTCAACGCCGAGCCGCCAATACCGGCCAGATCCACCTGCATCACGCGATGCTCATGCGCCGACAGTGCGTGCGCGACGCGCGCGGCGGCCGCGAGCTCGGATTGGTGACGCTGGCCGTAGGCAACCGTCAAGGCGTAGCAATCGAAGCCCTGGGCACGCGCCCAGGCGAGCGCGGTGCTCGAGTCGAGGCCGCCGGAGAGCAACACGACCGCGCGCCCGACGCTGTCAGCGGCCGGGCTCATTGCCCCACAGGTGCTTGTGCAACTGGATCTGGAAGCGCACCGGCAAACGGTCGGCCAGAATCCAGTCGGCGAGCTGTCGCGCCGCGAGCTGCTCGTGACTCGGCGAGAACAGCACCTGGCAGCGCTGTGCCAGCTGCAACGCTGCTACCTTGCCGCGACTCCATTCGTAATCGCTGCGGTCACAGAGCACGAACTTGATCTGCTCTTCCGGCCGCAGCAGCGCCAGTTGATCGTAGCGATTACGGTGCTCTTCGCCCGACCCCGGCGTCTTGACGTCGACGATGCGGATCACGCGCGCATCGACCGTGTCGATCGGCAGCGCGCCGCTGGTCTCGAGCGATACCCGAAAGCCGGCCTCGGCCAGAGTTTTCAGCAGCGCCAGGCAGTGCGGTTGTGCCAGCGGCTCGCCGCCGGTGACGCAGACGTAGCGTGCTTCAAATTCGCGCACGCGCTCGACGATGGCGGGAAGCTGCCACCACTCGCCGCCGTGAAAGGCATAGGCGGTATCGCAATATTGGCAGCGCAGCGGGCAACCGGTCAGGCGAATGAACACCGTCGGGATTCCAACCGTATCCGCTTCGCCTTGCAGCGAGTAGAAGATTTCCGTGAGCTTGAGCCGGACGCTCAAAGCGCGCACCTAATGCTCGTCGGCGGGAATGTTCTGCAGTCTTGCAGCCGCGAGTTTTGCCGCATCGCTGTTCGGGAAACGCTGCATCACCTGTTTCAGAGTGGCGCGCGCGTCAGTCAGCTTCTTCTGATCGATCTGCGTCAGCCCGAGCTTCAGCAGCGCGTCGGGAACCTTGGGTGACTGCGGATATTGCTCGCCGACGGCACGAAACGTGGCGGCGGCATTGTCGTAGTCGTGGGTGACGTAGTAGGCCTCGCCCAGCCAGTACTGGGCGTTGCCGGCGAGCTGGCTCTGCGGATAGCTGCGCAGGAAGTCGCGAAAGCGCGTGATGGCGCTGGGGTAGTCGGTGGACTTGAGTGCATCGAACGCGCGCGTATAGGCGGCCTGCTCGCCGCCGCTATCCGCACCGGCGCCGCTGCCATCGCCAGGCCCGGCCGCGCTCTTCGCCCCCGGCTGCAGCGCCGACAGCCGCCGGTCGAGATCGGCATACAGGTCACGCTGCTGCTTGCGCAGCATGTCGTTGCTGTTTTGCAGCTCTTCGAGCTCGCCGCGCAGCTGGCGCATCTGCGCCTCGATCGCATCGAGGCGCTGCGACAGTTGCATCAGGCCCTGGTTGACGTGCTCGACGCGCCCGAGCCGCTCATCGACGTCATTGAGCTTGACCACCGTCGGATCGGGCTGCGCCGGCGTCGACTCGCAGCCGGCCAGCGCCAGCGTCGATATCGCGAGGCACAGCCATCGGCGCAGCAACGGAGACATCATGGCCACTTCAGTTCAGATAGACGATGTCGACCCGTCGATTGCGTGCCCAGGCCTCTTCCGTGTGCCCGGTGACCGCCGGCCGCTCCTCGCCATAGCTCACGGTGGTGATCTGCGTGTCGATCACCCCCTGCAGCGTCAGCGCCCGACGCACCGACTGCGCGCGCCGCTCGCCGAGGCCAATGTTGTATTCGCGCGAGCCGCGCTCGTCGGTATTGCCCTCCAATCGCACCCGGATGTTCGGGTTCGCGGCCAGGTAGCGCGCATGGGCGGTGACCAGGCCGTTGTATTCGGACTTGACCTCGCTGCTGTCGAAGTCGAAATAAATCGTCCGATTCTGCAGCTGGGCGCCCGATGGGCCGGCCACACCCGCGCCGGTACCGCCGGCAACGCCGGCGCCGTAGGCGCTCGAAGCGTCCGCGCCCGCGGTCAGGGATTGATCGGCCGGCACCGCGGCATTGCTGCTGGTTGCGGTCGGGCGCGGCTTTTTGCTGCTGCAGCCGGCAGCCAGCGAGACGCCGAGCACAGCGATCAGGATGAGAACCGTCTTGTTCATGTCGCTACTCCATTAGTCGCTGCCGGGTCGCGGCAGCCGCCTTATTACCACACTGTGCCTTCAGTCACACCTGCCGAGGCCTTAATCGGGCAGCGCTAGCGCGGAAAGGGTCCCCACACCGGCTCACGCACCTCGCCCTGATCCGACTTCAGCCGTTGCGTGACCAGGCCGTCGACCGACACGGTCTGCAGTGTGCCGACCTCGCCGTCACGGCCGGCGTAAATGACGACGGCACCGTTGGGTGCAAAACTCGGCGACTCATCCAGGGCGCCGTGCGAGAGCACGCTCACGGTGCCGGAGGCCAGATCCTGCACCGCGATCCGATAGTTGCCGCCCTCGCGCGTCACGAAGGCGATCTTCTTGCCATCCGGCGACAGGCGCGGGCGTGCGTTATATCCGGAACCGAAGGTGATGCGTTCAACGCGCTTGGGCTGGGCGATATCGACCTTATAGATCTGCGGGCCGCCGGCGCGATCCGACGTGAAATACACGCTCTTGCCGTCCGGACTCCAGGCCGGCTCGGTATCGACCGCCGGATCATCCGTCAGCCGCGTGAGCCCCTGGGTGCTCAGATCGAGCAGCCAGACGTCGAGGTTGCCGCCGGCGCCCGACAGTGTCAGCGCCAGGCGTGTGCCGTCGGGCGAATAGGCCGGTGCCCCGTTGACACCCACCCGGGCCGACACCAGCTGGCGCTCACCGGTGCGCACTTTCTGCACGTACACGCCCGACAGCCGGTTTTCAAATGACACGTAGGCCAGCCACTGCTCGTCGGGCGACCACGCCGGGGACATGATCGGCTGCGACGACTCGAGAATCACCTTGGGATTCTCGCCGTCGGCGTCGGCAACGATGAGCTGGAAGCGCTGGCTGGGCGGCTTTCCCTGCACCGCCACGTAGGCGATGCGCGTGGCGAAGGCGCCACGCACGCCGAGCACCTTCCCATAGATGAAATCGCTCACCAGATGCGCAGCGTTACGCAGGCTGCCGGCGTTGGCGATGAACTTCTGGCTGGCGACGCGCGTGCCAGTCTGAATATTGATCAGATCGCAGTCGATGTCGAGCTCGCCGGCGGAGGGCGCGGTGACGCGGCCGACGACCACGTAGTCGTTGCCCGCCGCCTTCCAGTCGGCCGCCTGCACATCATTAGCGCTGGTCGGGGTGGTCAGCATGTCGCGCCGCTGCATGGCGCGAAAGCGTGCGCTGCTCTCCAGGTCGTGTTGAACCACCGCGGCGACGTCAAAGCCGCCGTCCGCCGGCACCGCGCGGCCGAACGGAACGATAGCGATCGGTATCGGATCGGTGACGCCCTTGGTGATCAGGATCTGCAGCTCGGCGTGCGCTGGCGCGACGCCCAGGCCGAAGGCCGCCAGCGCCAGCAGGGCGCAGCCACGAACTTGGCGCGCGCGCTGTCGCAACGGTCCCGCCACCCTATCGGTCATTAGGTTATTCATCGGGCGCGAACGTAACATCGATGTTTGGATCAAACAATGCCGGATCCGAGGGCGCGGGCAGCGGCGAGGCCCGGTAGGCGGCGGTTTCCACCGACTGTCTTACCGCCTCATCGCCATTGCAGCCCGCCACCACCACATGCGTGATCTCACCGCCCGGGATCTGCGTGATGTGCAGGCTGCACTTCACGCCCGCCCGCGCACTCGAGGGGCGAATCCACGCGCGGTTGATCCGCGCTGTGATCAACGCCAGATACTCGGCCTTGGCCGGACTGGATTGCACTGCATTGAGATGTTCTTCACTGGCCAGCTGTGAGCGCAGATCCGCCTCGCGCTGCGCACGTTCCTGTTCGAGTTTGCGCTGCTGGGCGAGCTGCTGCGCCTTGCGGTCGGCCTCGGCCTTGGCGGCAGCGGCGCGCTCGGCGTCCGCCTTTGCGGCAGCGGCACGCTCGGCCTCCGCCCTGGCCGCCTGGGCTTTTTCGGCGGCGGCCCGCTCGGCCTGCTCCTCGGCAGCGCGCTTCTCCTGCGCCGCGCGCTCCTGTTCCTGGGCTTTTTGCCGCGCCTCCTGTTCCGCATGCGCCCGCTCCTCACGTGCCTGCTGTTCCGCATGCTCATCGTGCGCGGGCGGTGGTGGTGGCGGATTTTCGGGTGGCGCTGGGTTCGGCGCGGGCGGCGCGGATGGCGCAGCCTGCGGCGGCGCATCGCGCACCACCGTTGCCTCGATGGCCAGGCTCGGCGCGGTCACCGTGGGCTGCCGGTACTGCCACCATCCCCAGAGCAGTGCGCCGACGATCGCTGCATGGATCAGTATCGACAGCACGATCGACAGGATGCGATCGCTCCGGCGTTCACTCATGGCCGGGTCGGTGCCTTGGGCAGCGGGTCGGTCTGGAAGCCGACCTTATGGGCGCCGGCCTGCTGCAGAATGACCATGGCCTGCACCACGCGGCCGTAATTGACTGCCTTATCGCCATTGACCAGCACCGCGCGTTCCGGCGCGCGTCGTAGTGCCGCGGTCGCGCGCACCAGCGCGGTCTGATCGTCGATCGGCTGGCGCGGATTGGCGCCCAGATTGAGGTACAGCTGGCCCTGGGCGTCGATCGACAGCACCAGCGGGGTCAGGTTCGCCTGGGCGGGGATCGGTTCGGCAGCCGCCTTCGGCAGGTCGACCTTGATCCCCTGGGTCAACAGCGGCGCCGTGATCATGAAAATGATCAGCAGCACCAGCATCACATCGATGTACGGCACGACGTTGATGTCGCCCATCAGCCGGCGCTTGCCTTTGGTGAGAGCGGGCATATCAGCTCCTTATTCCGGCCGACGGTGCCGCCGGCGCGCTCGAGCCGACCGAGGCCCCGGCCGGGCCGCGCCCGGCATAGCGCTGCAGAATGGTCGACAGCTCCTCCATGAACGCGTCGTAGCGCAACTCCAGGCGGCTCGCCTGATCGGCGTAGCGGTTGTAGGCCACCACCGCCGGAATAGCGGCAAACAGACCGATCGCGGTGGTCACCAGCGCCTCGGATATCCCGGGGGCGACCATTGCCAGTGTTGCCTGCTGCACGTTTCCGAGCGAGCTGAATGCATTCATGATGCCCCAGACGGTGCCGAACAGCCCGACGTAGGGACTGGTGGAACCGACCGTGGCCAGCGTCGCCAGGCTGTGCTCGAGCCGCTCGATCTCCTTGAGCTGCGCGACGCGCATCGCGCGGCGCGAGCCTTCCAACAACATGTCCGCCGCGACCCCGCCCTGCGCCCGCAGCCGCGCGAATTCGCGAAAGCCGAACTCGAAGATGCTCTCCATGCCGGTGGCGCTGCCACGCGACTCGATGGCGCGATACAGCGAACTCAGGTCGCCACCGGACCAGAAACTGTTCTCGAAGCGATCGGCGTCGCGCTGCGCGCGCCCTACCACCAGGCGCTTGCGAAAGATGATGGCCCAGGACATCAGCGAGGCGGCCAGCAGAATGCCGATGACAATCTGCACCACCAGGCTGGACTGCACGATCATACGAAGAATCGACATCTCGCCGCCCATCAGCTACTCCTTGGGTTGCCGGCGCACGGCATGCTCATGCCGGCAACTCTCTGACTATGACTGGCGGCAGGCGCCGTGGTTTCAGCGTCGCGGCGTCGAGGCAGGCGACGCGTACCGCGGCGCTCAGGAGCAACTCGCCCTCGAGCGGCTCGCGCCAGATGCGCTGCGAAAATAGGATGCTTGCGCCGCCTTCGCGCGCTGGCTCGCAGCTGATCGACAGCAGATCATCGAGCCGCGCCGGACGCCGGAACTGCGCCTCGAGCGCCACCACCGAGAACACCACTCCGGGGTCGCTCGCCAGCGCCAGCTGCGACACGCCGTGCGCGCGCAGCCACTCGGTACGCGAGCGCTCCAGGAACCGAAGATAATTCGCATAGTAAACAATACCTCCGGCATCGGTGTCTTCCCAGTAGACGCGCGCCTGCCAGACGAAGGGGATCAAGCGCCCTCGCCGAACAACGGCAGGTTGGCGGCCGCGCGCTCGGGCATCTTCAGGCCAAAATGCTGCCAGCTCAGGCGTGTGGCGATGCGGCCGCGCGCGGTGCGGGCGATGAAGCCCTGCTGGATCAGGAACGGCTCGATCACATCCTCGAGCGTGCCGCGCTCCTCGCCGATCGCCGCCGACAGGCTCTCGATGCCGACCGGGCCGCCGTCGAATTTCTCCATGATCGTGAGCAGCAGCTTGCGATCCAGGGCATCGAGCCCCTGCGGATCGACCTGCAGCAGATCCAGCGCCGCGTGGGCTGCCGCCTCATCGATATGTCCGGTCCCCTTCACCTGTGCATAATCGCGCACCCGCCGCAGCAGGCGGTTGGCGATGCGCGGCGTGCCGCGCGCGCGCTGCGCGATCCGCAGTGCGCCGGTGGCATCGATCGGCACATCAAGGATGCGGGCCGAGCGTTGCACGATGCGCTCGATCTCGGGAACGGTGTAGAACTCGAGCCGCTGCACGATACCGAAGCGGTCGCGCAGCGGCGAGGTCAACAGGCCGGCGCGCGTCGTCGCGCCGATCAGCGTGAACGGCGGCAGGTTCAGCTTGATCGAACGCGCCGCCGGACCCTCGCCGATCATGATGTCGAGCTGATAGTCCTCCATCGCCGGATACAGCACTTCCTCCACCACCGGGCTGAGGCGATGGATTTCATCTACGAACAGCACATCGCGCGGCTGCAGGTTGGTCAGGATTGCCGCCAGGTCACCGGGCCGTTCCAGCACCGGACCGGCGGTCTGGCGCAGGTTGACACCGAGTTCGGCGGCGATGATATGCGCCAGCGTGGTCTTGCCGAGACCCGGCGGCCCGAAGATCAATACATGATCCAGCGCCTCGGCGCGCATGCGCGCGGCATCGATGAAGATCGACAATTGCGATTTGACCTGTTCCTGCCCGATGTAGTCTGCCAGCGCTCGCGGACGGATCGCCTGATCGATCGCCTCCTCGGTGCTGCCGGCGCCCGCGCCGACCAGCCGGGGATCTTCCTGCGCACTCATGCGCGCACCGCGGCCTGCAGCGCACGCCGGATCAGCTCTTCGGTGGACAAGGTGGCGATCTCGGCACCGACTGCCTTGAGCAGCTTTGTCGCCTCCACCGGTTTGTAGCCGAGTGACACCAGCGCACCATATGCCTCGGCTTCGGCGCCCTGTTGCGCGTCGCCGGAGCCGCGGCCGGCGCCGGCCGGTCCAACGCCGGGCTGATCGAGTCGATCGCGCATCTCGACGATCAGTCGTTCGGCGATCTTGCGGCCGACCCCGGGAATACGGGTCAGCGCGGCCGCGTCGTGCTCGCGCACAGCATGCGCAAACGTGGCCGCAGTCCCGCCCGAGAGTATCGCCAGGGCGATTCGCGGCCCGACACCCGACACCTTCAGCAGGTTGCGAAACAGCGTGCGCTCCTCGAGGCTGGCAAATCCATACAGGATGTGCGCGTCCTCGCGCACCAGCAGGTGCGTCAACAGCCGGGTGCGCTCGCCGACCGGCGGCAGGCTGTAAAAGGTAGACATCGGCGCCTCGACTTCATAGCCGATGCCGCCGACTTCGAGCAGCAGATGCGGCGGTGACTTATAGGCGAGCACGCCGGCGAGCGTTCCGATCATGGCCCGCAAGCCCGCCGCTCAGGCAACATCGACCGCATCGAGCGCGCCCAGACGACGCGTCTGCGCATGACACAGCGCCACCGCGAGCGCATCGGCGGCATCGGCCGCGAGCCTGATCTCCAGCAGCAACAGCGTGCGCACCATCTGCGCGACCTGCGGCTTGGCCGCCGCACCATAGCCGGTAACCGCCATCTTGATGGCCCGGGGGGCATATTCGTGCACACTGGCACCAAGCGACGCGGCGGCGCACAAGGCCACGCCGCGCGCCTGGCCGAGCTTCAGGGCGCTGTCGGGATTGCGATGCACGAACACGCGCTCGATCGCCACCGTGTCGGGCCTATGTTCGGCCACCAGCGCGCTGATCGCGGCATAGATGCGCTGCAGCCGCACCACCATGTCGTGCCCGATCACGTCGACGCAGCCGCTGGCGACATGGCGCTCGCCGCTGCCGCGACAATCGATGATTCCATAGCCGGTGCGCTGCGAGCCCGGGTCCAGACCGAGTACGCGGCAGTCGCGCGCGACCAGCCTGATCGACGCCGCAGCCGCCGGCGCGGCAGCGGTGCGCGGCCGGAATGTGCGCCAGGACCTGCTCGGGTATCGCGTCATCTATCCATTCCTCAAACGCACTTGCTGTAGCCGGCCATACCTTGAATGATAGCCGGAAGACACCCCACACACAGCATGGAAACCGCGACCCCCGCACCGCCCGAGATCGCCGCACCGCTCGATACCGCGCGCGCGGCGCTCGCCGAGTGCGGCGCGGATCAGGCCGTGCTGGCGGCAGGTTTCGAGGCCGCGCAAGTCGTGGCCGCCCTGACGCTCGACGCGGACCTGGCGGCGGGCACCATGCTGCATCGGGTGCGTATGGCAGGAATGGCGCGCGCGAGCCCGCAGCTCGAGCGGCGCCTTGGCAGCGCTAGCACGCGCGTCGCCGACCAGCTCGAGCGGCTCGGTGAGCTGCACCTGCCCGCCGGCTGGTCGGCGGGCCAGGGACTGAACACTCAGCAGGCCGAGATCCTGCGCAACATGTTGCTGGCGGTGGCGGCCGACCCGCGCCTGGTGGTGGCGCACCTGGCCGCGCAGCTGGTGCAGCTGCGCGAGGCGCGCCAACTGCCGGCAGCGCAGCGGCGCCGACTGGCCCTCGAGACGCGCGAGATCCTGGCCCCGCTGGCCAATCGCCTCGGCGTCTGGAGCCTCAAGTGGGAACTCGAGGATCTGTCGTTCCGTTACCTGGAGCCGGAGGACTACCACCGCATCGCACGCGCGCTGGCCGAGCGGCGCGTGGATCGCGAGCGCTACATCGAGCAGCTGTGCGCGCTGCTGCAGCGGGAACTGCGCCAGGCCGGCATCGTCGCGGCCGCGGTCTATGGCCGGCCGAAGCACATCTACAGCATCTGGCGCAAAATGCAGCGCAAACAGCTCGCCTTCGAGCAGCTGTTCGATGTGCGTGCGGTGCGCATTGTGGTCGAATCGATCGAGAACTGCTACGCCGCCTTAGGGCTGGTGCACGCACTCTGGCCCTACATTCCGGACGAATTCGACGACTACATCGCAACGCCAAAGGATAATGAGTACCGCTCGATCCACACCGCGGTGATCGGCCCGGACGATAAATCGCTCGAAGTGCAGATACGCTCGCGCGACATGGACCAGTATGCCGAGCTCGGGGTCGCGGCGCACTGGCGCTACAAGGAGGGCGGCGCGCGCGATTCTGGCTATGAGCGCAAGATCGAATGGATCCGGCGCGTGCTCGATCCGTCGCAATCGTCGCAGTTCGAAGGCGACCTGATCGAGCGCGTCAAGAGCGAGCTGTTTGCCGATCGCATCTACGCGATGACGCCGCGCGGCGAGGTGGTCGACCTGCCGCGCGGCGCCACGGCATTGGATTTTGCCTACCAGGTACACACCGGCTTGGGCCATCGCTGCCGCGGCGCGAAGGTCGACGGCCGCATCGTGCCGCTCAATCAGCCGCTCAGCAACGGCGGCGTGGTCGAGATCATCACCGGCAAGCAGCCCGCGCCGAGCCGCGACTGGCTGTCGCCGGAGCTCGGCTTCCTGGCGTCGCCCAAGAGCCGCGCCAAGGTGCGGGCCTGGTTCCGTCGCACCGACGAGTCGCAGCACCGCGCGCTCGGACGCGAGACGCTCGAGCGCGAACTTGCACGGGTCGGCGCCAGCCCCGAGCTGCTCGCAACGCTGGTGCGCGAGTTGCATGCCGATAGCACCGAGGATCTGCAGCGCCGGATCGGCGAGGGCGATATCAGCGCCACGGCACTTAGCCAGGCGCTGTCGCGACTGCAAGTGACGGCGACGCCAGCGCTGATGCCGACGCGCAAGCCAGTCGGCCGCGCGCCGGGTCGCTCCCCGGGTCGCTCGCCGGTCGAGGTCGAGGGGGTCGGCGACCTGCCGAGCACCATCGCCCGCTGCTGTGGGCCGGTGCCGCCCGAACCGATCGCCGGCTATGTCACCCTCGGCCGCGGCGTCACGATCCATCGTGAACGCTGCCCGAACCTGCTGCGCATGCAGGCGGTCAATCCCAGGCGCGTGCTGCGGGTGGAATGGAACCTCGACACCGATAGCCTGATGCCGGTGAGGATCCGCGTCGAAGCGCTCGACCGCCGCGGCCTGCTGCGCGACGTGTCCGACGTGATGGCGCTGGAGCGACTGAGCATCGACGGCGTCAATTCCGATACCGACCCGGACGATCGCATCGCCACCATCGTCATGCGCACCGCAGTGCGCGATAGTGAGCAGCTCGGACGCGTGCTGCAGCGTCTGAGCGCGGTGCCAAACGTATTGCGCGCACTGCGGCTTGCCTGACTGCATCGATGCGTATGAAATCGATCAATGCGGGCAGCCGGGGCGCGGGCCGCGGCTAGCTGCAGGCCATTCTAGGCGTAATAAATACTTTAATATCATGGTATTAGATAACTTAAGCGATGTGGTTTATAGATGATGCCAGCGACGCCGGCGGGGCCCGACCCGAGCGCTGAGCCGCACCAGGCAACGCGCGTGAACTCGGGCAGTTGCCGCAATTGCAACGCGCCGCTGACCGGACCCTTTTGCGCGCAGTGCGGCCAGCACACGCACGAAAGCGCGCGCGCGCTAGGGCTGGTACTGCACGACGGCTGGCACCTGCTGACACATCTCGACGGTCGATTCTGGTCCACGCTGCGCACGCTGCTGTCGCGGCCGGGGCAGCTTACGGTCGACTACTTCGCCGACCGTCGCGCCCGTTACGTGTCGCCGTTCCGGCTGTACCTGGTGCTCAGCATCGCGTTCTTCGCGCTCGCCGCAGCCAACTCGAATCTGGTGTCGAAAGCCGCGGCCAGCGGCCCGCAGCCGCTGACACCGGCCGAGCTCACCGATTTGCAGAAAGAACTGCAGCAGGCAGCTCCTTCGATCGCGGAGCATGTCACGGCAACCGACGCCGGCATGGATGTGAATCTGGACGCGAACCAGTGCGCCAGGATCGAGCTGCACTGGCCGTGGCTGCAAGGGCGCCTGCGCAGCGCCTGCCGGCGTGCGATCGCCGACAACGGCAAGTCGGCAGCACACGCATTCGGCTCCTACGTCCCGAAGATGATGTTCGTGTTCCTGCCGCTCGTGGCCCTGATCATGGTGCCGCTGTACCGTACTCAACACCGGTACTATGTGGAGCACCTGGTGTTCTTCCTGCATACGCATGCCGCGCTGTTCCTGGTCATGGTCGGCGACATGCTGCTCGGCATGGCGGCGCGCAGCCTGCCGTACCTGAGCGCCGTGGTGACCGTCGGCGACTTTGCCGCGGCCTGCTATGCGGTCTGGTACGTGTACCGGGCGATGCGCCGATACTACGGCGATACGCGCGCGCTGACGTTGGCCAAGCTCGCGGTGGTCGGCATTGCCTACCAGATCTTCCTGGCGATCATGGTCGCTGCGACTTTGCTGCTCAGCGCGCTGACGGCCTGAAGGGTGCCGCCTGGCTTGAATCGGCCGCGGCCGCTCGATGGTCAACGCTCAGCCTCGCCAGTACGCGTGGGTCAGCTCACCGGTTAATGCTGTCGATGGCGCGCTTGTCCACCGCCAGCGCCGCTTCGTGTAGCGCTTCCGCCAGCGTCGGATGCGCGTGGATGGTGCGCTGCAGGTCCTCGGCGCTGGCCTGGAATTCCATCGCCAGGGTGGCCTCGGCGATCAGCTCGCCGGCCATGGGCCCGATGATGTGCGCACCGAGGATGGTGTCGGTGTCGCTCGACGCCAGGATCTTCACGAAGCCGGCGGCTGCTTCCATGGCACGCGCGCGACCGCTGGCCGCGAACGGGAATACGCCGCTCTTGAACGCGGTCCCGGCCGCCTTGAGCTGCTCCTCAGTCTGGCCAACCCATGCAATCTCGGGCGCGGTGTAGATCACCGACGGAATGACGTCGTAATTCACGTGCGCATAGCGGCCGGCGATGCGGTCGGCAACGGCGATGCCCTCCTCCTTGCCCTTGTGCGCCAGCATCGGCCCGCGCACGCAGTCGCCGATCGCCCAGACCCCTTCGGCTCCAGTCCGGCACTGCACGTCAACCTGGATGAATCCGCGCTGGTCGAGCCCGACGCCGCAATCGGGCGCCAGCAGATTCGCGGCATACGGGCGACGGCCGACGGCGACGATCAGCTTGTCGGCACTGAGGCTGTGCGCGCCCGCCTTGTCGTTGTAGGCGACGGTGACGCTGCCGTTGACGACCTGGGCGCCGGTCACCGTGGCGCCGAGCCGGATGTCGAGCCCCTGCTTCCTGAAGTGGCGCGCGGCCTCGCCGGCGAGCTGCTGATCGGCAATGGCGAGAAAGCTATCGAGCGCCTCGAGTACCACCACCTCGGAGCCGAGGCGGCGCCAGACGCTGCCCAGTTCCAGGCCGATGACGCCGGCACCAATCACGCAAAGCGTCCTGGGCACCGCGGCGAATTCGAGTGCATCCCAGGAATCAACGATGTACTCATGGTCGAAGCGAGCCGATTCGAGCTCGGTGGGGACCGAACCGGTGGCGAGCACCACGTTACGCGCGTCGATCTCGGTGCTGGTGCCATCGTGCCTGGTCACCTGCACGCGTCGGCCCGCCAGCAGGCGAGCGCGGCCGAACATGGCGGTCACGCCGGCCGCCTTGAACAGCGAGCCAATGCCGCTGGTCATGTTGCGCACGATGGTCGCGCGGCGCTTTTGCATCACGGCCAGATCGAGCCCAATGCCGCTGACCGCAATGCCGTGCGCAGCGAATTCGCTCTGCGCACGATGCAGCAGCTCGGACGATTCGAGCAGGGCTTTTGATGGTATGCAGCCGGCGTTCAGGCAGGTGCCGCCGAGTGCGGTCCCGCCATCGCGGTTCACCCAGCCGTCGACGCAGATCACCTTGAGAGCGTTCTGCGCGGCACGGATCGCCGCCGGATAGCCAGCCGGTCCGGCGCCGATAACGACGACGTCGACCGGCTCAGCCATGGTCGCTAGCCTCGGCCATGATGATCAGACGCCGAGCAGCAGACGGCCCGGATCCTCGAGGCAGTCCTTGATCGTGACCAGAAACTGCACCGCCTCGCGGCCATCGATGATGCGATGGTCGTAGGTGACTGCCAGATACATCATCGGCCGGATCGCGACCTGGCCGTTCATGGCAATCGGCCGCTCCTGAATCTTGTGCATGCCCAGGATCGCGCTTTGCGGTGCGTTGACGATCGGGGTCGACATCAGCGAACCGAAGATGCCGCCGTTGGTAATGCTGAAGGTGCCCCCGGTCAGGTCCTCGAGCGTGATCGCACCGGTGCGCGCCCGCGCGGCGTAATTCGCGATGCCTTTCTCGACCTCGGCGAAGCTCATCGCGTCGGCATCGCGCAGCACCGGTACCATCAGTCCACGCTCGGTGGACACCGCGACGCCGATGTCGAAATATTCGTGGTAGATGATGTCGTTGTTGTCGACCGAGGCGTTGACCATGGGAAAGCGCTTCAAGGCCTCGACCGAGGCCTTGATGAAGAACGACATGAAGCCGAGCTTCACGCCGTGCTTGTTCTCGAAACTGTCCTTGTAGCGCGCGCGCAGCTCCTGCACCGCGCTCAGGTCCACTTCATTGAAAGTCGTCAGCAGCGCCTGCGTCGACTGCGCCTGCAGCAGGCGTTCGGCGATGCGAGACCGCAGTCGTGTCATCGGCACGCGCTGCTCGGCCCGGCCGGAACGCGCCAGCGCGGACAACGGACCCGGCGGCGCTGGCGGCGTTGCTGCCGGCACCGGCGGCGCTGCTGAGGCCGCGGTTGCGGCGGCACGCGCATCGGATTTGGTGACGCGGCCGCCGGGCCCGGAACCCGCTATCGAGCTCGGCGCGAGATTGTTTTCCTCGATCACGCGGCGCGCGGCCGGACTGGTCCTCGGCGTGGCGCTGCCCGCCGGGGGCGTAGCGGTGGAACTCGCCGCGGCGACTGCCGCTTTGCCGTTACCCGCCAGTGGCGCGGCCGCTGCCGGTGGCGCCTTGGCCGTCGGCGGCGGCGTGGCAGTGGCGGGCGCCGTGGCACCCTCCTCGATCACCGCCAGCAGTTCGCCGCTCTTGACCGAAGCGCCGGTCTGCACCTTGATCTCCCGCAGCACGCCGCCGATCGGCGCCGGCACTTCCAGCACCACCTTGTCGGTTTCCAGGTCAGCGATGTTCTCGTCGCGGCTGACGGCCTCACCCGGCTGCTTGCGCCACGCCACCAGCGTCGCATCGGCCACGGACTCGGGCAATTGCGGCACGCGGATTTCGACGCTCATGAACTCTTCCTTATGGCAGAACTGATCGGCGTAGGCGCGCGCTCGGGTCCGCCCGCCACCGCGCCCTCGGGCGTCAGTGTCAGCCGCGGCGTGTTACGCATGGTGTGTTCGATCGAAACGGCATTCAGGGCGGTGTCGACCAGCCGCCGCTGCTCGAGTTCGTGATTTTTGCCCAGGCCGGTGGCAGGTGCTGCTGCAGCGGCACGGCCGGCGTAGTACACCGTGCGTGCTCCGGCAAGATCCTGCAGCCGATGACGGATTTGATACCAGGCACCCTGGTTCTGCGGCTCTTCCTGGCACCACACCAGATCGCTCGCGCTGGCGTAGCGGTTCAACACCGCCTGGTATTGCTCGACCGGGAACGGATAGAGCTGTTCGATGCGTACCACGGCGACATTGCGCAGCGCACCGCTGCGGCGTGCCTTGAGCAGGTCGAAGTACACCTTGCCGCTGCAGAATACGACCCGCTCCACCTGTGCGGGCGCGATGTCGTCGATTTCGCCGATCACGTTGGCGAAGCTGCTGTTGCTCAGCTCGGCCAGCGCGGATACCGACAACTCGTGACGCAGCAGGCTCTTGGGCGTGAACACGATCAGCGGCCTGCGGAAGCTTTGCAGTACCTGGCGGCGCAGCAGGTGAAACATCTGCGCCGGGGTCGATGGAACCACCACCTGCATGTTCTCTTCGGCGCACAGCTGCAGGAAGCGCTCGAGGCGGGCCGATGAATGCTCAGGCCCCTGGCCCTCGTAACCGTGCGGCAGGAACAGGGTCAGACCGCATAGCCGGCCCCACTTGGCCTCGCCCGAGGAGATGAACTGGTCGATCACGACCTGCGCTCCGTTGACGAAATCGCCGAACTGCGCCTCCCAGATCACCAGGCAATCCGGGCTCGTGGTCGCATAGCCGTACTCGAAGCCGACCACGGCTTCCTCCGACAGTACCGAGTCGATCACCGTGAAGCGCGGCTGCCCGTCCCTGACGTGCTGCAAAGGAATGAAACGGCGGCCGGTATTCTGATCGTGCAGTACCGCGTGCCGATGGAAGAAGGTGCCGCGACCGCTATCCTGACCGGAGATGCGCACCGCAACCCCCTCATCGAGCAGCGAGGCATAGGCCAGGGATTCGGCCATGCCCCAGTCCAGCGGCAGCTCGCCGGCGGCCATCCTGGCGCGGTTGCTGATCACCTGCGCGACCCGCGGATGCAGCATCAATTCCTTCGGGTAGTGCACCAGGCGCCGGGCAAGCACCGACAGCCGTTCGGGTTCGACCCCGGTGGCGACGCGCTCGGACCAGTCGGCCTGTCCGTAGCGGGTCCAGTCGATCGTATATTTGTTGCCGATCAGGCCCAGCGCCGGGTGCAATTGCAGCTGGCCGGAGTCGAGCGCCTGGCGATATTGCGCGACCAGCGCCTCGGCATCCGCCGCCGACAGCACGCCGTCGGCGATCAGCCGATCGGCGTACAGCTTGCGCACCGTCGGATGCTGGCGGATGAGCCGATACATGATCGGCTGCGTCGCTGCCGGTTCGTCGGCTTCGTTGTGCCCAAGCCGTCGATAGCACACCAGATCGATAACGACGTCCTTGTGGAAGCGCTGGCGGTAGCGCAGCGCCAGGCGCGTCACGAACAGCACGTCCTCGGGATCATCGGCATTGACGTGAAAGATCGGGGCTTCAACGATCTTTGCGACGTCACTGCAATAGGTGGTGGAGCGGGCATCGCGCGGATCGGAAGTGGTGAAGCCGATCTGGTTGTTGATGATGATATGAACCGTGCCGCCGGTACGGTAGCCGCGCGCCTGCGACAGCTGCAGGGTTTCCATGACCACACCCTGGCCGGCAAAGGCGGCATCGCCGTGCATCAGCACCGGCACCACCTTGTCGCCCTGGGCATCATCGCGCCGTTCCTGGCGCGCTCGCACCGAACCCTCGACCACCGGATCGACGATCTCCAGATGCGACGGATTGAAGGCCAGCGCGACATGCACGTTGCCGCCCGGCGTACGCACGTCGGCGGAGAAGCCCTTGTGATACTTGACGTCGCCGGAGCCCTGGGCGTGATTGTCGTCGTACTTGCCCTCGAATTCCGAGAACAGCTGCCCCGGCGATTTTCCCAACACGTTGACCAGCACGTTGAGCCGGCCGCGGTGCGCCATGCCGAGCACGAACTCCTCGATACCCGCCTGGCCGCCGGCCTGGATGAGTTCGTTGAGCGAGGCGATCAGCGCATCCGCGCCCTCCAGTGAAAAGCGCTTCTGCCCGACGTACCTGGTGTGCAGGTAGCGCTCCAGGCCTTCGGTCGCGGTCAGCTGGCCGAGCAGGTTGCGCCGTTCTTCGACGCTGAAGCGTTGCTGTATACGGCCGAGCTGGAATTCGTCCTGCAGCCACAGGCGCTCGTCAGTGTTGGAGACATGGGCGAACTCGGCACCGATATGGCCGCAATAGACGAGCTCCAGGCGCGCAATGATCTCACGCAGGCTCGCTTGCCTGGGTAGCCAGTCGTTGCGGGTTGCGGTGAAGAACTCGGTATCGAGGTCGGCTTCGCTCAAACCGGCATAGTCCAGATCGAGCACGCGCGGGCGCGGTCGCTGCAGCAGACCGAGCGGATCGATGCGCGCAATCAGGTGGCCGCGATTGCTGTAGATCTGCATCAGTCGCGAGACGGCGGCCTGCTTCTCGCTGGCGACGGCGTCGGGCAGCGCGACCGGGCAAGCGCGCGCGCTCGCCTGGGTGCGCGCCGCAACGCCCGCTATGACGGGCGCGTGCGCACGTTCGGGCGCCGCCGCCGGGCCCAGGGCATCGAAATAGCCGCGCCAGACGGGATCGATGCTGTCGGGATCCTGCAGATACTGTTCGTACAGCGTCTCGACGTAAGTGGCGTTCGCACCCGAAAGCGGAGTGCTCGCCAGCAGCTCGGGCAAGGATGGGGGCATGGGTGACCTGGATGCAGCCTCGAAAAAAAACCTGTCAGCTCAATGATCTAGACGATGGCAACGCGACTTAACATTCTATAGGAATGAGCCTTTCAAGGAAACGGACGCAGCTCACGCCTGAGCGCAGATCATTGAATGCATTGGCTTGTGGCTAGGAGCCTGCGGCCGCCGTGGCACGTTCGGGCGCTGTGCGCTCGGGCAGCGCAGCGCTGCCTTCCTGCCAGCCGCCGCCGAGTGCTCGATACAAGCGCACCAGATCATCAGCCACCGCAGTGGTGCTGTCGGCCAGCGACAACTGGTTTTGCTGCAAAGTGCGTTCGGCGTCCAGCACGTCGATGAAATTCGCCAGCCCGCTCTGATAGCGCAGTCGGGACAGTGTCAGCGTCTCGCGGTTCTGCGCCACCGTGGCATCGAGCCATGAGCGTCGTTCCTGATCGGCACCGAATGCGGCCGCTGCGTTCTCGACCTCGTGCAGCGCCTTGAGGACCGCCAGTTGATACGCAGCGGCGGCTTCCCGCGCCCGCACCTCGTACAGATGCACGGTCTTCCAGCGGCCGCGATCGAAGATCGGCAACTGCAGCGTGGGTCCGATCGAGCCGAACAGGCTCGACCATTCGAGCAGTCGGCTGGCGGTCTCGGACTGAAAGCCGCCCACGGCCGAGAGCGTCAGGCGCGGATACAAATCCGCCACCGCGACGCCGCTCTGGGCCGTCGCCGCGTGCAGGTTCGCCTCGGCTTCGCGGATATCGGGTCGGCGCCGGGCCAGATCCGCCGGCACGCCGATCGGCACTTCAGCCGGCAGCGGCGGCACCGGCGCAGCGCTGTCCAGTTCGGCGCGCAGCGCCTCGGGTTCGCGACCGAGCAGGCGGCTGAGCTGGTTGATACTTTGGGTAATCTGCAGTTCAAAGGCGGGCAATTCAGCGCGCGTCGCGCTGGCCTGCGCGCTCGCATTACTGACATCGATGTAAGTGGTCAGGCCCGCTGCCCGCCGCTGACCGGTCAGATCCAGCAGCTCATCGATGGTAGTGAGATTGTCGCGCGCGATCAGCAGGCGCGACTGCGCACCGCGAAGTTCGATGTAGTTCTGCGCGATGTCGGCGAGCACCGATACCAGCACCGCATGCTGATCTTCGACCGACACCTGGACGCTGGCGTCGGCAGCCTCCACCGCGCGGCGTATGCGTCCGAACAGATCGATCTCCCACGAGGCATCGGCGCTGAGCTGATACTGACTGTAGGGGTTGGGAATGCTGATGGCTGCGCCGCCGGGCAACTTGATGTTCCCGATCGAATTGAACAGCGAACCGGTGGGCGTGGCTTCACTGAGCCGCTGCCGGCTATAGGAGGCTTGTGCCGACAGCGCGGGCCAGTAGGCCGCCGCCGCGACGTCGCGCTGGGCGCGCGCCTCCTCGATGCGCAGCAGCGCGATGCGCAGGTCCAGATTGGAACTGCGGCCGCGCTCGAGCAACGAAGTCAGCTTCGGATCGTTGAACGACGCCCACCAGGCGGGCTGCTGTGCGGATTGCTCGCTCGCCACGCCCGCCGGCGCCGCGCTTGGCGCTGGCGTTACTTCCGCTTCGGTCGGCAGCGGCTGGGCGGCGGCCGACGGCGAGGTTGCCCGCGCCGACCAGTGCTCCGGCGCCTGCGGCGTGGGCGCGGTGAAACTCGGCCCGACAGCACAACCGGCGCACACCGCCAGCAGTGCGGCTGCGCCCAGCCGCGTCGCGCGATCGATGCGCCGGCAAGCGCGGCTGCGGCCGCGGCGCTCGCTGGTCATTGCATGCGGTGGCTGAACATCCATGAGGCCCCCCACAGGGTCAATGCCGCGAGCAGCGCCAGCGGCCACAAGTCGGAGATGAGCAAATAGAGGCCCGTTCCCTCCAGGTACACGCGCCGGGTGACGTCGATCGCGTAGCGCAGCGGGTTGATGGCAGTCAGGTACTGCAGCCATCCTGGCATGCTGCTGAGCGGCGTGGTCAGGCCCGAGAGCAGCGAGAACGGCATGATCAGCAGCATCGAGTACAGCATCGCCTGCTGCATGGTCGCCGCCACCGCCGACAGCAGCAGACCGATCCCGACCGCGGCCAGTAGAAACAGCAGCAGGCCCGAGTACAGCGTGAGGTAGGAGCCGGCGAATGGGATCCGAAACCACAGCTGCGCCACCAGCAGCACACCGCTGGCCTGGACCGTGCCCACCAGCATCGACGGCAGCGCCTTGCCGGCCATGATCTCGAACGGCCGAAACGGCGTCACCAGCAATTGATCGAACGTGCCTTGCTCACGCTCGCGTGCTACTGACATCGCGGTCAGCATCATGGTCTGGATCAGCGTCAGCGTACCGATCAAGCCGGGGATCATGAACCAGCGGGTCTCGAGGTTGGGGTTGTACCAGGCGCGATCGACGACCTTGACCGGCGCCGCGCTCCAGCCGTGTTCACCGCCCCAAGTGCTGTTGAACTGCTCCACGATGCTGCTCACGTAGCCCATGGCGGTGCCGGCGGTATTGGAATTGCGCCCGTCGGCGATCAGCTGCACATCGGCACCGGTACCTGCGAGCAGCTGGCGCTCGAAGTTCTGGTTGATCTGCAGCACCAGCAGCGCGCGGCGCGTGTCGATATAGCTTGCGATATCGCCCGGGCGCTGCAGATCGGCGACGCGCTGGAACACGCCCGAGCCGTCCAGAGCGGCCAGAAGCTGGCGCGAAGCCGCGCTGTGGTCCTGGTCGAGCAGCGCGTAGCTGACGTGATTGAGGTCGTAAGTGGCCGCATAGCCAAAGATCAGCGCCTGCACCACCGGCGGAATCAGCAGACTGAGGCGGCTGCGCCTGTCCTTCAGCACGGCGAGCAGCTCCTTGCGAGTCAGGGCCACGATGCGCAGCAGCGAGTCGAGCATGCGCGTCACTCCAGGGTCTTGCGCATGGCGACGCGGCTGCCCAGGGCCAGTGCCGCCGCCATCCCCGCCAGCGCCAGCGTATTCGGTACGATCACCGACCAGACATCGCCGGCGAGAAACACGGTCTGCAGCAGGGCGACGTAATAGCGCGCCGGCAGCGCGTAGCTGATCAGCTGAACTACCAGCGGGGTGCTGCGCAGATCGAACAGGAAACCGGACAGCATGAAGGCGGGCATGAACGTGACCAGCATCGTGAGCTGACTGGCCACCAGCTGATTCTTCACCCAGGCTGAGATCAGCAGGCCGATGCCGAGCGCCACCAGCACGTACAGCATCGATGCGCCGAGCAGCACCCACAGCGCGCCGCGCAACGGCACGTGAAACAGATACCTGGCGGACAACACGCACAGCGCAAAGCCGACCAGCGCCAGCAGGAAATACGGCAGCGTCTTGCCGAGCAGAATCTCATCGCTGCGCACCGGGGTCACCAGCAGTGCCTCGAGCGTACCTCGCTCCCATTCGCGTGCCATCACCATCGCCGTCAGCAACCCACCGATCAGCGTCATCACCAGCACCACCAGCCCGGGCACCAGGAAGTAGCTGCTGTCGTCGGCCTCGTTAAACCAAAGGCGCGTCTGCAGCTTGACCGGCGCGCTGGCGATGGCACGCCCCTGGGCCTGCTGGCGCGCCGACCAGGCGCCGACGGCTCCGCCGACGTAACCCTGGATGATCCGGGCCCGGTTGGCGTCACCGCCATGCACGATGAGCTGCAATTGTGCATCCCCGGCACCCAGGTGGCGCGAGTAGTCGGCCGGAATGCGCACGATGCCGTCCACCGAGTGCTCGAGCAGCTGCTGCTGCGCCGCTGGCATCGAGCGCAGCACGCGCGGCTGAAAATACGGCGATAGCTGAAATCCGGCCACCAGTTCCATCGCCTCGGCCGACGGCTGCTCGATCACCAGCGCGATCGGTACATTCCTGACGTCGAGCGACAGCCCATAGCCGAACAGCAGAATCAGGATCAGCGGCAACACCACGCCAATGGCGATGCTCGAAGGATCTCGCACCACCTGGTGGGTCTCCTTCCACACCAGCGCGCGGATACGGCGCAGCTTTGAGCCCCACGCCTTCACGCCGCAACCGGCGGCGCCGTGCCAGACGCGTTGGCGCGCGAGCGCGCCTGCTCGACGACGGCAATAAAGGCATCCTCCATGCTCGGTTCGGGCCGCGCCAGGGTGCTGGCGCGTTGGCGCACTTCGGCCGGCGAACCCTGAGACAGCACCTGGCCGGAATCCATGATCGCGACGCGATCACAGTATTCCGCCTCCTGCATGAAGTGCGTCGTGACGATGATCGTTACACCCTGGTCTGCCAGCGCGCTGATGCGGCGCCAGAACGCCCGTCGCGCCAGCGGATCGGCTCCGCTGGTGGGCTCGTCGAGAAACAGTATCTCCGGCTCGTGCAGCAGTGCGGCGGCCATTGCCAGCCGCTGCTTGTAGCCGCCAGGCAGCTGGGCGCTCATGGCGCGCAGTTGATCTGCCAGCTCGAACTGCTGCGTCGCCCAGGCGATCCGCTCGCGCCGGCGCTGGCCGCGCAGCCCATAGGCACTGGCAAAGAATTCAAGATTCTCGATCACGCTCAGCGGACCGTAGAGTGCAAACTTCTGCGCCACGTAGCCCAGCCGGGAGCGGGCCGAGGCCGGGGCGCTGCGAACGTCGGCACCCGCGACACGCAGCTGGCCGGCGCTCGGGGTGAGCAGGCCGCAGAGCATGCGAAACGTGGTCGTCTTTCCGGCGCCATTGGGTCCGAGCAGCGCGAAGATCTCCCCGCGCCGCACTTCGAAGCTGATGCGATCGACCGCAGTAAAGGCACCGAATTTCTTCAGCAGCTGCTGCACCTGCACCACCGCATCATCGGGTCGGCCGGCAATCGGGCGGGTAACCAAGACCGCCTGCAACGGCTCACGATTGGCATGCGCTCGCAGCAGCATCATGAATCCGTCTTCAAAGCGCGGTGCTACCGCCTCGACCGCCAGGCCGCGCAGCACATCGTCGATTGCCCCGGCTGCAGCAGCGCCTGTGCCGCGAACGAAACGCACCCGTCCGCCATCGGGGACCGCGTCGATGATGTCCGCTTGATCCAGCAGCCGCGCTTGCAGCGCACGCGCTGACTGCTGCGCCGACGGCGTGGCGACGAAGCAGCGCCCGCTAGCCAGGCCGGCGACCTCAGGCGGCGCGGACTGCGACAGTACCTTGCCCTGATGCAGCAGGATCACGCGACTGCAGCGCTCGGCTTCATCCAGATAGGCGGTACTGAGCAGCACCGTCAGTCCCTGATCGGCCACCAGCCCGCGCACGATCTCCCACAGCTCGCGCCGCGAGAGTGGATCGACGCCGACGGTCGGCTCATCGAGCAACAGCAACTCGGGCGATCGCACCAGCGTACAGGCGAGTCCCAGCTTTTGCTTCATGCCGCCCGACAATTGACCGGCCAGACGTGTCCGGAACGGCCCGAGCGCGGTCATCTCCATCAGCGCCGGATAGCGTTTTGCACGCTCGGCCGCGCTCACCCCACGCAGGTCGGCGTAAAGCTCGAGGTTTTCTGCGACCGTGAGGTCCTCGTACAGGCCGAAGCGCTGCGGCATGTAGCCGATGCGATCCTGGACCTGTTGCGGATCGGACCCGACATCGACACCGAGCACGGTAAGCGAGCCGTCGTCGGCGCGCAGCAGGCCTGCCGCCAGGCGCATCAGCGTGGTCTTGCCGGCGCCATCCGGACCCACCAGCGCCGTCAGCTCGCCATGCCGCGCCTCGAGCGATATGCCGGCGAGCGCCTGCACCGCGGCTTCGTCTTTGCGCCTGAACTGCTTGCACAGCTGCTGCGCGATCAGGGCGGGCGCCGCGGCGTTCATTTGGTACCGGTCCGCAGCGCCACATGCACGGTTGCCGGCATCCCAAGACGCAGCTCGTCGCCAGGATCCTTCACGAACACGCGAATCTCGTAGACCAGGCTCGAGCGCAGTTCCGCGGTCTCGACCGACTTGGGCGTGAATTCGGCGACCGGCGAGATGAAGCCCACCCAGCCGGGAAAGCGCCGGTCGTTAAAGGCATCGACGCTCACCGTGGCCTGCATGCCTTCGCGTACCGAGCCCAGATCCGGCTCACCGACATAGGCGCGCACCCATTTCGGGTCGGTGATCGCCAGCGTGAACGCGGACTTCTGCGGCGAGGCAATCTCGCCGGGCTCGACGATGCGCGAACGTACCACCGCATCGAGCGGCGCGAGCAGATCGGCGTCCTTGAATTGCTGCTGCAGCAGCGCGAGCTGCGCCTGGTCGGCTCGCAGCTGCGCCTCACCCTGCGCGACGTCCTCCCTGCGCGGACCGGCCAGCTGCAGTGCCAGCGCTTTCTGGTTTACCGCCAGCCTGGCATCGGCGTTGTCGAGCGCGGCTTTGGCCGCATCCATGTCCTGGCGGCTGACCGCCTTGCCGGCAGAGCTGTCGGACAGCGATTGCAGGCGCTCGAATTGCGAGCGCGCATTGGCGGCATCGGCAGCGGCGGCCTGGACGTTGGCGCGCGCCTGCGCAATCTCCTCCGGCCGATTGCCGTGGTGCAGTCGCTCGACCACCTGCTGCTGTACGGCCACATCGGCTTCGGCCCGGGTCAGCTGCGGCGCCAAGCGCGCGGTGTCGAGCCGCGCCAGCGGCTGCCCCTGCCTCACCCGATCGCCTTCCTGCACCAGCACGGCGGCGATGCGCTCGCTGCCGTTGAATGGCAGCTCCACCTGGCGCAGATCCACATTGCCGTACAGGGCCAGCTCGGTACGCTGGTGCTGACGCCCCAGGGTCCACCACAGCGCCGCCCCAATCACAATCAGGATGACGACGACGAATAGGACAGTGAGTCGCGTTATCTTTGGCATGCGGGCACCTGCGTTCGGCGCAGTTAAGATCAGTCGGGTACTTCAGTCAAGTGAAATTCAAATTCAAATTTGAACTTAATTCAAAAGCTGAATTCATTTGAATTTGGGGTTCGAAAGTGCTTAAGTCCGCGTGCGCGGGGGAACCGCGGGCTACGGACCATGAATCGGCAAACTATCGTGCGTCAACGCAAGGCGGCGGCAGGCACGGCGACGAAGCGCCGCCCGCGGCGCAGCGCGGCGCGCGGGCACGGCCAGCACACCGGCGCGCAGCTGATCGAAGTCGCCGGGCGTATATTCGCCGACCAGGGTTTTGACGGCGCCACCGGCCAGGACATCTGCCGGCGGGCCGGCGTCAACAGCGCCGCGATCGTCTACCACTTCGGCGGCATGGCGGGCCTGCACCGTGCCGTGCTCGAGGAGGCGCAACGGCGGCTGGTCAGGACCGAGACACTGGTCGCTGCGGTCAGAGCCGAGCGCGATCCGCGGCGCCAGCTCGAGGCGTTCCTGGGCTTGATAGTCAGGGCTTTGACCAGCCCGGTGTCGCAGTCCTGGGCGGGCAGGCTGTTCAGCCGGGAATGGGTCACGCCGTCGACCGTCTATGGGCCGGCGCACGATCGAGCGCTCGCCGCCCGCTCCAGAACGCTCAAGTCGATCGTCGGTGCACTGACCGGACACCCGCCCAGCCACCCGCTGGTGGCACGCGGCTGCATCAGTGTGATGGCGCCGTGTGCGCTGCTGCTACTGGTCAATCGGCGCAAGCTGCGACGGCTGATGCCGCAGCTGCATATCGGCGCACCATCGGCGCCGGAGCTCACGCGCCACCTGGTCGATTTCGCACTGGCGGGGCTGGGCGCAATCTCCGGCCGTCGAATCGACCGGCAAGCCGTCCCTTTCAATAGGCCGAGGCGCCCGGCCGTACGTCGGCGTGCTGCCAGGCACGCTTGAACTGCTGTTCTACCATCGCCGCCTTGACGTTCTTGTGCTGCGCGGTCAGCGCCAGCTCCAATCCGTGCAACGACCAGCCGTTACCGGGATTGCGCTCGAGATCGGTCCGGTAGACCGTCTCGGCCGCGGCCGGCTGCGCGGCCTTCAGCAGTTGCGCACCCAGCAGATGGCGAGCGGGAAAGAACCAGTCGCTCGGTTCATCGTAGGCGAGCGCATCCTCGCTATCGGCAGCGCGTCGCAATAGCGCGATCGCGTCATCCGCCCGGTTCTCGGCGTCGGCGATGCGTGCCTGCACGATCAGCGCGGCAACGCGAAAAACGTCCGCGGCGCTGTTAAGTCCGGCGATCGCATCTGCCGGCAGAGTCTCGGTCAGCCGTTGCAGTTGTGCCAGGGTGGCGCGTGCCGCAGCGACCTGCCCGATGGCCGCCTGCGCGACGCCTTTGCCGTACAGGTACCCGGCCGTGAGCGCCGGCAATCTTGGATCCGGCGCCGACTCGCTCAGCATCTGATCCCAGACGCCAAAGCGCACCAGGGCGGCATACTTTTCCGCGACCTGCCAGTCGAAGCCCGGCATCGCCAGCAGCATTGAATCCGGGATCGTGTTGCGCAGGCTCTCGACCGCCTGCAGAGTTTCCGCACGGCGGCCCTCCATCGCAGCGGAATAGGCCAGGAACTGATAGTTGTGAGCGGTGTACATCGCGTAGTAGTCGGGCGGCGTGGTCCGGGCGAAGTAGGCCCGATCGGCGGCGGCGCCCTGGCGGTTGGCTTCTGCCGCATCCTCATAGCGCCCCAGAAGCTGCATGATGTGAGCCGGCATGTGATCCATATGCCCCGCTGCCGGCATCATGCCTGCCAGCCGCTGCGCGCTCAGCAGCGCTTTTTCCGGATGCCCGGATGCCTCCATCGCGTGCACGTAGTAGTGGTTCGCGCCCGGATGGTTCGGGTCGCGCGCTAGCACCGCCTCGAGTGTCCGGGTGATCTCAAGCGTACCGGGGGCAGGCTTGTGATCCGCGCTCCATAGCTTCCAGGCGTAGATGTTCATCAGCGCTTCGGCGTAAAGCGTCTGCACGTCGAGGTCGTCGGGAAATCGTTTCGCGACTCCGGCCATCGCCTGCGCGTAGGCATTCAGCACCGGCGCCCTGTTGGACGCATCCAGGGCCGCGGCGCTCGGGTAGCGCATCTGCAGCGCATCGATCAGCGCCTGTTCGACCGGTGAGGCCGCGGCCGCGTTTTGCTTTGCGCTCTGCAGCGCATCCCAGGCAACCCGGGCGCGTGTTTCTGCCATGAACGGCAGGTTGTAGTTTGGGCCGACGGTCAGCGCGACACCCCAGTAGCACGATGCACATTGCGGATCGAGCAGCGCGGCGCGGGCGAACGAGCGGGTCGATTCATCGTGATTGAATCCCCACAGGTATCGCATGCCCTGGTCGAAATATTGCTGTGCCTCGCTCGAGTGGCTACTGATCGACCGATGGAAACTGCCCAGACCGTCGAACAGCATCGCACCTTGCGCCCATTCCTGCAGCGTCGCCGGCGCCTGCATCGGCGGCATCTGCCGCTCGGCGGCGGGCGCGGGCGCCCCAGGAATTGGTATGACCGGCGCGATCGGCGCAGCGGAATTGGAGCAGGCGGCCAGCGTGGCACCCGCCAGCAGCGACAGGATCGGATTTCGGTGAAGCATCGGTCTGCCTGCCCTCGGCCGGCACGTCACGGCCCGCGCTTCGGTCGTATTCCGAAAATAGAAATCATCGGGCACCGTGGAAAAGTATCGACCGTCTGGTGTCGGCCTGGCTCAACGCGCACGCGGCAGCAGCATGGCCGCGGCCAGCGCCAGGACCAGTGATTTAACAGTACCGATCCGCATCGCCGTGAGCTGTGCCCGCCACCTGTTGTCGGGATTCTATCGCGATCGCGCCAAAGTTTTTGAAAGCCAGCGAATCCACGGGACTTGCGGTAGAGTAAAAGCTCGAGCGCGCAGGGATACTCGAAGCGCTGACGGACCGGGGATGATCTCAAACGCAGCACACGGCGTGGCCCTCGTGTTGCATGGCAGCAGGCATGATCAAGATCTGCAACTACCACGCGGTCGGGCTGCAACGGCACCGCAGCGGCGCGCCGCATCGCATCGGGCTGCTCGGCTGTGCGCTGCTGATGATTGCGCCGATCATTGTGATGGCTCAATCGAGCGCGCTGCCGCTGCCGCTGCTGTATAAGAAATTCGAGCAGGCCAGGGAGGCCAATGACTTCCCGGCGGCTGAAGCCTATGGCCGCAGCGCGCTGTTGGCGACTGAAAGCGCCCCGGGCGCCAACCACCACGACGTCATCGATCTTTTGCTGCGCCTGGGTGAGGTGTCAGACAAGGCCGGTGACGATCAGCAGGCGGTGGATTTCTACCGGCGAGCGCAGAAGCTACAGGAGTCGGATCTGGGGGCCGATCATCCAGACCTCATTCCGGTGCTGACCGCACTTGCGGATCTGCTTATAAAGGACAAGCGCTACGCGGATGCGGAAGTGCTGCTGCAGCACATACTGAACATCGAGCGCGCCGCCTTTGGGGAACGGCACGAGAACGTACTGGCAACGCTCAAACAGCTGCGCGACACCTATCGCGCCGCCGCCGACTCCGAGGCGGCCGCCCGCACCGACCGGCAGATCGAGCAGTTCGGCGCGACCTCCAGAGCCTTCGGTCCCGGTGCGCCGCCGCAGGGCGTCCCAGGCAAGGATCGCCGCTACAAGATGAAACAGGACTACGCCACGGTGCGTGTGTTTTATGGAACCGATCGTAAGACCACCGGATCGCTGAAGCCTGCTGAGTTCTACGGCGCGGAGCGCGGCGATCTTCAATACGGCTACCTGGATGTCACCATTCCGGCCGCGCACCAGGAGGCCGAACTGGAAACGCGCTCGCCCTGGGACATGTACACGCTGTTCATGGGCGAGGCCGGCCTGAGAGGCCGCTTTGTGCTGCTGGATGAGGTCACGCCGCTGGCAAAAGACAGCTTCATCGGCGCATTGCGCAAGCAGATCAAGGAAGCGCCTTCGAAAGACGTGTTCATATTCGTGCACGGCTACAATTCAACTTTTGAAGATGCCGCCCGACGCTGTGCGCAATTGGCCTATGACCTAGATTTCGACGGCACCCCAATGATGTACAGCTGGGCATCCGCGGGTAGCGCCACTGCTTATACAAAGGATGAAGCCACGGTCCAGTCCAGCGGCATGAAAATGGCGCAGATGCTGGACGACGTGGTCGCTCAATCGGGCGCCGAGCGCATACATCTGATAGCCCATAGCATGGGCAATCGCGCGCTCATAGAGGCGCTGCAGAGCTATCTGGCGAATCGCGAAGCGGGCAAGCGCCAGCACATATTCGGCCAGATCGTCTTCACGGCACCCGACGTCGATCGCGACTACTTTGTCGGAGCGATCAAATCGCTGTCCGGCGCCGCGGCGCGCGTCACGCTGTACGCTTCCGACACCGACCTGGCGCTTCAATCCTCGCAGGTCCTGCATGACGCGCCGCGCGCCGGACTGGCGGGGGTCAACATCATTTCACTGCCCGGCATCGATACCATCGACATGTCCGCGGTGCCGGCCGACAGCCTCGGGCACAATTATTTTGCCGCCAATGCCGGTGCCATCTACGACCTGTTCCGCCTGTTCTGGAGTGGCGATCCGCCGCCAATGCGCTGCGGCATGAACGGCCGCAATACCGGAGCCCTGCTGAGCGTCTGGCTGTTCAATGTCGACGTATGCAAGGGTGATGACCTGCTGGAAGCGGGCGTGATGTTGAAGCGATTCGGCGCCCAGGCGCGCGCGCAGGTGCAGGCCAATATTCTGGCATTGACCGATCCGACGCAGAAGCAGCAATGGTTGCTGATCCTGAAGCGGCTGGACGGCTTGCTGGCTCCTGACGCTCAGGCAGCCCCGGCAGCTGCGGCAACGGCAGGAGCGGCGGCGACGGGAGCGGCAACGAAATGAGTCCCGCATTGTCACGCCCGCTCGCTTGCCTGCTGGCGCTGAGCCTGTGCCAGATCAATAGTGCGCAGGCGGCACCGGATGATCCGGAGATACGCGCCTTCGTCAACGACACCTGCATCGTGGCTGACGAACCCTACCTCCGGCCGCCGCCGGATCCCAGCGACTCGGCCGATCAGAGCAGCGCGAAGTTCTTTCCGCTGATCGGCCTGGTGGTCGGCAAGCTTACTGAAATGCTGATCAATCACATGGTCAGTGGCTCGAGCGCGCACATCAGGGCGGACGCCGCCCGCAAGGACACGCGCTATGCGATGTCCCGGGAGATGAACCTGTATCGGGCCGAGTTCCAGCCCGAGCCGGTCGTGCGCCTGAACACCAGGATCGGATGCATGACCATCGTTGCCGCCAGGTTCATGCCGGCGAGCACCGACTGCACCGCGGCCTACGTGCCAAAGCAGCTGACACGCGAAACCATGAAGCTGCCGGAGAGCGCATGGAAGGCGTCGAGGAGCGACGACTCTGTCGAGAACCAGTTGCGACGCGCCAATGTGTGCGTAGACGGCAAGGCCCGCTCCGTGTACGAGGCGCGCTTCGAGTTCTCGCAGGATGGAACCGCCTACCGCCTCAGAAACGCGGGCTACCAGATCGAATCGCTGCTGACGACCCAGGACAAAGCGGCATCGCGCAGCGCGTTCTATACGCTGGAGATCTCCCAGCCCGGCAAGAGCGATCAACGCGAGACACTGTCGACGGCCGTGGTCAAACTTGGCACCGTGACCGCCGGCACGCGCTCTGCGGGTTCCGCGACCGACTCGCCGCCGTGGCTGAATGTACCGGCTCTGTCCACCGAGGCGCGACGTGCCTATGACGAGAAGACCAGGGTTCACCAGCAGGTCATGGGCGAGGTCGACGCGCTCAAGCGTGCACTGACAAGAAACCAGCGCGTGCTGTCCGGATTGGATCAGCGCATCGCCGAGGCGAACGCCGACCTCGCCGCGGGCCTGCGCGAGCAGCGCACCAAGGTTGCGGTCCAGATCCAGACGCAACAGGCCGAACTCGACGCCAGTAATGCCGAATACCAGGATCTGCCGCAGACGCCGCTGGAGTTCATGCCAGTGACGATCGTAGTTGCGGTGACGGAAACGCAATCTGAAAAGGCGGCCATGCTCGCGCTCGCCAGCGTAATCGACGCCGGCGGCGCGCAGATCGCGTCGGCCGGCGGCACCGCGAGCTCGGCTCTCTTTGCAAGGTCACTGGATTTGACCGACAATCCCGCCAAGGCAAATCCGGCGGCTGAACTCGAGAGCGCGCGGGCACATTATTTCGATGCGCTGGTCGAGGCCAAGACCAACACGGCGGCTGCGCCGGGCGAGAACGCCGGCGGCAATCTCGCGCTGGCCAGGACCAGGTACAACGACGCCAGGCAAGCACTCGGACTGGAGCCCATAAAATGATCTCTACTACCAACCCGATCAATTCTCGTCGCGCCAGGATGCGCGCCCTGCAACGGCTTGTGGTCGCACTGGCGATCGGCTCGGTGCCGATACTCGCCGGCGGCGCCGACACAGTGATCTCAGATACGCAAATCGAGCAGGCGCTGCAGCCGCCTCCGAAGACCCGCGGCATACTGGTGCGGCCAAAGCCCGAGGCTCAGCAGATGATCAATCTGAATATTCCCTTCGAATACAATTCCAGCGAACTGCAGTCCCAGGCCACCGCTCAGCTCAAGCAACTGCGGTCGGCACTGAATTCGCAATCACTGAGCAAGGATCGATTCATGGTCGCCGGCCATACCGACGGCAAGGGCAGTGCGCAATACAACAAGCAGCTCTCGATGCGTCGTGCCGAGGCGGTCAGGCGCTACCTGGTGGACAACGGCGTCGCGGCGGCCCGACTGCAGGCGGTCGGCTACGGCTCCGAGCATCTGGCATCGCCCGACCATCCGGAGGATCCGGCCAATCGCCGAGTAGAAATCCGCAATCTGGGCGAGAAGCCCTAGCAGCCATGCACGAACGAGCCATGTGGCAGTGCATTGTACTCATCCTGGGTGTTGCGCTCGGCTGCTGTGCGCCTCCAGCAGCGCTGGCCGAGCAGCGCGCGCTGCTGGTTGGAGTCGGCAAGCTCGACATTCCGGGCAACGACCTGCCGAGCATCGAACTGGATCTGGATCGGATGCATGAGATGCTCAATCTCATGGGTTTCGAGGACCGGCAGATACATACCCTGCAGGACGAGGCGGCGACTTCGACCAGCGTGATCGCGGAATTCAACGGCTGGCTCAAGCAGGGAGTGCAGCCGGAGGATCGCGTGGTGTTCTACTTCAGCGGTCACGGCAGCAACATTCCGGACGAGCACGGCGACCAGGACGATAACGTCAGTCAGGTCCTGGTCACGCACGATGTGAAACTGGTTCACGTCAAGGCCGGCCATTCGCTCGCCGGCGTGCTGCCGGATTTCCGGATATCGGAATTGCTGGCGGCGAACCCGAGCAGGCACGTGCTGTTCATCGTCGATTCATGTCACTCCGGCACCGTAACGCGCTCGTTCACCCTGGACAACCACAGTCTCGGCTCTACGCCGGTGTTCGTTAAGTCGTTCAACTACCCTGGCATGCCGGCGTCGCCGCCGCGCACCGTTACGCGTGGCCTGGCCGGCCCGCAGGACCGCAAGGAACCGCAATGGGATCCTAAGGTCAACTACATCGCCGTAACCGCGGCTGCAGACAATCAGGAAGCCATTGGCACCATGAATGGCGGCGTCTTTACACTCGGCCTGACGGACGCGGTCAAACGGCTCACCAGCGAGGGTAAGAGTCCCACGCCTAAGGAACTGCGCGACGATGCCGACAGCTACATTCGCAGCAAGGTGGACAAGAACCAGATTCACACGCCGCAGATAATGGGTAATGAAACACTGGCCGATGCGCCGATCAGGGTCATTTCATTGAATGCTTCCAACGGCCCCAACCGCAAGCGGCTGCTCGAGCTGGTGGCACTGCAACCCCAGCATATCGACATTACGGCATCGAGCAGTCGCTATGCGGTTGACGAACCGGTCAAGCTGACGCTGAAGGTTCCGGCGGACGGATACCTGAACGTGGTGAGCGTCGATTCAAAGGACAATGCCACGGTACTGTTTCCGAATGGCATCCAGAAGACCAACGCGGTCAGCGCCGGAGCGTTTACCTTTCCGACCGCCCAGATGGCTTTTGATCTGCTGGCATCGGAGCCGATCGGGCCAACCCTGGTGGTGGCGTTCCTGAGTAGCGACCCGATCAATTTCTACCAGGAAACGGTGGAGGACCGCGACGAGGCTGGCCACATCAAGGTGGATTTCGCGTCGTTGTCGCACACTGCGACCCGCGCCATCCGCATCGCACCGCGCAACAAGGACATCTACGCGGCACAGCTCGAGTTACAGATCGTCGCGGCTCCGGCCGGCAAGCATTAAGGGCCGGCCCGAATACTACTCGCCGCTCGGCGCCCTGCGCCTGAAACGCGTCAGGTCGATCGCGGCTACGCCTAACAGCACACGCCCGTCGTCGATCGGGCTACCTAGCCGCGTCTCCACCGGCACGACTCCGGCCCAGATCGGCAGCGCATAGTCGTCCTCATCGTCCACTGGCGGTCCGCGGCGGATCTTTGCGGACACTTCCTCCAGCGGCAACGCCAGCACGCTCGATTGTCGCAGCTCGAGCTCGCTGGGCATGCGCGCCTCTTCCCAGCGTGCCGGCACCACGTGATTGGTGATGCGGGCCAGCGCCGTCATCTTTTCATTCCGGTCATCGACCAGGCGTGCGGTGCCGATCATCACGACAGAGCGGTAGTTGAGCGAATGATGAAATGCCGAGCGCGCGAGCACCAGGCCATCGAGCAGCGTGACTGTGATGCACACCGGCACGCCTCGTGTCAGGGTGCGCAACGTGCGGCTTACGGCAGAGCCATGAATGTAGAGCGTAGCCTCGGCGCGCGCATACACGGTCGGAATGACATACGGCTGGCCGTCCACCGCAAAGCCGACGTGACAGACGAAGCCTTCATCGAGAATCGCATGCACGGCGAGCTTGTCGTAGCTGCCGCGCTTGGGCAGTCGCCGGACTTTGGTGCGCGCGGTCGGAGGGTAGTCATCCATGCGGATCAATGCCCGAAGCCATCAAAACGGGTAATCGGTCAGGGCCGTTCCGAGTGCAGCCCGCAATTCTTCCAGCTGCGGCTCGAAGTTTCGCCAATGCTCAACTGCATCGCGATAGATCGGTTGCCGCACCTGCTCGGAGCTGGCGGTTCGCACCGCGCGCTCGGTCTGGTAAAAACGCAGGCAACGATCCTCGAATGGCAGCTTGCAATAGTCGAGCAGGCGCCGCACCGCCGCTTCGGTGTCGCGCACCGTCTCTTCATAGAACACACGCAGCACGACGCCCGGGAGCACGCGGTCCCAGTGCGCCATCAATGCCACGTACTCGGCGTAGTAGCGACCCAGGTCGGTGAGGTCGTAACTGAAGTGCTGGCCGGAAGCGAACAGTTGCTTGAAGGCGCTGAAGCAGCTCGCCATGGGATGGCGGCGGGTGTCGATGATCCTGGCGTTCGGAAGAATGAGGTGAATCAGGCCGATGTGCGGAAAGTTGTTCGGCATCTTGTCGATGAAGAATGGGGCGTCGCGGCGCTGGATGCGAGTGCGCTCTATGTATTCCTGTCCGAGTTCGCGCAACTGAGCCGCATCGAGCTCGAGCAGGATGTCCGGGTAGCGCGAGGCATCCGCTGGCGCTCGCTTGCCACTCAGGCGTCGCGCGATCTCGATGATCTCAGGCAGTTCGCCCGTGCCGTCGACCTGCGAGTGGCTCGCGAGGATCTGCTCTACCAGGGTGGACCCGGATCGCGGCAGGCCGACGATGAAGATCGGCGCCGGGTCGGGGCAGCCATGTCCCGCGTGTCGATCGAACAGCTCCGGCGTGCAGGCGCGGATCAGATCCTCGGTGGCGGCGTGGTTTTCCCCGGCACTGTAGCGCACCTCGGTGCGACGCTGGGCATTGCCGCGCTGATACTGCGCGAATGCTTCAGCGTACCGGCCTCGATCTTCGTACGCCTTGCCCAGGGCAAAGCACAGTGCCGGGTTTTCGCGCGGCAGGCAGCGGCCCGATGCCGCGGCAGCGCTCATCGCGGCCACCTCCTGATCCGTGAAGTCGAAGGTTTTCAGGTTGGCGAGACTCCAGTAGGCATCGCCAAACAGCGGATCGAGCGCGATCGCGCGATGGTAGGCGTCGATCGCCTCGGAGGTGCGGCCCACGGTCTTGAGCGCGTGGCCCAGGCTGGCCAGATCGAGCGCCGTATGGCCCGGACGGGCGACCACCCTCTGGTAGTTGTCGATGGCCTCCTGTTGCCGCCCGACGCGAACCAGCACCGAAGCGAGCAGGATCCGATAGCTGGTGTTGTCGGGATCGACGGCCAGCAGCCGGTCGGTTTCCTCGAGCGACTGCTGAAACTTTCCCTGCTTCATCAGCACGTGAGCGTAGCCGGCGCGCGCAAAATGAAATTCCGGCGCCAGCGCCACACAACGGGCAAACAGTCGCTCGGCATCATCGAATACACCCAGTCGCGTGGCGATTTCCGCCAATAGCCTCAGGGCATCGACGTCGTCGGGGGAATGACGCAAATAGTCGCGACAGCCGGTCTCGGCCTCAGCAAGCTTTCCCTGCGCTACCAGTTCCGCAATTTTGACCAGCACTTCAGGCCGGGCCGCAGCCTTCAGATACTCGCGCATCGCCTCATCGGCACCGGTCTGATCACCCAGACTGGTGAGCATGTCGGCGATCAGTCCCCATGCCGCGGCTCGGTTCGGGTCCAGTGCCAGAAGCTGCCGAAGAGCGGCCACCGAGCCCTTCAGGTCACCGCACTGGCGCAGGATCAGCCCCTTTTCCTGATGCACCGATGGCCAGTCGCGACGCCTGGCAATCAATCCGTCAAGCAATGCCAGTGCCTCCGAACTGGCGCCTTGCTGGTGGCGCGCCTTGGCCAGCAGGAACAGTGCATTCGGTTCCTGCGGCGCCGTCGCCAGGATCACGCGGATGTCTTGTTCGGCCTGCTGCGGCTGGCCCGACTTGAGCAGTCGGACGGCTCGCTCCAGGGCGGACTGTAGCGGGCCTGGCATCGCTCTGGCTCGCGGGTTCGATCGGGCAACACTACCGGCGGCAGGCTCCGCAGCGGGTTGCCCAAGCCCTCCGCTGCGCGTCGTCATGCGCCGCCGGAAATCACTTGCGGTAACTCAGCGTGATGCCGACGGTGCGCGGCCTTGCCACCGTGTCGCGGCCATACTGTCCGCCCTGGTAGAAGTCATAGTCGGAGCGATTGATGAACAGCACCGCCTCCTTGTCGAACAGGTTCTCACAGTAGAGCTCGGAGACCCACTTGCCCCACGCGGCCCCGAGCCGGAAATTGGTGAGCGAATAGCTGGGTTGCGGGCCGCGCGTTTCCAGAAACATCGTACTCCAGGAGCTGGCCGTGTACGTGGTGCTGAGCTGCGCATGGCCGCGCACTTCGGCCGACCAGGGGAACTCGTAGCGGGCGATGAAGGCACCCTTCTCCTTCGGCACGAACGCCAGTTCCGTCCCCGAGGGCGCATGCCAGAAGACGCCCGCGGTGCCGCAAGGACCGCCGACGCAGAACGACTGGGTGAGATGCGCATCGATATAGGCGCCATTGAGACTGAGCGTGAGCCTATCGATCGGCCGAAAGCTCAAGTCGAATTCGGCGCCGTTGTCGGTCGCGGTGCCGGCGTTGCCGCTGACGAAGAAGATGACGGTCGGCACCAGGGTGGTGAACTGGATGTTGGTCCACTTCATGTGATAACCGGTGATGTTGAAGCGCAGCCGGTTATCGAGCCACTGGGATTTCAGGCCGACTTCGTAGTTACGCACGAAATCGGACTTGTAGCTCGCCGTGATACCGTCCTGGGGTGCGGTGCCGCGGTTCACGCCATTGGGCCGGTAGCCCTCCGAATAGGTGCCGTAGACCAGGACTCCGGGTACGAGCTTATAAGAGGCGTTGAATTTCTTGATGTTGCCGACCTCGGCCGCGGTGACTCGCGGATCGAGCTCGAATACCCCTCCGAGGGGCTTGGCCAGGAACAGGCCGTTGATCGTGTTGCGCTCGTCAAACCAGCGGGCGCCGGCGAGCAGCGACAAACTGGAAGTCACATCCCAGGTGACCTCGCTGAATGCGGCGGTTTGCCGATCGGTCCGGTTACCCTGAAAGGACAGATAGGTGTAGGGATCGGTACCGCTCACCGAGTCTCCCGTATTAAGGCCCGGGGTGTCGTAGGCCTCGGTATAGCGGTGCTCGATGTTCTCATTGAACACGCCGACGATCGCATGCACCGGGAAGCTCAACGGCGTCTGCAGCCGCAACTCGTTGTCCCAGCGTTTGATGTAGTTGGTGCCGAGGAACTCCATGCGCGGGTCCTTGCAGCCGCTCAACACGCCGGTGCCGCTGTTGTCGCAATTGTAGAACGGCGCGATGAACCCGGAATACTGGGAGTACATCGAGTAGTCGTGCACGTACGTGACGTTGCGGTCGAAGTAGGAGCCGGCGTAGGTGACTTCGAAACCGCCGAACCTGCCGGTGGCCGTGAGCGAGCTCTGGCGAAACACGTCGTCCAATGAATCATTGAAATAGCGCGCGACATTCAGGTCGCCGCCGTTGAGTCCCGGATCGACATCGAACACGCCCTGGCTGGTGAGGGTCTGGGTGACGAACTTGAGATCGACGGTCCAGTGCTCGTTCGGAATGGTACGCAGCGCCAGCCGGAAGCCTTCCTTGCCCGAGGTGTTGAAGTCATTCCTGGCGTACAGGCTGTTATTGACCGTCGGAAAGTTGGTGACCGTGAGCCCGGTCGAGGTGACGTTCGGAAACGTGTAGGTGAAGTTCGACACGACGTTGTTGATATAACCGCCGCGCTGATCCGACCAGCCCACGAATCGAAGCGCCGTGTTATCGCTCAACGGGATGTTGGCGAAGCCCTCCACCTTGTAGCTGGGATCGCCGTGGTCGGTCACGGAATAGCCGAAGTCGGCACCATAATCCTCGGCGGCCGGATTGGGCGCCTTGGTGATGATGCGCACCGTACCGGCCTCCGACCCCGAGCCGAATAGCGTGCCCTGGGGACCTGACAGCGCTTCGATGCGCTCAATGTCGTAGGTCTCGATGTCCACTGAACGGCCGGCATTGGTCACCGGCTGCTCATCCAGGTAGATGGCCACCGAGGGCTGCACGCCGGAAGTCTCGACCAGGTTGACCGACCCGTCGGACAGCCCGCGGAAGTAGATCTGCGCCGAGCCCGGACCGGTGGAGGTGAACGACAGACTGGGAACCAGCAGCGCATAATCGTTGAAGCTGTTGACGCCCAGGTTCTCGAGCATCGCGGACGAGAGCACCTGGATGCTCGCCGCGACGTCCTGGGCATTCTCGGTGCGCTTCTCCGCCGAGACGACCACCTCTTCGAGCTGGCTCGACTCGGCACTGGTATCCGCGGCGCGCGCTGCACCTGCGTGACCGGCGATCGCAGCGATCACGGCGCAGGCGATAGGGGATAGGCGCTGTAGCGGCAGCGTCGGCGCACCGATCGGCGTGAATGGCGTGTTCGTACGCGGACGGCCGATACGCAAGGCCCTGCCGTGGTATTTTCGCGTCACCATAGCGTTCTCCCTGATTTCTTATCGCTGGATTCGTGCCGATGCAATCCCTGCCGAAGCTGTCTGGCACCAACATGGCGCATGAATCGCGCCGATGCATCACGCGAGTGCGCGGCGGCCACGTCGGACACGCCAAGGCTTTTCATTTGTTCGGAAATTCTCCCTATTCCCTTGATCTTCCTGACCTTGAGTCGGGCCGTTGAGTGGCGCTCAATGCTCTACGCCAGGGAGTCGTAGGATAGTTGTTCCGAGACTAGCAGCCCGGTCGCAGGCTGACAAGACAGCGCTTGTAGCGAAATTAGGACAGATGTCCTCGAGGCGGCGAGGCTTATCGAAGTCCGATCGCGGCGGCGCTGATGCCGTGCTGCAGCACCTTGACAGTCAGTTGCCGGCCGACGGCCAGCCGCGTTCACCAGCTCCTCACTTCAGGCGCTTCCAGTCTGCAAGGATCTCACGCGCGGCATTGTGTCCGGGGATGCCGGAGACACCGCCGCCCGGATGTGTAGAGGAGCCGCATTGATACAGACCCCTGACCGGTGTGCGGTAGTCCGACCAATGAGACGCCGGACGCTGCCAGTACAGTTGATCGGCGGTCAGTTCGCCGTGGAAGATATGGCCCTGCGGAAGACCGACGATGGCCTCGAGATCCGGCGGGACCAGGGTCTCAAGGTCGATGATCTGCCCGGAAAAACCCGGCGCCACCTGATCGAGTACGTCAAGCGCCGCTTTCGTGAGGTTAGGTTTCTCATTGGCCCAGGAGGCGCCGCCCTTGAGCTCATAGGGAGCGTGACCGCCGAATACATTGACGACATGTTTGCCAGGCGGGGCCAGGGAATTGTCGACGATCGTCGGGACCACCGGTGTGAGGAAAGGCCGGGTCGAGAACCAGCCGTATTTCGCATCGTCGTAGGCACGCTCCAGGTAGTCGATTCCCGGCGCGATGTGCACGTATGTCGGGTAGCCGAACCCGGTCTTGGCCGGATCGAACGCGCTATAGCGCGGTGGCTCGTGTGCCGCAATATTCATCTTGAAGGCGGTGGAGAATGTCCGGAACGAATCGATCTCACGCAACAATTCCGCCGGCAGATGGGCCGGGGCGACCAGCCGCCGGAACAGCGTTTTTGCGTTCGCGTTCGATGCCACGATCCGGGCGTGGAATTCGCGCCCGTCGGCGGTGCGCACACCGGTAGCACGGCCGCCGGTCACCATGACTTCCGCCACCGGCGAATCCACCAGCACCTGCATGCCAAAGCGCGCTCCGGAGCGGGCAATCGACGTGCTGATGGCTCCCATGCCCCCGCGCACAAAGCCCCAGCCCCCCGCCCCCTGATGCTCACCCATCAGGTGGTGCATGATGACGTATGCGGTTCCCGGTGATTTTGGCCCGGCAAAGGTACCGATCGAGGCGTAGTAGGCGAGCACCGAGCGGATGAGGTCGTGCTCGAACCAGACGGAAAGGTAGTCGTAGGCGCTCTGGGTCAGCAGGTCCACCATCCTATAGGCCCGGTCCCCGACGCTCCGATGCCGCCACAGCATCGAGGCGGTGTGCTTGAAGCTCTTCCAGCTACGCCTGACCGGATCGACCGGCGTTTCGAGCAGCAGCTTTCTCACCAGTGCCGCCGATTGCTCCAGTTGCCGTACGAATTCCGGGTAGATTTCCGCGTCGTGCCGCGAGAAACGGCCAAACTCCGCCTGCGTCTTACGGATGTCGTCGCTATAGACAATGTAATCGTCGCCGCCGATGGGGCAGAACAGATCATTGGCCGGCAATACCTCGAGACCCAGAGAATCGAGCTCGAGTTCGCGAATCACCCGCGGGTGCAGCAGGCTCATCACGTAGGAGAACCTGGATCCACGAAAGCCCGGAGTGAATTCTTCAGTGACCGCCGCCCCGCCGATGATGTTGCGACGTTCCAGAACCAGAGTCTTGAGTCCGGCTTTGGAGAGGTAGGCGCCACAAACCAGCCCGTTGTGGCCGGAACCGATGACGATGACATCGTAGGTGGTCGTCATGGCACGCACTACGCTGAAGTATCCAATCCAGTATAGGACAGCTGTCCTACGGGCGACAACGCTGACTCGTCGGCAGCTGCCGCCGGCGACCGCTCGACGCGGCTCGCGTCGTGTTGCGCGCCGCAGATACCAGCAGCGCGCCCGCCAGCCGGGCGTAGCGCTCGAGCGAGCGCCTGGAAGCCTGGCCGGAAGTGGTGGCATAGAGCACGTTGGCGCCCTCGCTGATCGCGCCCATCAGTTGCACGATATCCTGCGCGCGGCGCCGTCGCAGCGCCGGCTGGGTCAGCCGCAGCAGCAGCACCACGCGCTCATGCGCCTGAGCATAGAAGCGGTCCATCGCCTCGGCGATCACCTCATCGTGCAGTGCCATCACCCACAATTCCCGAAACAGGCGGCTCGTTTCGCTCGACACCGAATCCTCGACTAGCCAGCGCAGCAGCCCGGCAAAGCCACCGCGCCGTCGATGTCCGACGCTGCGCAGATACTCGTTCGATTTCGCCTGGTAATCCGCAACCAGCGACATGATCAGGGCACGCACCAGGCCGCGCTTGGACGGGAAGTGATAGGCAAGATTGCCAACCGTCAGGCCGGCCCGATTGGCTACCGCCCGCATCGTCAGCCGGGCGTAGCCAACGGATGCGAGCACCGTTCGTGCCGCGCGCAAAATTGCCGACGGCGTGTCGTGACGTCGCGTGCGAACACGGCGCCGCGCCCTGCTCGCGGGCTTGCGCACGGCACGATTAGCCGCAACGGGCATGATGGTTCATCGAAACGGTTAGCACTGATCGAACCTGATACAGTTTACAGATTGCCGGCGCTGGCTTCCCGTTCCGATCATGCCGCAGCAGCAGCTTGCGCACGCAGAAAGTGCGGCGCATCCTCGCCCTATCGCGCAACAGGGAGGCCAATAGCTTGTACGTTCCGGAACACTTTCGCGAGACGCGAATCGAGGTGCTGCGGGCGTTGGTCGAGCGGTATTCGTTGGGCACGCTGGTAGCGGTCACCTCCGAAGGCATCACCGCCAACCATATCCCGATGCAGTGGCTCGCCGCACCCGACGATGGCCCCGGCCTGCTACGCGGTCATGTCGCGCGCGCCAATCCGCTGTGGCGGTTGCTGCCGGACGGCTCGCCCGCGCTGGCAGTTTTCATCGGCCCCGATCATTACGTCTCGCCCGGCTGGTACCCGAGCAAGCACGAGCACGGCAAGGCCGTGCCGACCTGGAACTATGCCACCGTGCATGTGCACGGGCACATTCGCTTCATCGACGATGCCAGCTGGCTGCGCCAGTTGGTCGAATCGCTGACCGATGAGCACGAGCGGGCCAGTGCCAGGCGCTGGAGAATCACCGACGCACCAGCCGATTACATCGCGGGCATGGTGCGTGCCATCGTTGGTTTCGAAATACGGGTGACGGCGATCGAAGGCAAGTTCAAGGCCAGTCAGAACCGCTCAGCTGCGGATCGCGCCGGAGTGGCCGAGGCGCTGCGCGCGGCCGGACTGCCAGCCGATGAGGTGAGTCAACTTGCGCCTGAAGGCGGGACCTGAGCGCTCATAGCAACACCGCGCGCCCGGCGTCGTCGTGGCCGGTGACCAACCGGCGAAACGGTTTGTGCATCGAGACCGAGCCGCGCTCTGCGCTCTACGCGAAGTAATCTGCCGCCGCGGTCTGGTCCGCCGGCACGCGCCGCGTGCTGAGCGCGTTGAACGCCAGCGTCAGCACGATGACCACCACCAGGTTGAGGATCACGGTATACACGGCAATATAGCCCGGGAAGGTATAGCCCCCGAACGCTAGCGGATAGGCCGGCTTGAGGTTCACTGCCACGGCCATTGCCGTACCCGCGAAAGTTCCCGCGGCCCAACCCAGCAACAGCGCCCAGTCATTGAACCAGCGGGTATAGACTCCGAGCAGCACGGCCGGAAGCGTCTGAATGATCCAGATACCGCCCAGCAGTTGCAGCTGAATGGCGTATTGGGTCGGCACGAACAGGATGAATACCAGCGCACCGACCTTGACGATCAGTGACACCCACTTTGCCATCTGCGATTCCTGCCGGTCGGTCGGATTCGTGTTGATGAACTCACGGTGGATATTACGGGTGTAGAGATTCGCAGCGGCGATCGACATGATCGCCGCCGGCACCAGCGCGCCGATGCCAATCGCAGCAAACGCGATTCCCACGAACCAGGACGGGAAGCTGTGCAGCAGCAACGCCGGCACGGCAAAATTGTTGCCGAACTGCTTGAAGCCACTGGCGTATTCGGGAAGGCTGGCGACCCCGGCGGCGATCGCAAAGAAGCCGAACAGCGCGAGCAGGCCAAGCATGAAGGAATAGCCCGGTAGCATCGCGGCATTGCGGCGTATCGCGTGGCTGCTGCTGGCGCTGAGAATTCCAGTCAGAGAGTGAGGATAGAGGAACAGCGCCAGCGCCGAGCCCAGGGCCAATGTCGCATAGCTGCCGTAGGCGCCGGTGGTGTTGGGTCCGGGCACCGCCAGCAACAGCTTCTGCGGCGGCACGGCCGCGAAGATCTTGCCGAAGCCGCCCAGCTCGATCGGAATGACGATAATGGCCGTGAAGGCCGTGATGTAGATCAGTATGTCTTTGACGATCGCGATCGATGCGGGCGCGCGCAGGCCGCTCGAATAGGTGAATGCAGCCAGCACCGCAAATGCGATGATCAGCGGCAGATCGGCCGCGAATCCGGTGCCGGAGATGCCGAGCGCACCCACCACGACCTGGATGCCGACCAGCTGCAATGCGATGTATGGCATGGTCGCGACGATGCCGGTAATGGCGATCGCCAGCGCCAGCCAGCGATTGCCAAAGCGGCCGCGCACGAAATCGCCCGAGGTGATGTAGCCGTGCTTGCGGCAGACGTTCCACAGCCGCGGAAACACCAGGAACAGGATCGGATAGATCACGATCGTGTATGGCACGGCGAAGAACGCCACCGCGCCGGCACCGAAGGCGAGCGCGGGTACGGCGATGAAGGTATAGGCGGTATAGACGTCGCCACCGACCAGGAACCAGGTGACGAGGGTGCCGAATCGCCTGCCGCCGAGACCCCATTCGTGCAGCAATTCCAGATCACCCTTTCGCCAATGGGCGGCGGCGAATCCCAACCAGGTAATCATGCCGAACAGCAGCGCGAAAATGATGAGTGCAATCCAGTTCACATCCTGCACGATTCCCCCTGTGGATACGTCTGGTTTTTCTTGGTTGAGGACCCGGCGAGATGCCGATTGGTTACTCTGCGGTGACCAGATAGATGACCGCCGTGATGACGGCACTGATGACCACCCACAGCAGCTGGTACCAGTAGAAGAACGGGATTCCGATCCAGCGCGGTTCGACGCTGTTGTAGAACGGTGGCCACAGGACGGCAACGAATTGAACAACAAACAGCAGATACCACCAGCTCCAGCCGCCGCGTTTTGTGTGTGAAGCATTCATGGCCAGGCCCCCCCGATCATGCGTCCGCCGAACCCCCACAGGCTACCGGATGGGCCCAGGGAATTGAAGGGGTCGGGCGCGCCGAGCGTCAACGTTCAGCGTTGCCCGGGCGCGCCATCGGCGAACAGATTCTTCAGCCCCTGCGGCTGCGAACGCCAGTATTGCGCAGGGGCTTCAACCGTTGCATGGAGCTGCGCGGCGGCGTGCCATGGCCAGCGCGGATCGTAGAGCATCGCGCGCGCCAGCGCGACCAACTGCGCCTTGCCGCTGGCGATGATCTCCTCGGCCTGCTGCGCATCGGTGATCAGGCCGACCGCCATGGTATTGACGCCGACCGCGTCTTTCACAGCCTGCGCGAACGGCACCTGATAACCGGGCTCGGTCGGGATTTTCTGCAACGGCGACAGGCCGCCCGAGGACGCCGCGACCCAGTCGGCGCCGCGCTTGTGCAACTGTCTGGAATATTCGATGGTCTGCGCCAGGTCCCAGCCGCCATCGACCCAATCGGTCGCCGACACTTTCACGCCGACCGGCTTGCCGGCCGGGAAGGCGGCACGCACAGCGTCGAAGACCTGCAGCGGAAAGCGCAGGCGATTCTCGAGTGATCCGCCATAGTTGTCGCCGCGCAGATTCGAGATCGGCGACAGGAATTCATGCAACAGATACCCGTGAGCCGAATGGATTTCGATCGCATCCATTCCCAGGCGCGCCGCCCGCATTGCGGCGTTGACGAATGCATTGCGCACCCGCTCGAGTCCCGCGGAATCGAGCGCCAGCGGTGCCGTCTCGCCTGCCTTATAAGGCAACGCGGACGGTGCGTGCGGCAACCAGCCTCCTTGCGACAACTCGATGAACTGGCCGCCTTGCCAGGGCAGTCGGCACGACCCCTTGCGGCCTGCGTGCGCAAGCTGCATCGCCACGGCAATGTTCGAATACCGGCGTATTGCAGCCAGTACCGGCTTGAGCGCCGCTTCGGTGCGCTGGTCCCAGAGACCCAGGCAGGCCGGTGTGATTCGGCCGTCGGGTTCCACCGCGGTCGCCTCGATGCACAACATGCCGGCACCGGACAACGCCAGATGGCCCAGGTGTATCAGGTGCCATGCGTTGGCCTCACCCTGTTCGGCCGAGTACTGACACATCGGCGATACCACGATCCGATTGGGGACGTTCACGCCGCGCAGCGTAAACGGGGTGAACAATGCACTCATGAGGACTTCCAGTGATCTGCGGGAACGTCCGGCCAGTAGAGCATTGCACGCCGGACGGCTGCGCCTGTGCGCCGAGGGCTTATAACGAGCTGATTATGAAGGCCTAATTATGGATAGATGACGGCCCGGATTGCCAGCGCTGAAACCGGTCTGCTCGGGTCTCACTCACCCACACGAATGGCCGGTTTGGCGCCTGGCCTGCCGGGCGCGGGCAACGAGTCCAGCAGGGTGAACAGGCGCTGCAGGTCCAGCGGCTTGATGCAATGCGAGTCGAAGCCCGCCTCGCGCGAACGCTTACGGTCGGTCTCCTGGCCCCAGCCTGTCAGGGCGACCAGTGTCGCCTCGCGACCCCAGGGCTGCGAGCGGATGCGGCGGGCAACCTCGTAGCCATCCATCCCTGGCATGCCGATGTCGAGCAAAACCACGTCGGGACGCACCCGGGTCGCGGCCTCCAGGGCCTGCACACCATCCGCGGCCTTGTGAATTTCGTGCCCGCCCAGTTCCAGAAGCTGCGCCAGGCTCTCAAGCGCATCGCTATTGTCGTCGGCGACCAGTATCCGGCGCGTCACGCTGGTCGGCTGTGCCGCAGGGTCCGGTACGTCCGCCGGCCCGGCCTCTGCCGCCGCTGCGCTGGCTCCAGTCTGGCGCGGCAAAAGCACCGTGAACTCGCTGCCCTTGCCCGGTCCGTCGCTGTGAGCCCGCACCTCGCCGCCGTGCATCTGCACCAGGCGTTTGGCCAGCGCCAGGCCGATTCCGAGGCCAGTCTGGCCGCGCCCGTTCAATTGCGATGATTGCGTGAAAAGATCGAACACAGCCGGCAGCACCGCGGGATCGATGCCAATGCCATTGTCGCGTATCCGTATCTCGATCCGTTCGCCGATCGATCCGGCGGTAAGTTCGATGCGACCACCGGCATCCGTGTACTTGATCGCGTTGCTCAGGATATTGCCGACGATCTGCGTCAGTCGGGTCAAGTCGCCGTCGATGTAGAGCGGCTCCGGCTCCACGCTGACGATCAGTTCATGCCGCTGGCGTGACAGCATCGGCTCCACCGTCTCGACCGCGCGCGCGATAACGGTTGCAAGCTCGACCGGCTTGCGACTGACATTGATCTTGCCGCGAGTGATGCGCGACACATCGAGCAGGTCATCCACCAGCTTGGTCAGGTGTCCAAGCTGGCGCTCGATCACCTCGCGCGCCCACGTGAGCTGCGCCGCAGGCAGCTGCGGATTGCGCATCAGTTGCACGGCATTGAGAATCGGTGCCAGCGGATTGCGCAGCTCGTGCGCCAGCATCGCCAGGAATTCATCCTTGTGACGATTGGCCTCGCGCAACGTCGTATTCAGCTGTTCCAGCTCGAGCGTTTTCTCGACCTGAAGCGTCGAATGCGCCTGCGCCAGCCTGGCATTGGCTTCCTCCAGGCTGCGATTGAGTTTGCGCAGCTCGCGTCGCTGGCAGTACAGCTCCACCAGCACCGCTACCTTGCTGCGCAGGATTTCCGGTACCACCGGTATGGCCACGTAGTCCACTGCCCCGACCTTGTACCCGAGCAGGCGGTCGAGTTCGCTGACGTGCACGCCGGTGATGAAAATGATCGGCGTCTTTTCGTAGCGCGGGTGCTCGTGAATCAGCGAGGCGGTCTCGAAGCCATCCATGCCGGGCATATTCACGTCGAGCAGCACCACCGCGAATTCCTGCGCCATCAGCCGTTCCAGGGCCTCCGCGCCCGAGTGTGCCATGACCAGGTTCTGGTCAAGGCTGCTGAGGATGGACTCATACGACAGCAGGCGCGCCGGCTGGTCGTCCACCAGCAGGATATTCACCTTGTCTTCGCGCCTGGCGTTCATGCGTTCTAGCGGTGCAGCCACAGACGCACCAATGACAGCAGCTGCTCGGTATTCACCGGTTTGGCCACATAGTCCGACGCGCCAGCTTCGAGGCACTTTTCGCGATCACCCTTCATCGCTTTTGCCGTCAGCGCGATGATCGGCAATTGCCGGAACTCGTGCTTGCCGCGGATGCGCCGCATGGTTTCGTAGCCATCCATCTCCGGCATCATGATGTCCATCAGCACCAGCGACAGGTCGGGGGTTTGCTCCACCAGGCGGATCGCATCCTGGCCGTTATTGGCACTGATCACCTGCATGTCGTGGCGCTCGAGCAGGCTGTTGAGCGCAAAGATGTTGCGGATGTCGTCGTCGACCACCAGCACCCGGCGATTTCGCAATGATTCATCGCTCTGGTGCAGCGTCTCGATCATCCTCTGCTTCGGTTCCGGCAGATCGGCGATCACCCGGTGCAGGAACAGCGCCGTCTCGTCGAGCAGGCGCTCCGGGGACTGCACGCCCTTGAGCACGATGCTCTTGGCCTTGCGCCGTAACTCGCTCTGCTCCATCTCCGTCAGATCGCGGCCGGTAAATACCACCACCGGCACGTGGCTGTACTCGACGTCCAGCTGCATCCGATCGAGCAGCTCGAAACCAGACATGTCGGGCAATCGCAGGTCGAGAACGATGCAGTCGAAATTGCGCTCGCCGAGCAGCTCCAGCGCCTCGGCACCGGAACTCGCGGTGGTGATGGACACATCGTCGTGGCCGATCAGTTCGCGAATGCTCATCTGTTCCGCCGGATCGTCCTCGATCACGAGCAGCTCGCGTACCCTCGGCTCGGCAAAGCGCTTGATGCGATCAAACGCCGCCTCGAGGCCGTCGGTGGTCAGCGGTTTGTTGATGAAGGAGAACGCGCCGCGTTCCAGGCCGTATTGCCGTTCCTCCTCGATGGTGATGATCTGCACCGGAATATGGCGCGTGGCCGGATCGCGTTTCAGCTGACTCAGGACAGTCCAGCCGAGCATGTCGGGCAGGAACACGTCGAGCGTGATCGCGGTCGGTTTGTAGCGCCGCGCCAGGTCGAGTGCGTCAGTTCCGGTGTTTGCCACCAGGGCGCCGAAACCGCGAGCACGCGCCAGGTTGAGCAGTACCCGCCCGTAGTGCGGATCGTCTTCGATGATCAGCAATAGCGCCTGTCCGGGTTGCAGCGACTCACGATCGTCCACGATCTCCTCGGGGCGCGCCGCGGGCAGCACGATCGGCTGGAAGCTGCCGGTCGCGCCAGTCGTGCCGCTCGGCACGCTCGCCCGTCCGAGCGTCTTGCCGTAGGCCGCTCCCATGTAGCCGAGTGGCAGATAGAGAGTGAAAGTGCTGCCGCTGCCCGGAATGCTGGTCAGACGGATTTCGCCGCCCAGCAGATGCGCCAGTTCGCGTGAAATCGCCAGTCCCAGGCCGGTGCCGCCGTACTTGCGAGCGGTGCCGGCATCGGCCTGCTGAAAGGCTTCGAAGATGATGCGCTGCTTTTCCACCGGGATGCCGATGCCGGTATCACTGACCGAAAACTCGATCACCGGCTGCGCCTGGCTGAGTACCGGGTGGTCGCTGCTCCAGCCGCCCAGCGCCGTGCCCACATGCAGGCGCACGCCGCCGTGATCGGTGAACTTGAAAGCGTTGGACAGCAGGTTCTTCAGGATCTGCATCAGCCGCTTGTAGTCGGTAGTGATCGCACGGCCCAGGTGCGCATCGAAGCTGCTCGTGAAGGTGAGTTTGCGGTTCTCCGCCTCATGTCGGAAGTTGCGTTCCAGCGTCTCCTTCAGGTGCGTGAACGGCAGTTCCTCGCACTCGACCGTGACGGTGCCCGACTCGATCTTCGACAGGTCCAGAATGTCGCTGATCAGATTCAGCAGATCCGTGCCGGCGCCGTGAATGGTCTTGGCGAATTCCACCTGCCGCGTTGAGAGATTTTGATCGGCATTTTCGGCCAGCTGCTGACCGAGGATCAGGATGCTGTTGAGCGGCGTGCGCAGCTCGTGCGACATATTGGCGAGGAACTCCGACTTGTAGCGCGAGGTCAGCGCAAGCTCGGCCGCTTTTTCTTCCAGCGCCCGGCGCGCCAGCTCGATTTCCTGATTCTTGCGCTCCACCTCGACGTTCTGCTCGGCCAACAGCCGCGCCTTGGTCGCCAGTTCCTCATTGGTCTGCTGCAGCTCCTTCTGCTGCGTCTGCAGCTCGCCCGCAAGCTGCTGCGATTGCTTGAGCAGGCCCTCGGTCCGCATGGTGGCCTCGATCGTATTGAGCACCACGCCGATACTGCCGGTCAGTTGCTCGAGGAAAGCCAGCTGCGAGGCCGTGAAATCGTTCAGCGACGCAAGCTCGATCACCGCCTTGACCTGGCCCTCGTACAGCACCGGCAGCACGATCACATTGCGAGGCTTGGCACTCATCAGTCCGGATCGAACATGGATCGACTCGGGAGGAATATCGGCGAGGAACACCCGCTGCCGGTCGAGCGCGCATTGGCCTACCAGTCCTTCGCCGATGCGATAGCGGCGCGGCTCGGCGCTCTCCTGTGGGTCGGCGAAACTCGCCAGTTGCTTCAGCAGCGGCGTGCCCGCGCCGCCTTCGACGACGTAGACGATGCCCTGCTGGGCGTTGACCAGCGGCGCCAGCTCGGACAGCAGCATCTGTCCGACCGTGACCAGGTCGCGCTGGCCCTGCATCATGCGACTGAACTTCGCCAGGTTGGTCTTGAGCCAGTCCTGCTCGGTATTGCGATCGGTGGTCGCGCGCAGGTTGCCGATCATCGCGTTGATGTTGTCTTTGAGATCGGAGACCTCGCCGCGGGTGTCAACCTGGATCGAGCGCGTCAGGTCACCCTTGGTCACCGCCGTGGCAACTTCCGCGATCGCGCGCACTTGCGTCGTCAGGTTGGCCGCCAGCAGATTGACGTTGGCGGTCAGATCCTTCCAGGTACCGGCGGTGCCGGGCACGTGCGCCTGGCCGCCGAGGCGACCTTCGACGCCGACCTCGCGCGCCACGGTAGTCACCTGATCGGCAAAGATCGCCAGCGTGTCGGTCATGCTGTTGATGGTGTCGGCCAGCGCCGCCACCTCGCCTTTCGATTCCACGGTAAGCCGCTGACGAAGCTCGCCATTGGCCACGTTGGTCACCACCTTCACGATGCCGCGCACCTGGTTGGTGAGATTGTTGGCCATGACGTTGACGTTATCGGTCAGGTCCTTCCAGGTGCCCGCGACCCCGGGGACCACCGCCTGGCCGCCGAGCTTACCTTCGGTGCCGACCTCGCGCGCCACGCGCGTGACTTCGGCGGCGAAGCCATTGAGCTGATCCACCATCGTGTTGATGGTGTCCTTGAGCTGCAGGATTTCGCCCTTGACGTCCACCGTGATCTTGCGCGACAGGTCGCCGCGCGCCACCGCGGTCGTGACTTCCGCAATATTGCGCACCTGGCCGGTCAGGTTGGTCGCCATCGCATTCACCGAGTCGGTCAGGTCCTTCCAGGTACCACCGACCCCGGGCACGATCGCCTGGCCGCCGAGCTTGCCCTCGGTGCCGACCTCGCGCGCCACGCGCGTGACCTCGGCCGCAAAGCCATTGAGCTGATCGACCATCGTGTTGATGGTCTCCTTCAGCTGCAGGATCTCGCCGCGCACGTCCACCGTGATCTTGCGCGACAGGTCGCCGCGTGCCACCGCGGTGGTGACCTCGGCGATGTTGCGCACCTGGCCGGTAAGGTTGGTCGCCATCGCATTCACCGAGTCGGTCAGGTCCTTCCAGGTACCACCGACCCCGGGCACGATCGCCTGGCCGCCGAGCTTGCCTTCCGAGCCGACCTCGCGCGCCACGCGCGTGACCTCGGCGGCAAAGCCATTGAGCTGATCCACCATCGTGTTGATGGTTTCCTTCAGTTGCAGGATCTCGCCGCTCACGTCCACCGTGATCTTGCGCGACAGGTCGCCGCGCGCCACCGCGGTGGTGACCTCGGCGATATTGCGCACCTGGTCGGTCAGGTTGCTCGCCATCGAATTGGCGTTGTCGGTCAGGTCCTTCCACACCCCGCTGACGCCCTGCACCTCTGCCTGGCCGCCGAGCTTGCCCTCGGTACCGACCTCGCGCGCCACGCGCGTGACCTCGGCGGCAAAGGCATTGAGCTGGTCGACCATCGTGTTGATGGCCTCCTTGAGCTGCAGGATCTCGCCCTTGACGTCCACGGTGATCTTGCGCGACAGGTCACCGCGCGCGATGGCGGTGGCGACCTCGGCGATGTTACGCACCTGGCCGGTGAGGTTACCGGCCATCGAATTGACGTTGTCGGTCAGATCCTTCCAGGTGCCCCCGACGCCGGGTACGTAGGCCTGGCCACCGAGCTTGCCGTCGGTACCGACCTCGCGCGCCACGCGCGTGACCTCCGAGGCAAAGGAGCGCAGCTGATCGACCATGGTATTGATGGTCTCCTTCAGCTGCGAGATTTCGCCACGCACATCGACCGTGATCTTGCGCGACATATCGCCGCGCGCGATGGCGGTCGCCACCTCGGCGATGTTACGCACCTGACCGGTGAGGTTACCGGCCATCGAGTTGACGTTATCGGTCAGATCCTTCCAGGTGCCCGCGACCCCCGGCACCACCGCCTGGCCGCCGAGCTTGCCTTCGGTGCCGACCTCGCGCGCCACGCGCGTGACCTCGGCCGCAAAGCTGTTGAGCTGGTCGACCATGGTGTTGATCGTGTTCTTGAGTTCCAGGATCTCGCCCTTGACGTCCACCGTGATCTTGCGCGACAGGTCGCCGCGCGCCACCGCGGTCGTGACTTCCGCAATATTGCGCACCTGGCCGGTCAGGTTGGTCGCCATCGCATTGACCGAGTCGGTCAGGTCCTTCCAGGTGCCCGCGACCCCCGGCACCACCGCCTGGCCGCCGAGCTTGCCTTCGGTGCCGACCTCACGCGCGACGCGCGTGACCTCGGAAGCAAACGAGCGCAGCTGATCGACCATGGTGTTGATGGCTTCCTTGAGCTGCAGGATCTCGCCGCGCACATCGACCGTGATTTTTCGCGACAGATCGCCATTGGCGACCGCAATCGTCACTTCGGAGATGTTTCTGACCTGACCGGTAAGGTTACTGGCCATCGAATTGACGTTATCGGTCAGATCCTTCCACACGCCGCTGACGTCCTTGACCTCGGCCTGCCCGCCGAGCTTGCCCTCGGTGCCGACCTCGCGCGCCACGCGCGTGACCTCGGCGGCAAAGCCGTTGAGTTGATCCACCATGGTGTTGATGGTGTTCTTGAGCTCCAGGATCTCGCCCTGTACGTCCACCGTGATCTTGCGCGACAGATCGCCGCGCGCCACCGCGGTGGTGACCTCGGCGATGTTGCGCACCTGACCGGTGAGGTTGGTCGCCATCGCGTTGACCGAGTCGGTCAGGTCTTTCCAGGTGCCTGCGACGCCCGGAACGATCGCCTGGCCGCCGAGCTTGCCTTCCGAGCCGACTTCGCGCGCCACGCGCGTGACCTCGGACGCAAACGAGCGCAGCTGATCGACCATCGTGTTGATGGCTTCCTTGAGTTGCAGGATCTCGCCGCGCACGTCGACGGTAATCTTCCGCGACAGGTCGCCATCGGCGACCGCGATGGTGACTTCGGAAATGTTTCTGACCTGGCCGGTCAGGTTGCTGGCCATCGAATTGACACTGTCGGTAAGGTCCTTCCATGTGCCGGCGAGGCCGGGCACCACTGCCTGACCGCCGAGCTTGCCTTCCGAGCCGACTTCGCGCGCGACGCGCGTGACTTCCGACGTGAAGGCGCTCATCTGCTGGATCATCGCGTTGACGACCGTCGCGGAACGCAGGAACTCGCCCTCGAGCGGTCGGCCGTCGACCTCGAGCGGCATGGTCTGCGACAGGTCGCCCTTCGCCACCGCCGTGATCGTCCGGGTCACTTCGGTGGTCGGCCATAGCAGGTCATCGATCAGTGTATTGACGCAGGACTCCATGGCATCCCAGGCCCCGCCGCGCCGATTAACTGCCATGCGATGCCGCGTCTTGCCTTCCTTGCCGACCGTCTGGCCGGCGCGTTCCAGTTCGCGCGCCATCTGCTGGTTGGACAGCACGATCTCATTGAACGTATCGGCAACCTTGCCGGCGAGCCCGGTCTTGTCGCTGGGCAGGCGCACTGAAAAATCGCCATCGCGCACGGCCTGCAGCGCGCGCAGCAATTCGCGCAGATCCAGTCCCGCGTCGTGACCGGTCCCGTTGGTCTTCGGCGGCTCAGACGGGGTTCGACGCGCGCTGGGCGATTGCTGCGTGGGCATCAGGCGACTCCATGCAAACGGGGGTAACAGGTTGAAAGTAAAAGTGAAATCCAGGCTGCGCGGCCCGGCTGCAGGCGGCCTGTAATTTTTACAACGAGGGCGGGGAAGACGCTCGCCGGACGGAAATTTTCAAGACGCCCGTACCGCGTGCGTGGCGCGCACGATCTCATCGGCGGCGACATGACTGTCTGTTAATGGAATGTCATTCCGTGCCTGAGATCGAGAATAGCAGAAGCGCGCGAGTGCGCCAAAGGTTAGCCGCTGCGATGGATCACCTGGGGGATCGGTCGCTCACCGCTGTCTGCCCGCTGCGACATTTGCATTTGTCGCGCCATTCGTTTCGACGTACGCACCGCCCGAGGCACTGTAGTCATCGCCGTGTACGATCGTGGACGCAATCACCAGGACCAGCACCGCGATGGCAACGGCCAGCTGTCGGGTCAGATGCGCCGGGCCGCCGCGCACGCCCACCGCATGCGTGTGCTGCTGAAGGCTGCGTTCGGCGAGTCTCCGGGGCGCTTTGCCCTCGCGTATCTCCCTTTGCGAGCGGCGCCGTTTCTGGACATCCGGCATGGAACTGCTCCTGCTGAATGAACCACCCAAGGCTAATGTGGCGCTGAACATTGCCAAGTCAGCGCATACCTGGTGGCCGCGACAGCGGAGGATTACGGGCTGCGAGAATTCCCCTACATGGGCTATCAGCCGCTGCATGGCGCGATGGCTCGCGGCGATCCTGCCGGCGGCAAGCCGATGCTTTATGTGAAGTTCACTGCGCCGGTTGCTGCCGGCGCAGAAACGGCGGCCGGCGCGAAAAATCGTTGCAGCAGCCGCCGGTAGTCCTCGGGTGTGTCCAAATCAGCCGTAAAGCGGTCGTGATCCGCCTCGTATCGATACACGTCGTCCGGGTACTCGTTGGCGAGTTTCTTGCAACCGATGTGCCGCTCGCCGATGGCCACTTCGTGTACGTAGCTCGAGGCAAACAGGATTGGATTACCTCGTTGACCCTGAAAATAAGGAATCACGATCGATCGGTCGGTGTGCTCGAGATATATCCTCACCAGCTCGGTGTAGTCGCTCGAGCCCAACAGAACCATGTCACCCAGGCACATCATCACCGCGTCTGTCGCCATGCTCAGCGCACCGACGCCGACCGCCGCTGAAGTCATCTGGCCTTCCTGGTAGCGCGCATTGACCTGGTTCCTAACGGGCAGGTCCGCCAGCGCAGCGCTGATTTCCGGCGCGCGATGTCCCGTGACGACGACGATTTCCTGTGGACCGGCGGCGCAAAGACGTTCCACCGTGTGGCGGATGACCGGCTTGTCACCGAGCGGCATCAGCAACTTGTGCGGCCCGCACATGCGCGAAGACGTCCCCGCGGCCAATACCACTGCCGACCATCTCATCGGGAGGCAACCGATGCGGCGGCGCGACGAATGGCTGCATACCTTGCCGGCTCCTGCCGGAACGTCTTCAAACAGCCGTCGCAGCAGAAATAATAGTCCTCGCCATCATATCGCTCCACGTGCAGTGCCGCGGCGGTCGACACAGCCATGCCGCACACTGGATTGATGAAAGTGCCGCTCTGCCCGCCGTGCGGCGCAGCGCCGGTCGCGGCCGGCGCCGGCGGTACGCCGCGCGTGGCCGCTTGGGCGCCTGGTCGCTCAATGGGTTCGATCAGGCTCGCGCCCTTGCCGCGCAGTAGCGCCAGCACGCCCGCGATCGCCACCAGTGCGATTTCGCTCGGGGTTCTGGCACCAGCGTCCTGACCGGCCGGCGCCTGCAGCTGTGCCAGGCGCTCTTCAGTAACGCCCCGCATGCGCATTAGCTCGCGCAGGCGTCCGGCCTTGCGCTGACTGGCGATCATCAGCACGTGCTGCGCCGGACTTGAAAGCGCCGCTTCCAGGGCCTGGGCGTCATCTGCCCCTTGCGTCGCCACCAGCGCAACCGCCGCCTCGTCGACGCTGCCGACCAGCCGGATTCCCAGGCGCCGGGCAAAGAAACGCGCTTCGTCGGCTGCCGGCGTATCGCCCAAGACGCACAACGATGTACCTGAGCCGTAGGGCTGGACAAACAGCTCGATCATGCCATCACTGGAACAGGCCATCGCGCGCTGCAGTACGTCCGCTTCAGCCTGGCGCGCGTCGTTGGCGATGCGCACCAGTGTGGACTTACCGGTCGCGATCGCCTCCACGGCCGCGGCAATCACGATCTGGCTGGCGCAGGCACCGCCGATCCAACCGCACAGCGTCCCGTCACGCAGAATGATCGCGTGCGCACCGACATAGGCGGAGGTCGGAGCCCCGACCCGCACCACGGTGACCATCGCGTACGGCTCGTCACGCTCGTTGAGCGACTGTGCCAGCTGCATCAGTTCCTGCTCGCTCATCGCAACGATTCAAGGATGCGCGGAAGCACGCGTTTGATGGTTGCCAGGTCGGCGCCGGGTGCCAGCAGGTCGATGTGAGGCAGCGCCGCCCGCATGCCGGCACTGGCCGGGCTCCATCCAGGTTGAGTTGAGATTGGATTGATCCAGACAATGCGACGCGCGCGCCGTCGCAGCGCGCACAGTGCATCTGCCAGGATCTTCGGCTCGCCGGTGTCATAGCCGTCGCTGACGATGATGACCGCGGTGCGCGAATGCACCCGGCGAGCCAGGTGATCGCGGTTGAAATCGCGCAGGCAATCGCCGATCCGGGTGCCACCGCCCCAGCCGGCGGCCAACAGGTGCATTTTTTCCTGGGCGCGCCATGGATCGGCATCGCGCAGCGCCTCGGAAATCGCGGTCAGGCGCGTGTGGAAAATAAAGCCGTATACGTCCGATAGCTCGGCGGATAAAGCTCGGGCGAGTCGCAGGTAGAAAAAACTGTAGGCACTCATCGAGCGGCTCACGTCGAGCAGCAGCACGATTCTTGGCCTGATCCTGCGCCGATTGCGCCACATCACCGACAGCGGCACGCCGCCGTGCTCGATGCTGCGGCGGATGGTGCCCGGCAGGTCGAATCGGCGCCCGCGCTGGGCGCGCGCCTCGCGTCGCACCCGCAGCCGCTTCATCTGGCGAGCAAGCCGTCGCATCAGCTCCTCGATGTCGCGCACCTCCTCGGCCCGAGCCAGATTGCGAAAGTCCGCGTTCTCAATCGACTCCTGCCGACTCGCCGCATAGCGTTCGGGCCGCTGCGGGTGATCGCCGGCGCCATCACGCGCCGGTCCCGCTAGCAGCGTTTTGTCCTGGTTTTCGTCCGACCAAGGTTTGCAAAAGAGTGCCGGGTCGCGCGACCCCTCGACAAATGCCTTTTTATTGGGGCGCAGGAAATAGGCGTCGAACAGTGCGTCAAAGCGGTGCCACTCGCTCGGCCGGCCGCATAGCAGCGCCTTGAGACTCCAGCGCAACATCTGCGGATGAAGGATTCCAACCCGGGATGCAGCGGCCAGCACCAGGCAGGCGTCACCGCCGCCGACGCCAAAACCATTGGCCTGCAGGAAGCCGCTGAATCCGGCCAGTCGGGACTGCAGCGCATCGGCCAGATCGAGGCTGACCGGCGTGTCGGCGATGCTCAGCATGCCGCCGCCATCCGACCCACGACTTCGGGCGTAAACGCGGTGCGGTCATCACGCGTCTTGATGAGCGCCGCCAGGGATTCCAATATGGCATCGGTGGCATCCGGCCCGATGGCCGTGACGCCAAGGCGCAGCAGCGCCGCGGTCCAGTCGAGCGTCTCGGCAATGCCCGGCCTTTTCTGCAGATCCATGCGGCGCGTGTCCTGGACGAACTGCACCACCTGTCGCGCCAATTCGCCGGCCGCTTCGGGGGCGCGGATTTCGACGATGGCGAGCTCCTTCTCGAACGAGGGGTATTCGACAAACTGGTACAGGCAGCGGCGTCGCAAGGCATCCGACAGCTCACGCGTGCCATTGGACGTCACCACCACGAACGGAACGGATACCGCCGTCACGGTGCCTAGTTCCGGGATCGACATCTGGAAATCAGACAGCAGCTCGAGCAGGTAGGCCTCGAATGCCTCATCTGCCCGATCGACTTCGTCGATCAGCAGCACCGGCGCATGCGTACAGCTGATCGCCTCGAGCAGCGGCCGCTTCAGCAGATATTGCTCCGAAAAGATATCCTGCTCCTTGGCCGCGAGGCTGCGATCGTCCTGCTCGAGCAATTTGATCGCCAGCAGCTGACGCTGATAGTTCCATTCGTACATCGCCGAATGTGCATCCAGCCCCTCATAGCACTGCAGGCGAATGAGCTGCGTGCCACGCACCGCGGCGAGCGCCTTTGCCACCTCGGTCTTGCCGACGCCGGCGTCGCCTTCGAGCAGCAGCGGGCGCTTCAACTGCGTCATCAGCAGCAGGGCCGCGGCAAAGCTGCGTTCGGCGATGTAGCCAACAGCCGCCAGCTGCTGCTGCAGCGCGGCCACGTCCGCTACCCGTTGGGCGCCGGTACTCACGCCGTCTTCCTTGAAAATACGCCGCGAAACCACTGCTTGGCGACCACCCACAGCAGGGCCACGGCATTGAGCGCTGCGGCGGGTGGCGCCTCAGAGGCCGGACTGGTAGCGGGCGGCGACTGCGCCGCCGGCACCTGCGGGCCGCTCGCGGGCGGCGGCGGCTGGCGCGCCTGGACGCGTGCGGCAAAGTTGGCAGCAAACTGTCGCAGGATCTGGTCGGCGACGGTATCGATCATGCGGCCACCGAAAGTCGCCGCCCGACCGCTCACCGACGCCTGGCAGCTGCCGGTCAAGGCACTGCTACCATCCTCGGTCGCACGGACAACCGCCGTCAGCTCGAGTGATGCTGCCGAGGATCCGGATCCGTCGGTGCCTTTGGCGGCCATGCTCAGCAAACGATTGGCCGCATCCAGCTGCTTCACCTCGACATCGCCCCGGAAAGACAGCGTCGCCGGCCCCAGCTTGACGGTCACCGTGCCTTTGTAATGCCGTTCATCGATTCGCTCGGTGATCTTCGCGCCCGGCATGCATGCCGCAACCAACTCAACGTCGGCGAGCACTTCCCAGGCAGCGGCTGGGCCGGCCGGCATCGGGAAGGTCCGCTCGAGCTGAACCTTCACTGCACGCTACCGTTTGTTGACGCCAAGCGACTTGCAGTGCTGCCAGACTCGAAACGACGTATGCGGCATGTCCATATGCGTGACACCCAGATGGGCGAAGGCGTCCACGACTGCATTGGTGAAACACGGGATGCCGCCCACGTGTGGCGATTCGGCGACGCCCTTGGCCCCAATCGGATGGTGCGGCGATGGCGTCACGGTGAAGTCGGTTTCCCACTTTGGCGTCTCTACCGAAGTCGGCAGGAAGTAGTCCATCAGGCTGTTGCCCAGATGGTTGCCGTTGTCGTCGAACGGTACTGCCTGGCCCATCGCCACTGCAAAGGCTTCCGTCAAGCCGCCGTGGATCTGCCCCTCGATAATCATCGGATTGATTCGGGTGCCACAGTCATCCAGCGCGTAGAAGCGCCGCACCTTGGTTTCACCGGTGTATTTGTCAATATCGACGACGCACACGTAGGCGCCAAATGGAAAGGTCATGTTAGGGGGATCGTAGTATTCGGTGGCGTCGAGTCCCTTCTCCATCCCGTCCGGCAGATTGCTGGTATGCGCAGCCATGGCAATTTCCTTCATCGTCTTGGCCGCCGCCGGATTGCCTTTCACACGGAAGCGATCCACGTCCCATTCCAGGTCGCGCTCGCCGACTTCGAGCAGGTGCGCTGCAATCTTCTTCGCCTTGTCCTTGATTTTGCGCGCGGCGCGGGCCGCCGCCGCGCCGCCCACGGGCGTCGAGCGCGAGCCCCAGGTCCCGGCTCCATACGGCGCCTTGTCGGTATCGCCCTCTTCGATCTGGATCTCCTCGGACGGCAACCCGAGTTCGGTGGCGATGATCTGCGCGTAAGTGGTCGCGTGCCCTTGTCCCTGGCTCATCGTACCCAGGCGCGCAATCGCGCTACCGGTCGGATTGACCCTGATATCGCAGCTGTCGAACAGGCCGATGCCGAGGATGTCGCACACTTTGGTGGGTCCGGCGCCCACGATTTCCGTAAAGGTGGAGATGCCTATGCCCATCAGCTGGCCGCTGGCACGCTTTGCCGCCTGCTCGGCGCGCAGGCCGTCGTAGTCCACCGCCTTCAACACCTTGTCGAGCGCCACGTGGTAATTGCCGCTGTCGAGCGTCCAGCCCAACGCGGTGGTGTAGGGGAATTGCTCTGGCTTGACAAAATTTCGCCTGCGGATCTCGGCCTTGTCCACACCCACTTTCTGCGCCAGCACGTCGATCATCCGCTCGATCAGGTACACCGCCTCGGTAACTCGCAGCGAGCAGCGATAAGCCACCCCGCCCGGCGCCTTGTTGGTGTAGACCGCGTCAACCCGGCAATAGGCCTTCGGAATATCGTAGGAGCCGGTACAGATGCTGAACAATCCCGCCGGCAGCTTGGTTGCCGATACATGCGCATTGAAGGCACCGTGATCAGCGAGCGCACTGAAGCGCAGGGCCTTGATGCGGCCGTTGCTGTCGGCCGCCAGTTCGCCAATGCCATGGTAGTCGCGCGCGAATCCGGTGGTCGAAATGTTGTCGATACGCGACTCGATCCATTTGACCGGCACCCCGGTGACTATCGATGCCACGATAGCCGCCACATAGCCCGGGTACACCGGTACCTTGTTGCCGAAGCCGCCGCCGATGTCGCCCCCCACAATCCGGATCTTGCTTTCAGGGATCCCCGAGAGCATGGCCACCACGGTACGCACCAGGTGCGGGGCCTGCGAGGTCATGTAAACCGTCAGCTGGCCGCGCACCTTGTCGAACGAGGCTACGCAGCCACAGGTCTCGAGTGGGCACGGGTGAACCCGCGGATTCAGGATCTCCTCGCGTACCGTCACCGCCGCGCTGGCGAAAACCGCATCGGTGCCTGCCTTGTCGCCGGCCTCCCAGGTGAAGATATGATTCGGATGTGTGCGCGGACCGTGGCCGACGTTGTCCTTGTCGGCGATGTCTTCGCGAATCACCGGCGCGTCCGCCGCCAGCGCCTTCCTGGGATCGACGACTGCCGGCAATTCCTCGTAATCAACCTCCACGGCCTCGGCTCCATCCGCGGCGGTGTAGCGATCGGTCGCAAGCACAAAGGCCACCTCCTGCAACTGGAACCAGACCTTCTTGTCGGCGAGCACCGCCTGCACGTCGCTGCCGAGCGTGGGCATCCAGTGCAAATTGACCGGCTTCAGGTCATCAGCGGTGAGCACCGCGACCACACCCGGGACCTTGAGGGCCTTGCTCTTGTCGATGGATTTTATCCGGGCGTGGGCGTAGGGACTGCGCACAATGGCGCCAAACAGCATTCCGGGCAGCTTGATGTCGTCCACGTAACTGCCCTGTCCGCGGATGAAGCGTGCGTCCTCCTTGCGCTTGCGCGAGGCGCCGACCCCCTCAAGCTTGTTTTCGCGTTGCAGCGTTTCCTCGGACATGGCGATGTGCTCCTCTGAGCGTCACGCGGCAGCGGCCGACGACAGCTTCCGTGCCGCCGACTGCACAGCCTTGACAATGTTCTGGTATCCCGTACAGCGGCAAAGATTCCCCGCCATCCAGTAGCGGATCTCCTCCTCGGTCGGATTGGGGTTTTCCTTAAGCAACCGGTAGGCGCGCGTGATCATTCCGGGCGTGCAGTAACCGCACTGCAGGGCGTGGTCGAGGTGAAAGGATTCCTGTAGCGCGTGCAATTCGCCGCTTTGGGCGAATCCCTCGATCGTCAGGACGCAGGCACCCTCACACTGTACCGTCAGCACGGTGCAGGACTTGACCGACATGGCATTCAGATCCACGGTACAGGCGCCGCAATGGCTCGTCTCACAGCCGATGTGCGGGCCGGTATGCTGCAATTTCTCTCGCAGCGTGTGGATTAGCAGCTCACGCGGCTCTACCACCACGTCGACGTCCTTGCCGTTCAGCTTGAACGATACCGCCTGCTTCTTGGCCATGATTCGCTCCTCGATCGGCAACAACGCCTAGGCCGCGCGCTGGCGCGCCGTGGTCAACGCCCGTATGGTCATCTCGCCGGCCATCGCGGTCTTGTATTCGGCATCGCCGCGCTGGTCGGCGCTCGGCGCACAGACGCTCATTGCCAGGCGTGCGGCCTGCAGGATAATCGCGTCATCGGGTCTGTTTCCGCGCAGCAGCGCTTCGGCTTCTGTGGCCCGCAGCGGCGTGGGGCCGACATTGGTCAAGGCGATCCGCACTTCCTGCACCCTACCGCCTTTCAAATGCAACACCACGGCTGCGGCCGCGGCGGCAAAGTCTCCGGTCTTGCGCTTCAATTTGGCGTAGCAGTAGCCGGCTCCCTGCGCCGGCACGGGGATTCGGACCTGCGTCATGATCTCGTCCGGCTTCATCGCCGTTTCATAGGTACCGATGAAGAAGCCGTCAGCAGGCACGACACGCTCCCCACCGGCGCCGCGCAGGGCGAACGACGCAGCCAGTGCCAACATCAGCGCCGGATGGTCGTTGCCGGGGTCGCCGTGCGCGATGTCGCCGCCGATAGTGCCCTTGTAGCGCACCTGCGGGTCGGAGATCTGCCGGGCGCCTTCGACTAACAGCGGACATTTGGTCTGCAGCAGCTGCGACCAGATAATTTCGTTCTCCGTGGTCATCGCACCGATGAGCAGCGAATTGCCGTCCTGGCGGATGCCCTTTAATTCCGCAATCCCGCCCAGGTCGATCAGATGCCCAGGCTGCGCAAAGCGCAGCTTCATCATCGGCAGCAGGCTGTGGCCGCCGGCAAGCAGTTTTGCCTCGTCACCGAATTGCCTCAATAGTCCGAGCGCATCCGGCAGGGTCTGCGGGGCATGGTACTCAAATGGGCGTGGGATCATCGGCTATTCCCCTATCCAGTTCGAGTCAGTTTTAGTATTGATGGCAGCCGCCAAGCGGGCACGCGCTTCGCATCGACACGATCGTGGCTCGGTTATAATCGACCCGCCTGTGAAACGCGTCAAGCGCCGTTGGCGCGCCCAACCGGCACGATGGCTCAGCACACAAATCGACGAAAGCCGCAGATGTAAAATGCATGGCCAGCTAGCAATCGCATCGCACCGGGCGCACGGTCGATGAGTTCTTCACTGCAGCGCCTGTTGCCCCTGTTCGAGCGCGACCGGCAGCGCCATCAGCCGTTGGTACTTGCGACGCTGGTGCGCACCGACGGCTCTACCTACACCAAACCCGGCGCACACATGCTCATCGCGGGCAGCGGCGAATACGCCGGACTGATTTCGGGCGGCTGCCTGGAGGGCGATCTGGCCGAGCACGGTCGCGCGGTGCTGGCCACCGGCATTGCCAAGCTGGCGCGGTACGACTCCCGCGGTCCTGAGGATCTGGTCTTTGGCCTGGGATCGGGCTGCGAAGGATCCATGGACATACTGCTGCAGCGCCTGGACGATGCAAACGACTGGCAACCCCTCGAACGCCTGGCACTGGCCTGGCGCGAGCAGCGCGCACAGGCCCTGGTGCTGGTGGTGCAGTCGACGCTGCCGAGCGTGCCGGCCGGCGCTGGCGCCTTTGCCGGCGACGATCAGGCCTTTGGACTTGGCGGCGGAGCGGCGGCGGATCACGCGACGATTGAATCGCTGTGCCGACTGGCGGCGGTGCTGCCGCATGAGGGCCATAACCAATTCCTGCCACGGGCACTGCCCGGCATCGATTTGCTCGCGCTGCAACAGCTGCCGCCCACGCGGCTGCTGTTGCTGGGCGCAGGCCCGGACGCACAGCCAGTGGCCGAACTGGCCGCTTTTCTCGGCTGGAACGTCACGGTCGTGGATCATCGCAGCCAGTATGCGCAGGCCGAGCGTTTTCCCGGCGCGGCCACCGTGCTCGACGGCGGCCCGCAGGCGCTCGCACTGCTGCTGGGCAAGCTCAGCGGCGATCCGGCAGCGGAGCCCCGGCCAGCGCCGTTTCCCGCAGCGATCGTGATGAGCCATCACCTGGCGACGGATCGCGCCTATCTGCAGGCACTGGCTGGCAGCAGCATTCCTTACATTGGACTATTGGGACCCGCGGCCCGACGCGAACGCCTGCTCAAGGATCTGGGCGACGCCGCGGCGGCGCTGCGACCGCGGCTGCGCGCACCGGTCGGACTCGACTTGGGCGCCGTGTCGCCCGAAGCGATTGCGTTGTCCATCGTAGCGGAGATCCAGGCCGCACTGGCCGGTCGCACCAGCACCGGGCTAGTTGCGCCGGCCCGCCTGTCGAGCTCTCAAGCAGCGCGATGACGCCAGTGGCCAAGCTGCATCCTGCGGGCGTCGGTGACCAAGAACCACAAGCAGCAGCCGCGCGCGAGTGGCTCCCGTTACCCCATAATGGCACGTATCGCATCCTGGCCTGTCGCCAACACAGGCGTTTACCATTCTGGAGCAAGACAGATGCGCAAAAACCAGGTCCCGGCGCGCCTTCTAGTGCTGGCGCCAGTGATATTGCTGCTGGGCGTGCAAAGTAATGCGGCGACGGCGCCACCGACACCGCTACACGACGGTTCCCATGACTTCGATTTTCTGATCGGTGATTGGAAAGCTCACGTTCGGCGGTTGCCTGATCGGCTCAACGGCTCGACCAGTTGGGTCGAATATAACGGCATTTCCCGTCATAAGAAAATCCTCGACAGCAACGCCAATTTCGAGGAATTTGAAGTCGATGGCCACGAAAAGGGCCAGCACATCAAGGCGCAGACGCTGCGCCTCTACAATCCGCAGTCGCATCAGTGGAGTATCTACCTGGTCGACGTCGACAGCGGCGTTCTCAGCTTGCCCCCGGTGGTCGGAGAGTTCACGGGTCATCGCGGGGAATTCTACGATCAGGAACTCTATAAGGGGCGGACAATCCTGGTGCGCTACGTCTGGTCCGATATTTCACCGCAATCGGCACGCATGGAACAGTCATTCTCCGCAGATGGCGGAAAGAGCTGGGAAGTGAACTGGATCTGCGAGCTTTCACGATAGCGGCGAGAGATCACGGCGAGATTTGTCAGCCGCTGGCCCTGGCCACCCGGTCGCGCTACTTGCCTTTCATTAGAACGAATTTCTGGATTCGTTTGCCGGTATCGACTTCGCCGCTATAGAAATTTCCCTTGGAATCCAGGGCCGCCTGGTGAAGCCAGTGGAAATCTCCGGCATTGCGGCCGTTATGGCCAAAACTGGATACCACGGCGCCGTCATCGCGGCGCAGGACCCAGACGACATTATCCTCCCCATCGGCGATCAACAGGTATTTCTGCTTCGGGTCGTGCGAGAAATTGATCGCCCAGACTGAGCCGTTGCCCAAGGTTGTCGGATGAACCAGGAACTCCTTTACGAACTTGCCCGCCTTGGTGAAGACCTGGATGCGATCGTTGCCTCGGTCGCAGACATAGACCAATCCATCGGCCGACAAGCGAGCGCAATGCACCGGGTTCCTGAACTGCTGGTCTAACGGCTTATCGGGATAATACTGGACCTCGGCGCGGCCCTTCGCGCCAGCGACAGGGTACGGCGGATCATTCTTGACATCGGCAAGCGCGGCGCCATAGGCGCCCCAGCCGCGCTTGAACTCGCCGGTGTTCGAATCGTAGACCACGACGCGGTTATTCATATAGCCGTCGGCGATATAGACCTCGTGGGCTGCATCGTCGACCTCGATCCCCGCCGGCTGCCCGAGAATGCCGGTGTCCTGGTTGTTCTTGGCGTCGTTGCTCGAATGCCCGATCTCGAGCAGCAGCTTTCCGTCGGATGAGAATTTTAGAACTTGACGATCAGCGGGCGAATTGCCTGCAATCCAGACATTGTCCTGTTTGTCGACCCAGATGCCATGCTCGGATTTCGGCCACTCGGGCACATAATCGGGGCCGCCCCACGATTTGATGATGTTGCCGTCCATGTCGAATTCCAGAACCGACGGCGTAGTGTTACAGCAGAGCGAACGGGCCGGAGTTTGCTGAGCCCCCAGTTCGTCCACGGTAGAACTCAAGGGACGCTGCAATACCCAGATATGATCGTGAGCGTCGACGACCAGCCCGCCGACCTGGCCCATGATCCAGTTATTCGGCAGCTGCTTCGGCCAAAAAGGATCGACCTTGTATCGTGGCGCATCCTTATCGTCGCTTTGAGCGTGCACGGTCGGGACGACGCCGAGGGCGAGCGCTAGACATGTGCCCAAGACACCGAATACAAGCGCGTTACAGGTCCTCATATCTTCCTCCGAGATCCATCGGCCAAAGTTTAGCGAAATACCTGCCTCAAAGCGGTCATTCCACGATACTGAGCGGCGCCTTGGTTGTTGGATTCGTCCCGCTAAGTGACCCAGTGCACAGACGACCGCCATAAATGGGCGGACATTGCCAGAATGCGGGAAACTACAGTCCTTCCCCCCGGGCATGCGGCAGACACCGCACGTCAACGATTCGTAACATCCGGAAGGGCCTTCCAGTTGCTGCTTGCCCGACTGACCCGAATCGGGTGTCTGCTGGTCGCGGCCGTGGGCGTTGCGGTGGTGTGCGGCTGGATATTCGATATCCCGCAGCTGACGCGCTTACTGCCCGGCCTGGCATTCATGAAGATCAACACCGCCTGCTCTCTGCTTGCGGCGAGCATCGCACTTTGGATTCTGCACACGCGCGAACCGGGGTCATCGTGGTTTCCTGTTGCACGCTGCCTTGCCGCTCTGCTGCTCGCGCTCGGCGCACTTACACTGTCTGAACATCTGTTCGGATGGAATCTCGGCATCGATCAGCACATCGCGCCCGGCCTGCAGCCGTCGGCTCACGGTTCGCATGTCGGGCGCGTGTCACCTGCCTCATCTTTTATCCTGGTGTTCCTCGGTCTTGCTCTGCTCACGCTAAAGGCTCGGCGATCATATCTTGCCGCCAGCACCCATTGGCTGGTCGTTCCGCCTCTATTGGTCTCGGTCCTTGCCGTGCTGGGCTACGTCTACGGCGCCGACTCACTGTACGCCGTCAGGCCCTACACCTCGATGGCTGCACACACGGCAGCTTCATTTTTCGTCCTGAGCTTGTGCGTGCTGGCGGCCGATTCGGCGCACGGGTTCGCCAGCGTCGCTATCAGCGACACCGCCGGCGGACTTGTATCGCGGCGGCTGCTCCCCACCATTCCTATCATGATATTTGTACTCGGCTGGGTACGCGGGCAAGGACAGGCGTTCGGGCTGTATGACAGCCAGTTCGGTTCAGCGTTGATGGTGCTTCTGAGTATCACCTTTTGTGTCATCGCAGTCGCGTGGACCGCAGTGACCCTTCATCAGGTGGATCTCACCCGCAAGCTGGCTGAGGCCGAAATCTTAAGCCTGAACGCCGGACTGGAATTGCGGGTGCAGGAGCGCACCCATGAACTTGCGCAGGTATCCTCGCAACTGAGATTGGTCAACGGCGCACTCGAGTTGTTATCCCAACAGGACGGCCTCACAGGCGTGTCCAATCGGCGCTACTTCGATGCCTATCTTGGCGATCAGATAGCCGTCGCGCGTCGTTACGGACGTTCGCTGGCACTAGTGCTATGCGATGTAGATTCGTTCAAAGCCTTCAATGACCACTATGGGCACCAGGCTGGTGATGAATGTTTGAAACGCGTGGCAGCCGCACTGCGATCCTGTTGCCGCCGCACGGCGGACATGGCCGCCCGATACGGTGGCGAGGAGTTTGCCATAATCCTCCCAGAGACCGGGTTGAGCGATGCGTTGCAGATCGCTGAAGCTGCCAGAAACGCGGTAGTGCGGCTACGGATTGCCCATGCGAAGTCCGCCACGGCGCCCTATGTCAGCATCAGCGGCGGCATTGCCATCCTGCTTCACGATGGGAACCGCAGCGCCGAGCAATTGGTCTTGGCCGCCGATCAATGCCTCTATCGAGCGAAACGCCTGGGACGCAATCGCATGGTTGCCGAAGCAGCAGAATTCGGGCAGGCGATAGCATGACATCGTGAACCGCGCCGATCGGCTGCGCAGCTGGCCGGTTAGCGATGGTCAGTTCGAATACGAAGGGCTCAAATGAGGAGCGGGGCGTGATATGCCCTGGATCAGAGATTGACGCGCCCGGAGGGCGGGTTGCTCATTGCAGAATAAAAGCCCCGCGGATCGGTTGATCGGCGGGGCTGAGGGATCACGGGTTGACCAGCCCTGACGGCAGGTCGCTCATGGAGATCGTCGCCGGATCGTTCATGAAGGCCGAAGCCCCGCTATTGACCGATAGCGCCCACTTCTGGGACCAGACGACTATCGCCTTGACCAGCGGATAGTTGGCGTTGACGAGCGCAGGCAGTGCGCTGTAATCGCCCACGATGCCGCACTCGGCAAGAATGATGGGCTTACCGAGCGTCGCCAAGGCGCTGTACCAGCCACCGTCTTTCGCGTCCGGGGGATAGCTGTCCCAACTGACGACATCGACGTAATTACTGCCCGGATAGTAGGTGGTGTAATTGCCCAGATCCTCGTTGACGTTATAGATCCATAGAAGATTGGTCACGCCCTTGCTGGCGAAGTAATCATGCATCTGCTGCCAGACGAGTATGAAGGTGGCGGGATCTTTCTGGCCCCACCAGCTCCAGTTTCCATTCAGTTCGACGAAGGGGCGGTAGAGCACGGGCCCGTTGAGCTGCTTGAGCATCGCGATCTGCTCATCGAGCAACTTGTACCAGGCGATGTAGGGTGCTGTTCCCGGCTGCGTCAGTTGCGCCAGATCAATGCTGCGATCATTGTCCACGATACCGGTGAACGGATCGAGCGGCCACCAGGAGACCAGTGGGATACCGCCTTGAGCGAGCCACGCATTCGTGAGAGACACGACATTCTCGGTGCTGCCTGACTGCCCCGTGGTCGTACCCAGGATCGCGACCGTCTTGCCGGTCTGACTGGTTGCGGCCTGCACGTCGTCGAGCGGATTGGCGTCCCAATAGTTGGAGTGCTGGCCTAGCAATATGTGTCTGCTCTGTCCCTGCAATCCATTGATGTAGCCGAGCAGGGCAGCGGCTGTGCCATGCGAACCTGATGCGCTGGAGGCGCCAGAACTGCTCGAGCTGGAGCTGGATTTCGACGTGCGAGGGCCGCCGGAGCTGCCTGAGGAGCTGCCTGAGGAGCTGACTGAGGAGCTGCCTGAGCTGCTCGAGCTGCTCGAGCTGCTTGAGCTGCTTGAGCGCTTGTGGCGCGTGTCTGTGGCGGAGGCGGTCGGACTTACGCCCGCCGCGCTCGCGGTGTTGCTGGCGCTGCCCGCGTCGCTTGAGCCTCCACAGCCCGCCAGGGCCACGCTCAGAGTCACTAACGCCAGGCCTTGGCCCAGCCATCCCAGAGTCTTCTGGTTCTTGCCGCTCGTACCGCTATTCATGTCGCTCGCCCCGCTATTCAGGTGAAAACCCTTGAAAGCGCTCCGGCGAGGTGCGTTCCGAACAGCACAAGACGAGTGTTGACGGTCGGGTGAGCGATGCACTCGCATCCTCCCCTGGCCGGCAACCCCGCTATCTCGTGTCCCTATCGGACCTTAAGACCGGAGGCTTTGCGTCCCCGCCTTTCGACGGGTTTGCCCTTACATTGCGAGGCCAGTTAATACGCAATAGTGCGCACTGGCAAAGTGTCCGCCCCAGCGCACGTCGCCAGATGGCGACGTCATCGAGCACCCTCAGGTGCTGCACGGGGCGCGGCAGCGAGCTTTACGAATCCGCACGAATCGAGCCGCGGCGTGGACGCATGAACACGCGGTCCGGTGACGAAACATCCGGCGGATGCAAGAGGAAAGTGCAGTCGTCAGCATGCAATCGCGCCTCGGACGAGAGCGTTTGATCACTCCGAGCCCCGCGCCACGCGGTACCCCAAACGTTAGCGAGCCGTTAGACGCCGTTCGTCAGCGAGTCGACATTTAGTCGCAGCCGGTGGCATCGCCAACGCCCAATTTTCAAGAACCTCAACGGGGAAAGGCAGTCGCGGCGACAGCCGCACCGCGATTGGGAGTGGCCCAACTATTTCATTCGAAAGTGGCCCTTCAGGAAGGCCGTTCGTTCTAGCAGAGTATCGGCATATAGGTGCCTTGCCGTACTTGTAGGCGGAAAGCATGAGCTGCGTGGCCCTGGTACGAGTTGAGTCATTAATCTTGGGGGCAACAATGAAATCGCTTCAGCGTGTAGGAATCGTTTTTCTATCGAGCGTGCTTGGCTATCTCGTGCAATCTGCTCCGGCATTTCCACAAACAGCTCCAGTAGCATCCGAAACAGGACCTCAGCATCGGGGGACAGCGCGAGACGGGCAACACGATTTCGACTTCAATATTGGTACTTGGAAGACGCACATATCGCGCCTCCAGAGTCCGCTAACTGGTTCCACTACCTGGGTCGAATATGACGGTATTTCGGTCGTCCGAGAGATCTTGAATGGCCACGCCAGTCTGTTCGAGCTCACGGCCGACGGTCCGGCAGGTCATATCGAAGGTGTTGGCTTACGTCTCTACAATCCCCAATCTCATCAGTGGAGCCTCAATTGGGCCAATGGCGCGACGGGCATTCTGGGCGTACCCACGATAGGGGAGTTTGAAAATGGCCGTGGTGTATTTGTCGATCAGGAACAATTCAATGACAGAGTGATTCTTGTTCGAAACAGTTTCATGGACATCACGCCGGATTCGGCACGTTTCGAACAGACATTCTCCGATGATGAAGGCAAGAGCTGGGAAACAAATTGGGTGATGACATTTAAACGATTAAAAGCAGCGGATAAACCGCGCTGAACTGCGACCGCGTACGAGTCAGGAGAGCGTGTCGAAGCGCTCGGCGCCCGCATAGCAGATGTAGCGATTCTTGGCGATATGGCCGAAGAGCGTCATGCCCAATCTGGAGGCCAGCTCATGGCACATGCCCGTCACGCCTTTGCGGGAAACGATAACCGGGATACCGCTGCACGCGGCCTTCATGATGATCTCAGCGGTAAGGCGGCCCGTGGTGTAGAGAATCTTATCGTCACCGCAGATGCCGTGCAGCGCCATCCATCCGGACACGGTATCGATGGTATTGCGACGGCTGACATCTTCCACGCTGAGCCAAAGCTCACCGCCGCAAAACAGCGCGCTACTGTGCACCGAGCCCGCGGTGCAGTAAACCGAACTCGCCTTCGGCACATTCTCGATCACCGACAGTAGCGTGCTCCTGGCGATGCGCCTGGAGGCGCACACCCGCCTGCTAAGCGCATCGAGCAGCGTGGATCCGCGGCACGGGGCGCCGAGCTCGTGGCCCACATGAATGCCTGTCGCGCCCGGATCGATTGCTCGATCGTCGCGTCGGCTTACTACAACCGCCGTAGCGGACTTCCAATCGACGGCGATCGACTCGAGCGCGCTCACATGTGAGATCACTTGCTGGTTCCAGAGATATCCGAGCACCAGCCACTCGGGACGCGCACCAATCGTCCAGAGTGTCGTGAGTTCACGATCGTCCATCAGAACCGCGAGCCTGCGTTCCACCGGCACCTGGATGGTGCGACGGTCTCCGTACTCATCGAGGATTTCCAATTCGCTCAGCAACTCCTCCGAGGCACTACTGAGGAGCGGTGCGCCCACCAGAGGTGCCCGCTCGAGCGCTTCGCGCTGCATCACAATTGCAACGACTGGGCCGGACGTGGTGAGGGCGTCTGTGCGCAAGTGTTGCTCGACTCCTGCCCTCAGGGTGAAGCGCTTCATGCCGAGTTCTTCGGTCGACATCCGCTATAATACATGAACAAACTCGGCCTGATTTTGGTGCCGATCCCGCGTTGAATAGGCGAATTTCGACGGCCATTACCCCAAAAGTAGCGCAGGAGATGATCGACCGCCGGCTGGCGTCCTATCCCGCCGAGGCGCGCGCGCTCGCGCGTTGCATGGGTCAAACATTGCGCCAGGACGTTTATCCGGAGCGGGACAATCCACCCTTCGATCGCGTCTGCATGGACGGCATCGCCATCGACAGCGAAGCTTTTGGTGCGGGACTGCGCCGCTTCAAAGTGCTGGGCACGCAAGCGGCCGGCGTCCCGCCACTGGCTATTGAGAGTCGCGAGCATGCCATCGAGGTGATGACCGGCGCCGTATTGCCAGGCGGCACCGACTGCATCATCCCGATGGAGGAGTACCAGCAGACCGACGATGTGGCTGCAGTCCGCTCAGAGGCGAAAAGTGGGCGATATCGCAACGTGCAGCGTCGCGGAGCGGACAGCCCCCTGGGGGTTCCGATGCTCAAGGCGGGCATGCGACTGGGCGCAGCCGAGGTCGCGGTGATCGCTTCGGCAGGCCTGGCGGAGGTGCTCGTGAGCAGCCAGCCCAGATTCATGGTGATCTCCACGGGCGATGAGCTCATCGAGCCGGGGCTGCCCATCGCCGAGCACCACGTGCGCCGCTCCAACGCCTACGCTGTCGTGGCCGCGCTGCAGGGCCACGGCTTCGAGAAGGTCCACAACGATCATATTGGCGATGACGAAGGCATGCTCAGCGATCGATTGCAGCAGCACCTGGCACAGCATGACGTGTTGATCCTCAGCGGCGGCGTCTCCAAGGGCAAATTCGACTTGGTGCCGAAAGTCCTCAGGGCACTGGGCGTCGAGGAAGTGTTCCAACAAGTCGCGCAGCAACCGGGCAGACCGATGTGGTTCGGCATCGGCCCCGCCAACCAGGCCGTTTTCGGGTTGGCTGGCAACCCGGTGTCCACGCTGGTGTGCCTGATTCGCTATGTCGTGCCGGCAGTCGCCTCGGCGATGGGTAGGCAAGCAGCGCCGCAGGAGCACATCGCATTGGCGGCGCCTGCGAGCATCGGACGCGCGGTGAGCTACTTTCTGCCGATCCAGATTCAGCAGGATCAAGCCGGCCGGTCGGCGGCCATTCCACGGCGCCCCAATGGGCCCGGCGATTTCCTGGCACTCACCGGCACGGACGGATTTCTCGAACTGCCGCCGAACCTCGAGCCTTTTCCGGAAGGCTACGTGGCGAGCTTGTATCGCTGGTAGCGAGGCCGGGAGAGATTGCTCATTGAGTGGAGCTGCCGGAGGGCTGTGCCTGTTCGGCCTGTAACCGTTCCGCAACGGCCGCCAGCTCGAGGCGTGTATTGACGTTGGCAAATGCCTCGGCGCACGAGAACACCACGTGCTTCGCCGCGACGCGCTCCAACACCATCCAGGTAGCCGGGTGACGCCCGTCCGCTAGCGCCTCCTTGACCGTAGCGAGCGCACTGACCGGCCATACAGCGCACAGAGGTTGGCGGCCCTCGGCGGTTTCGGCCATCGCTGCGCCCGCCCCTGCCTCCTGGATCAGGCGGACAAAGAGATCCTCGGGTAGGAGCGGTGCGTCACAAGGACTGACCGCCAGCGAACCGACGCCGAGATGCTCAGCCCACATCAGCCCTACCTTGACCCCCGCGAGTGGGCCCTGTGCATCGCCGGCCTCATCGTGCAAAACCTCAAGTCCCGCGACCCGCGCCAGAGCCTCGGTCTCAGTTCCCGGACGCGCATTGACGGCCACCGCGCTACAGCTCGCCTGCAGTCGCGCCGCTGCCCAGATCAGCAGCGGCCGCCCCGCCAACTTGGCCACGGCCTTCTCGCCGTCAAAGCGCACTGAGCGCCCGCCAGCGATGACGAGTCCGACCACCCCCCGCGCGGCGGAAGTGCTTGAGCTCATTGCAGACATCTATTCGACCGGCGCGCCATCGGCGCTATGCTGCCCACTATATCGCTTTCCCGAAAGGTCGCCTGCGCATGCTTCACCATCACAGCCAAAGCTCGAGGCGCAGGGTCGCACGATCGTACCGGCAGTCACTGTTCAATGAATGACGCGCGAGTGCTTGGGCTGGTGGGCTGGAGTGGATCGGGCAAGACCACGCTGATCGTTCAACTGATTCCGCTGCTGGTCCGACGAGGGCTCAAGATCGCGACGCTCAAGCACGCCCACCATGGATTCGACGTCGATCAGCCCGGCAAGGACTCCTACGAACACCGCAAGGCCGGTGCCAGCGAAGTCATTGTGTCTTCCTCGCGGCGCTGGGTGCAGATGCATGAGAACGGCGAGGACGCGGAGGCAACCTTGGCGCAGTTGCTCGCCCGTGTATCGACCTGCGATCTGGTGCTGATCGAAGGTTTCAAGAGCGAGCGACATCCGAAAATGGAAGTGTTTCGCCGGGAAGTCGGCAAGAGCGCACTCCACCCCGACGACTCGCGGATCGTCGCCATCGCAAGCAATCAGGGCTTTCCAGGTGCACGCATCCCGGTCGTGGACATCAACGATATCCCGGCGGTCGCGGACCTGATCTGCGCCCGCGCCGTGGCGCTCACCGCGGTACTGGCGGAATTAGACAGGCCCGCCGTGGCGCCCTAACCCGTGCCGACCGACATCAATGGGCCGAGCTTAGCTGATATATTATATTCTAATGGTGGGCGCTTGGCGGTGGGCCGCGGGGCTCGGCGAGCGCTTCCAGACCGACTATCGACAGATTGGTGCGAAACCGCGGCGGGAATCCAGTATTGGAGAGCGCTTAGTGACTGAAACCGTAGTTCCACTGGAGAGAATAGGGACCAGCAAGAAGCGCAAGCGCCAAGCCCCTCGCGGCCGAATTGTGGATGAAGCAGCGGTTGCTGAAGTGCAAGCATTGGTCGGGCCCGAGCCGCTTCGACATGACCTGCTCATTGAATATCTGCACCTGATCAATGATCGCTACAAACAGCTCGGGGCTCCGCACCTGGCAGCGTTGGCCAGATTGTTGGATCTCGCGCAGACCGAGGTCTACGAGGTAGCGACCTTCTATCACCACTTTGCCGTGGTGAAGGAGAATCGCGATGGTAGCCTTCCGGCGCCGGCGGCGTTGACGCTACGCGTGTGTGACGGCTTGAGCTGCGAATTGGCAGGCGCAGGCGCATTGCTTGAGCGGCTGCCCCAAATACTCGGAAACGACGTAAAGGTGATCGCCGCCCCCTGCGTAGGGCGCTGCGAGCAAGCGCCGGTTGCGATAGTGCACCAGCGACCTGTACCTAACGCGACCGTAGAGAGCGTACAGCAGGCAGTAAAAGCCGGCCGGCTGTTTGACAAACCAGAAGCTTATATCGATTTCGATGCCTACATGGCTGAGGGCGGCTACAAGCTATTGCGCGAGTGTATCGAGCATCGACGCGATGTCGAGACAGTCATCAAGTCCATGGAGGATTCCGGGCTGCGGGGTCTTGGAGGAGCAGGATTTCCGGCTGGGCGGAAGTGGCGCATTGTCCGCGGAGAACCGGCGCCTCGAATGATGGCCGTCAACATCGATGAAGGCGAGCCGGGAACATTCAAGGATCGAGTCTATCTTGAGCGCGATCCGCATCGGTTTCTCGAGGGCATGTTGATTGCCGCCTGGGCAGTCGGGATCTCGGCGATCTATATTTACCTGCGTGACGAATACCACGGTTGTCGTGCACTCCTGGAAGCTGAGCTCGCCAAACTCAAGGCCAATGCTCCTGCACCGTTGCCCAAGATTGAATTACGGCGCGGCGCAGGGGCGTACATCTGCGGCGAAGAATCGGCGATGATCGAATCTATCGAGGGCAAACGCGGCATGCCACGGTTGCGCCCGCCATATGTCGCGCAAGTCGGATTATTTGGACGGCCAACCCTTGAGCACAACTTCGAGACGCTCTACTGGGTGCGAGAACTTCTCGAGCGGGGCGCCTCGGCTTTTGCCTCACAAGGCCGCCACGGGCGCAAGGGTTTGCGCAGTTTTTCAGTTTCGGGCCGGGTCAAGGAGCCGGGCGTCAAGCTTGCGCCGGCAGGCATCACGATTCGCGAGCTGATCGATGAATTCTGTGGTGGCATGCAGGACGGTCACAGCTTCTACGGCTATCTTCCCGGCGGCGCTTCCGGAGGAATCCTCCCCGCGTCCAAAGGCGACATTCCGCTCGACTTTGATACCCTGCAACCTTACGGCTGTTTCATCGGATCCGCGGCAGTGATTGTGCTTTCCGACCATGATACCGCCAAGGCAGCGGCGCGGAACATGATGCGCTTCTTCGAGCACGAGTCTTGCGGACAATGCACGCCGTGCAGGGTGGGTACGGCAAAAGCGAGTGCGCTGATCGCCGGTGAGCGATGGGATCAACCGTTGCTAGCCGAACTTTCGCAGGTCATGCGCGATGCGTCCATTTGCGGTCTTGGGCAGGCAGCCCCAAATCCAGTGGACTGCGTGATCAAGTATTTCCCAAACGAATTGAGCTGAGCACTACCGTGAGCACCGTCACCCATGCCAAGCAGGCGCCGATTCCGCTGCCAACCGTGAAGTTCATGCTCGATGGCCGGCAACTCACGGCGTCTAACACCGAGACGCTCATCGAGATCGCTGATCGCGAGGGTGTTGAGATACCACGGTTGTGTTACAAGCCGGGAATGAAGGCGGTCGGCAATTGTCGCGCCTGTATGGTTGAAATCAAGGGCGAGCGCGTCCTTGCTCCGGCTTGCTGCCGCGTTGCCGTTGACGGCATGGAGGTCACGACCGGCAATGAACGGGCGCGCAAGGCGCAGCATATGGTGATCGAGCTTCTTCAGTCTGACATGCCAGAAAAGGATTACACACGGCACAATGAATTAGATGACTGGGCAATCAAATTGAACGTTGGAAAGCCGCGGTTCGCACCGCGACCTGCTGTCGCGCCGGACCTCTCGCATGCAGCCATCGCGGTTAATTTGGACGCGTGCATTCAATGTACGCGGTGTGTAAGGGCTTGTCGTGACGAGCAAATGAACGACGTCATCGGGCTTGCATCCAGAGGTCAGGACGAGAAGATCGTGTTCGATATGGACGATCCGATGGGAGCGTCCACCTGCGTTGCGTGTGGCGAATGCGTACAAGCGTGTCCGACAGGCGCGCTGATGCCGGCGCGGGACGTCGCTCTGTCAATACCGGACAAATCCGTTGATTCGCTCTGCCCGTATTGCGGCGTCGGCTGCCAGCTTACATATCATGTGAAAGATGATCGAATCCTCTACGTCGAGGGTCGCGACGGACCTGCTAATCACGCTCGGTTGTGCGTCAAGGGCCGTTACGGGTTCGACTATTCCCGGCATTCGCAACGTCTCACCGTGCCCCTGATACGCCGATCGGGCGCGCCGAAGAACGGCCAATTCGTCATGGATCCGGACAATGTCATGCAGGTGTTCCGCGAGGCAACGTGGGAGGAGGCATTGAGTCTGGCAGGCGGGTCTCTGCGAAGCCTGCGTGACACATATGGAAAGAAATCTTTAGCAGGCTTTGGCTCGGCAAAGGGCAGCAACGAGGAGGCGTACCTCTTCCAGAAGCTGGTGCGTCTGGGCTTCGGCAGCAACAACGTGGATCACTGTACGCGCCTCTGTCACGCGTCGAGTGTCGCCGCGCTCCTGGAGGGAATCGGCTCTGGAGCGGTCAGTAACCCGGTGATGGACGTAATGCAAGCTTCTGTGGTGCTTCTGATCGGGGCGAATCCCACGGTGAATCACCCTGTGGCCGCCACGTTCATCAAAAATGCCATGCGCAGAGGCACAAAGCTCATTTTGATGGATCCGCGGCGCAGTGAATTGTCACGGACAGCTTATCGCTTTTTGCAGTTCAAACCCGACACCGACGTTGCACTTCTTAATGCGATGATGCATGTGATTGTCGAGGAGAACTTGGTCGACAAGAAATTCATCGCCGACCGCACACTCGGCTATGCGGAGCTTGTAAAAAATGTGGCCGGCTATAGCCCCGAACTGATGGCGCCGATCTGCGGTATCCCGGCCGAGACGATCCGCGAGGTCGCGAGGCTGTATGCGACGAGTTCCGGGTCGATGATCTTGTGGGGCATGGGCATTAGCCAGCATATCCATGGCACTGACAATGCTCGCTGCCTGATCGCGCTGGCCCTACTGACCGGTCAGATCGGCAAGCCCGGCACGGGCCTGCATCCGCTTCGGGGTCAAAACAACGTTCAGGGCGCATCGGATGCCGGGTTGATTCCGATGATGTATCCCGATTACCAGCGTGTTGACGATTCGCAAGCTAAAGCTCGCTTTGCGAAGGCGTGGGGAGTTCCGGCCGCGCAGCTCGACGATAAGCCGGGGCTCACGGTGGTTGAAGTCATCAAGGGCATCTTGGCGGGCACCGTGAAGGGCATGTACATCATGGGTGAGAATCCCGCGATGAGTGACCCTGATGCCGATCACGCCCGGGAGGCGCTCGCCAAACTGGATATGCTTGTGGTGCAAGATATTTTCCTCACTGAGACCGGCTATCTCGCCGACGTGATTCTGCCCGCATCGTCTTTTGCAGAGAAAACAGGCACATTCACCAATACCGATCGCTTCGTGCAGTTAGGCCAGCAGGCGCTGAAGCCGCCGGGCAAAGCGCACCAGGATATCGAGATCATCATCGATCTGGCGAATCAGCTCGGGTTACCCTGGTCCTACGGGACCGGGGAATCGGCGGTTGCAGCCGTGTTTGATGAAATGCGCCGAACGATGCCGAGCATCGGCGGGATTACGTGGGAGCGCCTGAAGGCCGAAGGCAGCGTCACGTATCCGTGCGAGCAGGAAGGCGATCCCGGCGTTTCGGTGGTGTTCACGGAATCGTTCCCAACGCCAACTGGCAAGGCGCGCTTCGTGCCGGCCGACATTATTCCGGCCGACGAGCGTCCCGACACCGACTATCCAATTGTGCTGATCACGGGTCGTCAGCTCGAGCACTGGCATACCGGCAGCATGACTCGACGCTCGGGAGTATTGGACGCCATTGAGCCCGATCCTGTCGCATCCCTGCACCCGCTGGATCTATCGACCCTGGGAGCAAAACCCGGCGACTTGATCACGATCGCCTCACGGCGCGGAAAGGTCAGTTTGTATGCGAGAGCCGATGAGAGTTCGCCGAGAGGGTCCGTATTCGTTGCCTTCTGCTTTTACGAGGCTGCGATCAACAAACTCACCAACTCGGCTCTCGATCCGTTCGCGAAGATCCCGGAATTCAAGTACTGTGCGGTGCGCGTAACGCTCGGGGGCACGCCTCCGGTACAGGCAAGCTTCGGTGGCGGCCAGATTCTGGCGCCGCGGTCGCCAGCGGTCGAGGCGGATTCTTCCAGCGCGACGCTCGCATCCTAGTCAATTGACCATTCGTGAGCCGAGGTAAAACGTTGCCGGCCTGAGTAAACATTGCAGTGCCTTTCCCGTAAGAATCCCACCAATGTGAGTCCCGAGGCAACCGCGAGGTTGACCGCAAGGCTCGAAGGGGCACCAATGGCCGCAAGCACTCCAACGCCGGTGCGCAACGCCTTTTGAACAAGTTCGAAGCTTGCCCGGCCGCTCAATAAAATAATGTGTTCGCTCAGTGGTAGGCGTCTAGCCAGGAGAGTCTCACCAACCAGTTTGTCGAATGCGTTGTGGCGCCCCACATCTTCAGCGACAGTCATCAGGTTCCCTGAAAAATCGAATAGTGCCGAGGCATGGATGCCGCCGGTGTCGCCGAATTTGGATTGCGATTGGCGCATGCGTTCCGGCAGACCAAACAACAACTCCAGTTCGATTGCACGGGTATCCGCGATGCGCGTCGCTGCAGCTCTAGCAATCGCCGCATCAAGTCCAGTGGTGCCGCACACGCCGCAACTGGAACCGGCCGAGAATCGACGCGTCGCCATCTGGGCTTCCAGTTGAACATTGGGATGAAGGCGTACATTCACCACATTCGGACGGCGAGTACTCCATTCAATAGCTTCAATATCTGTTGCTTGATTGACGATTCCCTCGCCGTACAACAATCCTGCCGCGAGGTACTCATCATCCCCCGGGGTCCGCATCGTCGTTCCGAACGACACGGACTCGATGCCGAGGGCAGGATGGTGCAGCAAGTACTCAAGGGGCGCTTCCACAGCGACGCGGTCATCTTTCTCGACATGCGAATCAAGACCTGCACGTACTATATGCACCTTCATCGTACCGCCGGCAACGGGCCGCTCTGCCTTTTCGGACGCGATAGGTTCTGCTTTGCTCATGACGCCTATGATAGCGCGCCGAGGTCCTGGCAATCCATGCGGCTTACAGCCAACCTAGTTTCCAATTCTCGCTGAGGAAGTGATCATCCGACCGTCCCGAAGTGAACACTTAATCCTGCGCAAATGAGGCTCAGTCCAATCTGCCTTGGAAGCTGTCTGAATTCCACCGAGGTGCGATCAAAGCGCCGGTATAAATTGATTCGTCAGTCCAAGGATGTCGGCGAGCAAGCAGACGGGCAAATGAGATGGGGCATGACCATCTATGCCGACAACTCACGCGTCGGGCGGCCTTTCAAAAAAGAAACATTGGGGCAAAAAGGCTGGCGCAATGTATTCCACATCCCGAGCAGATACGTCGCTAGCAAAGAAGATCTCACGCCACTTGCGCACCACATCGATGAGCCTATCAATTTTCGATCGCGCCTCATTCGTGGATAATCCAAACCGACCCGCCTGCGAGATCAAATTGTAAATGCTGGCCGTGCGACCGTAATCGCCAACGGTCAGGGCCAGATCACGCCGTTCCAGACTCACCATGGGCGCCGGCACGAGGTCATATGCCGGCGACAGTCTCCAGCCTTTATGCCGACGCAGCAACGCGTGGTTACGTGGGTGATCGTCAGTGTTGCTCACGGCGGCGTTAAACACCATGCGCCTGAACAGTTCCGCACAGTCGTCCTCGGGTTTGTCGGACCAGCGACGCAAGTTGTCGGCCAGCAGTGGATAGGACCAGCGCTCACGATCCAAGTAGCTGTCGTCGCGATCGAGTACCGTCAGTCCGCTGACGAACCCGAACCGCAGATATCCTTTGTCGGTGAATTCCCGGTCGAAGCGCTGGAGCATCAGGACGTCGTCGCGACCCACGGCCTGCAGTCGCCCTTGCGTGACCTTCAAGCCGCAGCGCCGCGCGAGATCGATCGTGGCGTATTCGACCCGTTGCAAGTTGAATCGATCTTCTTTGCTCGGAAACTTGCCGAGCCATAATTGTTGCGCGTCCTCGATCGTTGCCTTTGGCCGCGCGCCACCCATGCTCGTGCCTGGATCGAGCTGTTCGAGTAATCGCGCAGGGACCGGTCTGCCCTCCTCGATGGCCTGGGCCGCAGTAATTAGCTCGGCCAGTTGATGAGTGCGATTGTAGAGGCGCTTGGGGGCCGGAGATTCGGCTTTCAACCCGAAGCTCAAGTAGCCCGCTCCATCTTGGGGACCGTGCAGCAGGTAGTCGATTTCCTGGAGATCGGCAGCGCTTCGTTGCAGCTTGTGCTCGATGACACGTCGGCCCCATGCATCCGGGCCGGCATCGCGCACCGCACCGGGGATGCCCTTGAGCCGGGTGAACTCGTAGACATTCTTTCCCAATGGCAGCTGAAACGGATCCAACGCCACGGCGTCCTTGCGCTCGAGGTAGCGGTCACCGTAGCGGAAACGCCCGATATACGTTCCATCAGGCAGCGTTTCGACCCTGAGCATCGCGGCCGGCACGGTGTTGAGCGTGCCGGGGAGTTGGATGTAGACGTAGGCTTCGCGCTCAGAAGTCATAGTCGTTGCTCGACTTCCTCGGCTTTCCTGCGCGCGAGGGCCGGCGCGAAGCCTCGAGTGCCTTACCATGCAGATCGGTGTCAGGGTCAGCGACGGCGTCCAGGGACTTCTCGAGACCGAGCGCCCACAGCACGGTAAAGCAGACGCCGATTGCTGTCCCAGCCCTGCCCAGCTCTAAGGCGCTGAGAGTGTTGCGATTGATGCCGGCCTTGCTGGCCAGCTCGGCTACTGACCAGCCACGCCGTATTCGGGCCACGCGGATCCGCTGGCCCAGCTGCTTCACCCGCTGCGCAACTTCTAGTGGTGTCAGGAAATTGCTAATTAAATTGGGCTTCTATGCTAAATACGCCTACTATAATAGGCATACGAAGAGATCTAGGCAAGGGCTGACCGAGGCTACTGCCTAGTTATCTGGGCATATAAAACGTTAATGCCTATTATAATAGGCACATATTCGGCACTCCAAAATGGAGATAGCTGCGTCGCAGAGCTGCTCAGCCGGCCTTGACTGACCTGATATGTTTCGATAATTTTCGAATTATGAAACCAAAAGAGGCTATCGAGAGCTTGGCAGCCCTCGCCCAGGAATCCCGTCTCGCGATATTTCGCATGCTGGTCAAACGAGGCCCTGAAGGCTACACGCCCACTCAACTGGGCGAGAAACTCAACGTGAGCTCGCCGACGCTGTCGTTTCACCTAAAGGAGCTGCAGCGAGCCGGGCTCGTTGATGTGCGTCGCGACGGACGCTTCCTCTATTACCGTCCGAACTTTTCCCACATGAACCAACTGATCGGGTTTCTCACCGAAAACTGTTGCGTACTGGCCGACCAAGGCTGTGGTCCGGAATGTTCCCCAGCGGTCGCCGCGGCTCCACTTATAAAGAGGCAACGCGCATGAAGCGATTCCATGTGAACCTGTCCGTAGAGAATCTTACCGAGAGCATTCGCTTTTACACGGCGCTGTTCGAAGCGGAACCGCTCGTTCGAAAGGACGATTACGCCAAGTGGATGCTTGATGATCCGCGCATTAACTTCGCGATCTCCGAGCACGGGGGTCGCATCGGCCTCAATCATCTCGGTGTGCAAGTGGACTCCGCGGAAGAACTGACCGCGATGCGCGCCCAGCTCACGCGGTCCGATCAGGCGCTGGTCGAGCAGACAGGCGTCGCCTGCTGCTATGCGAACTCCGACAAGTACTGGGTGACGGATCCGACAGGAATCGCCTGGGAGACCTTCCATACCCTCAATACCACACCGATCTACGGCGCTGACATTGATGTTGCCGTGAAGTCCAGTATGTGCTGCGCTCCGCTGAAGGCCACCGCCAGTGAGTCGTGCTGCGAGCCTTCGGTCAACGCGACTTCTGCCTGCTGCGCATGACCGTATCCCGCAGCTTTGCAGTGCGTGCTTCCACAGCGGCGGACTTCCGTAGTGTCCGGGATCTACTGGCTGCTGCCCGGCTGCCCATCGAGGATCTCGATAGAGCCGCTGGACTGCACTTCTGGGTTGCCGAAGACGGGGATGACATCGTCGGGGCGATTGGACTTGAGTCATTTGGCGCCGCCGCCCTTCTGCGATCACTGGTCGTTGCGCCTTCACACCGTCAGCAAGGGCTAGGGTCCACACTTGTGGCAATGGCGGAGCAGGAAGCGCGGACCCGCAGCGTCGAGGTACTGGTGCTGCTGACCGAGACGACCGAGGCGTTCTTCAAGCGGCATGGCTTCGCGATCATCGAGCGGGAGTATGTCCCGGACGAAATCAAGAAGAGCGCCGAGTTCCAGTCGCTGTGCCCGGCATCTGCCGTGTGCATGACAAAGTCTTTACCATCCTGGCGTGAGGCGGTGTCGCTTGAGTAGCCGCACGCAATGAGTGCGTACGCTCAACCTCTGCCACGTCGGCTCCTCGGAGAGGCCCTCGGATCGTTCCTGCTGGCCGCGACCGTTGTCGGCTCCGGAATCATGGCAGAGCGCCTAAGCGGCGGGAACCTGGCGGTTGCACTGCTGGCGAACACTACGGCCACCGTTGCGGTCCTGGCTGCCCTGATCGCCCTCTTAGGTCCCGTAAGCGGCGCTCACTTCAATCCGGCCGTGTCCGCCATCGAAGCCCTCCGGGGCCGCCTGGCATGGCGAGACGCGGGCACTTACACCCTGACGCAGATCATCGGCTGCTGCGCTGGGGCGGTGACTGCGCATCTCATGTTCGAGCTACCCGTCTGGCAGCTCTCCGCTCATATCCGCACCGGGCCTGCCCAATGGCTCGCCGAAGCTATCGCGACCTTCGGGCTCCTGCTCGTCGTACTCGGCCATCGTCGCTCCGAAGATGCACCGTGGATGGTGGCGGCCTGGATCGGCGCGGCGTACTGGTTTACCGCATCAACCTCTTTCGCCAATCCGGCCATTACAATCGCGCGCTCCTTGACGAATACGTTCGCCGGGATCCGGCCTGCGGATGCGCCGGCCTTCATTGCAGCGCAGTTCATCGGCGCGCTGGCTGGTCTGCTCGTTGCAAGACTCCTGTTTCCAGCTACAAGGGCACTCCACGTCCCCGCCGAGACAGGCCGCGTGGCTGCACCGGCGGCAACCCAAGAGGCAGATGCCTGAATGACCGAGTCCGCAATCCCCGTCACGATTTATCACAACCCTGCATGTGGGACCTCCCGCAATGTTCTCGCGCTGGTTCGAAACGCCGGAGTCGAGCCGACGATCATCGAGTACCTGAAGACGCCGCCCGATAGGGCGACGTTGCAGTCACTGATTGAGCGCATGGGCATTCGTCCACGAGATCTACTTCGTCAGAAGGGCACGCCCTATGAGGAGCTGGGACTGCGAGCCACCCACTGGACGGACTCACAGTTGATCGAGCAGATGTTGGCGCACCCGATTCTGATCAATCGGCCGATCGTGGTTACACCGTGGGGCGTCAAGCTTTGCAGACCCTCAGAGGAAGTTCTGGACATTCTGCCCCTTCCCCAAAAAGGCCCGATTGCCAAAGAGGACGGGGAGCCACTGATCGACTCAGAGGGCAAGCGAGTCTAGCTGACCGACTCCCGGCTTCCGGACCTCTATGGAAGTTAGCGAACGGGCAACTGGCGCCCCCGGCCGGAGTTGAACCGACGACCTACCGCTTAGGAGGCGGTGGGTTGAACAGCACGCAATTAATTGAGTCCATTAACAATCCAACCAGTCGCTGTCTAATAATATCTGGCCGTTTGTAGGCTGTTTTCCTCGAGGTTTCCTCAGTTTCAAGCGGCAATATTAGACACTTTTAAATGCCGTAACTAATCCGCGATATGGCCATCCGAGACTCAACTGGAGGGACGTGCAAAACCTATGGCGGAAACTTCAACCGCGCCAGCAGTGGCTTGAATTGCGGCTCATTGCGGATCGGATCGAGTAGCGGGTCCACCTTGAGCGTCCAGCTAAGCTGTATGGCCTGGCATGCTGTGGAATCTGCACAGGTTCAAATCCTGTCACCCCGACCACTGATTTACTATAGTTTTTTATGATTCTCCCGCTCACGGTTCCAGGTCACAGAGGCTCACGGTTCCAAAAACGGTTCCTGTTTCAATCCCAAAAAAGCGCTCAAGCTTTTGGCTGCCCTTGGACCGTAACGGACGAGTAAATACGCACTCCGAGCCGTCGTGCTAGTGCGAGAAGCCGCAACGACGGACTGGGCGCAAGGTGTGGGTAGTCTGGTAGTTTAGAAAAACCGGGCGACGCGCTTGTCAGGGTAGAGCGATCGGACCGTCACCGTCGGCCGTCACTTCGCGCCCTCAGCCTCTGAAATCGGTCGCGGTAGGGACGGTTCTTCGCCCGTAAGGACTCGAGCCGCCCCCCGCACAGATCCCGGCGTGCAGCATTACCGCACCGGGCTCTTATCGCAGTTTCGAGCGTCAAAGCGACGGCCGGGCCAAGGATGAACGATGCGGACTGGAGGGAGCCAGCGAGTGGCCAAGCAGTCCATACGCTTCCAGTTCAGCCGATGACGCTGGCTGCGACGCCGAAGCGATCGGAACCAGCGCTGCGTGACGGCCGTACGGAAGGTAGCGAGCGCTTTGATATTGCTCGGCACGCCGTAATAGGCGACATGCCCGCGCAAACACCGAGGTCAGCCACCGGCCTTGTGCTGGGATAGGGTCGTGACGGCGACGGCGCAGTTCGGCGCCGACCTCTACGAGCTTGGCCGTCAACCGTTTGTGCATCGTGCGCCGGTGCAGGGCGAACTTCCCCTCCCGCGTGCGGCCGCAGATGTGCGTCAGCCCGAGGAAGTTGAACGTCTCCGGTGCACCGTCCCGCCGGCTTCGCTGCCGGCGGCAGTAAGCAAAGCGCCCGAACGGCAGCAGCCGTGTCTTCTCGGGATGCAGCTCCAGTCGGAACTGCGCGAGTCGTGCACGGAGCTCGATCAGGAACTTCTCGGCTTCCGCATGATGCTCAAAACCAACGATGAAGTCGTCGGCATACCGGACGACAATGACATCGCCGTGCGCACGCCGAGTGCGCCACCGCTGTACCCATAGGTCGAAGACGTAGTGGAGATAGATGTTTGCGAGGAGCGGCGATATCGTCGCACCTTGCGGAGATCCCATCTCCGGTTCGATCCTCTTCCCATCTTCCATCACTCCTGCCCTGAGCCACTTGTGGATCAGCCGCAGGACCCTTCGATCTGCGATTCGATGCTCAATGAACTTGAGCAGCCACCCGTGGTCGATGGCATCGAAGAACCCACGGATGTCCGCATCGAGCACCCAGTTCACCTTGCGCCGCAGGATCCCGACGGCGAGCGCATCCAGTGCTTGGTGTGGACTGCGCGCGGGCCGGAAGCCGTAGGAGAAGCCGAGGAAGTCGCTCTCGTAGATCGCGTTCATGACCTCGACGAGGGCACGCTGCAGGATCTTATCCTCCAGCGCCGCGATGCCGAGGGGCCTCTGCCGGCGCTGCAGGATCTTATCCTCCAGCGCCGCGATGCCGAGGGGCCTCTGCCGGCCATCCGGCTTGGGGATGAACGCTCTGCGCGAGGGCTTTGCCCGGTACGTGCCCCGATGCAGGTGGGTGTGCAGCGCTCGAAGGTTCTCTTCGAGTTGCTCGCCATACTGCCGCCAAGTCACCCCGTCGGCACCGGGCGCCGCGTCCTTCTTCAAGGACAGGAACGCAGTCCGAAGCCGATCGAGACTGATGTGGTGGAGCAACGCTGTGAACCGTTCGTTCTTAGCTCCTTTTGCTCTCTGACGCACACGACTGAGCGCATTGGGCGCGCCGGTCCGGCTCTGTGTCCGGGGCGCGTTTTGCTCGGCCGTGTTTCCTTTGATCAGACCCCTTCCCTCCATCGCCTCCGCTGCCGCTCGCGCGGCTTTGTTCAGCGACTTCGCCGGTACTATGGGCCTGTCCGACTTCCCCACACCGTGCATCGCCGGCGTCTGGCCACTGGCCTTTCCGGCGCGGCCCGCGGCACCATCTTCCGCGGGCGGTACGGGGATCTCCTGATTCTCGCGCACAAAGGTTCCGCACGTGTCGCGGGTCTTCGACCGCGCCGGGCCGTCCATGCGCTTGCGATGACGCGCAGGGACCATGTTGCCTTCCGCCTCGCTTAACGGCGTCGGCGCCCGGGATAGCCTGTTCTCGCGGCTCAATACCGCACCCGTGCGTGCCCCTGTCAACGCTTCACGCTCGGCCTTGCGACCGACCGCGCATGACTCGGGGTCATCGTGGATCGCTACTCCTTCGATGTGAGGCTCTTTCATCCTCTCCTCTGCGCCGGTTTATCCCAGCGCACTAAGCGTCCGGCGCGTACCGCATTGACACCTGGTGCGCTGGCTAGGCGGCTTGCTGCACCCGGGGTGTGAGCGATGCTGCTACATTCCACGGTAATAGTTCATCGATGCGATTGATTGGGTGCTCGGCGATACGTTCGAGAACGCGGCGCAAGT